>VYMD01000038.1_pt1 | contig 49176 bp, 40 predicted proteins | sample 5115311 | NCBI WGS metagenome assembly VYMD01 (sample SAMN12291779, study PRJNA351875) | freshwater metagenome | isolation source: freshwater lake | place: USA: Michigan, Wintergreen Lake | collected 2013-08-08
CTGACCGGCGCCGACGGCGACCTCGTGCGCAGCCGCCGCCGCCCGCCCGTCATGGTGAACGGCCAACTGATCGACTATGGCCACGTGGGCGACCCCGTCGCCGTGCGCCCACAGGTGATCGCCCAGCTGTGGGCGGCGGGTCAGCGGCCCGTGGTGGCGCCCCTGACGCACGACGGCGCCGGGGCTCTGCTCAACACGAACGCTGACACCGTGGCCCAGGCCCTGGCCGTCGCTCTGGCGCCCTCGGGACTGGTGCGGCTGGTCTATGCCTTCGAGCGGGCGGGGGTGCTGGCCGACCCGGCCGACGAGGGCAGCGTGATCGGCCAGATCACGGCCGATGATTTCGAGCGGCTCAAGGCCGAGGGTGTGGTCTCGGGCGGGATGATTCCGAAATTGACCAACGCCTTTGCAGCCATCGGGCAGGGCGTGGCCTCGGTTAGCATCACGCACGCCGACGCGCTGCCCGAGCTCATGGCCGGCCGCCCCGCAGGCACCCTGCTCACCGCATGACCAGCGCCCCCACGACCACCGACCGCGCCACGCTGATGGCCGACAGCCTGGCGCTGCTGCGCGCGCTGATCGCCACTGAGAGCTATTCGACGGAAGAGGCAAAGACGGCGGCGCTGATCGCCGAGCGCTTCGCGGCGTGGGGCCTCGCGCCACAGGTGGACCGCTATAACGTGTGGTCGGTCAATCGGCACTTCGACCCCGCCAAGCCCACGGTGCTGCTCAACAGCCACCACGACACCGTGCGCCCCAACGCGGGCTACACACGCGACCCATTCAGCCCCGACATCGTCGAGGGCAAGCTCTATGGGCTGGGCAGCAACGACGCCGGGGGTGCGCTGGTGAGCCTGATGGCCGCCTATCGCTACTTCTACGACCGCAGCGACCTGACGCACAACCTCGTGATGGCCGCCACGGCCGAAGAGGAGAACTCGGGCTATGATGGCCTCGAGCGCGTGGTGCCACAGCTGCCGCCGCTGGTCTGGGCCCTCGTGGGTGAACCGACGCAGATGCACCTGGCCATCGCCGAGCGGGGCCTGATGGTGCTCGACTGCACGGCCCACGGCCGCGCGGGCCATGCTGCCCGCGACGAGGGCGACAACGCCCTCTACCGCGCGCTCGACGCCATTGCGTGGTTTCGCGGTTACCACTACGATAAGGTCTCGCCCACGCTCGGGCCGGTCAAGCAAACCGCGACCGTGATCGCCGCCGGGCGCCTGCACAACGTCGTGCCCGACCGCTGCACGTTCACGGTCGATGTGCGCCTCAACGAATGCTACACGCACGACGAGGTGCTGACCATCGTGCGGCAGCACGTGGGGCCGATGGGCGTCGAGGTGGTGCCGCGCTCGACGCGTCTGAGGGCTTCGTCGATCGACCCGCAGCATCCCATCGTGCTGACCGGGCTGGCGCTAGGGCGGCAGACCTACGGCTCGCCCACGTGCTCGGACCAAGCCATCCTGCGCATCCCCTCGCTCAAGGTCGGGCCCGGCGACAGCGCCCGCAGCCACACCGCCGACGAATACATTTATATAAATGAACTCCAGCAGGGCATTGAGCTCTACATCGGCCTGCTCGAGCCCGTGCTGACCGGCCCCACCGATTACCTCACCCGCGCATGAAACTCTGGGCCACTGGGGGCGAACAGCCGTCGGCGCTCGTCGAGCGCTTCACGGTGGGGGCTGACCGCACGCTCGATCCGCGCCTAGCCTGGGCCGACATCCTGGCCTCGGTGGCGCATGCGACGATGCTCGAGCGGGTGGGCCTGCTCACGGCCGACGAGCTGGCCGCCCTGCGCGGGGCCCTGCTGAGCTGGCTGCCCGAGGCCGAGGCGGGGCAGTTCACGCTGGAGGAGGGGGTCGAAGACGTGCACAGCGAGCTCGAGCGGCGCCTGACGGCGGCACTAGGCCCCGTGGGAGAGAAGGTGCACGCCGGCCGCAGCCGCAACGACCAGGTGCTGGTGGCGCTGCGCCTCTATTACCGCGCTCAGCTCGAGCAGACGGTGACGGCGGTGAGCACGCTGGCCGATCAGCTGCAGGCCCTGAGCGAGCGCTACCGCGAGGTGCTGCTGCCCGGCTATACGCACCTGCAGGTGGCGATGCCGAGTTCGTTTGGGCTGTGGTTTGGGGCCTATGCTGAGAGCCTGGCCGATGACGTGGCGCTGCTGGCGGGAGTGTGGCCGCTGGTGAATAAGAACCCGCTAGGCTCGGCGGCGGGCTATGGCTCGTCGCTGCCGCTCGACCGCGAGCTGACGGCGCGCCTGCTGGGCTTCGACACACTGAACTGGAACGTGGTCTATGCCCAGATGACGCGTGGCAAGCTCGAGCGCCTGCTCAGCCAGGCCCTAGCCTCGGTGGCGGCCACGCTGGCCCGCCTGGCCATGGACGTGTGCCTATACGTGAGTCAGCCGCTGGGCTACATGAGCTTCAGCGCCGAGGTGAGCACGGGCAGCTCGATCATGCCCCACAAGCAGAACCCCGACCCTTGGGAGCTGATCCGAGGCCGCTGCAACGTGTGGCAGGGCCTGCCCACGCAGCTGACCCTGCTGACCACAAACCTGCCCAGCGGCTATCACCGCGAGCTGCAACTGACCAAGGCCCTGCTCCTGCCCGCTTGGGACGAGTTGCACGACTGCCTAGCCATGGCCGAGCACCTGTTGCGCCACGTGGTGGTGAACCCAGCGGCGGCAGCCGCGGCGGTGTATGACCCGATGTTCAGCGTCGAGCAGGTGAATGCGCTGGTGAGGGGGGGCGTGCCCTTCCGCGAGGCGTATCGGCAGGTCAAGGCGGCAAAGGCGCACGCGGTCAGGCCCGCCGTGCTACAGCATAGCCTGCAGGGCAGCCTAGGCAACCTGCGGAATGAGGCCGTGGCGGCCGCGCTGGCCGAGTCCCGGGGGCGCTTTGGCTTCGAGGGGGTGGGGCGAGCGCTGGGCGCGCTGCGGGCCAGGCCAGGCAAATAATTGACCGCTTGGTCACGATTGGCCAGATGAAAAAATTGGGGCCCCAGCGTTGCGGCAGCGAACGCTCGCTCGATGAACTTCTGATTTAAATTTTGTTAGACGAGCATATTTGTTGCCATTAAGGCAAAACGATAAGCTTTGCAGCGGAGGGTTTTTGCGAAAAAAGTTGCCTGTCGCCATTGATAGGGACGAAGCAGCGCCACTATCTTAACCCCGCCTTAACGGAAACCTTTTTCCCGAGAGGCAACGCTGACCATGACAAGCCTGTGTTTGGGCACACCCCTTGGTGTCGCCCCAAGTCATCTGGCCGCTTTGCCGCACGTGTGTGCGGCGATGGGGGGGGTGATCCGTCCGTTGGCGGGACGGGTTTGCGACAGCGGTTTCCTTCCAACCTACCCCTACTTGGAGGCTTATGAAGCAATTTTTGACGCTATGGTCGCTGGCCCTGGTGGTGACGTCGGGTGCGACGTCGCCGGTGTGGGCGCAGACTGACGTGCGCCGTGCGGGCTCAGGCGAGCGCGCAGAGGCGGCACAGGGCACCCGAACGGTGAGCGGGACGGTGCTAGACGAAACGGGGCAGCCGCTGATCGGCGCCACGGTGACCGCTATTGAGGTCAGCTCAGGCCGCACCCTTAAGGGTGGCTATACTGACGCCTCGGGCAAGTTCACATTCGAGGTGCCAGCTGGCACGGCGATCCGCATTCGGATCAACTACGTGGGCTATTCAGAGCGCGTGGTGAACCTAGCCGACAACCAGAACACGGTAAACGTGACCATGGCAGAGTCGACCAGCCAGTTCGAAGAGGTGCAGATTTTCGGTTTCGGTACGATTACCAAGGGTGACAACCCTGGTGCGATGCAGAAAATCGACGGCGCCAAGCTCGAGAACGTGCCGATGCCATCTGTGACCAATATGCTGCAGGGCCGCATCGCTGGGGGCCAAGTGATTCAGACGAATGGCATTCCTGGCTCGGCTACGCGCATTCGCCTGCGTGGTCAGAGCACGATCGGCTCGGCCGGTCAGCCACTGTTCATTGTTGACGGGGTGCCGGTGTTTAACGACGACCCCTCAGACCGGAACTTCAATGAAAACCCCTCGCATGCGACGAACATGGACCCGCTGTCCACGATTCCGGCGTCTGACATCGAGCGCATCGACATTCTGCAGGACGGTTATTCGACGGCCATCTACGGTTCGCGTGCCGCGAATGGTGTGGTGATCATCACCACCAAGTCGGGCCAGTCGGGCAAGACCTCCTTCAAAGCCAACTATTCCGCCGGCTTTGCTGAACCTACGCGCGTGCTGCCGCTGCTTTCGGGCCCTGAGTGGACGGCCCTGCGCGGCGAACTGTACTTCAACCAGAACGGCGCCCCGATGCCGGCGAGCTTTGATGTGCACCCCAACGGCAACATCAACATCCCGGCCTCGCAGGCGGCTCAAACGAACACGAACTGGTTTGACGCCCTGTTCCGCAACGGCCTAGTGCAGGACTTCAGCCTGTCGGCCAATGGCGGCAACGAAAAGACCCGCTTTTTCTCGGGCATCAACTATCACGAGAACGAAGGCTTCTTAGCCGGGGCGCGCTACCGCCGTTTTGGCGTTCGCTTTAACCTGACCAATCAGGCGACCGAGCGGGTGAAAATCGGTGCCCGTTTCTCGCTTAACCGCGAGACCAACGACCAGGTGCGCGAGAGCTATACCGGTGGCATCGGCTCGGTGCAACGTGGCGACGCGCTGAACATCATGCCGATTTTCAACCCCGATGGCAGCTATTTCGGCAGCCAAGCGGTGGACCCTAACACGGTCAACATCAACCCAGTAGCGGTGCTGAACAACAGCAGCTATACCACGTCGAACTGGCGTGTGCTGGGTGGTGTGTTCACCGACATCAAGCTCACCGAGCAAATCAGCTGGTTCACCGACTTTGGGGTGGACCTGAACACGGGCAGCAACCTCGGTGTGCGCGGCGGCCCGCTGCGCTGGGTGCAGCGCCAGCAGGTGACGAGCGGAATGGTGACGCCGGTGGGACCCTTCTTCCAGTCCGGCAACTTCAACGAGCGCCGATTCGAGTGGTTCAACTGGAACTTCAAGTCGTATCTGACCTGGCGCCCGAAGTTGGGCGACCAGCACCAGCTGAGCGTGGTGGGTGGTATGGAGGCCTTCGAAACCAGTTTCAGCTTTGCCACTATTTATACGCAAGGCAATGCAGGCTTCATCGACCCCTTCTTCAACAACTTCTCGGGTGGCCTGAATCAGAACATCACGGGTGTGCCGGTGTTTCTGCCCGCGATGGGTGGCTATAACGGGGGCCTTGACTCGCGCTCGGTGTTCCTGTCGTATTATCTGCGCGGCGACTATAAGCTAAAAGACCGCTACACCTTTGGCTTGAGCCTGCGGGCAGACGGTTCGTCACGCTTTGGCGACAATAATCGTTGGGGCTTCTTCCCGGCTGTGGCAGCGGGCTGGATTATCAGCAAAGAGTCGGGCATCACACTGCCCGACTGGGTGAACTTCCTGAAGGTCAAGGGCAGCTTTGGCATGAACGGAAACGCCGAGTTTCCGAACTTCCTGTGGGCCTCGACCTACTCCGGTGCTGCGGGTTATCAGGGTGTGCCGGGCTCTGCCCCCACGCGCCTAGGCAACCCCGACCTGCGCTGGGAGTCTTCGCAGAAGTACAACTTCGGTCTCGAGTTCGAGGTTTTGGGTGGTCGTCTGTCCGGCACGATCGACTTCTATTACAATCGTTCGACCGATCTGATCTTGGTCGCGAAAGCCCAAGTCTCAGGGGGCTATCCGAATGCCTATGCGAACCTGCCTGATGTGGTGGTGCGCAACCGTGGGGTGGACATCGCCCTGCTCGGCACCATCTTGGCAGCACCCAAACGCACGGATGTCGGCTGGCGTGCAGGCCTGAACTTGGGCTTTGTGCGTAACAAGGTGCTGAGCACCGGTGGTCGTGCCCCCGATGGGTTTGACCAGGGTCCTGGCGACGCGCGTGTGGTCGAGGGTCAGCCCGTCGGTGTCCCCTTCTTGGTGCGCCACGCTTACGTCGATCCGGCCACAGGTGACGAATACTTCTACGACCTGAATGGCAACCCGGTGCGCGGCCCGATCAGTGGCAACCTGCTGCAGTTCCGCCAGCCAGCAGGCAACCCCTTCCCGCTCATGTCAGGTGGCTTTGACAATACGATTACTTGGAGAGGCTTTGAGCTGCAGATGCTCTGGACCTTCCAGGTGGGCAACACGGTGTATGACGACGGTGCGAAGTATATGATCGGCGACCTGGCGAATAGCAACCAACGCCGCGAAATCTTGAACCGTTGGAACGCCCCTGGCCAGATCACGAACGTGCCGCGCTTGGGCTTCATCACCGACTTTGATGCGAACAATAGCACGCGCTTCCTGTTTGACGCCGACTTCCTGCGGCTGCGGCAGCTGACGCTGGCCTACAACTTCGCGCCCGAGATCTGCGAGAAGCTGAAGCTGACGAGCCTGCGCGTGTTTGCCACGGGTGTAAACCTGCTGGTGTTTACCAACTTCCCGGGTTGGGACCCTGAGGTGGTGCGCTACGCCCCCTCGGGCGACCAAGGCCCCCGCTTCCAAGATTTGAACGTGTCGTTTGCCGCACCTTACCTGCCGACACCTCAGGCCCGCACCTACAGCTTCGGTTTGAATGTTGGCTTCTAACCCTTACCTCCGCACAGCAATGAAAAAGCTACTCAAATCACTCGCGCTCGTGGCCGGGGTACTGGTTTTCAGCACCGGTTGCGACTCGTTCATCGACCTTGAACCCCAGCAGGAGCTGCCCAAAAGCCGGGCGCTCAACTCATTCGTCAAGGTCGAGCAGGCTATTGCGGCCACCTATGCCCCGCTGGCCTCGAATGATCTATATGGACAAGAACTGCAGGTGAACCCCGAACTGATGGCCGATAACCTCGACCTGACGCAGGGGGTCACGCCAGGCAGTCCCTATGTGAACCGGAACACCAACATTTTTACCCAAGGCAACCGGAACATGTGGGGTGCGGCCTACCGCGCCATCCGAAATGCGAACGAGATCATCCAGGCCATCGACGGTGGCCAGGCGATCGAGGGTGCCACGCCTGCACAGCGCAACCAATGGAAGGGCGAATGCCTAGCCATTCGGGCGCTGATGCACTTTGAGCTGGTGCGCCTGTGGGGTCATCCGTTCAGCTTCAACCCGACCGGCAACCTCGGCGTGCCGCTGCGGCTAAAGGCGCTCTCGACGGACGAGGCGCTCAGCCGCGCGGGTCGCGCCACGGTGGCCGAGGTCTATGCTGCCGTGATTAGCGACCTGCAGGCGGCGATTCCGCTGCTACCGACCACCAACGGCAACGGCGGGCGCATCACTACCTGGGCGGCTCGGGCCATTTTGGCACGGGTGTATTTCAACCAGAACAACTACGCTGCTGCCTACACTCAAGCCAACGATGTGATCACGAACAGCGGGATCACGCTCGTTGACTCATTCGAGTTCGAGCAGTATCGCAACACAGGCTTGGCTGCGCCGCTAGGTGGCATCATCTGGCAGATTAATCAGGAGAATAACCCTGGCATAGCAGGCCAGACGCGCCCCGGCAGCGCGCTGCCGCTGGGCACGGGTTCGGGCAGCCTCGACCAGGCGCTGACCAACCTGACCAACGATGTGCGTGCCACCGACACCTTCCGGGTGGTGCAGGCCGGCTTCCCGTTCTCGGCGAAGTATGCTCCGGTGTTTGCCTTCAACCTGCCGATCGTGCGCCTGGCTGAGGTGCATTTGATCCGGGCTGAGGCGGGCGCGCAGACGGGCCAGGATGGGCCTGCCCAAGCGAGCCTCAATGCGGTGCGTCGCATCTACTACAATGGTGCGGGCCCCTTCGTGGGCACCTCGCTCACAGGCATGGCGCTGGTCAATGCCGTGCGTGCCGAGCGCCGCATCGAGATGCTGCTCGAGCTCGGTGACCGCTTCCATGAGCTGCGGCGAACCCAACAGAACGTGCGCGGGTTTGCCTATAACGACCGCCGGCTGCTGCTGGCGATTCCCGACATCGAGATCGGCGCCAACCCTGACATGCCACAGAACTAAAGTCCCTCCACTCAAACCCCAAGGCATACTGCCATGAAACGGATTTTGTTACTGGCACTGGCCGTCGCACTGACGGTCGGCTGCCGACCCCAAGACGAGTTTGGTGTGGGCACCACGCCAGATCAACTGCTGGCACCGAAGGTCAGCACACTCATCGGCACGTGGGCACTGACCCGCGTAACGGTAGTGGACAACGACGCGGTGTCGCGTGGCTTCCCGACCACGAGCACGGCGACGGGCACGCCCATCCAGCGGCTCGACATCACAAATCAGTTCAGCTTCACTTCGTTTCGGCTGACGCTGAACGGTAGCGGCGGCACGCCGTCCACCTTCACGGTCACCACGGGTGGTGCCCCGAACTTCCTGAACGTGACCTCGGGCAACTGGTCGGTCGACGACCCCGTCTTTGCCACGCGCGTGCGCTTTGGCACGGGCGGCTCAGCCCCTTCGTATGGCATCTATCGCCCTGTGAAGGGTGACGACCGGGTGGTGTATCTGCGCTTTGAGCGCCGTAACGCTGCCAACAGTATCGTCATGAGCTATGAATATGAGTTCACCAAGCAGTAAGCCTCAACCCTCTCTCGACATGAAACGCTTTATCCTTTTTGCAGCGCTCGTGCTGATGGGTGCGGGGGCTGCTATGGCCCAGTGCGGCAACATCTCGGCCGGCGCCGTCACGGTGACGCCTGCGGTGTACACCGCCGAAGATCTGATCACAGTGACCGTGGACCTCACGGGCACCTGTATGGCCACCGATGGTGTGACTGCCTTTAAGGTTTGGATGTTCTCACCTGGCTGCTGTGGTGCAGTGACGCAAGGTGATTTCTGCAATGACACCTACAACGGGGCCCAGCTCAACGGCCGTAATGCCGTATCGATGGGCAACAACCGCTGGTCATACACCCTGCGGATGACCGAGGTGCTAGAGCGCCCGGCTGGTCAGATCGCCACCTTCGGTATCATCTTCAAGGCCTCTGACCGCAACCCGTGTTCGGGTGCAGGGGGCAACCGCCAGACGCAGGACATCATCCTGGTGCCCCAGCCGCTCACCTACACTGAGCGACTGGCGCGCCTGTTCCCGCGCCTGTGCACCGATGAGGATGTCGTGACCCTGTATGTGAACCGTGCCCTCGGGGGTAACAGCAACATCCAGGCGGAGGACAGCCTCTACATCTACGCCTTCTCGGATGTCATCCCGGCGGGCGGTGGCAGCACGGTGTTTCGCCAGGTGGCCGATTGGGGCAATGTGGGTAACACCCACAACCTCAAGCTGCGCTTCGGTGGGCCCAACAACCAGTTCTTGACCTTTGTGCCGCGCCGCCTGCTGAACCTAGCAGCGGGTGAGCGCATGACGAATTTCAAAATCGTCATCCGCAACAAGGGCGGCACACAGCAGGAAGGTGACGTAGTATTTCCATTACAGACGCCATAACGGCTCTGCTTAACACTGACCAACTCAGGGGTCGACGGCACGTCTGTCGGCCCCTGATGGTTTACAGTAGTATCAGATAGGGACGAAGCCCGAGCTAGGACTGGCCTAGTCGGTCAGACGCCCTGAGCGTATTTTTCGCTTTCGAATTTCACCGCCGTTTTGCCAAACATGAACCGAACGCTATTCCGACTGTCGAGCTGTGCAGCGTTTCTGCTGCTGACCTTGAGTGCACGCGCGCAGGTGACGGTCTTCCCGGCCTTCCCGACCGCCGACGACACGCTCTATATCGTCTATGACCGAAGCCAGGGGGTGAACAACCTCGGCACGGCCACCAGCATCAGCATCCACTGCGGGGCGGTGCAGGCTAGTGCCACGAGCACGGCCTGGACCAATGTGCCGATGACCTGGGGTGACCCGGCCACCAGCTGGCGCCTGACGCAGTCGTCGAGCAACCCCAACCTATGGGTCTTTCGCACGGCGCCGCTGACGGTGCGTCAGTTCTTTAGCGCGGGGGCGCTGCCCGATATCACAGGGCCGATCTTCCGCATGGGCATGGTCTTTCGCTCGTCGGGGCCCTGCGGCGGCTTTGCGGGCATCTCGGCCAACTGCCAAGAGGGCAAGAGCCCCACCAACGGCGACATTTTCGTTGACCTCGTGCAGCCCGGTGCGGGCCTGCAGGCGGCCTTCACCGCGCCGAGTGCGCACACGCAGCTGCTGACCAACGGCACCAGTGTGATGCTCACCGGCCAGTCGAACCAGACAGCCCGCCTGCGCATCTTCCGCGGCCTTGAGCAGGTGACGCCGCTGGCCGAAGTCGCCAGCGGCACCTCGGTCAGCTTCAACTTCACCGGCACGATCGACGAGTCGAGCTACATACGCCTGCGCGCCGATGCGGGCATGACGACTGTCGAAGACACCTTCTTCTTCGCCTATCGGCCTGGGTCGAACAGCCAAGGTGCGGTGCCCACGCCCGCCAATCCACCCGGTGGGATCAAGGATGGCATTAACTATATGAGCGCCACCTCGGTGATCGTGCAGCTGCGCGCGCCGCTCAAGAGCTATGTGTACATCATGGGCGACCACTCGCGCTGGGGCTATAGCAATAGCTACTTCATGCGCCGCCGGGCCGACGACAACGACCGCTTCTGGGTGGAGATCACCGGCCTGACGCCGGGCCACCGCTACCGCTATCAGTATGAGGTGGACGGGCAGATTCGCGTGCCTGACCCCTATGCCGAGCTGATCTTAGACGCGGGCAGCGACCCCTTCGTTAGCTCGACGGTCTATCCGAACCTGCAGGCCTATCCGAGCGCGTTCACCTCGGGCACTGTCGGCGTGTTTCAGACGAACAAGCCGGTGTTCAACTGGACTGACGCCGCCTGGCAGAGCCGCGCCAATCAGCTCGACCCGCGCCGACTTACCTTCTACGAACTGTGGACGCACAACTGGTCGTCGCCCTATACGAACACGACCAAAGCGGTGCTCTCAAGCGAGGGCTTCCAGCGGGTGATTGACTCGCTGCCGTACTTCCAGCGCTTGGGCATCAACGCGATCAAGGTAATGCCGGTGTCGGAGTTCGGTGGGAATATCTCGTGGGGCTATAATCCGCAGCACCAGTCGGCCGTGGACAAGGTGTATGGTCCGCCGGAGAAGCTCAAAGAGCTGGTGAACGCCGCTCATGCCCGCGGCATCGCCGTGGTGCTCGACGTGGTGTTTAACCACACCGACCGCGACAACCCCATCGCGCGCCTGTGGTGGGATAACGCGAACAACCGACCGGCCGCAAATAACCCCTATCTGAACGTGACGGCGCGGCACCCGTTCAATGTCTTCTATGACATGAACCACGAGAGCGGGCTCACGCGCGACTACACCGTGCAGACGCTGCGCTATTGGATGGACGAGTATCACGTGGACGGCTTCCGCTTTGACTTGTCCAAGGGTTTCACGCAGGTGAACACAGGCTCAGACGTGGGGGCCTGGAGCGCCTATGACCAGAGCCGCGTGGACATCTGGACCTATTACCGCAACCAGCTGCGCGCCACCCACCCCAACTGCTGGCTCATTCTCGAGCACCTAGCGGTGGATAGCGAAGAAGCCGCGCTCGCCAACCTCGGCTTCTGGATGTGGGCCAAGGTGACCGAAGAGGCCAAGCAGTCGGCGCTGGGCTTCTCGTCGAACTCGAACCTCTTCCGTGCCTACCACACCTCTCGCGGCTTTATGAACCACCATGCGGTGGCCTATGCGGTGAGCCACGACGAGAACCGCCTAGGCCGTGAGGTGCAGCAGTTCGCCGATAATATTGTGGCTACCAACGCCTTCTATGGCACTTCGTACAACCCGCGCTCGAACCGCGCCATCCGCTATGACCGGCAGAAGGCGGCGCTGGCGTTCACGTGGCTGATCCCCGGCCCCAAGATGCTGTGGATGTGGGACGAGTTCGGCTATGAGATCGACATCAACTGGTGCGACTTCCAGGGGAACATCGACAACGGCTGCCGCACCAACCCCAAGCCGCCGGGCTGGGGCATGATCAACAGCCCCGGCGTGAGCACGGGCTGTGTGAACCTGTATGTCACCGGCTGTAGCACCCCCGTGATGCTGTTCGACACCAACGCAGTGAAGATGCAGCGCTTCTCGGCCGAGATCCTGAACCTGCGGAAGGACTTCCCGGTCTTTGCCAGCAATGATATCGGTGGCTCGCAGCTCGACGGGCTGCTCAAGCGGCTGAAGATCACGCCCTCGTTTGCCGACGCGAACAATTTTAACGTGATCCTGATCGGGAACTTCGGCACTAGCACGGCGAGCATTGACCCACAGTTTCACAGCACGGGGCGCTGGTATGAGTACTTCAACCGCGACAGCATCAACGTGACGAACGTCAACCAGTCGATCTCGCTGCAGGCGGGTGAGATTCGGCTCTATACGAGCCGACGGCTGCGCTCACCGCGCCACCCGCGCCTGACGCCCTATTGGCGGGTGAACAATGTGCCGACCAGCGACGAGCCGACGGTGAGTGCCGAGCTCGACACGCCTGGCACCGCGGCCTATCCGAACCCGTGGTCGGGGGCACTCACCGTGCAGGTGTGGGGCCGCTATCGGGGCCAGGTGGCGGTGCGACTCTATGACGTCAGCGGCCGCGAGGTGGCCACGCGCCTGATCGACAAGCGCGACGACCGCCTCGAGACGCAGCTCGACGCCAGTGCGCTGGGGGCGGGCCTCTATTACCTGCACGTCAGTCAGGGCAGCCATGCCGATGTGCTCAACGTGGTGAAGCAATAATGCAGCGCAACTATCTGATCGGTGCGGCGAGCCTAGTCGGGCTCGCCGCACTGCTATGGGGCCTGCTGGTGGCCTGCCAGCCGGCAGAGCGTCGTGCTGACATGGGCGCGCTGCCCGACAGCCTCGTCGCCTGGCAGCGGCGCACGCCCGAGGGCCCCTGGCACCAGGGTGTGGGCTATTCGCTGTTTGTGCGCTCGTTTGCTGACGCCGATGACGATGGCAAGGGCGACCTGCGCGGCACGACAGCTCGCCTCGACTACTTAGCCGGGCTCGGCGTGCGCAACATGTGGCTGCTGCCCGTGCAGCCCTCGCCCACCTATCACAAGTATGATGTGACCGACTATCAGGGCATCGACACGACCTATGGCACGCTGGCCGACTTTGACCGCCTGCTGGCTGAGGCGCACCGACGCGGCATCCGCGTGACGCTCGACCTCGTGCTGAACCACTGCAGCGCGCAGCACCCGTGGTTTCATTCGGCGGTCGCCGGGCCCAGCAGTCCGTACTATGACTGGTTCGTGTGGCAGCAGGCGGGTGACACCACGCGGCAAAACTGGCACCGGGTGCGCGGGCGAAGCGACCTGCCGCGCTACTACGGATTCTTTTGGGGCGGCATGCCTGACCTCAACCTCGACAACCCTGCTGTGCGCGCCGAGTGCATTCGCATCGCGCGCTACTGGCTCGACCGAGGTGTCGATGGCTTTCGCCTCGATGCGGCGCAGCACATCTATGAGCACCGCACCGCCGAGGGGCGTGCGAAAAGCGTCGCCTGGTGGCGCACGTTTCGCGACTCGCTGCGGGCCACGCATCCGAACGTCTATCTGATCGGCGAGGTGTGGTCGGGGCCCGAGGTCGTGCGCGAGTTCTACCAGGGGCTCGATGGCTGCTTCAACTTCGGCTTGGCCGAGCAGCTCACGCGCGCCGTGCAACTGGACAACTCCGACTCGCTAGCCCACGCCCTCAGCGAACTCAAGCGCTATCAGGCAGCGCTACCGCTTGGTGCGGTGGACTGCACCTTCCTGTCGAATCATGACCAGACGCGCATCGCCTCGCGCCTAGGGCGCGACCCGGTGAAGCTTAAGCGCGCGGCGAGCCTGCTTATGGGCTTGCCGGGCATGCCCTGGCTGTATTATGGTGAAGAGTTGGGCGTGCCAGGCCGCAAACCCGACCCGCGCCTGCGCGAACCCTTCCCGTGGGGCGGCGGCGACCCGATGCAGACGCGGTGGATGCGGCCGCGCTATGCCGTGGCCGACTCGGTGCCTAGTTTGGCAGAGCAGCAAACAGATACGGCCTCGGTCTATGTCCACTACCGCCGCCTCATCGCCGAGCGCGCCAGACGTTGATCGCCTCGTCGCGCTCGACTGGTTGCGCACGGGGGCCTTTGCGCTCTTGGTCCTTTATCACGCGGGCATGCCCTATGTCGATTGGGGCTGGCACGTGATGAGCCCCACGCCCCTCGACTGGCTGCACCTGCCGATGCGCATCGTGAACCAGTGGCGGCTGGCGCTGCTGTTTTTCATCTCGGGGGCCGTGGCGCTGCAGGTGCTGCCGCGCTGGGGTGCGGGCCGCTTCGTGCGCGAGCGGCTGCTGCGCATCGGGCTGCCGCTGGTGGTGGGCATGTTTGGCCTCGTCGTGCCCCTACAGGTCTATGCCGAGCGGCTGTTCAAGGGGCAGTTCACCGGCTCGTTTTGGGCGTTTTGGCCGACGCAGTTCACGACCGGCGCTTACCCTGATGGCAATCTGAGCTGGCACCACCTGTGGTTCCTGCCCTATCTCTTGGTGTATGCGGTGGGGGTGCTGGTGCCACTGTGGCTGCTGCTGCAGCGCGTGCGCCTGCCCGAGCGTGTGCTGCAACTGCCGACGCAGGCTTGGGCGCTAGCCCTACCCGGACTCGTATTCGTGGCGAACGAGCTCTGGCTGCGCCCCACCTCGCCCAGCACGCACAACCTGATCGCCGACTGGGCCAACCACGTGAAGTATCTGTTTGTGTTCCTGCTGGGGGCCTGGGTACTCGGCACGGTCCAGGGGCGCGAGGCACTGGTGGCGCAGCGTCGGCTGTGGCTGTGGGTGATGCTAGCGCTCTATGCCGTGCTGATCATCGAGTGGCAGAGCGAGCATGACAGCTGGCCGCGCAGCCTCTACCTCGGCGCGCGCGCCTATCATGTGTGGGCGAGTGTGCTGGCCCTGGCGGGCTATGGCCTGCGCTACCTCACCACTCGGCCGAGCTGGCTGGTCGAGGCCAATACGGCGGTCTATCCGCTCTATATCGTGCACCAGACGGTGACGATCTGGGTGGTGTTTTTCATCCTGCCGCTGCCTTGGTCGCTCGAGCTGAAGTGGGTGGCGACTGTGCTGGGCACCTTTGCGGGCTCGCTGCTGATCTATCTGCTCTTGATTCGACCGTGGCTGTGGCTGCGACCACTGTTTGGCCTGAAAAATGCTTGAGCAGAGCCGCGGCTGGGGTGAGCCCTAGCCCTGTAGTTTTACGGGTGAAGTAGAACCGGTGGGCGCCAAAGCATCACAATATGCCGACGAGGCTGAGCTCGTGGCCGCGTTGCGCGCAGGCGACCGCGATGCCTTTGCCTACCTCTACGACAACTATTCGGCTGCGCTGTATGGCATTCTGAACAAGATGCTGCGCGACGAGGTGGCGGCCGAAGACCTCCTGCAGGAGGCTTTTGTGAAGATCTGGCGCAACCTGCCGAAGTACGATTCGACCAAGGGGCGGCTCTTCACGTGGCTGCTCAATGTGACACGCAACCTGGCCATCGACCGGATGCGCTCGCGCAGCTTCGGCGAGGCGAAAAAGACCGGCACGCTGGAGCACACCCAGCTGCGCGGCAGCGGCGACAGCGAAATCATGGCCTCGCCGGATGTGGCCATCGTGCGCGCCCGCATCGCGCAGATGAAGCCCGAGCACCGCGCGCCGCTCGAGCTGGTCTACTTCGGGGGCTATACACAGGCCGAGGCTGCTGAGGCGCTCGAGGTGCCGCTGGGCACCATCAAAACCCGGCTACGCATCGCGCTGCAGCAGCTGCGCGGCGAACTGGGGGAGTAGCCCCGCCAAGAATCGAACTTGGATCTAGTGTTTAGGAAACACTTGTTCTATCCGTTGAACTACGGGGCCAGAACAGCGCTGCAAAGATAACGTGGGCTGGGCGCGGCCTCGGCGCTCAAGCGGCTGTGGCGGCCTCGAGCTGCAGGCTGTGCTCGGCGGGCAGGGCGCTCAGCTCACGCTCGAGGTTCGACGCGAGCAGCAGGGTGCGGCCCGCGCGCTGCTCGGCGATGAGGCTCAGCATGCGTGCAGCTGTGGCGGTGTCGAGGTGGGTGGTGGGCTCGTCGAGCACGAGCAGCGCACTCTCAGCAAACAGCGCTAGGCCCAGCCGCGCCCGCTGCTGCTGACCTGACGAGAGACGGCCCAGCGGCAGCTCGGCCTGCGGGCCCAGCTCGAGGCGCTCGAGGCAGGCCATGATCGAGGGCAGCGTGCAGGCCTTGAGCTGGAAGTGCAGCGCATAGGTCTCGCGCAGCGTCAGCGCAGGGTGGGGCTCGAGCGCGGGCGCGGCCCACGCGAGGTGGCGATAAAGCAACTCAGGGTCGAGGGCTCGGCCCTCGAGCTGATAGTGCACCTCGCCTGCGCTGGGCAGCAGCTGGCCGACGAGCACGCGCAGCAGCGTCGATTTGCCCGAGCCACTGGGGCCCACGATGGCCAGGGCCTGGCCGGGGGGGAGTTCGAGTGAGAGCCCACGAAAGAGCCATCGCTCGCCAAACTGGCGCCCCAGGTCGGTGGCCGTCAGGGCGAGCATCGCGTGCAGGGCAACTAGCTGCGGCGCACCAGCGAGGCCACCATCTCGGCCTCACACACCACCTGCTCGTTGACGAAGGCGCGGCCGAGCATCTTGCAGATGTTACGCTTCATGCTAAGCACCTCGAGCTTCATCACGAGCTGATCGCCGGGGGTGACAGGCTTCTTAAAGCGCGCTTTGTCGATCGCCAGCAGATAGACCCAGTAGTCCTCGGGGTTGTCGATGATCTGGAAAAAGAGCACGCCGCCCACCTGTGCCATCGCCTCGAGAATGAGCACACCCGGCATGATGGGGTTGTTCTCGAAATGGCCCTGGAAGAAGGGCTCGTTGATGGTGACGTTCTTGATGCCCTCGATGCTCTTCTCACCGAAGCGCACGATGCGGTCGACGAGCAGGAAAGGGTAGCGGTGGGGAAGAATCTTCTGGATCGCCTTGATGTCAAAGGCGTAGTCGACGTGGTCGGCGGTCTGATACTTGCGGATCAGTTTCTTCTGCTTGATCAGGCGCTTGACCAGGCGACCAAAGGCGATGTTCGAGGCATGGCCGGGGCGCGCGGCGAGAATCTGCGCCTTGAGCGGCGAGCCGATCAGGGTCAGGTCGCCGATGAGGTCGAGCAGCTTGTGCCGGGCGGGCTCGTTGGCGAAGCGCAGTGGCTTTTCGTTGAGGATGCCCGGCTGCAGCGAGGCCGGTGCCTGCTGCTTCTTAAACAGCTGGGCCACGTCTTGCAGCTCGGTGCCTTCGACGGGGTTGTCGACGATGACGATGGCGTTTTCGGTGTTGCCTCCCTTGATGAGGCCGGCGCGGTATAGGTCTTTGAGTTCGTGGAAGAAGCAGAAGGTGCGGCTGGGGGCAATGTCCTTCTCAAAGTCTTCGAAGCGCACCATGGTGGCGTGCTGGATGCCGAGCACGGGCGAGTTGTAGTCCACCATCACCGTGATGCGGAAGTCGCCGAAGGGCAGGCCAGCCAAGTCGGCGTTGCGCTCTTTGTTCTGGTAGTGGATCGGCTCGTCGATGACGTAGAACTCGCGGTTGGCCTTCTGCTCGACCACCCCTGCCCGCTTGAGGCCCTCGGTGTATTCGAGGGCGCTGCCGTCGAGGATGGGGGGCTCGTTGCCGTTGATCTCGATTAGGGCATTGTCGATCTGCATGCCCGAGAGGGCAGCGAGCACGTGTTCGACGGTGTGGATGCGCGCGTCGCCGATGGCTAGGGTGGTCGAGCGCGCGAGCTCGGTCACATAGTCGAGGTCGGCCGGGATGAGCGGCTGATCGGGCAGGTCCACGCGCTTAAAGACGAGGCCGTGGTTCTCGGGGGCGGGCTTGATGACGACCGTGCTGCTCTCGCCGGTGTGCAGGCCGATGCCGGTATAGCTGACCTCGTGCTGGAGGGTGTGCTGCTTCAGATACATGGTTAAAGATGCGCCGCTGGCGCGGATAGGCAAATCAGACGCAGAGAAAGCTGGGCAGGCGGCCGGGCTCAGCGCGCCGGGCTGTCGGTCTCGGTGCCGTTGGAGTGATGGCCATTGGCTGAGGGCTGGGTGAGCCGCAGCAGCTGTTCGAGTTCGTCCACGCGCTTGATGAGGTGGGGCAGCTGGCTCAGGGCAGCCTCGATCTTGAGCTGGCTATTGAGGTCACGGGCGGGCGAGCCGCGCAGGCCTTTTCCGGGCTGCTTGACCGATTTGCTCACGCCCGACTGGGCGCCGATCTGGGTATAGTCGGCCAGGGTGACGTGGGGCAAGATGCCCACTTGGCCACCGACCATCACGCGCTTGCCGAGCTTCGTGCTGCCAGCGATGCCCACCTGCGCGGCCAGCACCGAGTGAGCGCCGATCTCGACATTGTGCGCGAGGTGCACGAGGTTATCGATCTTGGTGCCAGCGCGCACGATGGTGGGGCCGATGGTGCCGCGGTCGAGGGTGCAGTTGGCGCCGATTTCGACATCGTCTTCGATCACCACGTGGCCTACCTGGGGCACCTTGACACTCGTGCCCTCGTGCTGCACATAGCCGAAACCGTCGGCACCGATGACCGTGCCGCTGTGGACGATGACGCGTGCGCCGACCTGCGTCTCGGGGTAGAGGGTGACGTTCGGATACAGCACAGTCTGTTCGCCCACGAAACAGGCCTCGCCCACCACCACGCCGGGGTGGATCTGCGCACCGGCCAGCACCTGAGAGCCCGCGCCGACGAAAGCGAAGGGGCCGACATAGGCCTCGGGGCTGACCACGGCATCGGGGGCGATGTGCGCCTGGGGGTCGATGCCGCTGCGACGGCGATCGACTACGAAATAGCTTTGGAGCAGCTGGGCAAAGGCCAACTGGGGGTTTGCCACGCGGATCAGCGTGGGGCGAATGGAGCGGTCAGGCTGGAAGTCGGGCCGCACCAAGATGGCGCTGCTAGCCGAGTCGTAAACGAGCTGCGCATAGCGCGGGTCAGACAGGAAGCTTAGGGCACCGGAGCTGGCGTTCTCAAGGCTGGCCAGGTGGGTAATGACCACCGAGGGGTCGCCCTCGAGCTGCCCCTGCGTCAGGGCTGCGATCTCGGCGGTGCTGAATTGGACGGAGGCCACCTTGGCTAGCATAGTCGAATAGAACGCAAGGTAAGTAAAAATGGCTAAGCCCTTGGCTGGCTGCCACTTAGTGGCTGAGCCTCAGGGGGCTGAAAGGGGGCTCAGACAAGCATCCAAAAACGGTGCCAGCAGGGGAATGACGTCGGCGGCTGTGGTTTGGTTTAAATCGGGCTGCGCTGTTTGATAGGTGGCGTAGGCGCTCTGATAGGGGTACCAAATGCAGGCCTCAGGGCGCACGCCCACATAAAGCCCAAAAACGGGCACGCGGGCCGCTGAGGCTAGGTGCACCACGGCCGTGTCGGGCGTGACGAGCAGGTCGAGCCCATAGACGAAGGCCGCAAAAGCGCGGTAGTCGCTGCTCAGCCAGCTGAGCCAGGGCCCGGCGGCGGCCACCTGCTCGGCCAGGGCCCGGTCAGGGGGCGCCGCGAGGATGACAGGCACGCCGCCGCGCTCGGCCACGAACCGCGCCACCTGCTGCCACTGGGCCACGGCCCAATAGCGCGCGCGGGTGCCAGCCGAGAGGTTCAGGCCGACGAGGGGGCGGCCGGGGGCGTGCTCAGCTCGCCAGGCCCGGGCAGCTGCCACCGCCGCATCGGGCACGGGGAAAACGACATTGGCGGTGGCAGGGTCCACGCTGAGGCCGAGCAGGGGGGCGATGCGCAGCAGGCGGGTCAGCACGTGCTCGCGGGCGGGGTCGCCTAAGGGCGCCACGGAGGTGTAGAGGCTAGGCAGGGCGTGGTCGAGGCCCACCTTGACGGCTGCGGGGGTGAGGGCCACGAGCCAGGCCACGGTGGTCGACACGTCGTCGTGCAGGTCGATGACGGCGTCATAGTGCTGGTGACGCAGGGCACGCGCGAGCCGCCACAGGGCCGCGATGCCCTTGGGCAGCACATGCACCGTGTCGATGGCCGGGTGGCCGTCGAGCACGATGCGGTTGCGTGGGCTGCACACCACCTCCACACGCGCTCCGGTCTGCGCCTTGAGGGCCGCGAGCAGGGGGGTAACCACGAGCGCGTCGCCGAGGTTGTTCAGCCGAATGGCAAGCACGCGGCTGTGGGGCCCGAGCTGTGGCACACCTGAGGGCGCGGGCGGCCGACGGCCGGGCAGGGCCAGCAGGCCCAGCTGCAGGCGCTTGAGGGCATATTCGAGGCGCTTGCGCCAGGGGTCGTGGGCGGCGGGGGTGGGGCGCAGCGCGGGCACGGCCGTCAGAGGCTCTGCGCCAGCGACTTGAGCGGCGCGAGGTAGTAGGCGTCCCAGCCGGCCTCGATCTCACGGAAGCGCAGCGAGGGGATGCCCTCGTGCACGAGCGTCAGCAGCGTGCCCCCCTCGGGGTGCGGCTCGAGCGTAAAGACGACGTTCGAGGGGTATTTCCACTCCTCTTCTTTCCAGTCTTGCTCGATGCGCGTGGGGCTGATGAGGCGGTTGATGCCGATGATCTGCCCGCCCCAGAGGGTGAACTTGCCCCCGGGAGAGGTGTCCATCAGGGCATCGTCGCCCGACCACTCGATGATCAGCCGCTCGTCGGTGAGGGCACGGTAAACGGTCTCAGGCGCGGCGCGGATGTGCACGCGGCGCTCGAGGCGGTTGGTGGGCCGCAGGGGTTCTGCCAGCCGCTTGACTGGTTTGCTCGATTTCTTCTTCGCCACAAGGGGCGAAAAGTAACAAACGAAGCGAATCTGTCAAGCATGCACGGGCTCGGCGCCAAGCATTTGGGGCTCAGGCAGGCGTTCGGCGTGCAGATAGTCGGCCAGCGCGGCCACCAGGGCCTCGCTGCGCAGGTTATGCCCCAGGCCCTCAGTGGGCACGAAATGCGCCCGTGGCCAGCCGGCCGCCATGCGCTCGGCGTGGGCAAAGGGCGCCTCGGCATCTGCGCGGTCGTGCACGATGAGGCCGGGCAGTGCCAGGCCCCGGGCAAAATCAGCGGCATTGAACCAGCCGATGGGCTGGCCGAGCAGCTGCTCGCAGCGGGCGTCGATCAGGCGCATCGTGCGCGGGTGCAGGCCCAGCAGGCCCTGGTAATACTGCATAAAGTCAGACACCCGCCCCGGGCAGGCCAGCACCACCGCCCGCTCGAGGCCCGGCACCGGCTGCTGACTCAGCACATAGAGCGACGAGAACGCACCAAAGCTGTGCCCCACCACCGCCTCGAAGGGTCCCTGCTCGGCCAGCACCCGGGCGAGCACGCCCCCGCTGCGGGGCAGGTGCAGCCAGCGGCCGCCCGAGAGCCCGTGGGCGGGCAGATCGTAGGCGACGATAGTGAACGCATCGGGCGAGAGGGCGCCGATCAGCCGCCGCCAGAAGTAGGCGTTGCTGGCCCAGCCGTGCACGAGCAGGATGCGGCGTGGGCCGTGGCCCCAGCGGTAGCCCTGGATGGTGTCGCCCTGATCGCTGAGCGTGAAGGCCCGCGCCGACTCGAGGAAGCTGCGGTGGTGCGGCCGCAGCGGCTGGGCCAGCACCTGGCAGAACAGCCGAAAGCCGACGCGGCCGGTCAGCGTCGGGGCGACGCGCGCGAGCCCGTTGAGGGTAGCGCCCACGGCGCGAGGAACGAGGGGGTGCATAGCGTAGATACCGACTGGTATGTTTAAGAGTAAAAAAACTGAGACTTAGCTAGGGCTGATTTCGTAGGGGGCGATCAGGCGCTCGAGGGCCTCGGTGACGGCGCGCACGTCGGCATCAGAGCCCGAGAGGCGCCCCAGCAGCACGGCCCCCTCGAGGCTGGCGAGGATGAGCGTGGCCATGGCCTGCACGTCGAGCTCGGGCCGCAGCTGGCCATAGCGAATGCCGTTGATGAGGATGCGCTCCGTGCCCGCACGCAGCGAGGTGTAGAGGGTGCGCACGCGGTGGCGCAGCTCAGGGTGGGCGTCGTCAGCCTCGACGGCAGCATTCTGCAGGGGGCAGCCACCTGCCACGACGGGGTGGGTGACGTAAGTCTGGAAGAAGCGAAAGAGCGCGCGCAGCTTCTGCCCGGCGGTGGGCTCGGCCTTGACGACTGCGCCGAAGGTGTGCATCACCTGCGCGGCGAGGTGGTCAAAGGCAGCGATCTCGAGCTGCGCCTTGTCGGTGAAGTGGGCGTAGATGGCGCCCTTGGTCAGACCGGCGGCAGTGGTGATGTCAGACAGCGAGGTGGCCCGATAGCCCTGTGTGTTGAACAGGGCCCCGGCGTGGTCGAGCAGGGTGCTGCGGGTGGCTTCGGGCGCGCGCATACAGGCGGAGAAAGCGTAAAGATACCGATTGGTATGTTATCTCCAACAAAAAAGGGCCGCCGAAATCGGGGCCCTTTTCAAACCTAGACTTCGCCCGCCAGCACGGCGATGAGGTCATACTTGGTGATGATCTCCAGTCGGGGGGTGGCGCCGTTGCCGCCCTCGAGCTGCACGAGCACGGCGGGGTTTTCTTTCGTGATCATCTTCGACACCAGGTCGATGCGCGTCGAGGGCAGCACGAAGGGGAAGGCGTCGTTCATCACGGTGGCCACCGACTTGTCTTTGAGAGTCGGGTCGTCGATCAGGGCCGAGAGCAGGCGGGTCTCGTTCACTGAGCCGATCACCTGCGCGCCCTCGATCACGGGCAGCTGGCTCAGGTTCTGCTCGCGCATGAGGTGGATCGACTGCGCCAGCGTCTGCTGGGGCGTGACAAACTTCAGCGGGGCGGTCTGCCCCTTGCGGCGCACGATCTCTTCGGCGGTGAGCAGGGTGCCCTCTTCGAGGAAACCGCGCTCGCGCATCCAGATGTCGTTGTAGATCTTGCCCAGGTAGCGCGTGCCGTGGTCGGGCAGAATGACGACGACGAGGTCGCCCTTGCCGAGGTTGGCGGTCTGACAGTATTCGAGCGCGCCGAAGGCCGCCGAGCCGCAGCTCCAGCCGACAAACAAGCCCTCGAGTCGGGCCAGGCGGCGGGCCATCAGGGCCGAGTCTTTGTCGGCCACCTTGATGATGTGGTCCACGACGGCCATGTCCATGTTGGCGGGCAGGATGTCTTCGCCGATGCCCTCGGTGAGGTAGGGGTAGACCTCGCTGTAGTCCACCTGGCCCGTCTCGTGCAGCTTTTTAAAGAGACTGCCATAGGTGTCCACGCCGATGACCTTGATGGCGGGGTTCTGCTCTTTGAGGTAGCGGGCGCAGCCGGTGATGGTGCCGCAGGTGCCCATGCCGGCCACGAGGTGGGTGATGCGCCCCTCGGTGGCCTGCCAGATTTCGGGGCCGGTGGTGAGGTAGTGGGCCTCTTGGTTCGAGAGGTTGTCGTATTGGTTGGGGTAGAAGCTGTTGGGGATCTCTTGCGAGAGGCGGCGCGCGACGGAATAGTAGCTGCGGGGGTCTTCGGGGGCGACGTTGGTCGGGGTGATGATCACCTCGGCGCCGACGGCCCGCAGGATGTCAACCTTCTCTTTGCTCTGCTTGTCGGGCATCGTGAAGATGCAGCGGTAGCCTTTGGTGGCGGCCACGAGGGCCAGGCCCATGCCGGTGTTGCCGCTAGTGCCCTCGATGATGGTGCCGCCGGGCTTGAGCAGGCCGGCGCGCTCGGCATCGTCGATCATCTTGACGGCGATGCGGTCTTTGATCGAGTTGCCGGGGTTGAAGTATTCGACCTTGGCCAGCACGGTGGGCTTGACGTGGGCGGCGACTTGGTTCAGGCGCACGAGGGGCGTGCGGCCGACGAGCTCGACGACGTTTTTGTAGATCATGTGAATCGGCGTTGCAGCGGTATCGGCTGCAAAGGTAGGGAACCGCCGCGGGGTGGGTCTAGACCCAAATGCTCCGTCGCAACTGATAGGTGCGTGGCTGCTCAGGCGTGTCGATGATTTTCTGATAGCCCTCGGCTACCCGCCGAGATGCCTTTGAGTCGAGGTGGAGTTCGTCGATCCAGTTCCCTGTTTCCAAGAAGCAGCCCCGCACATCGAGGTGATAGACGTGATCGTCTTTGCGCGCGAGCTCCATGAGCATCTCGTTAAACCAAAACAGCATCGCCGCGATCACCGCACGCCGCAGCCGGGGCGGCACCCGCTTGGTTTGCAATGGGCGGTAGAGCCATTTACCGTTCTGCCACTGCGTGGGGGGCCAGAGCCCCCACTTTCGGGTAGGGATGGCAAAATCGTAGCCCTGTGTAATGATCTGCAGCGTCTTGAATTTATCAATGCTCCGCAGCCGCGTGAACAGGTAACGATACTGCAAGTAGAAGAAATGAAGCAGAGCCTTAAAGTCCACCTGCAGATAGGGCATGCCTGCGCGCACGAGTTCGCCCACGGTGGCGTGGCCATCGTGGGGCTGGGGCAGCTCGACCCCCTCGAGGGCTGAGCTGGCCAGTCGGCGATTTAAGTCGGCAGGATCGAAAACCCATCCGCTCGGCTTGATCAACACGGCCTGCTCATGCGGGCGCACGATCACCGCCAGCCGATCGCCGATCAGGTCGTTGCCTCCACCGCTGATCAAGAACGTCTGGGGCTGATAGCGCGAGAGGGCCTCGATGTACTCTTCCTGATAAATCATATTGCTGAGCCAGTCGGCGCCGGCGGCTTGGCTGTGCAGCAGATACTTCGGCTGACCCTGAGGTGTTCGGGCCCGAATGAGATGATCCAGGATGTCGTCGGCAATAATCGGATACTCAAACCAAGAATCGCCCTCCGCCACAATCACGTGTGGGCTTGGGGCCAATGTAGCGCGATCAAGGGAACGAAGGCGGCGTCGCAACACGCGCCCGCGCCACCATCGGCTGATCCCGTTTAACCGGCCAATCAAGCCTAGGTGGGCATCCGATTCATTGGGGAACTCGCCGTCATTCGTATCGAAAATGCGGAGCAGCATGCTGCGGAACTGCTCGCGGCCGATGAGGTGCACAAAGCCATCGATGGAGTCGAAGTTTTCTTTGCCACGCAACAGGTCGTCGATGAACTGCTGCACAGAACGGGTGTTTGTTTCCATAGTCACGGGGTTTCGTATCAAGATAAGCAGGTGTATGCTAGGCTGCCTGTCATCAGAAGTGACGACGAGTGGTGCCCCACTCGGCTACCTTTGCACCCTCAATGACCGATAGCTGTGGCCACCATCAGAGCCCTGCGCGCATGGCGCTATGACCCGGCCGTGGTGGGCCGCGCCGAGCGGCTCATGGCCCCGCTCGACGACGACCCCGCGCTGAGTCGGCTGCACTATCGCCTGAGTGAGCATGCGCTGCACCTAGCCGCGCCGCGCTCGGTGGCCCAGGCGGTCGATCGGCTGCAGCGCTGGCGCGGCCAGGGCGTGCTGCGGCGGGACCCACTGCCGGCGTACTATGCCTATGCTCAGCATTACACGGCCTATGGCGAGCATCAGCCGCGCGCTCGGCGGGGGGTGATCGGCTGGCTGCGCCTCGACGTCGCGGGCGACGCGCCCACGCTGCTGCCCCATGAGGGCACGCTCGATGCCGCCGTGGCGGGCCTAACCGAGCTGCTCAGCGCCACGGGCCTGAACGTGACGCCTGTGCACGCGCTCTATGACGACCCCAGCCACGCGCTCGAGCCCCTGCTCGACGCCTACCTGCGCGCGCCATTGCTCGACACGACGGACAGCGCCGGGGTGACCCACCGCATGGCGATGCTGCAGCACCGGGGGCAGCTGCGCGAGATCGAGCAGGTGCTAGCAGGCCAGACGCTGATACTGGCCGATGGGCACCATCGCCTAGCGGCGGCGCTGCAGCACAAGGCGCGGCTCGAGGCCGCCCACGGCCCCCTGCCCGCGCGCCACCCGGCCCGCTATGTGCTGGCCTACTGCTCGAACGCGGCGGGTGATCGGCTGAGCATCTACCCCTTCCACCGGGTGCTGCGGCTGCCGCGGGGCCTCGACGCCGCCACGCTGCTCACTCGCCTCGAAGCGCACTATACCCTCGAGCCCCTCGAGGCGCGCGCGCCGCTGCACGAGGTGCTGAGCGCGGCGCCCCACCGCATGGGCCTGGTGCTCGAACGCCGGTGGCACCTGCTGACACTGCGCCCGGGCGCCGACCCGCAGCGTCTGCTCGCACCTCTGGGCCTGCCCGCCTCGGTGAACCGGCTCGACTATACCCTGCTGCACTACCTCGTCTTCGACCGCATCGCAGGCATCGCCTATGCGGCGCAGCGGCAGTCTGACGAGCTGAGCTATCACCGCGACTCGGCGGGGGCCATCGAGCGGGCGCTCTATCGGCCAGGGCACGCAGCCTTTTTGATGCCTGAGGTGGCCGTGGCCGACCTGCGCGCAGTGGTGCACGACCGCGCGCTGATGCCGCCCAAGTCCACCTACTTCGCGCCCAAGGTGCTGGCGGGCTTGCTCTTCGGCGACCTGAGCGATACGCTGGCTGACACGCCCTATGACGCCGACTGAAGCCAGGTAGCTGAGCCGAATTTTAACCGGGCTTAACGCCAACCACGCACCAGCGCGGCGCGAAATGTCGAACTTCGCCGCCCGATCCGGCTGTGGCAGCGTCCACGCCGGTCTGTTTTGTTCCCCCCTATGCTGCTCGACCGCGACCTGCCGCCGCTGCTGCTCGCCAGTGGCTCGCCTCGGCGCCGACAGCTGCTGAGCGACGCGGGCTTCCGCTTTGAGGTCAAAGCCACTGGGGCAGATGAAGATTTCTCGCCCGAGCTGCCACCCGAGCAGGTGCCGGTGCTGCTGGCGCAGCGCAAGGCCCGCGCGCTAGCCGACGACGCCCTCGAGCGCCTCGTCATCGCGGCCGACACCGTGGTGATCGTGGACCAAGACATTCTCAACAAGCCTGCCGATGCTGCCGAGGCGCGGGCCATGCTCACGCGCCTGTCGGGCCGCCGCCACACGGTGGTGACGGGCGTCTGCCTGCTGTACCGGGCCCATGAGCGCACCTTTGCCGAGCGCACGGAGGTGCACTTTCGCTCGCTGTCGGCCGACGAGATCGCGCACTACGTCGAGGCCTATCAGCCGCTCGACAAGGCTGGGGCCTATGGTGCGCAAGACTTCATCGGGCTGCGGGCCATCGCGGCTGTCGAGGGCGATTTCTACAATGTGGTGGGCCTGCCGGTGTGCCGACTGGTGGGCGAGCTGAGTGCGATGGCGGCCCAGCTCACGGGAAGCGAGGTGGCACGTGAAGTTTGAGGTTACCTATCGGCAGATCTGGCAGCTGGCCTACCCCATCATCGCGGGGGCCATCGCACACAACCTGATCAACGTCGTCAACACGTTCTTCCTAGCGCAGGTGGGCGAGGTCGAGCTGGGCGCGGCGGCGCTGGGCGGCATCCTCTACTACGTCATGGTGTTCGTGGGCGCGGGGCTCGGCACGGGCGCGCAGATCCTAGTGGCGCGCCGCACGGGCGAGGGCAACGACCGCGCCGTGGGGCCCATCGCCGACCACACCTTTGCGCTCATCGCTGGCATCGGCGTTGTGCTGTTCATCGCCATGCAGCTGGGCGTGCGGCCGCTGCTCGAGGCGGTGGTCGAGAGCGCTGCGGTGCGCGAGGCCACGGCCACCTATCTCGACATCCGCTCATATGAGATCTGGTTTGCGCTGAGCTTCTGGGTGTGCCGCGGCCTCTATACGGGCCTGGGGCGCAACCGCATCATCATCGTGGCCACGGCCGTGCTGGCCACCGTGCACATTACGATGGACTATTGCCTGATTTTTGGCAACTGGGGCTTCCCGCGCTTGGGCATCAAAGGGGCTGGCTATGCGACGCTGATCGCCGAGGCGGTGACCTCGGTGGTGCTGATCGGCTACTTCTTTTACGGCAAGTATGTGCAGCGCTACGGGCTGTTTCAGTTCAAGGGCTTTGAGATCAAGCTGTTCAAGCAGCTGAGCGAGCTCTCGGCGCCGATCATCCTGCAAAACATGCTCTCGATGGGGGCGTGGTTTGTGTTCTTCGTGGTGGTCGAGCACCTGGGGCAGCGCGCGCTGGCGGCTTCGAACCTAATTCGTAGCGTCTATATGGTGGCGATGATCCCGACCTGGGGCCTCGCCACCGCCGCCAACGCGATGGTGAGTAACGTGATCGGCCAGGGCAAGCGGCGCCTGGTCGGCCTAGCGGTGCGGCGGGTGCTGACGGTGTCGCTGAGCCTGTCGGCCGTGATCGCGCTGCTGCTGGCGCTGCTGCCGCGCACCGTGCTCGAGCTCTATACGAGCGGGGCTAAGCAGCTCGACCCACAGACGCTCGAGCTGGCCGTGCCGGGCCTAATGGTGGTGGCGGCCATCCTGATGACGCTCGCGGCGGCGGGCGTGCTGCTGCAGGCGACCACGGGCACAGGCGCCACGCGCTTCGCCTTTTTGCTCGAGGTCGGGCTCATCGGCGCTTACCTAGGCTGGGTCTTTTTGGCTGTCTATGTATTCAAAGGCGGGCTCACCGAGGTGTGGATGGCCGAGGGCGTTTACTTCCTGCTGATGGCGCTTGGCTGTGGGCTCTATCTGCGCTCGGGGCGCTGGCGCACACTGCAGGTGTGAGCCCTCACCTAAACGGGGGGGTCCGGTTGCACCTGAACAATCTTCCGCATTTTTGCGCAGTCGAGGGTATCCTCCCTCGGCCTGAACCGACCGAACCGAACCCATGGCCAAATCGCAGGGCACCAGCAACCTGCTGATCGTAGAGTCGCCCGCCAAGGCGAAAACGATCGCGAAGTATCTGGCCGAGATCGCGCTGCGCCGCAAGACCGGCGATACGTTTGAAGTGCAGGCCTCGTTCGGCCACGTGCGCGACCTGCCCAAAGACGACTCGGCCATCGACGTGGCTGGGGGGTTCGAGCCGGTGTATATCGTGCCCGACGACAAGCGCGAGCAAGTCGACAAGCTCAAAAAACTGGCGAAGAAGGTGGACACGGTGTGGCTGGCTACCGACGAAGACCGCGAGGGCGAGGCCATCGCCTGGCACCTGTGTGAGGTGCTCGAGCTCGACCCGAACGTGACGCAGCGCATCGTATTCAACGAAATCACACGCTCGGCCATCGAGCGCGCCATCGATCAGCCCCGCTCGATCGACATGGCCCTGGTCGATGCGCAGCAGGCGCGCCGCGTGCTCGACCGCCTGGTGGGCTTCGAGCTGTCGCCGATTCTCTGGAAAAAGGTCAAGTATGGCCTCTCAGCGGGCCGTGTGCAGAGCGTGGCGCTGCGCCTGATCGTCGAGCGCGAGCGCGAGGTGATGGGCTTCACGCCTGAGGCATTCTTCCAAGTGCAGGCGGAGCTGCTGGCGGGTGGGCGCCCGTTCAAGGCCGGGGTGACCCGGCGGATGAAGCAGCTGACGGATGCGGAGCAGTTCCTCCAGCGCTGTGCCCAGGCGACGTTTACAGTGGCCAGCGTGGAGCAGAAGCCCGGTCGGCGCACGCCTGCGGCACCCTTCACCACCTCGACGCTGCAGCAGGAGGCCAGCCGCAAGCTGGGCTATTCGGTAGCGCAGACGATGCGCCTCGCGCAGGGCCTGTATGAGGCAGGCCACATCACCTACATGCGCACCGACTCGGTCACGCTGTCAGAGACGGCGCTGCAGGCCTCGCAGGCCGAGATCAACACAGCTTTTGGCGAGCGCTATCACAAGCGCCGCACCTATTCGAACAAAACGGCGAATGCCCAAGAGGCGCACGAGGCGATTCGCCCCACCGACTTTGGCGCGCGCGTGGTGGCCACCGCCCAAGAGCAAAAGCTCTATGAACTGATCTGGAAGCGCACGCTGGCCAGCCAGATGGCCGATGCCGAGCTGGAGCGCACCGTGGCCGAGATCAGCGTGACCCCCGCTGGCACCAAAGAGACGCTCAAAGACGTGCTGACCGCCACGGGCGAGGTGATCAAGTTCGACGGCTTCTTAAAGCTGTACCTCGAGGGGAAAGACGAAGACGACGACGCCGACGACAGTGGCCTGCTGCCACCGCTGAGTGTGGGCCAGCAGGTGAGCCTGCGAACGCTGACCGCGACCGAGCGCTACACCCGTCCGCCGGCGCGCTACACTGAAGCGAGCCTGGTCAAGGCGCTCGAGGAGCGCGGCATCGGCCGCCCCTCGACCTATGCCCCCACTATCAGCACGATTCAGAAGCGCGAGTATGTGGCCCGCGAAGACCGTGAGGGTGTGGAGCGCCGCTACCGTGTGCTCAGCCTCGAGGGCAGCCGGGTGACGACCACCACGGCCGTCGAGATGACGGGCGCCGAGCGCGGCAAACTCTTCCCGAGCGACCTCGGCTTTCTGGTCACCGACTTTTTGGTCGAATACTTCCCCGATGTGGTGGACTACAGCTTCACCAAAACGGTCGAAGAGGAGTTTGACGAGATCTCGCGCGGCGAGCGCAAGTGGCGGCAGATGATGGCCGAGTTCTACGAGCCCTTCCACAAAAAAGTGGAGAAGACGGAGAAGAACGCTGCGCGGGTGCAGGGCGAGCGCCAGCTGGGCATTGACCCCAAGACGGGCAAGCCCGTGGTGGCACGCCTGGGCCGCTATGGGCCCATCGCACAGATCGGCGCAGCTGACGACCCGACGAAAACCTTCGCGAGCCTGCGGCCCAATCAGCGCCTCGAAACGCTGACACTCGACGAGGCCCTGACCCTGTTCAAACTGCCGCGCACGCTGGGCGAGTTTGAGGGCGAAGAGCTGGTGGTGAACGTGGGGCGCTTCGGGCCCTATGTGCGCCACGGCAAGGCTTTCGTCTCGATTCCGAAGGCGCACGATCCATTTGACATCAGCTTTGACACAGCCGTCGCGCTCGTGGTGGCCAAGCGCAAGGCAGACAGCGAGCGCATCATCAAGACTTTTGAGGGCACTCCGCTGCAGGTGCTCAACGGGCGCTGGGGCCCCTATCTGACCGACGGAGCGAAGAATGCCAAGATCCCCAAGGGCACGGAGCCAGCCAGCCTGACCGAAGACGAGGTGCGCGAGCTGCTGGCGGCGGCGCCCGAGGCGCGCGGCCGATTTGCCAAGCGCGGCAAAGCGGGGGATAAGAAAACGGCAGAGAAAGGTGCGCCCAAGAAGCCCACGGTGGCCCGCACGCCCCGCAGCGGCAAGCGCAGCGCCGCCGCCGAGGACGCCTCATCGGCACCGGCCAAGCGCAAGACGCCTGCTACCCCCAAGGCTAGGGCGATAGCGAGCGCCGCGAAAGCTGCTGCCCCCAAAGCCAAAGCGACGAAGCCCGCCACGAAGGTGACGGCTACGAAAGCGACGGCCATGAAAACGGTCACCCCGAAGCCGAAAGCCGCCAAGGCTGAGGTGAAGCCCGAGAAGAAAAAGGCGACAGAGAAGAAGGCGACGGTGAAGAAGGCGAAAGCCAAGGCTGAGCCTAAGCCGAAAAAGGCCGATAAGAAGTCGGACAAGAAGAAAAAGAAGAAGTAACGCTCAGGCGCGCAGGCGGGCCAGCATGAGTTCGGCGGCGCGGGCCGAGGCCCCGGCCTCGCCTAGCACCTGGCGCAGCTCGGCGTAGTCGGCGGCTAGGCGCGCACGCGTGGCTTCGTCGAACAGCAGACGCTCGGCCTCGGCGCGCAGCGCTGCCACGGTGAGCTCGCCCTGCAGCAGCTCAGTGATGACGAGCCGGTCGAGAATCAGGTTGGGCAGGCCCACATACTTCAGCTTCACGAGGCGTCGGGCGATGGCGTACGAGACCGCGTTCACCCGGTAGCAGAGCACCTGCGGCACGCGCCAGAGGGCTGTCTCGAGCGTGGCGGTGCCCGAGGTGACGAGGGCCGCGCGTGCCACGCGCAGTAGATCATAGGTGCGCTGGTGCACCACGCGCGCGTGCACGCCCGAACGGGCGATGAGTGGCGCAAAAAATTCTGCCGACAGGTGCGGCGCGCCGGCGATGATGACCTCAATACGTCCGGCCATCGGGCGAATGGCCTCGAGCATGGTGGGCAGCATGGCCCGCACTTCGTTCACGCGGCTGCCGGGCAGCAAGGCGAGAATGGGTTTTTCCCCAAAGCCGAAATCTTGGACCAGCGTGCTGGGCTTCAGCTCTGCCTGCGCGATGGCATCGAGCAGGGGGTGACCCACATAGTCCACTTCGAGCCCGCGCGCGGCGAACCACGCCTGCTCGAACGGGAGGATGCAATACAGCCGATCGACATAGGCCTTAATCGACTTGAGCCGGCCCGCCTTCCAGGCCCAGACCTGCGGCGCAATGTAGTAGAACACGCGGATGCCCAGCCGGTGCAGCCGCCGCGCCAGACGCAGGTTAAAGCCGGGGTAGTCGATGAGCACCACGGCGTCGGGCCGATAGGCGACGATGTCGGCCTCGAGCTGCGCAAACAGACGCAGGATCTGCGGCAGGTGGCGCACCACCTCGACGAAGCCAAAGTGGTTGAGGTCGCGGTTGTGTCGCACGAGGCTAGCGCCAGCAGCCGCGAGGGCATCGCCCCCGAGCGCACGGGCATCGAGTTGCGGTTCGCGTGTGCGCAGGGCGCGCAGCAGGTTGGCTCCGTGCAGGTCGCCCGAGGCCTCGCCGGCCACAAAGTAGAGGCGCATCGGGCGTGAAGTTAGGCGGTGGTGAGTGGCAGCGGGGGGCGTGCGGGCGCGAGGCGGTGCAGGCCAGCGCGCTCGAGGCGGCGCAGCTGCCACAGTTCGCGCAGCGTGAAATCAGCGCTGCGGTAGAGGCGGCCCTGGTCGAGGTCTTGGGCGATGGGGCTCAGCGATTCACCTGCGGCTAGGCGCTGCACCATTGCAGCCAACGAATCAGCCCCTGCGAGCGAGTGGCGCAGGGCGAGGCGATGGGCGGTGTCGTTCGCTTCGATCGGGATGCGCATCTGGGCGTAGATGGCGCCGCCATCGATGCGCGCCGAGGGGCGGTGCAGGGTCACGCCGAGGTTGGCCACGTCGTGGGCCAGCAGGGCCTGCTCGATGCAGCGCACGCCGCGGTAGTGGGGCGCTAGGCCCCAGTGTAGGTTCACCACGTGGGGGGCGAGGCACAGCAGGGGCTCGCGCAGCAGTCGGGTGCCGTGCACAGCGATTACGTCGGGTGCGAGCGCATGCAGCAGGCTCAGCACGTCGGGCGCGTGCAGGTCGGCTGCCGAGTGAATGGGGACCTCAGGCCAGCGGTGGGCAGCGGGGCCGATGAGGGCTTCCACCTCGTGTTGTTCCTGCTCACGGCACCACAGCGCATCGGCTCGCCGCAGTGCCGCTCCGGTGAGTCCGCCGATGCCGCGCTGACGCAGTAGTCGAGTCAGGCGATGACGGGCGGACTCTACCTCGGGTAACTGAATAAATACTGCCGCGAGTGGTACTGTGGCGTGCAGCCGCATCACGAAGCCCCGCGCCGCAGGTTCGTCGCGCACGAGGGCCACCACACGCGGTGCACTCATGGGCGCGGCAGGCTCAGACCCGTGCGCAGGCGCGCCAGCTGGGGCTCGAGGGGCAGCCGCCCGCTGAGGGTGAAGCGGCCCTGGCGCAGGGGTGGGGTGGCGAGTGTGTTGATGAGCGGCTGGGTGGTATAGGCCTGGGTGTAGCCGCGCGCGCGCGCCAGCGACACGACGGCTTCGTTCACATCGCCGTTGGGGTAGCAGAGCAGTGTGGGCGTGCGGCCACACCAGCGCATCAGGTGGTCGGCGCAGGCGTTGAGCTCGGCCACGGCGCGGTCGTCGGTGCAGCGGGTGAGTGGGGGGTGGGTGTGGGTGTGGTTGGCGAGGGTGACGAGGCGGTGGGCGGCGAGGGCCTGCAGTTCGGCCACGGTGAGCGGTCGGTCGAGCTCGCCCTGCGGCGCGGCCGAAGGGGTGGGGGGGAAGGCTTTCATCCGCTCGATCTGTCGGCTGGCGCTGCGGGCATCGTGGCCGTGCTGGCGCAGGTGGTGCCAGCGTTCATCCCACCAGTAGGCATGACCCGTGGCCACTGGGGCAGTGGTGATGGCGAGCACGAGGGGCACCTCATAGGCCTCGCAGATCGGCAGCGCGTGACGCACGCTGGCATAACCGTCGTCGAAAGTGAGCACCACCTGACGCCCACCCCAGGGCGCCTCGGGCGCGACGAAGCGATAGCCTGCCGCCCGCAGCGTCAGGATGAGCTCATGCAGCTGTGCGGTGGTGAAACCCTCGAAGGGCAAGCCCGGCGCAGCTGCCGCCTCTTCATGAGACGTAAAAAGCTGGTGGAACAGCAGCACGCGCCGCCCCTCGGGCTCCTGCCCTCGGCGCAGGGCGCGCAGCACCCAGCGGTCTTCGAGATTGCGCAGCCAGTTCATGCTGGGATGGAATGTTGCAGGGCGGCAACCTCGGGCGGCAGGGCACGGCCCAGCAGGGCCCACGCTGCCGCTCGCCCCATCAGCGGACTTAGCAAGATGCCATGACGGTAGAGGCCATTCACCCAGACGAGATTTAGCGTGGGGTGGCGCTGCACCTGGGGCAGGCGACTGGTGGTGGCGGGGCGGAAGCCCGACCACGTTTCGATCACCGGCAGGTCATAGATGGCCGGATAAGCGGCATAGGCGCGGCGCAGCACGTCGTAGAGGCCCCCGGCAGTGAGGCGCGGGTCGAGGCCCTGCTCTTCGCTGGTCGAGCCGACGATGAGGCGGTCGGCCTTCGGCACCAGATAGCCGTAGCCCCACGCACGGCTCTGCAGGCGAATGGGGTGGCGCACCAGGCCCCCCGCTGGTGGATCGAGGCTGATCATCTGACCACGCACGGGCGTGACGGCCTCGGGCGTGAAGCCCGGCACCGCCGGCGGCGGCAGCGCCCCCGTGGCGAGGATCACCCCCCGCGCGCGGATGGGTTCGCGCGCGGTCATGACCACTAGATGTTCACCCTCGGCCTCGATGGCGCTCACGCGGGTGTCGGGTCGCAGCTGCACGCCTAGGCTGCTGAGCGTGGCGATGAGCGCGGTCACGAGCGCGCGTGGCTCGAGCTGTGCATCGTCGGGAGTGTAGATGCCAGCGGGCACTGTGCGCGCCAGCGCGGGCTCGCGCGCATAGAGCGCAGCGCCCGCCAGCCACTCGACGCGCAGGCCGTGGGCGCGCTGCTGCTCATAGCGGCGCTGCACATAGGGCAGGTCGGCCGCCGTCAGGGCCACCTCGAGGGCGCCCGTGCGTGCGAGGCCCACCTGCCAGCCCAGCCGCGCGATCCAGTCATAGTGCAACTGCTGCGCCGCGAAGCCCGCCGGGGTGAGCGCCCACTCGGTGGGCTCGAGTTCGTGCACGGGGGCGAGCAGGCCAGCGGCTGCCCACGAGGCACCGTGGCCGATGGTGCCGCTGTCGACCACCACCAGCGTGGGTGGGTCGTTGCTCAGGGCCAACTCGAGCGCCGCAAAGAGCCCGGCCAGGCCCCCGCCCACGATGACCGTCGGAAACTGCGCGGGCCGCTGCATGGCTGCAATCTACAGCCCCGCAGCGGCCCGCTGGCGCGGTGAGCGCGTGCTTAGTTGCTGCCGGCGCCGGCAGGCTTCTCGCCGTTGAACTTGCGGTCGAGCTGCATGGGGTTGGGCGCCGGTTGGAAGTTCTGCTTGAACATCTGGAAGCGCGATTGCGCCGGGCGTGGCGGGAAGGCGTTGTTCGACAGGTCGGTGTCGGCCGTCTCTTGATAGGGGTCGAGCACGATCTGCTTCACAGCTTTGTCAAAGGCAAACACGCGGCTGATCGACGCGGTGTTGTAGCGCCAGATCTCGGCCGGAATGCGCTGCAGCTGCTTGCTGCCGTCTTCAAACTCGAACTCGAGAATCACCGGCATCACCAGGCCGCCGATGTTCTTGAGGTCCAGTTGGTAGAAGTGGCGGGCCTTCTGTGCGTTGAGCACGGCGCGCTCGTCGGCGCTCAGGCTATTCCAATACTGCTCATAGGCGGCTTTGTTCCAGGGCTGCACGGCCAGCGAGTCATAGCGGTTGTAGAAGTCTTTGAGTTCGGGCTGCTGGTCCACCAGGCCGGGGGTGCCAGCGTTGCGCTGGGTGGTGATGCTCGGCGGGATGGCGGCATACTGCGCGCGGCGGGCGGCCAGCTCGACCTCGGGGTCGCGCGAGTCGAGGCGCAGGTATTTCACGCCCTCGATGGCTACATCCACCCGGTCGGTGGTGTAGAACCAGCCGCGCCAGAACCAGTCGAGGTCCACGCCGGAGGCGTCCTCCATCGTGCGGAAGAAATCGGCCGGGGCGGGCGATTTGAAGGCCCAGCGGCGGCTGTATTCTTTGAACGCGTAGTCAAACAGCTCGCGGCCCAGCACCGTCTCGCGCAGGATGTTCAGCGCGATGGCAGGCTTGGCATAGGCGTTGTCGCCATAGCGAATGATCGACTCTGAGTTGGTCATGATGGGGTTCTGCACCGAGGGATCCGCCTTCATGTAGCCGACGATGTCACGCGCGTTGATGCGGCGGGCGGGCCAGTTGCGGTCCCACTCGAGCTCGGTTAGGCCCTGCACGAAGGTGTTTAGACCCTCGTCCATCCAGGCCCACTGGCGCTCGTCGCTGTTGATGATCATCGGGAAGAAGTTGTGCCCGACCTCGTGGATGATCACCCCGATCAGACCATACTTCGTGCGCTCGCCATAGGTGCCGTCGGGCTGAGGCCGCGGCGCATTGAAGCAAATCATCGGATACTCCATGCCGCCGTAGCCAAAGTCGCAGTTGACTGAGATGGCCGAGGGGTAGGGGTAGTCTATCGTGTGTTTGCTATAGACGCGCAGGGTGTGGGCCACCGAGTGGGTCGAATACTTCTCCCACAGCGGGTTGCCCTCGTTGGGATAGAGCGACTGGGCCATGATGGTGCGCCCGCCGATGTTCACGGCCATGGCATCCCAGATGAACTTACGGCTGCTCGACCACGCAAAGTCACGCACGTTTTTGGCCGACCACACCCAGGTCTTCTTCGTGGTGGCCTTGCTCTTCTCGGCCTGCTTGGCCTCGTCGGGGGTGACGATGAGCACGGGCGTCTTGGTCTCGGTGCGCGCCTTGGCCCAGCGCTGCTGCTGCGTGGCGGTGAGCACGGCTGTGGGGTTGAGCAGGTCGCCGGTGGCCGTCACGATGTGGTCACTCGGCACGGTGACGCTGACTTTGTAATCGCCAAAGGGCAGGGTGAACTCACCCGTGCCCAGGAACTGCTTGTGCTGCCAGCCCTGGTTATCGGCATAGACCGCCATGCGGGGGAACCAGTGGCAGGTTTGAAAGATGTCGTTGCCGTCGGGGAAGGGCTCGTAGCCTGCGCGCGAGGCGAGCAGCTTCACGTTGTTGATGTTGTACGAAAAGTCGATGGCGAAGGCCAGCGTTTTGCCCGGCAGTAGGGGTGTGGGCAGGTCCACGCGCATCATGGTCTTGACCACCGTATAGGGCAGGGCCCGGCCGTCGGCTAGTGCCACGCGGGTGATCTTATAGCCGCCGTCGAAGTTCTCGGCATACTGCTGCCGCTCGAGCGCGCCGAAGCTCATGCTGCCGCCCAGGCTGTTGGTGCGGGTGGTGAGCGCGTCGCCGTCTTTAGCCATGTTGTTCTGGTCGAGCTGCAGCCACAGATAGGTCAGCGCGTCGGGCGAGGCGTTGGTGTAGGTGATGGTCTCGCTGCCGATGATGCGGTGGCCGGGCTCGTCGAGCTCGACGCGGATGTCATAGTTGGCGCGGTTCTGCCAGTATTGGTGGCCGGGTGCGCCGCTGGCCGTGCGATAGGTGTTGGGCGAGGGCAGGCGCTGGTCGAGCTGGCCAAACTTGTGCTCGCGCAGGATGTCGGGCGTGTTGGGGGTGCGGTCTTGGGCTGCAGACGCTGACCAAATCAGCAGCAGCGAAAAACAGGAGAGGATGCGGTATAACAGGCGCATGAATAGGCAATTAGCAGGACGCTAAAAGTACGCCGAGGGCTCATGCGCCCAGCGTTAAGGTCTGTTAACCGCCGCTCCCTCGGGGGCCTAAAGTGGCCAGCGCTCAACGGCCATGACTAGGGCCCATAGGCCGGCGAGGGCCGACAGGCCCATCACCCACACCCGCCGCCGAACCCGCGTGAAATCGAGCACCAGCCAGCTGAGCGTCAGCAGCACCCCCACCACGGCCAGCTGGCCGAGTTCGAGGCCGAGGTTAAAGGCCAGAAGGGGCATCATCAGGCTGGCCTGCCGCCCCAGCAGCTGCTGCAGATAGCCGGAGAAGCCGAGGCCGTGGATGAGCCCAAACACCGCCGCCAGCGCATAGGCCAGCGCCAGCTCGCGCCGCGTGGGCACGTGCTCAGCTCGCAGCAGCTGCATGATGGCCGTGGCCACGATCGTCACCGGAATCAAAAACTCGACCCAGGCCGACGACACCGACACCCAGCCCAGCGTGGCCAGCGCCAGGCTCAGGCTGTGCCCCAGCGTGAAGGCGGTGACCAACCAGGCCACCGGCCGCCACTCCTGCCAGCGGAAGCCCGCCACCAGCGCCAGCAGAAACAGCATGTGGTCATAGCCCGCAAAGTCGGTGATGTGCTCGACGCCGAGGTGGAAGTAGAGGTCAAAGGTGTTCACGTGTCGCAGGTCAGCCTTGAGTTTGTGGGCGCAAAGCTATCCTGCCCTAGCTTAGAGCCATGTTCATCGCCGTGGTGCTTTGGTTAAGCCTGCTCACCGCACACCCGCTGCACCTGAGCCTGACCGAGCTGAACTACAACGCGCCGGAGCTGACCCTCGAGGTGAGCCACCGCGTCTTTCGCGACGACATCGAGCGCGGCCTGGCTGGCATGTGCCGCTGCCCTGTGAACGCGATGGCCGACCGCCCCTCGGCGAACTTCGACAGCCTCGCCCGCGCCTATGTGGCCCGCCACGTGCGGCTGCTGGCCGACGGCCGCCCGCTCACCCCCAGCTACCTCGGCCACGAGCTCGACGGCGACGCGCTCTGGCTGCACCTCGAGGCCACCGATCTCAAGCCCTTCGTGACGCTCACCATCGAGCAGAGCCTGCTCTATGAGGTGTATGACGACCAATCGTCGCTGGTGAACTTCACCTGCGGGGGGCAGCTGCGCTCGACCCGCCTGCGCCGCGAGCAACCCCGCGCCGACATCGCCTGCGGCCGCTGAGGGGTGCACCGCAACGCTTTTTGGCTCAGCCGTACCCAAACGGCAATACCCGGCCACGAAACGCGAAGGTGCGTTCGACCAATAGAGAGACTGATGTGGAGTAGTCGTCACAAAACGGCAGCACCCGGCCCCAAGAAAGGGTTTTGTCCTCTCTCGGGGCCGGGCGGTGCCGGATATCTCGCTACTGCTCTCCAGGCTGGGAGTGGGCGGTAGTGGGCTGATCAGCCCGGGGGTGCTGTCGGCTTTGAGGGCCTTCAGCGGTTTTGGTGTCTCCCGACGCTTGCAAGCGTGTGGGTGGGAAAGCAGTCTAAGCTCGGCCGAGCAAAGCCCGTGATTCCAGAGTTGTCAGTTCTGGAAGACCGCCCTTGTGGGGCGATAGTGGATTACGGACCTGACCACCTGAGCGCTGGGTAGCGCCTCTGAGACAAAAGTGGGCGGAGTGGTGGGCGGGGGCAAGGGGCGCTGCGCGAATCCGGCGACCATGTGCCGTATTCGAGCGCGGGTTTGCCGCATTCTGCAAACGGTGGTTCTTCTTGCGCCTCAGGCCCCCGATAGGCATCGGGGCTGGCTAGGCGGCGGGCACTGCGGCGCATGATCGCTGCTTAGCTCAGCAGGGCATTGTCCGCTACGCTTTTTGCGCCTCAGGCCGCGGCGGCCTCGTCCGGCGGCCTCGCGGCTGTACCCGCCTCGCCCCGCTCGCCCGAAGCAGAGCTTCAGGCTCGGGGGACTCACCGGCTAAGGCCGCTCAACCGCCGGACTGATAGGGCGTCCCTGCTGCACAGGGACTTCGGTTTGCTTGCGTCAGTCTCAGCATGACGCGCTCGTGCGTCATCGCGCTAGCCGCCCTGCAGCATGGTCACCACCTCGATGCGGTCGCCTGGCGAGAGGTGCGTGTGGGCCCACTGCGCGCGGGGCACGACGGCGCCGTTGCGCGCCACGGCGATGCCCGGCCGCTCGGGCGTGATGCCCTGCGCCGCCAGCAGCTCGGCCAGCGTGAGCGGCCCTGTCAGCGGGGCGGGCGCGCCGTTGAGGGTGAGCGTCGGGGTGGTCATAGGGGAATAACGATTTGACTGCCGGGCTGCGTTCACCGTCGGGCTCTAGCGCGGGTGGGCCGCGCGATAGGCCGCCACCGTCTCGGCGATCACGCTCTGCATCGGGGTGAAGATGAACTCATAGCTCTCGCGAAAACGGCGGTTGTCATAGCGCCAGCTCTGACTCATCGTCTGCATGGCGCGCGAGGTGAGGTTCGAGCGGCTGCTGCTCAGTTGGGTCAGCTGCTCGACCAGCCAAGCGGCGGGCACAGCCCACTCGGGCGCCAAGGGCAGGCGTGGCACGCCCCGGCCTAGCGCTAGGCGCAGCCGCGTGAGCAGCTCGCGGTAGCTGAGGTTTTCGCTGACGAGGATGAAGCGCTGGCCCATGCGTGCGGGGCCGAGGGTCATGCGGGTGAGTGCGCGGCCAATGTCACCCAGGCCCACGAAGCCGTTGCCGCCCAGCGGATAGGCCATGCCCAGGGCTGAGTCGGCGATGCGCACCAGCGCCGCCGAGCTTGCGCCCCAGTCGCGGGCGGGGCCCAGCACCACGCCGGGGCAGGCGATGGCGGCCGACAGGCCCTCTTCGACCCCGCGCAGCACGTGGCGCTCGCCTAAGTGCTTGCTGTGGCCATAGAGGCTGGCGCCGGTTTTCATGAAGGCTGTGGCCTCGGTGATCAGCTCATCGGCTGCCTGGCCGGGGGTGCTCACGCGGCCGAGTGCCGCCACCGAGCTGACATAGACGAGGTGCTTGACGCCGGCCTCGAGGGCATGATCGACCACGCGGCCCGTGCCCTCGGCGTTGACCTGCAGCAGGCGCAGGCGGTCGGCGGCGCGATAGCTCACGAGGCCGGCGGCGTGCACCACCCGCTCTACACCCACGAAGGCGGGCGCCAGCGAGCCTGCGTCGTTGAGCTCGCCCTCAGCGAGGGTGAGTTGGCCGTCGGCCAGAGCCTGGTGCCAGTCGGCGAGGGTGGGGTGGTCGCGGCGGCGCACCAGCAGGCGCACCTGCTGGCGCGCGGCCAGTAGCTCGGTCACCAGGGCCCGGCCCACGAGGCCGGTGCCACCTGTGACGAGAATGGGGGCAGACACGATCGAGAGGCGCCGCGCGTTAAAAAAGTCCAAGACCGCGGCAGGCCAAAGTTCGCACAAAGCCGACAGGCCTACCTTTACTTCCTGCAATCCTTAACCCACTCAGCGAGTTATGAAAAGACTACTTCTGCTTACGGCGGCTCTGCTGCTGGGCGCTGTCACCCTGGCTAGCTGCCAGTCGTCGCCCCGCGTCACGGCCGACGGCACCACGGCCTCGGTCGCCTATGGCCAGCCGAGCAAGCGTGGCCGCGAGATTTTTGGCGGGCTGGAGCCCTATGGCAAAGTGTGGCGCACGGGTGCCAACGAGGCCACCGAGATCACCTTTAAGCGTGATGTCACCTTCGGTGGTGCGCGGGTCAAGGCCGGCACCTATACCCTGTTCACCATCCCTGGTGAAAAAACTTGGACTGTCATCCTGAACAGCAGCCTCAAGCAGTGGGGCGCCTATCAGTATGAGAAGATCAAGGGCAACGACGTGGCCAAGGTCACCGTCGAGGCCGGCACCAACCCCGAGGTGGTCGAGAAGCTCACCCTGAGCTTCAAGCCAGTCGGCACGGCTGAACACCTCGTCATCGCGTGGGACAAAACCCGCGTCGAGGTCGAGATCAAGTAAGCGCGATTCTAGCGTCTAACGAAAGCCCCCCGCGGGGCTTTCGTCGTTTTGGACAAGCCAACCTCAGCGGTCGATCAGGCCCGCGAGCTTGAACACCGCGCCCTCTTCGGTGTCTTCGAGTTCGTACCGATCGCCCTCGAGGTTGACCACGATCATCTCGAGCCAGCGCTCAAACGAGGGCGCCAGCACCTGGCGCACGTCGTTGTCACTGTACACCACGATCACCTGCCCCGCGCGCCCGCCACCCGCCGTGTCAGGGTCGAAATCGAGGCAGTGGTGGTTGCCCTGCCCATCGGCCGTGAAGGGCACCCAGCGGGGGTTCCACCAGTCGGCCTTGATGCCGAGATCGGGGCGGGGCGTCCATTCGACGAAGGCGCCCATGCGCTGCATGTCGGTCCACAGTTGCCACTCGCGCACGACCTCGGCCAGGGGCAGCCAGCGCCAGTTGCCCACGATGCCGTTGGCCTGGCCGCGCTGGCCGTTGTGCACGCGATAGGACTCGACGAGCTCGGGCGGCAGCGTCACGCCCATCAGCTCTTGACTGTCGGCGATCAGGTCGCTCGTGGCGGGCCCGGCTAGGTCCCAATAGGCGTCGGGCATGTGGCGCTCGAGCCAGGCTTCGTAGCGGTGCCAGAGACTGGTCATGGGGTGGGCGGCCGCAGGGCTCACATGTGCAGGGCCCGCTTGGCCGTGGCGTCGAGGGCGGCCTCTTTGAGCGCCTCGGCATAGGTCGGGTGGGCGTGGCTCATGATGGCGATGTCTTCGGCCGAGGCGCGGAACTCGAGCGCCGTCACCGCGTCGGCGATCAGGTCGGCCACCCGCGGCCCGATCATGTGGATGCCGAGCACCTCGTCGGTCTGCTGGTGAGCGATCACTTTGATAAAGCCATCGACATCGCCCGAGGCGCGGGCGCGCCCGAGGTTGCGGAAGTCGAATTTGCCCGTCTTGATCGGCACGCCCTTGTCCTTGAGCTCCTGCTCGGTATAGCCCACGGCGGCGACCTCCGGCCAGGTATAGACGACGTTCGGGATGCAGTGATAGGCGATGTGGGGCTTCTGGCCCGCCATGCGCTCGGCCACGAACACGCCCTCGTCAGAGGCCTTGTGCGCCAGCATCGCGCCGCGCACTACGTCGCCGATGGCCCAGATGCCCGGCACGTTGGTCTCGAGGTGGTCGTTCACCAGCACGCGGCCGCGCTCGTCGAGCGTCACGCCTGCGGCCTCGAGGCCGAGGTTGGCGGTGTAGGGCTTGCGGCCCACGGCGACGAGGCAATAGTCCCCCTCGAAGCTGACCTCTTTGCCGTCTTTGTCGAGCGCCCGCACGACCACGCTCTCGGCGCCCTTTTTGGGTTTGACCACCTCGGCGCCCGTCACCCGGTGCTGGAAGTGGAACTGGAAGCCCAGGTGCTTGGTGAGCACCTTCTGCATTTCCTTGCCCAGGTCGCGGTCCATGGTCGGCAGGATGGCGTCCATGTATTCCACCACCGTCACCTGCGTGCCCATGCGGGCATAGACCGAGCCCATCTCGAGGCCGATCACCCCCGCGCCGATCAGCACCATGCGCTTGGGAATCTCGCCGAGCTTGAGCGCCTCGGTGCTGGTGATGATGCGCTGCTTGTCGATCACGACACCCGGGATGGTGGCGGGCTTGCTGCCCGTGGCAATGATCGAGCGCTGGGTGTCGAGCAGGGCCTCGCCGCCGGCGTTGAGGGCGACCTTGATCTGGCGCGCGCTCACATAGCTGCCGTGGCCCTCATAGACGTCGATCTTATTTTTCTTCATCAGAAACCTCACACCGGCGGTGGTGGCGTCCACCACCTTTTGCTTGCGGGTGATCATGGTGCTGAGGTCCACGCGCGGGTTCTCGACCGTGATGCCGTGCTCGGCAAAGGCGTGCGTGGCGTTGTAGAAGTGCTCAGAGCTGTCGAGCAGCGCCTTAGACGGGATGCAGCCGACGTTCAAGCACGTGCCCCCCAGGGTCGGATAGCGCTCGACGATGGCGGTTTTCATGCCCAGCTGGGCGCAACGAATGGCGGCCACATAGCCCCCGGGGCCCGAGCCGATCACGACCACGTCATACGATTTTGCTTCTGCCATACTTTGAATTCGTCAGGACAGGGATAACACCCCTAGCGGCGGCGAAGTTACAGGTTGGGCCCGCCCTGCCAAGGCAATAGACGGGGCAACAGAAGCGTAACCTAGGCCCTGCCCCAATGCCTAGGGCGAATGCCTACCTTTGCGGCGCCGTTTGCGACCACCCCCCTGGTGGTCGCCTGCGTTCCTGACCCCCCTGCCATGACCCCCATTCGCAACATTGCCATTATCGCCCACGTCGACCACGGCAAAACGACACTCGTTGACCGCCTGCTGCACGCCGGCAACCTCTTTCGCGACAACCAGTCGGTGGGCGAGCTGATCATGGATAGCGGCGACCTCGAGCGCGAGCGCGGCATCACCATCACGGCCAAAAACGTTGCCATTCAATACAAGGGCGTCAAGATCAACATCCTCGACACCCCCGGTCACTCAGACTTCGGCGGTGAAGTCGAGCGCGTGCTGCGCATGGCCGATGGTGTGGTGATCTTGGTCGATGCCTTTGAGGGGCCCATGCCTCAGACGCGCTTCGTGACGCAGAAGGCCATCGAGCTGGGCATCCGCCCCATCGTGCTGATCAACAAAGTGGACAAGCCCGGCTGCCGCCCCGACGAGACCGTCGAGGCCGTGCTCGACCTGCTCATCGGCCTCGACGCCACCGAAGAGCAGCTCGATTTCAAGGTCGTCTACGGTTCGGGCAAAAATGGCTGGATGGGTCCCGACTGGCAGAAACCGACCACCGACATCACCTACCTCATTGATACGATTCTCGAGGTGGTGCCGCCGGCGCCGTTTAAAGAAGGCCCGCTGCAGATGCAGGTCACCTCGCTCGACTATTCCACCTATGTGGGGCGCATTGCTATCGGCAAGGTCTTTCGTGGCACGGCCAAAGAGGGCCAGCCGGTGGTGCTCATGAAGCGCGACGGCACGACCACCAAACAGCGCATCAAAGAGGTGTATCTGTTCGAGGGCATGGGCAAGATGAAGCACACCGAGGCGCGCGCGGGCGACATCTGCGCCCTGGTCGGCCTCGAGGGCTTCGACATCGGCGACACGGTGGCCGACGCCGAGCAGCCCGAGGCCCTGCCGCCCATCACCGTCGAGGAGCCCACGATCTCGATGCGCTTCACCATCAACGACTCGCCTTTCTTTGGCAAGGAGGGCAAGTTTGTCACCTCGCGCCACCTGCGCGACCGGCTGATGAAGGAGACGGAGAAGAATCTGGCCCTGCGCGTGCACGAGACCGATTCGGCCGACGCCTTCTTGGTCTACGGCCGGGGGGTGCTGCACCTGTCGGTGCTCATCGAGACGATGCGCCGCGAGGGCTATGAGTTCGCGGTGGGTCAGCCGCAGGTGCTGTACCGCGAGGTGGACGGCGCGATTCACGAGCCCATCGAGACGCTCGTGGTCGATGTGCCCGAGCAATACAGCGGCACGGTGATCCAATATGTCAGCCAGCGCCGGGGCGAGCTGCTGGTGATGGAACCCAAGGGCGACCTGCAGCACCTCGAGTTCACGATTCCCTCGCGGGGCTTGATTGGTCTCCGCAGCGAGCTGCTGACGGCCACGGCTGGCGAGGCCGTGATGGCCCACCGCGTGTTGCACTATGCTCCCAAGCGCGGCGAGATTCCCGGTCGCACGCACGGCGTGCTGATCAGCAAGGGCACCGGCATCGCCTCGAGCTATGCCATGTATCAGCTCTCGGAGCGCAGCACCTTTATGATCGAGGGCGGTGTCGAAGTGTATGGCGGCCAGATCGTGGGCTACACGAACCGGCCCGATGACCTAGTCGTGAACCTGCAGAAGACCAAGCAGCTGACCAACATGCGCGCCTCGGGCGCCGACGAGGCCATCACCCTGCCGCCGCCGCTGCGCCTGAGCCTCGAGCAGTGCCTCGAATACATCGAAGGGGGCGAGCTGGTCGAGGTGACGCCGCAGTCGATCCGCCTGCGCAAGCTCTACCTCGACGAAAACGAGCGCAAGCGCTACGACCGGAAGGGTTGATTGATAGCTAGGATTAAAACGCATCCGCCGCCGACGCCCAGGGCGCCGACGGCGGATCGATACGGTTCGGGCGCGTTAGCGCATCACCACCACGCGGCGGGCGGCCAACGGACGATAGACGGGGCGATAGGCCACCACCGGGCGATAGAAGGCGCGCGGGCGCATCACTACCACAGGCCGCGGGGCGATCACCACCGGGCGCACCACGGCCACCGGGCGGCACACCGGGCGCACAGCCACCACGGGGCGCACCACCACGCGCTGGGCGTGGGCGGCGCTGCTCAGGGCCAGCAGGCCTAAGGTGAGGGAGAACAAAAAGGTGAAAGCACGGGTCGTAGTCATGGTTCGGGCGACGGCCGTAAGTGAACCGTCAGCAATAGGATGCCAACCGCCCCCGCGGGTTTAAGGCCCGCAGGGCAATTCTGCGGCAGGGGATGCCCCCACGCGTGGGGATAGCCAGTCTGCCGCCGATGTGCGAACTTGCCCGGTGAGCTCCGGCCCATGCCGCAACGCACCGACAGCCCTGTGAACCCGCTCGACACCAGCGTCGAGGCCACGGCCTATGCCGCGCTGCAGGCGCAGTATCGCGAACTCGAGCAGCGCCACGCCGCCCTGACGCAGGCCTATAACGAGCTCTATCTGCGCAAGCAGCAGGCCGACCTTGCCTCGCGCAAGGCTGAATACCTCAAAGAGCAGCTGGCCAAGGAGCGCGACGAGCTGATCGTCGAGAAGATCGACATCCGCACCGCGCTCGAAGAGCTGCGGGCTGCGCAGGAGGAAGCCCTCGAGGCCAACCTGCAGCTGACGGTGGCCTTTGAGCAGATTCAAGAGCGCGACGGCCGCCTCGAAGAGAAGAACAAAGAGCTGGTCATGCGCGGCATCGAGCTGCGCACCGCCATGATGGAGCTCAAGGCCACGCAGCAAGAGGTGGTGACCAACGAAAAGCTGCTCGCCCTCGGCCAGGTGATCGCGAACATCGCCCACGAGATCAACACCCCCATCGGCGCGATCTATGCCGCGAGCCAGAACGTCAACGCGACGCTGCCGGCGCTGCTGGGCACCTTCCCCGACCTGTTTCGCGCGATGCCTGAGCACCTGCGCGATCACTTCTTTGTGCTGATCGAGAAGGCCAAGACGGGCGCCTTCTTCGACACGCGGCAGGAGCGCAACTTCCGCCAGGGGCTCGAGGACGCCCTAGCCACCCGGGGAGTGGCCAACAGCGAGACCATCGCCCGGCTGCTCGTCAAGACCGGCGTGGGTGTGGCGGACCTCGAGGCCTTCGAAGACCTGCTCGTCGACGACGCCTGCGAGCGCATCTTGATCGGGGCCGTGGCCGTGGGCCGCCTGCGCGCCAACCTCGAGACCATCGCCTCGGCCGTGGGCAAGACCCAGAAGCTGATTCAGAGCCTCAAGAGCTATACCGACGACGACCTCACCCCCCAGAAGGGCGGCACCATCGACCTCGTGGCGCAGCTGAACGACGTGGCCGAGTATTACCGTCACCTGGGCCGCCACGGCCTCGAAATAGAGGTGCAGGCCGAACCCGAGCTGCCCAAGGTGACCTGCCTGCCCGACCAGCTGCGCCAGGTGTGGAATCACCTGATGCTCAACGGCATTCAGGCGATGCCGAGCGGCGGGCGCCTCACGGTGAACGTGTCAAACGCCCCCGACCCGCAGCACACCCTCGTGCGCATCATCGACACGGGCCACGGCATCGAGCAGCGGGTGCGCAGCCGCATTTTCGAGGCCTTTTATACGACACGGCCCGAGGGCGAGGGCTCAGGCCTAGGCCTCTATGTGTCGCGCAAGATCATTCACCGCCACCGCGGTAGCATTGAGCTCGTGCGAGGCGAGCCCGGCCACACCGAGTTTGCCGTCATCATTCCGAACACGACCACACACCGCTAGCGCGTGTGCTGCGCGAACGCTTAGAGCTGTAGGCCTAGGCGCGCGCTGATGTGGGCGATCTTCTGCTGCTCCATCTCGTTGACGCCGCGCGAGGCCATCGCCATGGCCAGCATCTGACGCTGCAGCTTGGCCTTGGTGTCGGGGGCGGCGTCGAGCTGGGCTTTGAGCACGCTCAAGATTTTTTCTTCCCAGGGCTCGAGGTGATAGAGCAGATACTTCAGCTCGTCCATAAAGGTCTGCAGCATCTGCTGGCGCTCTGGGCCGGCCACCTCGGGGGCGTGCAGCACGAGGGTCTGCTCGGCGAGCAGACCGGTGAGGTAGCCCATCTCGAGGTGATCGACGTTGTGATCTGACACGGCCACCATCAGCACCGGGGCATAGGTGAGCAGGCTAGCGAACTCGGCCACGCTCAGTTTGATCATCCGTTGGGCCGTATAGTCGGCGTGCAGCTGCTCGAGGGTCATGGTGTGTTAGGATCGGCGGGCTGAAAATAGGCGTTTGTGCGCCGCGCTGCTCAACGCCCATAGCGCGTCTTGGGCCGCGGCTGGATCAAACCCAGGCGCAGCTCGGCCATGGGCGACCACAGCACCGACACGCCCTCGGCGCCTAGTGCGCGTCGCGTGTCGGCCACGCGCGCGGCGCCGATCCCCCACTCGAGATAGGTCGTGCCGCGCACGTTAAGGTTGTGGCGATAGCCGACCATGAGCAGATAGACGTCTTGGTTCACGAGGGTGCTCGACTCGCCCCGCAGCAGGGGGCCGAGCGACCAGTCGTTGAGGTAGCCTAGGCTGATGTAGATGGGCCGGTGGTTGCAGTCGGTGGCATAGACCTTGGGCCCGAGGCGGTATTGAATTCCCCCACCGAAGTAGAAAAAGCCCGGCACCGTGCGCAGCGTCAGGTCGCCATAGTGCACATCGACCGAGGGGCCCACCCACAGCTGCTGACCCCCGGCTCCGACGCTGAAGCCCAGCTGCCACTGGTTCGCCTGCAGATAGTCATAGGGCCTAGCGCTGCTCGAGCTGCGCCGCCTGGCCTGCGCAAGGGCTGACGTGGCCATCAGCACAGCCAGCATACAGAGCAAGAGCACCCGAGCGCGCGACATGCTGCAATATCGACCCCCGCGCCGCAATGCCCAGCTAGCGCAGGGGGAGCACCCGATCGGGGCCGATGGCCGCCCCCCCACCCGAATAGGCGTAGAGCTCGATGCCGAGCTCGGCCAGCTCAGCACGCCACGCTAGGAGCTGACTCGGGCTGAGCCCCCGGGCATCGGCGATCACTAGGCGCGGGCGCAGCAGGGCTAGGCGTGGCACGAGCGTGTCGAGCTCGGCGCCGCGGTAGGTGGCGGCCACGTCGAGGGCCCAGGCCCAGCGGGGCGCGAGGGCGGAGAGGTCGGCCAGGGCCGTGTCGTCGGCTGCCACGAGGGCGGTGCGCAGGGCCTCGCCGGTGCCGAGGC
>VYMD01000040.1_pt1 | contig 47205 bp, 37 predicted proteins | sample 5115311 | NCBI WGS metagenome assembly VYMD01 (sample SAMN12291779, study PRJNA351875) | freshwater metagenome | isolation source: freshwater lake | place: USA: Michigan, Wintergreen Lake | collected 2013-08-08
CCCGTCGAGCGGCCATAGCCGTCGAGGTTCGCATAGACGATCTGCGTGGGGTTGGTGGTATAGTCGGGCAAAATCTGATTCGAGAAGTGCGTGTAGAATGCCGACACGTCAAGCGTCAGTAGGCCTGCCGTGCCCTGTAGGGGCCAGATCTGCGTCAGCGCCGCGTTCACGTTCCAGCTGCGCTCGGGCTGCAGGTTCTCCGTCACCACTACCTCGCGCGCGCCGCTGAGCGCCGCATGGTCTTCAGTGAACAGGTTCACCACACGAAAGCCGTTGCCCGCGCCTAGGCGCAGGGTGGTCAGGTCGGCCAGGTCCCACTTCCAGTTGAGCCGGCCGCTGGCGATGCTGCCGTGCACCGACGAGTGGTCGAGGCGCGCGCCGGTGAGCAGGCTGTGGCGAGCGCCCAAGCGCCACTCGTGCTGAACGAACAGGCCCGGCAGCACGATGTGTTCGGGCGCGGTGGTGATCGAGTCGCGCGCGGTGGCGGGGGTGCTGTCGTCGTAATAGGAATAGCGCAGCGTGGCGCCCGCGAGCAGGTGGTGGCGTTCGCTGAGCTGTTGGTCCCACACGAGTTGGCCAAAGGCGATGCCCTGCTGTGCGCGATAAGGCATGCTGCCATAGACCGAGTTCTGAGAGTGCCAGTTGGCCGAATAGCTCAGCGTGAGTGGCAGGCCGGTCTGCGTCAGGGCATAGCTGCCCATGAGCTCGACGCGGTGGGTGAAAATGCTCTCGCCATAGACGCGGTCGCCACCGCGATCGGCCGGGCGCCAGCCGAGCTGCCCCCCAAAGCGGTCTTCGTAGTAGTAGCGCAGCGCCACCGAAGCGGCGCGGCCCTCGGGGCGGTCGAGGTTCCACTTGGTGAACAGGCTATGCCGACTCACCAGCGGCAGGTCGGTGAAGCCGTCTTGGTTTGCATCCCACCGGCCGTGGTGCTGATAGCCCGCATAGCTGATCAGGCCCTGCGCGTTCTTGCGTCGAATGACCGTGGCCAGCTCGAGGTTGGCCTCGCCATAGCTGCTGCCCTGCACGTCGAGGCTCAGGCGCGGGGCGCGCCAGGGCTGCACGGTGCGCACATTCAGGACGCCGGCCAGCGCCTCGCTGCCATAGAGCGCCGAGCCCGGCCCGCGCACGATCTCGACCTGCTGAATCAGATTGCTTGGGATGCCGAAGAGCCCATAGACCGTGCCCAGGCCGCTGACGATGGGCAGGCCGTCGATGAGCACCATGGTGTAGGCGCCCTCGAGCCCGTTGAGGTGGATGTCGCCGGTGTAGCATACGCCGCACGAGAGCATTGGCTGCACGCCGCTGACCTGGCTCAGGCCCTCGAGCAGGTTCGTGGCCGACGCCCGGCGGAAGAGCTGGGGCGACACCACCTCAGTCGCCACCACCGATCGGGCGCGGCTGAGCTCGCGCAGCGTGCCGGTGATCACCGTCTCGCTCAGGGTCACGCTGCGGCCTGTATCAGTCGGCGCCGGGGCGGGAGCCTGCCCGCGCGCCGCGATTGAGATCAGGAGGAGTAGCCCGGTGAGGCAACGTAACATTTCGGCAAATCTAAAAATATTATTCGATTCATTAAATAACTCCTTTTGACGCCCCTTGGTTCAGTGCGGGCCCGTCAGTCTTAAAAGCTGTCAAAAGCAGCCAAACGATGTTAATATGAAGGATTCGAAGGCGTCGAGTCTGGCCAGCCCTCCTGTCTTTTGGGGCATGAAACGCATCGCCCTCTGAGCCACGATGCCTCTACTGCTAGGCATACGTCGAGCGGCTATCTTAGCCGCTCGACTTCGTTTTAGCCCTATCGACAAACGACACATGATTCGCCTCACACGCACGCTGAGCCTGCTGCTTTTCGTCACTGCGCTGGCCCTCCAACTCCACGCTCAATCCAGCCCCAAAGCCCCCGCCAACTGGCACCTGCTCGACCCCGAGCTCGACCGCGTGCCGGGCATCAGCGCCGAGCGCGCCTATCGCGAGCTGCTGGCGGGTAAAAAGCCGAAACCGATTCGCGTGGCGATCATCGACAGCGGCTTTGACACTGCCCATACCGACTTGCGCGACCGCCTGTGGCGTAACCCCGGCGAGGTGGCGGGCAATGGCAAAGACGATGACGGCAACGGCTATGTGGACGACCTCGTGGGCTGGAATTTCATCGGGGCGGCCGATGGCCGCATGGTGCGCTATGACACCTATGAGCTGACACGCGAATACGTGCGGCTGGCGAAGCTCTATCCAAATGCCAAAACGGCGCCACAGGAGGTGCAACTTTATTTCGCGCGCGTCGTCGGTGACTACAACTGGCGAAAGCTCAAGGCCGAGCGTGAAAAGGAGCAGTTCGACCGCATCAAACAGATCATCAGCTTTAGCCGCGCGCACTTGCAAAAGGTGCTGGGCGAGCCCTTGAACGAAGCTCGCGTTAAGGACTTCGAACCCAAATCAGAGGTGGATGAGCAGACCCGCCGTATCATGCTTCTCACGTTTGAAAACGGTCTCGACAGCGCACAAATCGCCCAAGGGGAAGACCAGCTGAACTATGCCGTGAACTACGGATTCAACACGGCCTTTGATGCGCGCACTATGGTCGACGATGACCCGGCGAACCTGAGCCAGCGGCACTATGGCAACGGCAATGTGGGTGGTGGGCACCAAGAGCACGGCACGCACGTGGCGGGCATCGTGGCCGCCCTGCGCGACAACGGCGCCGATGGTCAGGGCGTGGCCGATGCGGTCGAGATCATCTGCATTCGTGCGGTGCCTGAGGGCGACGAGCGTGACAAAGACGTGGCCAACGCCATTCGCTATGCCACCGACCAGGGCGCGCGCATCATCAACATGTCGTTTGGCAAGGCCTATTCGCCCGAAAAAGCCGTGGTAGATTCGGCGGTGCGCTACGCCATAAGCCGGGGCGTGCTGCTCGTGCATGGCGCGGGCAACGACGGTGAAAACAACGATGTCGAGGGGAACTACCCTAACCCTCGCTATGCTGACGGCGGTGCGGCAGAAGCCTGGATTGAGGTGGGCGCCTCGAACTGGTCGGCCGATCCACTCAAGCGCCTGGCGAGCTTCACCAACTATGGCAAGACCACGGTCGACCTGCTGGCCCCAGGGGTGGACATCCTGAGTCTGAAAAATGGCGGCGGAGCCGAAGAGAACGACGGCACGAGCATGGCCGCGCCAGTGGTGAGCGGTGTGGCGGCCGTGGTGTGGGCGCACTACCCCACCCTGACGGCCGTCGAGCTGCGCAAGATTCTGCTCGAGAGCGTGACGCCGATGGGCGATCAGAAGGTCGAGGTGCCGGTCGACCGCGACGCACGCGAACGCCGCGAATACGAGGCCGAGCAAGCGGGCAAAGAGCTAAAACCCGAGAAAGCGGAGCAGGCCCGGCTCAAAGAGCTCGTGCGCGCCCCTGGGGTCGTGAACCTCTATCGCGCCCTTAAGCTAGCCGAGCAGCGCACCCGCAAATAGCCCGCTCTAGCCCCTCACACTGCGTTGAGCCGCAGCGCCTAGGCGGCTATCTTTGCCCCTCACCGACGCATACCCCCCTATGGCCTACGGACTGCTCAAGGGCAAAACCGGCATCATCACCGGCGCCCTAGATGAAAACTCCATCGCGTGGAAGGTGGCCGAGCGCTGCCACGCCGAGGGCGCCCGCTTCATCCTCACCAATGCCCCAGTGGCCCTGCGCATGGGCGCGCTCAACGCCCTAGCCGAAAAGACCGGCGCGCAGATCGTGCCCGCTGACGCCTCGAGCCTCGAAGACATCGGCAAACTCTACGACGCCACCAAAGAGCAGTTCGGCCAGATCGATTTCATCCTGCACTCGATCGGTATGAGTGTGAACGTGCGCAAGGGCCGCGCCTACACCGATCTGTCGTATGACTTCCTGCAGAAGACCTATGACGTGTCGGCCATCTCGTTTCACAAGATGCTGCAACTGGCCTATCAGCGCGAACTCATGCGCGAGTGGGGCTCGGTGGTGGGCCTGACCTACATCGCGGCGCAGCGTGTCTTTGCTAAGTACAGCGACATGGCCGAGTCGAAGGCCCTGCTCGAGTCGTATGCGCGCTCGTTTGGGTACCACTACGGCAAGGCCAAGCACGTGCGCATCAACACGATCTCGCAGAGCCCCACCAAGACGACGGCGGGCGCTGGCGTGGCGGGTTTTGACACGATGTATGAGTTCGCCGACAAGATGTCGCCGCTCGGGAATGCCACGGCAGAAGACTGTGCGAACTTAGTCGTGTTCCTCTTCAGCGACCTCTCGCGTCGCATCACGATGCAGAACCTCTATAGCGACGGCGGCTTCAGCACGATGGGCATCAGCGAAGAGATTCTCGACGCGATCACGCCTAAGTCCTAAGCCCCCCACCCCACCTCACTCCCTCGCGCGCGGCGCGGGGGAGTTCCTTTTTACCCCGATGCCCGACGCTCAGCCCCCCCTGCCCCCGGTGTCGTATGACCCGCTCGACGCGCTCTCGCCGCTCGATGGGCGCTATCGGGCCACGGTGGCGCCGCTGGCGGCGTGGTTCTGCGAGCGGGCGCTGATGCAGCAGCGCGCGCGCGTCGAGGTGGAATACCTCATCGCGCTGATCGAGCTGCCGCTGCCGCAGCTGGCGGGCGTGTCGCGCGAGAGCTTTGCCCCGCTGCGGGCGCTCTACGACTACTTCACCCTCGACGACGCGCGGGCGATCAAGGCCCTGGAGAAAACGACCAACCACGATGTCAAGGCGCTGGAGTATTGGCTGCGCGAGCGCATCGGCGCCATGACGTTTTTCAAAGACACACCCGGCGTGCTCGAGTTCATCCACTTTGGGCTGACCTCGCAGGACGTGAACAACACCGCCACGCCGCTCATGCTGCAGGGGGCCATCGGCCAGGTGCTGCTGCCCGAATACGCCCGGCTGCTGCAGCGCCTGCAGGCCTTGGCCGAGCAGTGGCGCGACCTGCCGATGCTGGCCCGCACGCACGGTCAGCCGGCCAGCCCCACGAGCCTGGGCAAAGAGGTGCGCGTCTTTGCCGAGCGGCTGCAGGGGCAGCTCAGCAGCCTGCGCGCCCTGCCCTATCCGGCGAAGTTTGGCGGCGCCACCGGCAATTTCAATGCGCACCTGGCGGCCTATCCCGAGGTCGATTGGGTGGGCTTCGCCGATCACTTCGTCAGCCGCACCCTGGGCCTCAAGCGCACGCGCACCACCACACAGATCGAGCCCTATGATGGCCTGGCCGCCATCTTTGACAACCTGCGGCGCTGCAACGTCATCCTGCTCGACCTGTGCCGCGACCTGTGGGCCTACATCAGCCTGGGCTACTTCACCCAGCTGGTGGTCAAAGACGAGGTCGGCTCGTCGGCCATGCCGCACAAGGTGAACCCCATCGATTTTGAAAACGCCGAAGGCAACCTCGGCCTGGCCAACGCCACCCTCGACCACCTGTCGAACAAGCTGCCGATCTCGCGCCTGCAGCGCGACCTGACCGACAGCACCGTGCTGCGCAACGTGGGCACACCCCTGGCCCACACCCTCATCGCGCTCAAGGGCATTCAAAAGGGGCTCGACAAGCTCGCGCCCAACCCTGCCGCCCTCAGCGCCGATCTGGCCGCAAACTGGGCCGTGCTGGCCGAGGCGATTCAGACCATCCTGCGGCGCGAGGGCGTGGCCGACAGTTATGGCCTGCTCAAGGCGCTGACGCGCACCGGGCGACCCATCGATGCGCAGGTGCTGCGCGACTTCATCCAGACGCTGCCGGTGCGAGCCGAGGTCAAGGCCGAGCTTGAGGCCCTGCGGCCCGAGGGCTATACGGGCACGGCCGTTGGCTAATCCATCCTGTTAGTGGAACACTGCGTGTGCGGCAGCGGGCTTTTGCCCGATGAGCCGCTGAGGGGGTGCACAACTCGCACGCGGACATACCTATCAGCGTGTACGCTTGCGTCGGGGGCTGAGTTATAAGGGTAGCGCGACCACCTCAGTTGATCGCGCCTTCCCTATGCCTGCCCTCAATACCACCGGCCAGTTGTGCCTCCAGGCGGGGCGCTATGGCCAATACTTCGATCTCGACGGCGCCTATGCGGGTCCGCAGCACGACTGCGTGCTTGCTCAGTGTGCGCCCTTTCCGCGACCGCTGCCGGCCCACCACTTCCGGCTGCTGGGACCGACGCATGAGCTCTATCCTGCGACCACCGTTGCCCAGCCCCGGGCCCTGCACGCCTCGGCATGGGACCCCAACGACCCCATTGGTGTGGGCTAACCCAGATGGGTGTTATGCCAATCGTTGTCCTGACGCATTATGCGTAGATTAAATCTATCTATCCCTGAAGATAGGGAAGCAGTTTTATCAAACTGGTGAGTTAACTTTAGTCTATCAACCCGATTGAGCCACCCCACCACACCCCTCGTCAGCTATGCCTGCCTCGTATCAGAGCGGCCAGCTGTGCCCCCTGGGTGGGCACTACGGCCAGTTTCGCGACGGTGACGGCGCCTATGCCGGTCACGCCCACGACCACTATGTGCAGAAGGGGCAGCCCTTCCCATCTGCGCTAGTCGGTCACCACTTCCGCTACGGCGGCCTGAATCAGGTGCTGCCCCACGCCCCCGCGGCGGGCCGCTATACCTCGTGGGACCCCGCCAACCCCGTCACCGCAGGCTAAGCGGCAGCTAAAACGACTCGCCCGAAGCCGGCCTGCGTTTGCGCTTAGGCGCCATGCGCCCCAGTGTAGGGTCACCCGCGTGCGCCCGCTGTGCCCACTCGAGCACCACCGCCTCGAAAGCATCGGCCTCAGGCCCGATCATCCGCCAGCCCTTGAGCGTGAACTCATCGATCGGCACCGGCCGCACCGGATAGCGCGCCTCGAGGGCCGCCACCTGCTCGGGTTCGCTCGCCAGCCAGACGCCCCGCGCCTCGGGCCACCGCGGCCGGTCGTAGAGCAAGAACAGCATGCGCTCGCCCGCAGCTGTCATGAGATAGACCATGTGCCCGCCGAAGAAGGGCTGCACGCGCACCGGCAGCGGATGCAGCGCCTCGAGCACGAAGGCAAAGGGCGGTGGCTGGGGTGACGACCGTGACGACAGGGGGGCCATTCCCCGCAAGCTACTGCACCGGCTGAGGGAAGCGCGGCGAAGTGGGCCGCATTCGGTGCAGCTTTGCCCCCTCGCCCCCACCCATGTCGGCCCCCCTCGAGGCGCTGCTGCGCCGCCTGCCCTTTGAGCCCACCGCCGACCAGCGGCGCGCGCTCGAGGGCGTGGTGCGTCTGCTCGCCACCGACCTTGACCGGCCCGCGCTCGTGCTGCGCGGCGCCGCCGGCACTGGCAAGACCGCCATCACGCGCGCCATCGTGCCCTGGCTCGAGGCCGAGGGCTGGTTCGTGGTGCTGATGGCCCCCACCGGCCGCGCGGCCAAGGTGCTCTCGGCGCAGGCGGGCCGACAGGCTGCCACGGTACACAAAACGATCTATTCGGCTGAGAGCACGGCCGAGGGCGCGCTGCGCTTCCGCCGTCGGCGCAACGACGACCCCGAGCGCACCGTCTATCTGGTGGACGAAGCCTCGATGCTGGGCGAGGGCGGCGACGGCCTGGCTGGCACCCGCCTGCTCGAAGACCTGCTCAGCTATTGCCTGCCCCACAGCCTCGAGGGGCGCGGGCGGCGCTTGATCTTGATCGGCGACCCGGCGCAGCTGCCGCCCGTGGGGCTGACGCAGAGCCCCGGCCTCGAGGCCGATTACCTGCGCCGCACCTATGGCCTGACGGCGGGCAGTGTGCACCTGCGCGAGGTGCGGCGGCAGGCGCTCGACTCGCCCATCCTGCGCCTGGCCACGGCCCTGCGCGCCGCGCTCGAGGCCGACACGCCCCACGACCAGCTCGTGCTGCCCGCCGACTGCCTCGAGGGCGACGCCGTGCGCTGCCTCGACGAGCCTGAGGCAGCCCTCGACGCGTTCACCGACCGCTATGACGCCGACCGCGCCGAGTCGGCCACGCTGCTCGCTTACTCCAACGGCGTGGCCGTACAGGCCAATGCCGCCGTGCGCCAGCGTCGCCTCGGCGAGAGCCGCATCCTCGAGCCTGGCGACCAAGTGCTCGTGGTCAAGAACCACTACAACGCCCACCTCGACGCCCTGCCGTTCATCGCCAACGGCGAGCTAGGGCGCGTGCGCAAGCTGTTCTCCATCGACGAGGCGCCGCGCTATGGGCTGACCTGGGCCGCCGTCGAATGCAGCTTCGTCGACCCCACCGCCACCGACCCCGCCGCAGCCGAGGTGACCGTCGGCGGACTCGTGCCCGTCGAACTGCTGCAGTCGAAAGCGCCCGCCCTGAGCCACGAGCAGGTCAAGCGCCTGTGGGCCGAGCGCCGCGCCGACCTAGCCAACCTGCCCGAGGGCGAGCGCCCCAAGCGCCGCCGAGGCGCCCCCCCACCCCCCGACCCCTATCTGCATCCGCTGCAGCTCAAGCATGGCTATGCCCTCACGGCTCACAAAGCTCAGGGCGGGCAGTGGGACGATGTGGTGGTGCTGTTCGAGCCCGCCCTCGAGCGCCTCAGGGCCGAAGACCCCCGCGGCTGGCTGCGCTGGTGCTACACCGCCGTCACGCGTGCCAGTCTGCGCCTGACGCTCTACCGCCCGCCGTTTCGATTTGGGTAAAACGATTTGGCCCGTGCAGCGTTATCTTAGCCTATGAGCCTTTCACTGCTTGAGCAGGCCCTACAGCTGCCCGAGGCCGAGCGCCGCGCCCTCGCCGAGGCGCTCTATGGCAGCCTGAGCGCTGACCCGCTGCTGACCGACCAGCAACTCGCCGACCTAAAGGCGCGGCTAGAACGCCTCGATCGCGAAGACGGCGACATCGGCTTTAGTTGGAACCAGGTAAAGTCTGAAACCCAGCGTCGGTTTCGTCCGTGAAACTGACGATCAAAGCGGCCGCCTTTCGCGACTATGTCGAGGCCTACGGTTATTACTACGAAAGAAGCCCAGCAGTAGCCGGCCGTTTCGAGGCTGAGGTCGAATCAATTCTCGATCAGATCGAGCGTCACCCGCGCTTGTTCCCTGAGATTCTTCCAAATGTGCGCGTTGCCGTCGGGCGTGATTTCTCCTATCGAGTGGTCTTTAGGATGCGAGTGGAGCTAGAGATCATCGCCATCTACCACGCCAAGCGTGACCCTGAGCGACTGACCGCGCGCTAAGCCACCAGCCGCTAAATTCGCCCTGTGGGCTTGCTCGATTACCGCGAAAAGACTGGCGAGGCCAGCGTCGTGCTGACGCGCGTCGACGACCTGCTCAACTGGGCCCGGCTCTCGTCGCTCTGGCCGCTCGGCTTCGGCCTGGCCTGCTGCGCCATGGAGATGATGGCCACCAACGCCAGCCACTATGACCTCGAGCGCCTGGGTGTCTTCCCACGCGGCAGCCCGCGCCAAGCCGACCTTATGATCGTGGCAGGCACGGTCACGTTCAAGATCGCCGACCGTGTGCGCCGCCTCTATGAGCAGATGGCCGAGCCGCGCTATGTGATCTCGATGGGCTCGTGCGCCAACTGCGGCGGGCCGTACTGGCAGCACGGCTACCACGTGGTCAAGGGCGTCGACCGCGTCATCCCGGTCGATGTGTACGTGCCTGGCTGCCCGCCCCGCCCCGAGGCGCTCATCGGCGGCATCCTCAAGCTGCAGGACAAGATCCGCCGCGAGGGGCGTGGCATTCCTGCCTAAGACCGCTCACCACAGCACCGGCCGGTTTGGCACGTTCAGGCGCAATCCCGCCTGCAGGATCAGCGCGTTGCCACTGCGCAGGCTGCTCGTGCGCAGCATGCCCTCGAGGTCGAAGTAGAGGCCGCTGTTCCACAGCTGATAGGTGGCGCGCCCCTGAAGCACCGTCAGGCGCTCGCTCAGGCCCTGGCCCGTCGTGTTGCCAAAGAGCTGCACCGGCCCGTCAGCCCGCGTGGGGTCGGCGCCGAAGTTTTGCCCCGCTTGGTCGAGGCCCTGCGTCGAGACCATGCCCCGCGCATACAGATACAGCCTCGGAATCGGTTGATAGTTCACCGTCACGGCGATCTCGTTCAGGTTGGCCCCCATCGGGTGCGCCAAGAACTGGCCGTAGTGGGTGTAGTTCGTCGCCACGTTGAAGTGGCTGTAGGCATAGGGCCGGATGGTGTTGTATTCGGCCTGCAGGTCGAGCGTCTCGACGCCCAGCACGTCGATGTAGCGGGCTGACAGCTGCACGCCCGTTTTGTTGCCCCACCAGCCCGAGCCGTCTTTGCGCGCGCCGAAGTTGTAGTCGTCGATCATCAGCTGCCCAGACACTTGCAGGCGGCGCCAGAGGTTGGCTTTGACCATCAGGCCCAGCACCGAGTTGTCGGGGCTGCCCAGGCTCTGCTCGATGGCGCGGTAGAAGATGAGCGGGTTCAGATACTGCAACTCAAAGCCCTCGCCCTCGCGCGGGGCGTGAATCACCGACTCAAACACGCTGATCGACACCTGGGGCACTGGCCGATAGGTCAGCATGTGAAAGGCCCCATACTTGCGGGGGTAGGTGCCGAGCCGGTCGGGCTTGTTCGGAATGAAGTCGATGAATTGTGCGAAGTGATTCGTGTACTCCAGCTTCCAGAACCTCCACGTCAGCGAAAGCAGGAAGTAGTCGGTGGCGACATCCGACAGCAGCAGCGACTGCTGGCCATTGCCCCAGTGTGAGCGGTCATGGCCCAGCTTCACACGCAGGAAATCGCCTGGGGAATAGGTCAGATAGCCCCGCCACTCAAAGTAGTCGTAGCCGCCGGTGCCAAAGGGCTTCCAGAATGGCGCGCCCACCACGGCACCATAGCGGCCGACATAGGCGTCTTGATAGCCGGGCAGCTGCACCTGCGTCGTCATCAGGTCGGCGTAGTAGCCGAGCTTAGGCGTGATCTGCCCACGGATGCTAGCGCCGATCGTGCGCCGCCACACGCTGCTGCTGGTCGAGTCGCTGCGCTCGGTGCCCACAGAGGCCGCGACGATGGGGTTTGCATAGAGGCGAAAGCCCCCGGCCCGAATGGCCACCAGGTCACGCCGGTTGCGGTAGAGGTCTTGGGCGAGTCCACGCTCGAACCAGCGCGCCCCGGGCTCCGTGCGCCACGGGGCGGCTGCGTCGTCGAGGCGGATGCGTGTGCGCTGCAGCCAAGCCCTGTCTCGCCGCCCTAGCGCGGTGGTGTCGGCAGCCGCCAGCCAGCGCGCCGCCCACTCGCGCGGAATCGGCCGCCGCTCCGTGGCCAGGCCCCTCAGGCTCGAGTCGCGCACCACCCCCTTGATGTCGAGGCGGTCGAGCAGCTGATAGGTCTCGTCGTGCAGCAGCAGGTCGCCGTCTTGCGCCTGGGCTAGGGTAAATGTGCTCGCGAGCGCGAGCCAGAGCAGGGCGTGCTTCACCCCGGCAAGCTACATTCTATCTGCAGCCCACACCAAACGACGACCGCCCGAGGCGAGGCCCCGGGCGGTCGATTTGATTCTATTCAGCTAGGATTAAAAGCTGTAGCGCACTCCAAACTGCATCTCATAGGTCGAGCCCGTGCTCGAGATGGTGAATGGGCGATTGTCAAACACGTCGGTCGGCACGAAGTTGAATCGAGGCACCAGTCGACCACCGCTCGTGTCGTAGCTCGAGGTACGCAGCACAGAGGCAGTGCCTGGGAAGCCGATGTTGTACTGCCAGCCCCAGTCGGGGTTGAGGAAAGCCAGGAAGTTGAAGCAGTCCCAGGTGAACTCGAGCGTGTGACGTTTGCCACCCACGTTGATCAGAAACTCCTGACGCACCCGCAGATCTAGGCGATTGGTCCACGGGGTGCGGTCACCATTGCGCTCGGCATACTGACCTCGGCGACTACGCAGGTACTCGTTCGACTCGATAAAAGCATTGAACTGCTCCCATTGTTGCGCAGGCGTGGTCGAACCGAAGGGGGTAAACACAATCTCGCTCGAATTACGCGGGATGTAGATCAAGTCAGCAGACTGCGTGTTCGTGCGGTGGTCGCGGTTCATGTCGTCACGGTATACATAGCTGATACCTTGACCGCTCTGGCCACTGTAGAACAACGACACCGTCGTAGCGAAGTACTTCGCGTACTCTTTGCGATACGAAATGCTGGCCACCACTCGGTGCGGCAGGTTAAAGTGCGAGTTCGCAACGTCGACGTCGTTGTAGCCACGCACGTTCGGGGTCTGCTGCCAGCTCGACACCGCAATGCTGGAGAGGTTATCCGTGAGTGAGCGCGACTGACCGTAGGTGTAGGCTGCGAAGAAATCAAGGCCGCGATCAAAGCGCTTGGTCAGCGAAAAGGTCATCTGGTAGGTGTAACCCTGGTTCGTGTTGCCCAGGTGAATAATGTGGCCGAAGGCGTTGGCCTGATACGGAGCGGCGAAGGGGAAGCCGTCGGTCCACTGCACACGAGCCGTGCCGCCCGTGGCATTGTACACAGGGCGGGTGTCGCCGCTGCCACCGAGAACTGGGGTGTCAATATTGCGCGGTGCCCGCCCTAGGTTCAGGTCCTTATAGAGGGGTGCATTGATGTTCTGCGAGAAGTTCATCTCGAAGCCAAAGACCATGTCCCACCAGATCTTCTGGTCGATGCCCAGCGTGGCACGGAAAATCTGCGGGAACTTGAAATCCTCGGCAATCACGTTGATGTTCGTATTTGCCGCAAAGAGGCCTGGCACCGTCACCAAAGAAGCTTGGTTGTTGGGGTCAGCTAAAAAGAATGGCGTCGCGGGCGAAGTCAGGGCGACGTTCGCGATATCCATGCCGGTATTGCCGAACTGGTTCGACATCCACACGAAAGGCAGACGGCCAGTAAACACCCCAGCACCGCCGCGGATTTGAGTCGTGCGGTCACCCGTCACGTCCCAGTTGAAGCCCACGCGCGGTGACCATAGAATGGTCGACTTGGGACGACGGTTGGTGACCGTTTCGTACTCAGGCATGCCCGTCACAACACGGCGGTCTGCAGCAAAGGCATTGAAGCCAGGGTTCTCTAGCGGCGTATCGGTGATGTAAGGAATGTCAATACGTACCCCCGCGGTTACCTTGATGCGGTCATTGATTTCCCATTCATCCTGCAAATAGAAGCCCAACTGGATGGCCGTGAACTTGGCCAAGGGCTGCGGATTATCTGCAAGTCGAGAGACCGAGGTATTGAAGTTGGTCGGACGAATGGTCGTATTGTTCTCCCAACCCGTGATACCCTCATTGGCGACTAGGCCGTTGTTGTAGGTATAGTTACCTGCGTAACCGTTCAAGAAGAGGTTCTCGAAGTTGTAGAATTCGTTGTGGGTACCGAGGGTGATGGTATGACGCCCTTCGTAGTACTTCAGGTTGTTGGTGATCGTGAAGAAGCGCTGGCTTAGACGGTTTGCCTGCGAAGGACCCTCTGAACCCAGAGTCACGGTGTAGTCACCCAAGGCCGGATCGCCAGCGACGAGACCTGGCCCAGTGTAGCCAAAGTTTGCCGCATTCGCTGTGTTGATCGTCGTCCGAATGGACACGCGTGGGAACAGGGTGCCCGAAGGGTCACGATCGTCTTCGACGGTCTGGAAGTTGAACGTGAACTGGTTCGAAATCTTGCTACCGAAGCGGCTGCGCACTTCGAGCACAGACGAAGTGTTGATCACTGGGGTACGAATGCCCGCATCGGAGAAAGCATAACTACGGGCGGCACGCGCGTTGTTGAAGGTCTGGTCGTCGGCACGCAAGTAGTTGAAGCGGGCCGTGATGTTGTGGTTCTCGTTGATGTTCCAATCCAAACGAACAAAAAACTTGTCCGAGTTGGAGAAGTTTTGGATAGGAGCCAGACCAATGCCCTGCTCACGCGCAAACTGGTTCACCAACACGGCCTCGGCGCGCGTGACGAGGTTCGAGATGATCTCATTCTGGGCAGCGGTACGCTGGGGGTCGCCGAGATTAAACTGGAGGTCGCGGCGGTTGCGCGTTACCTCGGCGTTGAAGAAGAAGAACAGCTTGTTCTTGATGATCGGGCCACCGACCCGGAAGCCTGCCTGATAGTCGTGGAAGCGGTCAGGTCGACGTGACGGGATTGAGCGGTCATTGTTGATGAGATCACCGAGCAGCTTCTCATTCCGGCCGAAGGCATAGACCGAGGCCGAAATATCGTTGGTGCCAGAGCGGGTGATGGCGTTCACGCCACCACCAGTGAAGTTGCCCTGGGCCACGTCGAAAGGTGAAATGACCACTTGAATCTGGTCAATGGCGTCAAGGCTAATCGGCTCGACACCCCGGCGCGAGTCTTGCGTACCTGCCGGCGTGCCCGTCTGGGTCAGGCCGAAGATGTCGCTGTTCACAGCTCCGTCGATTAGGATGTTGTTGAAGCGGTTGTTTGAGCCCGCAAACGAGGTGCCGTTGCCACCTTGGTTGGCGAGAGGGTTCGTACGCGTGAAGTCAGCGATGCTACGCGACAGGCTGGGCAGCGCCTGGATCTGCTCGCGGCTGATGTTGGTGGCTGAGCCCATACGCTTGCTGTTCAGCAAGGGGTCGACGTTGCTGGTGATCACGACCTCGGCGAGGTTGACCGACTCTTCGGTCATACGAATCGTTATCGGAAAGACCTGGCCGAGCTGCAGCGTAGGAATGCGCTCTTCGTACCGGCGATACCCCACGTACTCGACGACGATCAGGTAAGGACCACCCACCCGTACGTTAGGGATAGTGAAGCGGCCAGCTGCGTTCACCGAAGCCCCATAAGGCGAGCCTGAAGGCTCATGGGTCGCGCGAACGGTGGCACCAACCAGCGGCTCGCCAGTGGACGAGGTAACTGAGCCAGTAATCGTAGCAGTGGTGATGCCCTGTGCGAGAGCACCGCCTCCGACCACTACGAACAGGACCAGCAGCAAAGCACGGTACAGGTTTTTCATGCAGTAGGAAATGGGATTCGACTGCAAAAATCCGCCATTCCTTCACCACCTGCCGACCCCCGTTGCCGATTTAGCAGAAACGTAACCCACCCCCCTAGGGGTTAATGCATTCTTTGCATTGACCTAACATTCTCTTAACGCAGTGCCAGTGAGGCTCCTTTCGGTTCTCTGCATACCCCTAAATGGCTCATCGCGAATGAGATAGCCATACCGCAGTGTGGGGAGGCTGCGTGCCATCGCCCCCTGCCTCGACCCTACTCTCCTGCCACCGGGATGGGTGGCGGGCGCCGTTCTGGTCGATTGAGCCCAATGACGCGCACGATGTTAAAGCCCATGCCCATCTGACCGAGGTCCCAGCGGTTGGGGCTGTTCACAAGGTTCTCGTGGGGCATCACGGCGGCATTGTTTAGATAAAACTGAAACACGTGCCCGCCGGCCTCAAACTCAAAGCCCGCCGACAGTGGCCCGAAGTAGTCACCCCGGTCGAGCCGCAGGTAGCGATACGGCGAGAAGGTCTGCACGTAGTCAGCCATGATCGTGAACTTGTTCGTCAGGCGCAGGCGTGTGCCGATGCCGAGGGCAAAAATGGTGTTCTCGTCACGACGCACCAGGCGATAATTGCGATGCAGCAGCGTGGGCACCAGCAGCAGCGTAAAGCGCCGCCCAAACTTGCGCGCGACCGCCAGCTGCACCACATAGGACCACCGGCTGTCGAGCGTGGGGTAGCGCTCGACGTTTTGATTGAAGGCATTGATCACTGCACCGCCCGACTCGCTCGCATAAGCGGCCGTTAAGTGGAGCGTGACCGAGGCCGGGAAGCCTGCGATGCGCTGGTCGAAGAAGCGATAGGCCGTGGTGAAGTCAAAGCGCTGGGCCACCTTACTGCGGCCCACACCGATGTGCCAGCGGTCGGTCAGGCCATAGTAGGCCGACAGGCGGTAATCGTAAATGTTGTCGAGGCCAAAGAGCGTCTGCACACCCCCAGCGGCACCGCCCACTGGCCCGAAGCGGTGCATGAAGCTCAGCAGCAGGTCCTTCTTACCTACGGTGGTGGTCGTGGGCGTGTTGACCAGCCAGATGGTGTTAAATGAGCCCTCGATCACGGGCTTGCGCTGATCGGCCTCGAGCTCGGCCAGCAGATCGTCCTGCGCCCACACGTGGGGGGCGAGCAGCACGATTAGCGCGAGAGAAGCAAGAAGGGGGTAGAGCCGCTGATTCATGGGGGTGAGGCTCAGTTGTTGAGCGCGCCTTCGCGCACCCATTTCTCGATTTTGTTCAGGTCGCAGAGGGGGATCCGCGCTCGCAAGAAAGGCATGGGGCGCACGGTGCCATCTTGGCGCACGGCCGAGATCAGCTGCCCCGTTTGCACCCGCGTGCGCACCCCTGTATAGGTATCGAGGATCACCCCAGCCGTGGCGATGTTGCTGGCGTGGCACTCATAGCAGTTGCGACGCAGCACATCGGTGATCTCGAAGCTGAAGCGCACCACGCTCGTGTCACAGCTAGCGAGCGAAGTGTCAGAAGCGGGCACCGGGCCGTCGCTCACGCAGGCGCTAAGCCCCGCTACGAGGGCCCAAACCACTAGCAGCGCAGTGGCGATTCGCACGAGGGGCCATGAACGGGTTGGCGAGGGCTCTATCATACGCATGTTCAATCTAATCACTTACACGCAGGCAACGCCTTCGGTTCTACCGCTCAAATAAGAAATCGGGTCCTCCCAAGGCGTGGCAGGCGGCACAGTCGCTGAGCTTGCCCCGGCGCGTGGCCGCCGTGAGCAGCCCGTTGGGGTTGACCATGTGATTGATCGTGCCTGCCGGAATGACCATATACTCATAATCGCCGCCCTCAGGAAAGTAGCCGGGATTCTGCTTGACCATGATGAAGGTCGAGAGGCGCGCGCCGCGCGTGCCGTTGGGCTGCACGCGCCAAATACGCTTGCTGACAATGGTGGCCAGCGGCACGGGCAGCATGGCGGGGTGGCTGCTAAACACCGAGCGCTCGGTGCTGTCAGGCGAGGGAACGGGAGTGGCGGGGCCCGAGTGGCTGCTATGGCCCGGCACCGCGAAGGGGTTGCCGCGGAGGTTTTGCGCCGCTGCTATTGCGGCCGTTACGGCGTCGAGCTGCGCCTGGGTGATCTCGATCTGGCTCGGATAGATACAGGGCCCGTGTCGCTTGGCATCTTCATCATAGTTGAGGGCCCGGGGGTCTGTGCAGCCCTCGCGCACATCACAGCCCACGGCTATGATCACCGCCACACCCGCCAGCAGGCCGAGCAACCCACGCATTCGCTTCATGTGACCAAATTAGGCAGCGAATCCCTCGAATGGGGTGTCTCGCCCGGCCCGACGTCGCCCAGACTACAGTTTGGGAACTACGTGAGGATTTATTTAGTTGTTTGAACATATAATTATTGCCTACTATGACCCCACAGTCCCACAATAACCCAAGCCTGCCCCACGGGCCCACCCTGCCCGGCCTGCACCACATCACGGCCATCGCGGGCGCACCCCAGCCCAACGTAGACTTCTACACCCGCCTGCTGGGCCAGCGCCTGGTCAAGCGCACGGTGAACTTCGACGACCCGGGCACCTATCACCTCTACTATGGCACGGGCGCCGGCGCACCCGGCACAATCCTCACCTTCTTTCCGTGGATGGGCATCGCCCAGGGCCGACGGGGAACGCACCAGGCGACCGAGATCCAATACCGCGTGCCCGAGGGCAGCCTCGGCTGGTGGGCCGAGCGCCTCAGCGCCGCCAACGCCATCGTCAACGGCCCCAGCCAGCGCAGCGGCGTGGGCGTGAACGAAGAGTACCTCGTCGTGCTCGACCCCGACGGGCTCAAGCTAGAGCTGGTCAGTTCGACCGAGCCGCTGGTCACCCCCTACCCTGCAGGCACCGAGGGCGGCGTGCCTGAGGCCAAAGCCCTACGGGGCTTCCACGGCGTGACGCTCACGCAGGAGCAGACCGAACCCACGCTGCGCCTGCTCACCGAGGTGTTTGGCTATTCTGTGCAAGGCACGCACGTGAACCGCACGCGGCTCGTCTCGGCCGATGGTGGCCGCGTCGATGTGGTGGTTGCCCCCGGCGAGCGGCACGGCTGGGTGAGCGGCGGTACGGTGCACCACGTCGCCTTCCGCGCGCGCAACGATGCGCACCAAGACGAGCTGCGCGAGGCTCTGCTGCAGCGCGGCTTCAACGTCACGCCTCGCCTCGACCGGCAATACTTCCACTCGATTTACTTCCGCGAGCCGGGCGGCGTGCTCTTTGAGATCGCCACCGACCCGCCGGGCTTCACGGCCGACGAGGCGGCCGATCAGCTCGGCCGCGCGCTCAAGCTGCCCCCTTGGCTCGAGGCCGACCGCGCCGCCATCGAGGCCGCCCTGCCCCCCCTCAGCGTCTAATCAAATCGTCACCATGCCTAGCCTAATCGACTGGCCCCACCAGTGGGCCCCCGCCGCGCTGGGCGCGCCCGTGATCGTGGCCCTGCACGGCACCGGCGCTGACGAGCATCAGTTCGACGTGCTGCGGCGGGTGCTGCCGGGCCACAGCCTGCTGGCCCCGCGCGGACTCAGCCGCGACGAGGGGATGAACCGCTGGTTTCGGCGACTGCGTGAGGGCGTGTTTGACCTCGACGACCTGGCCCGCCGCAGCGCCGAGCTCGAGACGTTTCTGTTCGAGGCGGCGACGCACTACGGCTTCACGCTGGGTGAGAGCATCTGGCTCGGCTACAGCAACGGCGCCAACATCGCCGGCAGTCTGCTGCTGCGGGGCGTGGTTCGCCCCAAAGCGGCGGCGCTGCTCCACCCCATGCTGCCCTTTGAACCAACCGTCGCGCCCGAGCTCAATGGCCTTCGCCTGCTGCTGACGCAGGGGGAGGGCGACCCGACCATGCCCCCTGGCCACGCCGCCGCCGTCGAGGCCCTCTACCGCCGCACGGGCGCCGAGGTCGAGGCCTTCACACACGCCTATGGCCACAGCCTGACACCTCAGGAGTTTGAGGCGGTGGTGCGGTGGGTGCAGGCTCTATCCTAAGCAGCCAAAAAGTGGCTAGCCTGCGCAGATGGGCTGGTTATCTTTCGGCATGCTTCGGATGCTCCGCATAGCTGGGCTTGGCCTAGCGCTGGTTGGAATCGTCGGGTCGCGCGCGTGGGCCACTGAGCCCCTGCCTAAGGGCGACCCACGGCTCGACAGCCTGCGGCAGGTAATCTTAAGTCGCTATCGGCAGGGGGGGCTCTCGGCAGGGGTCAGTGCGACAGTCGACGTCTATCGACCCGCGCGCAAGGCGAACCAAGACACGGCCCACGCGTGGCTCGAGCGGGCGGTGGCCTGGGCCGAGCGCGAGGGCAGCCCCGCCGTGCGTGGGCATGCGCAGACGCTGATCGGCATCGAGCACTACTTTGAATACCGCGACAGCTTGGCGTTCGTCCACTACCAGCGGGCTCTACCGCTGCTGGCCGCTGGGCCCGGCGAATGGCGACGCGAGCTCTACCATAACCTGCGCGACTGGGCCCGCGCCGCCGGTGACTTTCCGCTGTGGTATGAATATGCCGTGCGGTCGCTCACGCTCGCTGACTCATTGAAAAACACAGAGTGGCAGATCGAAGACCGCATGATGATGGCCATTCTGCACCAAGAGGTGGGTGCCCTCGACAAGGCCCTCGAGGTCACACTAAGTCTGACCGAGTTCATCGACACCACCAAGGCCTCGCTGCATTCGGCAGAGATGATTAGCCTGCTGGGGAATGTCTATTCTCGCATCGGCGAGATCGATCGCGCGATCGCCTGCTCACAGCTGATCATCAAATGGGAAAGTCAAATCCCGAACCCCACGCGAAACGACAGCATCAACTTTGCCGGCAACGTCAGCAACCTCGGCATTCAGTACAAGAAGAAAAAGGACTACGCCAAGGCCGCCTACTACTACGACCTAGCCCAGCGTTACGTCGATGCGCTGCGGGCGGGGGGTAAGGACCCGGTCTATTTGTCCGACCTCGTCACGGCTCTCAACAACAACCGCGGCAGCCTCGCCTATGTGCAGGGGAAGTACCCCGAGGCCGAGCGTCTGTTTCTGGCCTGCATCGCCCAAGCACGAAAGGGGAACTCCAATCGGCAAGTCATGGGCGGGCTGGCCGACCTCTGCGAGCTGTATGTCGACTGGCGCCGCTACGCGCAGGCAGTCAAAACCGGCGAAGAGTCGCTCGAGCGCGCCACACGAACGAGCCACCTCGCGATATCCGAGCGGGTGACCGGCCTACTCGCCCGCGCCTATGCCGGGATGAATCAGCACCAGCGCGCCTATACGCTGCACGTGCGCCACAAGGCATTGGGTGATTCGCTGGCGCGCTCGAGTCAGCTGCGGCGCATCTCGCTGCTCGAGCGCGAGGCCGCCATGGCAGCCAAGCAACGCGAAATCGACAGCCTCACGCTACAGAACCTCGAGGCCAGCAACACCCGGCGCAACCTCATCTGGGGCCTCGTGGCAGCAGGCGTGGTGCTCATCGCCGTGGGGCTCTTTTACACCCAAGCCCGGGCGAACAACCGCGTGCTGCGCGAGAAAAACGCCGAGATCGAAGACAAAAACCACGAGATCACCTCGACCCTCGACGAGCTCAAGGCCACCCAAGAGCAGCTCGTCAAAACAGAGAAGCTCGCCGCCCTAGGCACGCTCACCTCGAACGTCGCGCACGAAATCAACACGCCCCTGGCGGCCATTCGCTCGTCGGCCACGCACATGGGCACCCAGCTGCAGCAGCTGCTGGCCACCGTGCCCGAACAGCTGCGCAGCCTCAGCGACGGTGAGCTGGCCGCGCTGCGGCAGCTCGTGGCCGACGCCGAGCTCGCCTCCGCCGAGGCCAGCACCCGCGACGAGCGGCAGCAGCGCCGCCGCATGCAAGAGCACCTGGCCACCACACGCTGGGCAGACCAAGCCAGTGAGCTCAGCGTCGCCGCCGTGGACCTCGGCCTGCTCACCCCCGAGGCGCTGGCGCCCTATGCGCAGCAGCCCCAGCTCGACCGCCTGCTGAGCCTCGCCGCCGAACTCGTGGGCCTGCGCCATAGCCTGCAGACCATCGCCAGCGCCACCGGCCGCACCCACCGCGTGGTCAGCCACCTGCGCCTGCTCTCGCGCCCCCAGCTAATGGGCCCGCGCGAGCCCGTCGATCTGGGCGAGAACGTCGCCGCCGCCCTCAGCGCCATGCGCCGCACGCTCGACAGCGGCTACCGCTTCGTGCAGCAGATCGAGCCTGGCCTGCTCGTGTCAGGCCAGGGCGAGCTGCTGCGCCAGGTGTGGACCAACCTCGTATCGAACGCCCTCGATGCCACCGGCGCCAGCGGCCAGGTCACCCTCAGCCTTAGTCGCGACAACGAGGAGGCCGTGCTGCGCGTGCACGACACCGGGCCGGGCATCCCTGCCCACCTGCAGGAACGCATCTTCGAGCCCTTCTTCACCACCAAGCCCGACGGGCAGGGCGGCGGCCTGGGCCTCTACCTCTCGCGCATCATCGTCAGCGAACATGGTGGCCGCATCGAACTCGAAAGCCGACCGGGCGACACGACCTTCACCGTGCGCCTGCCGCTGCGCAAGGCCATCGCCTGAACTATTCGAACAGCCGCAGCTGATCGGGCAGCACGCCCTCGATCTCGACCAGCTTGACGCGGCTGACGTGGCCCGTCTTGATGCGCACCTGGCGCTTGGGCACGTCGAAGTGCTTGGCCAGCAGGGCGATCAGCGACTCGTTGGCCCGGCCTTCGGCGGCGGGGGCCAGCACGCGGGCGATCCATTTGCCCGACAGGTCGCGGTCGAGGTTTTCGACGCGGCTGCCCGGCTTGACGCTCACCTGCAGGATCATGCCGCTCAAGTTAGCGTGAAATCGCTGCTCCGCTGGGCCCACGGCCCCAGCCGAAAAGCACATCCCCAGCCCGACGCTGGGCTGGGGATGTGCACTTGGCCCCCGGGGGCTTAGGCTGACAGGGCCTCGCGCACCTTCTGCGCGGCCTCGCGCAGCTCGATGGCCGAGGTCACCTTGAGGCCCGACTTGTTGATGATGTCGGCGGCCAGCTCGGCGTTGGTGCCCTGCAGGCGCACGATGATCGGCACGCGGATGTCGCCTATGGTTTTATAGGCCTCGACCACGCCGTTGGCCACGCGGTCGCACTGCACGATGCCGCCAAAGATGTTGATGAGGATGGCCTTGACCTGCGGGTCTTTGAGGATGATGCGGAAGGCCGCCTCGACGGTCTTGGCGTTCGCGCCGCCGCCCACGTCTAGGAAGTTGGCCGGCTCGCCGCCCGACAGCTTGATGATGTCCATCGTCGCCATGGCCAGACCGGCGCCGTTGACCATGCAGCCCACGTTGCCGTCAAGGGCTATGTAGTTCAGGCTCGACTCGCGGGCCTCGATCTCGAGCGGGGCCTCTTCGGTCAGGTCGCGCAGCTCGGCCAGGTGCTTGTGGCGATAGAGGGCATTGTCCTCGATGTCCATCTTGCAGTCGGCAGCGAGGATGCGGTCGTCGGCGGTCTTAAACAGCGGGTTGATCTCTACCAGCGAGCAGTCGGTCTTCTGATAGACCTCATAGAGCTTGAGGATGAAGGCCACACACTCTTTGTGCGCCTTGCCCTCGAGCCCGAGCTTGAACGCGATGCGGCGCGCCTGATAGGGCTGTAGGCCCACGATGGGGTCGATCAGCTCTTTCAGAATCTTCTCGGGGTGCTTCTCGGCCACCTCTTCGATGTCCATGCCGCCCTCGGCCGAGGCGATGATCACGTCGCGGCTGGTCACGCGGTCGAGCGTGATCGACAGGTAGAACTCCTGCGGCTTCGAGGGGCCGGGCGTGTAGATGTTCTCTTCGACGAGAATCTTGTGCACCTTTTTGCCCTCGGGCCCGGTCTGGGGCGTCACCAGCTGCATGCCGATGATGGCGCGGGCGGCCTCTTCGACCTTAGCCAGGCCCTTGGCGATCTTCACGCCGCCGCCTTTTCCGCGGCCCCCGGCGTGAATCTGCGCCTTGACAGCAGCCACCGAGTCGTCGGCGAACTTGTCGTAGAGGCGCTTGGCGGCGGCCACCGCTTCGTCCACGTTATGGGCGATGTAACCGTTAGGGGTGGCGAGGCCAAAGCTGCGCAGCACCTCTTTGGCTTGGTATTCGTGCAGTTTCATAGCGGATAGGACGCCCGTTGGGGCCGAATCGTTCGGCCGTCAAGCGCGCCGCAAGTTCACCCCAAAGGCCATGCGGGGCAAGGGGGCTAATCAGAAGCAATAATCCTACGCCACCGGCGAGGACCGATCAGCTGCGGGTTCTCCAAGGTTCTAACCAGTCGCTCTCGCGACAGCGCCGGGCGTGAGGCCAGGCTAATCACAGTGCCAATGCCACCACCAAACAGCATAAAACCTGAAACAGGACCAAAGGTGACTGCCTCGGTGACTGTGGTGCGTGTGAATAGCTTCCCGATCATCGCACCACCCACGATGGTGATGGCGCCAAAGGCTCCTGCAGCGACGGCGTTGTCACGGCGCTTGTGAAACCACCAGCGAATCAGCGCCCTTGCCGAGTCGTTCGCTCCATACCGCGCCAGAAACTCCGCCTCGGTGCGCGGTGGCTTCGCGGGTAGGCTATCCAGCTGCGCAGCTGCCGGCGCGCACGCCAGCATGAGCAAGGCCACTACGAGCACGTATGTTTTCACCGTTGTTGCTGTTTAGGCCGGGGTTTTGTCTTGGGCTTCGGCATGCCGCCGCGCTGGCGCCAGTAGTCCTCTTGCATCCGCTGCGCCTCTTCGGCGGTAGTGGGGGGAGAAGCCTTAATGGCCGATTCCTTTTGCTGCTTCAGCGAGAGCTTTTTCGCCCGCGCTGCTGCATGCAGGTTGCGTCGCGCGCTATCAGCAGCCACTTTGCTTAGACGTAGTGCATTATCGCTGAGAGCTAGTCCCCATGTATAGGGCTCTACAGCTGTTGGACTTGTGAGCATAGACGCTAAACGCATACTAGACCAACGGGGAAGGCGCGCCGCTGAAACTACCATCCCGGTGAAGCCAGCCAAGGCGGTAAGAGAGCCGATTGCTCCACCAAAAATGGACTCGCCAAAGCTGCCTTTGTCAATTGAAATCGCTGCAATACTTACTCCTGCTACGACCACGGCACTTGATCCGATCATCAGAAACTGATTATTAACACGCTGTCGAAACCACCAGCGAATCAGCGCCCGCGCCGAGTCATTCGCCCCATACCGCGCCAGAAACTCTGCCTCGGTGCGAGGCAGACGAGCATCACGCACCACCCTGACGCTATACGATGCTGTCAGGCTGTCGGGCGCCTGCGCCTGCGCCACCTGCACCACGAGGGCCATCACCAGCCCACCGATCACCCCGCCGAACGCCGCAGGCCAGGCCCGCCGCGTCGGCTCAACTATTCGAGCCATCTGCTGCTGTTTTGTTGCTGCCAACCAAAGCAGAAAACCGCAAACGGCAATAAACGCCGTTCATACGCTTGATTACCAGCTACTAGCGTTGGGTGCGCAGGCGGCGCTGATGCGCCAGAGCCTCGGCCCAGAGGCTGGGCGGCACGGGTTCAGTGCCCGCCAGCAGGCGCACCAGCCGACTCGGCCGATAGCGCAGGCTCGGCCCCAGGCTCAGGCTAGGCAGCACCAGCCCCACCCCCGCTGCGAGTCCACCCACGGTGCGTGCCGCCACCGAGCCCTCGCGCGGCGTGGCCAGCAGCACCGTGCCACCTGCCACCGCCAGTGCGCCCCCGGTGATGAGAGCCCAGCGCGCGCCGCGCTGCCGCGCCTGCCAATAGTCCACGAGGGCCTCGGTAGAGTCGGCTGAAAACACCGAGGGCGTTTGCCCCCACGCCCAGCCCCAACAGCTCGCCAGCATCAGACCAATCACCGCCCGCCTCATTCGTTGAACCCGATGGCGTCGTCGAGGGCCTGCTGCAACTCACGGCGGGCGTTGCGCTCGCGCTGGTCGTCGGCCACCTTGCAGCCCGCGCGGTATAGGTCGATGGCCTCTTCTTTCCGTCCCAGTTTCTCGAGCAGCTTGCCGTAGTGGTAATAGGTGCCGAGGTAATCGGGGTGGTGCTGCACGAGGTGCGCGAACTGCTCGAGCGCGGCCTCGGGCTCCTCACGCCGCAGCCGCTCCATGGCGATGGCGTAGTAGAGGAAGGGGTCCTTGGGGTCGTCCTTCAGATAGGCGTAGAGTGTGTCTATTCGGTCTTCGGGCATGGCGGCAGCGAGCGGGACTGGACCCTTTTCGGGGGCAAGTTCGTTATCTTCGCTGCGCCAATCGAAAAGCCCCTTCGTGGGCTGGCGAGGCGCTTTTACGACTCCCATTCCGACCCCTGCATGAACATCCTGGTCTGCATCAGCCACGTGCCCGACACGACGACCAAAATTGCCTTCGACGGCGCGGGCACGGCCCTCTCGACCCCGAATGTGCAGTATGTCATCGGCCCCTTTGACGAGTATGCGCTGTCGTGGGCGGTGGGCTACAAAGAGAAAAATGCCTCGGCCAAAATCGTGGCCCTATGTGTGGGCGACGCCTCGGTCGAGCCCACCATTCGCAAGGCCCTGGCCATCGGCGCCGACGAGGGCGTGCGCATCGACGGCACCACCCGCGACCCGATGAGCATCGCGCGCAGCATCGCCGCCTATGCCAAAGACAAAAACTTTGACCTCATCGCGATGGGCAAAGAGTCTATCGCCACCAACGACGCCGCCGTGCCCGCCATGGTGGCCGAGCTGCTGGGCTTGCCCTTCGTGCCCTATGCGGCCGAACTAACTGTCGAGGGCGGCAAGGCCAAAGTGCTGCGCGAGGTCGATGGCGGCGAAGAGGTGATGAGCGTGCCCACCCCGCTGGTCATCAGCGCGCAGAAGGGCATCGCCGAGTGGCGCATCCCGAACATGCGGGGCATCATGGCCGCCCGCACCAAGCCCTTGGCCACCACCCCCGCCGCCGCCGGCGAAGCCTATGTCAAGGCGCTGAAGTATGAAACCCCACAGGGGCGCCAGGCCGTCAAACTCATCCCCGCCGATCAGCCCGAGCAGCTCGTGCAGGTGCTGGCCGACAAAGGCGTCATCTAAGCGAATCTCCCCTACTCCCACCCCATATCCGCAACCTGCGTCATGGCCGTTCTCGTTTTCGCCGAAGCCCGCGAGGGCAAATTCAAAAAGGGCTGCTTTGAGGTATGCAGCTATGCTGCCGACCTCGGCACATCGCTGGGCCTGCCGGTGCATGCCGTCGCCATCGGCAGCATCGCCGACGACCAGCTCGCCGCCCTGGGCAAGTATGGTGTCAGCACCGTGCACGCCGTGCGCCACGCCCAACTCGAGCAGTTCAACGAGGCCGCCTATGCCTCGGCGGTCGCGGCTGCGGCCAAGGCCTGCGGCGCCCAATTCGTGGTGTGCGAGCAGAACTACAACGGCCGCGCCGTGGCCCCCCGCACGGCGGTGAAGCTCGACCTGGCGCTGTTTAGCGGCGTGACCTCGCTGGTCGAAAAGGGCGGCGACGGCTATGCCGTGACGCGCGTGGCCTACACGAACAAAGCCATCGAGCGCCTCACCACCGCCCGCCCCGGCGCCGTGGTCAGCGTGAAGCCGAACAGCTATAAAGTGGTCGAGCGCGGCGGCAGCGCCAGCATCAGCGCCCTCGCACACGAGCCCAGCGCCGCCGACCTGCGCGCCCAGGTGCTCGAGGTGCGCAAGACCTCGGGCGGCCTGACCCTGACCGAGGCCGACGTGGTCGTCTCGGCTGGTCGTGGCATCGGCAGCGAGCAGACCTATGAGGCCAACTGGAAAAAGACCGTGGGCGAAATGGCCGAGCTCATCGGCGCCGCCACCGCCTGCAGCAAGCCCATCGGCGACCTGCACCTGCGCCCACACCACGAGCACGTGGGCCAGACCGGCGTGCAGATCTCGCCAAACGTCTACATCGCCGTGGGCATCTCGGGCGCCATTCAGCACCTGGCCGGCGTGAGCGCCAGCAAGACGATCATCGTCATCAACAAAGACCCCGAGGCGCCCTTTTTCAAGGCCGCCGACTACGGCATCGTGGGCGACGCCCTCGAGATCGTGCCCCGACTCAACGAGGCCATTCGCGCGCACAAGGCCAAGCAGGCCTAAGCCTTCGCTGCACCTTTTTCATGCGGCCCCGGCGCGTTTGCGCGTCGGGGCCGCATGGCTAACTTGCCGCGCGTTTGTGCCTCTCTCGGACGACGCCCCTTCCCCCGCGTGGACAAGATTCGCCTCGATATTCTCGGCCTGAGCAGCAGCCAGTCGCAGGTGGGCTCGTTTGCCCTCGTGCTCGGCGAGGCCGACGGCCACCGGCGCCTGCCCATCATCATCGGCGGCTTTGAGGCCCAAGCCATCGCCCTCGAGATCGAGAACATCAAGCCCAACCGGCCGATGACCCACGACCTGATCCTCTCGATCACCCAGACCTTTGACATCGGTCTGCAAGAGGTCGTCATTTCTGACCTGCGCGAGGGCGTGTTCTATTCCAAGCTGGTCATGTTCACCGACGGCGAGGTGAAAGAGATCGACGCCCGCCCCAGCGACGCCATCGCCATCGCCGTGCGCTACAAAGCGCCCATTTTCACCTACGAACACATCCTGCGCGAGGCGGGCATCGTCATCAAAGACAGCGACACCGAGGGCGAACCCGAGGCCGAGCGCGAGCCCGAAACCAGCACCCCCGACGAGCCCGTCGAAGAGCCCGTCAGCACCAAGTCAGACCTGGGCAAGGCCCAACTGGTCAAAAAGCTGACCCAGCAGATCGAAGAGGCCATCGCCCGCGAGGACTATGAGAAGGCCGCCAAACTGCGCGACCAGATCAACAAGCTCGAGCGCCAGTGAGCGCCCCCACACCCGCCCGCATCTGGTTCGAGGACTATAGCCTCGAGCAGCTCAACGCCCGCTGGCCCCACGCCCACGTCGGCACGCTGCTCGACATCCGCTTCACCGCCATCGGGGCTGACCAGCTCGTGGCCACCATGCCCGTCGACGACCGCCACCGCCAGCCCTATGGCCTGCTGCACGGCGGGGTGTCGTGCGTGCTGGCCGAGACGCTCGGCAGCGTGGCCTCGCAGCTGGTGGTGGCGCCCGACGTGGCCTGCGTCGGCATCGAGCTCAACGCCAGCCACCTGCGCGCCGTGCGCAGCGGCCATGTGGTCGGCACGTGCCGCCCCATCCGCATCGGCAAGAGCCTGCACGTGTGGGACATCCGCATCGCCGACACCGCCGACCGCCCCGTTTGCATCAGCCGCCTCACCGTCAGCGTATTAGGCAAATTCTAGTCTACTTTATGATTGAGATCAAGGGGGTTTACTCTTATAATGACTACAAAAGAGTGGTCAACTACTATCCTTCTTTTAAGAAGTCTAAGCTATTTCTTTTAGTTCTGGCAGCTTTCCTTTCAATACTTCTATTGCTTGGATTAGTAGGCTATCTAACAAACTGGAGTGTGATAAATCACGACACTACTAGATACTTGGTTATGACCGTAGTCTTGGCAGGATCACTATACAGTCTGTACAAGCTAAACACGTCAACAAAAACCTTATACAATCAAGACAAAAAGATCAAAGAAGAAAAAATTATTCGAATAGACGTCGAAGGAATTTCTTTTCAATCTGATTCTGTGTATGTCAAGTATGGATTTTCTGACATTAAAAAAACCTATTCAAATAAACAAGATATCGTTATTCCATTAATGAATAGTCATTTTATATGTATCCCAAATTATTGGTCGCGTACTCCTAATTTGTCCAATGAGGAAATCCTTGAATATATAAACTCTCGCCTCCCCTAGACCACCCTCGCCGGCACGCCCATGACGGTCGCTCCGTCGGGCACATCCTTGACCACCACGGCGCCAGCGGCCACCACACAGCCCGCCCCCACGCGCACCTTTTTTTCGAGAATCGCGCCCGGCCCGATCAGTGTGCCCGCCCCCACCTCGGCCCCACCGCACAGCACCGCCCCCGGCGACACGTGCACATAGTCGCACACCACGCAGTGGTGCTCGACCACGGCGCCGGAGTTCACGATGGCGTGGTCGCCGACGCGCGCCAGGCTGTGCACCACCGCGCGGGGCAGCAGCATCGCCCCCACCCCCAGCGTGGCTGTGGGGCTCAGCGTCGCGTCGGGGTGTATCGCCCGGCCATAGGCATGGCGCACCTGCCCGGCCAGCCGCTGCCGCAGCCCCGGGTCGCCGAAGGCCAAAATGAGCAGCGCCTCGGGGTGCACCGCCGCGTCATACGGCCCAAAGACCGGGCGGCCCTCGAGCAGCCCGCTCACCCCATCGTCGAAGTAGCCCAGCACGGCGTGGCCCGCCGCCACCAGGGCCTCGGTCACCACCAGGCCATGCCCGCCGGCGCCATAGATCAGATAGTCGGCCATGTGCTGCTCGCGCGCGGCTCAGGCGCGCAGCCAAAGATGCACCCTCTGCGGCTAGCCCTAGCGCTCGGCTCTTGAGTCCGCATCGAAACGCGGCCGCGTGGCATGTCCCTCGGCGGCGATGCCCCGCCGCCCCAGCCAGGCGCCCGGCGTCTCCCACAGGATGCGCAGGTCGAGCCCTAGGCTCTGCCGCTCGGCATACTGCGCGTCGAGCTCGAGCTGCTCGGCCCAGCTGAGCGCGTTGCGGCCACTGATCTGCGCCAGGCCCGTCAGCCCGGGGCGCACGCGGTGGCGCAGGCGCTCGCGCGCGGTATAGTGGCTCAGGTAGTCGGGCAGCAGCGGGCGTGGGCCCACCAGGCTCATCTGCCCCAGCAGCACGTGCAGCAGCTGCGGCAGTTCGTCGAGCGAACTCGCTCGCAGCCAGCGGCCATAGGCGCTCAGCCGCTCGGCATCGGGTAGCAGCGCTCCGCTGCTGCCCCGCCGCGTGCGCAGGGTCTTCAGCTTGACGAGGCGAAAGGGCCGCTCGCCCCGGCCGATGCGCGTCTGGGTGAAAAACGGATTCTCCCCCAGCGCCACCCAGCCCACCAGCGCCAGCACCGCCACGACGGGCAGTGCCACCACTGCTAGCGGAATGCCGATCAGCAGGTCGAGCGCGCGCTGGCCCCAGCGAGCGTAGGCGCCCGCTCCGCCCATCGCCTTACTTAAAAAAGCTCAGCACCGAGGCCGTGATGTGGGCCGTCTGCTCGGCGTCGAGCTCGGTCTGCATCGGGAGCGAGATCACCGTGCGGCACAGGGCCTCACTCACCGGGAAGTCGCCGTCTTTGTAGCGCGGGTCGAGATAGGCCTTCTGCTGGTGCAGCGGCACGGGGTAATAGATCATCGCTGGCACGCCCGCAGCATTCAGATGCTCCTTGAGGGCGTCGCGGTGCTTGGGTTCGCCCGGCGCCGTGCCCGGCCCGACGATCTGCAGCGTGTATTGGTGGAACACATGCGTCGAGTTCGCCGCGCGGGTGGGCGTGACGATGTGGGCATGCCCAGCGAAGGCTTTGTCATAGGCATCGGCCAGCGCGCGCCGCGTCGCGTTGTAGCGATCGAGGTGCGGCAGCTTGCAGCGCAAGATCGCCGCCTGAATGCTGTCGAGGCGCGAGTTCACCCCGATCTCGTCGAAGTAATAGAGGCGGCTCTGGCCGTGGTTGGCCACCATCCGCATCTTCTCGGCCAGCGCGTCGTCGTTGGTGAAGATCGCCCCGCCGTCGCCGTAGCAGCCCAGATTCTTCGACGGGAAGAACGAAGTGCAGCCTATGTGACCGATTGTGCCCGCCTTGCGCACGCGCCCGTCGCGCCCCGTATAGTCGGCGCCGATGGCCTGCGCGTTGTCTTCGATCACGTAGAGCTTGTGCTTGGCCGCGAGCTCCATCAGCGGGTCCATGTCAGCGCACTGGCCGAACAGGTGCACCGGCACGATGGCCTTCGTCTTGGGTGTCACCGCCTTGGCGGCGCGCGCCACGTCGATGTTGAACGTCTTGGGGTCCACATCCACCAGCACGGGCGTCAGGCGCAGCAGCGCGATCACCTCGGCCGTGGCCACATAGGTGAACGTCGGCACGATCACCTCGTCGCCGGGCTGCAGACCCAGCGCCATCATCGCGATCTGCAGGGCGTCGGTGCCGTTCGCGCAGGGGATGGCGTGCTTCACGCCGAGGTAGGTCTCCAGCTCTTTCTGGAAGGTCTTGACTTCCGGCCCGTTGATAAAGGCCGCCGAGCGCACCACGCCGAGCACGGCGCTGTCGACCTCGCTCTGGATCTGCTCATACTGCGTGATCAGATCCACCATCTGGATTTTCTTCATGACTCAGTCAGGGTTGCGTTTCGGTTAGAGGCTCCAGTAGGGCACGTGTGCGATTTTACCACGGTAGAGGCCTTTGATGTCTACCAAGAGGCCGTCGGGGGCCAAGATGGAACGGAAATACGCTTCATCGAGTGCCTTGTATTCCTTATGACCCACGGCGACGATCACTGCCGAATAGTCTTTGCGCACCGCCGCCGCCGGGGTCAGGCTATAGCCGTATTCGTGTGACACCTCGTCGCTCAGGGCGTGGGGGTCCACCACGTCGACCGTCACCGAGAACTCCTGTAGCTTGCGCACCACGTCGGCCACCTTGCTGTTGCGGATGTCTTGCACGTCTTCTTTAAAGGTCGTGCCCATCACCAGTACGCGGCACTCACGTGGATGTTTGCCCTGCGCGATGAGCTTCTGCACGGTCTTCTCGGCCACATAGGGGCCCATGTTGTCGTTGATGTCGCGCCCGGCCAGTATCACCCGCGCGTGATAGCCCAGCTTGTTGGCCTTGTGCGTCAGGTAATACGGGTCCACCCCGATGCAGTGGCCGCCCACGAGGCCCGGCATGTAGCGGTGGAAGTTCCACTTCGTCGCCGCAGCATCGATGACATCAAAGGTGTTGATGTTCATCTTGTCAAAGATGATCGAGAGCTCGTTCATCAGCGCGATGTTGAGGTCGCGCTGAGTGTTCTCAATGATCTTGGCCGCCTCGGCCACTTTGATCGTCGGGGCCTTGTGCAGGCCGGCTGTGATCGCTAGTGCATAGACGTCGTGAATCTCGCGCAGCGACTCGGCATCGCAGCCTGACACAATCTTGATCGTATTGTCGAGGCGGTGCACGGGGTCGCCGGGGTTGATCCGCTCGGGCGAGTAGCCCACTTTGAAATCCGTGACAAACTTCAGCCCCGAGCGCTCGAGAATCGGGATGCAGTCTTCTTCGGTGCAGCCCGGATAGACCGTGCTCTCATAGACCACATAGTCGCCTGGCTTGATCACGCGCGCGAGCGTCTCGCTGGCCTTGATCACCGGCGTCAGGTCGGGGTTGTTATACTGGTCGATGGGCGTGGGCACCGCCACGACGTGGAAGTGCGCCTGCTTCAGATCGGCTTCGTTCGACGTGAACGTGATGTCGCAGCCGTCGAAATCTTCCGGCTTCATCTCGCCGCTGGGGTCCTGCCGGCTGCGCATCATCTCGACGCGCTCGGCGTTGATGTCGAAACCGATGACTTTGATCTTTTTGGCAAACAACAGCGCGATCGGCAGGCCCACATAGCCCAGTCCGATCACCGCTAGGGTTTTTTCTTTCTTTACGAGTTCTGCGTACACAGCCAGGCGGTTAGTCAGCGCGTCCGGGTTCACGAACGCGGCCGCAAATATAGCGGAAGTCGTGGGGGGTACCGAGCCGATCGGCGCCCCAATGTCAATGCTGACTGTGCCTTGGATGCACACGTCGCGTATGCTACCTTTGCAGCCCTTCTGGTGACGTGGCCGAGTGGCTAGGCACGGGTCTGCAAAACCCTTTACGGCGGTTCGACTCCGCCCGTCACCTCAGCAGGCCTCTGGCAAATATGCCAGGGGCCTTTTTTGTGCCTAAGATTGACGGCACAGAAGTTCCCACTGGTTCCCGACGGTTCCCGTTGGTTCCGGAAAGTGCCACAGTTTCCGCCACACCACTTCTCGAAGCCACACTTTCTGCCACATCAAAGTGTGGCAAATACATGCCTATGAAAGCGATCAATTTCGAGCTTCGAATCGCCCAATCAAAGACCATGAAGCGCGATGTAGAGCTTCCGGTCGGAGTGATCTATGTGCGGTTAAGTCTGCCTGGTGGCCAGCGCCTTCGCTTCACCACTGGACTGAAGGTGGACGCACGCATGTGGGACAACAAAAGCCAGCGTCTGCACGCAGTCGACGATCCCGTAATGCCTACGATGGTGAAGGCCGCCGACCTCAACCTGAGCCTTGCCGGCATAGAGCTTCGCATCGCCGAGCTGCTGAGCGAGCGGCACAGGGTTGGCGAGCTGCCAGGTCGTGGCGAGCTGGCGAACGCCAGCCTCGCCTTCAGTAGCTCAGCACGTAAGACTGTAACAGCGGGTGCACTACTACAGCTTTACGATAAGTACGTAGAGCAAGCTAAGCAGCGCTGCAAGCCTGCCTACATCAAGGTGCTGACACAGGTAGGCCGCTACTTGCAGGGCTTCTTAAGCAAAGCTCAGCTCACCAGCATGCGAGTCTCGGAGTTGAACGAAACACACATCGCGAATTTTAGAGTCTACCTCGAAGTAGGTCGGGATCGCAACACTGTACGAAAGGCCCTCTACACACTCAAGGGAATGCTGCGCTGGGCAGTTGACCAAGGGTATACTGTTCAGAACGAGGTGCTGCGCTACAAGGCGCCCAAAGGCTCACAAAGCTGGAACCGCGCCTCACTCTCGGCTGACGAGCTGCGCCGGTGGCTTGACTTCAAGATCGATCCGCACACACCACTGGGGCGCGCCCATCGCATCTTCGGCTTCGTCTGCTTGACTGGCCCCCGAGACGGTGACGTGCGCAAGATGACCTGGGCCAACGTTAGCTCTGACAAGCTCGCCGATCCTAGCACCGGCAAGCTGCGCTCGTTCTACACCCTAAAGTACCTAGCCTCCAAAACCGAGCGCGCCGTCGAGGTGCCCTTGGTACCGGAAGCGCTCGACATTCTCAAACTCTACAAGGGACACTGTGGCGATCAGCTCCTTCCGTTAATGACCAACCAAGCATACAATCGCTTAATCAAGCGGGTAGGCGAGCTGGTGGGCCTCGAAACCCCTTGGCCGCAAGTGCGCTATCGCGGCACGCAGCGAATCGAGCGGATCGTGCCCAAGTATGAGGCCCTCAGCTCACACTCAGCCCGCCACACCTTCATCGCTGTGCTGGAGGAAATGCAGCTGACGCTAACCGAGATCGGGCATTTCGTGGGGCACAGCTCAATCGAGCAGACCGCGAAGTATGTCAAGTCGCCCTACAAGAACCGGGCGGCACGGATGCTTAACGCATTCCGCAAATAGCGAACGCTCCTGGACAGCACTATCCGTCGCGTACAATTCCTTTAGAGGGAAGATTTGTGCAGAGCCAGCGCTCTAGATCCTATCAATTTCAGCCTGGTCAGCAGCACCCAGAGCTGTCATGGGCTAGTCCTGCCTCACCGTGCCCCGCTGGATGCGCGCCACGCGCCCCTCGGGCGTGTACGTCACGCTCGCCGAGCGGTTGAGGTCTGTGGTGATCGCGCCCATCGCGTCGTAGCTGTAAGCACTGAGCTAATCTCTAATGCGGTATAAAACAAGGGAATCCAGAACCGTATAAGGCCTATGCCGAGGGTTAGTTTTAGTTATACGCAGAACAAGCGTATCATGGTCTAAATTTTCATTATGCAAGGAAACCGTAAGCCGCTTATAGTCAACCGCTTGAAGGTTAACTCCACTTATTGAAATGTAAAATAGCTTGTCTTCTACTTTGTTATACACATTGTCACATGAGTCAATTATAATTGAATAGAAACCTTTAATATTTTCTATTCTCTTAAAATCAAAAGAAGTAACTCTGTATTCTTGCTCCACCCATATGATTGGCTCCGGAGTAGAATTAAACAAAGATGATGATTTAATTATTTTGTATTTAAACATAAAAACCCCTCGGGACTTAGAGTCAGCTATATTAATAGATAGGTGCGGCATTCCAACCCTTGACGCTCTTTCGAAAAAATAATAAAATAGATATAGACTTAGGCATGCCAACAAAAAAGCTAATGTAGCTTTGGGATATTTTTTTCTAAAAAAATTAATCATATTATTTTATGTCGATGAAATATCCACCCGGATTTGCGCGTATCACAGCACCATAACGTAGCGTTGGGAATACACCTAGTGCACCATTAGGCCACGGTAATGCATCTTTTTTTCCAGCAACAGATACCACATTACCGAAAAATGAATTGCAATCTGCCAGCATTAATACATAATCATCACTAGTGCCAACATGATTTTCAGCATAGTTTTGTATATATTCATAATCCCTACTATCAGGTACTCTAATTTTATAAGCTAGGTCATAGCCCTTAGCTGACAAATCGGCTAAGCTAAGAGATACCTCTCCATTATCAACTTTCACACTTGGTCCATTCCTTGAATACAGCCGGACTTTACCCTTCTCATCCATAAAACCAACGGCGACATGCCCTGCGTAAAGAGCGCCTTCATAGTCAAGCAATAACAGAATTGAGTACCCTACCCAGCGTGTAATTTCGGTTACTTCTGTTTGTGTCTCAAAAAATACATATAAAACATTGTCAACTCTAAATTTAGTTACTGTAGTAGTTGTTGTGGTTTCATCAGTATCTTCCCAGCGACCAAATGATGCATTCTTCTGAATCCATTTCGCGATTCTATCTGCCAATACAGAACCACTACCTTCCTTAGGCGATCTAAAGCCAGTTGATCTCGCGTGTATGTGATCTAAAGCCATGTGAGTGTAAAACTCCATCTTCCCGGCGTCGCCGTTCACGGCGTCGCGCTCCCACCAGGTCATTCTGTTCCACTCCTCAGGCGACCAGCGGTGGCCGAACCCACCTCCTGCTCCGTTGCGGCCGCGACTCAGCATTCGGTAAAAGGACTCATCATCCCCCATGAACTGCCCACGCAGCCGATACATCTTGTCATTCCAAGCATTGTAGAGGCCCGTGGGGTCCATGCCGTTGATCGGGTCGTTGTCGGCGTAGCTGTAGGGCGTCTGGTGCGCAAAGCGGTCCGCCAGCGGCTCGTACTGGTTGAAGCGCCCCAGCGTCGGGTCGTAGTGCCGCACCCCATGCTCCTGCCACACCAGGTTCAGCTCGCGCGCGATGCGTCGCCCCTCGGCATAGCCCTCGGGGCGCTCTTCGCCCGCCGGACTGCCCGACAGCTCGGCGATGCGCAGCCCGCTCGAGTAGTAGTGGTTGCGCTCCATCACCACCGCCTGCCCCGCGCCGTTCACCTGAAAGATCACGCGCGGGCTGCCCTGCTGGTCCACGATGAAGTACGTCCACGCCACCTGCGGCGCGCTCCACGGCGAGCCCGTCTGCTCGGAAGCCAGGCGCACGCTCGCCCCACCCAGGTTATACGTCGCGTACGAGGCCATCCACTGCCCGTTGAACTGCTGATACTCCACCTCGGCCCCCATCACGAAGGCCCGCCGCTCCTGCTGCGTGCCCACCGTGATCCGCTCATAGGTCTTGCGCCCAAAGCCGTCGTAGGCGTAGTCCTGCACCACCGTGCCCCGCTGAATGCGCGCCACGCGCCCCTCGGGCGTGTAGGTCACGCTCGCCGAGCGGTTGAGGTCTGAGGTGATCGCGCCCATCGCGTCGTAGCTGAACTCGACCGCCAGCGGGTTCGCCGCCGCCGCCGACTGGTTAAAGCTAAACACGTTGTTGATGCCCGGTATCGTATCGGCCGCCAGGCCCCGGTCGTGGGCGTTCGTCAGTCGGTTGCCGCTGTAAGTGTTCAGCAGCGAGTCGATGACCAGGGTGCGCCCCTGGGCAGCGTTGAATTGGCGTCGGGTGGTCGTGAGGATGTTGCCGTTGCGGTCATAGCTCATCTGCTCGGCATAGCGGCCCTTGGCCGTGGGCGCGCCAAAGCTGCCCGCGGCATAGGTCTGCTCGCCCGAATAGACCTCGAGCAGGCGCCCCGCGCCGTCGTAGCGGTAGCTGCGCAGCTGGGCCACACCCCCCGCCTCCTGCCAGCGCACCCAGCTAGCCCGGCCGTCGTAGCGGCGGCGCTGCGACGCCGGGAAGCCCGAAGCTAGGTCAGGCCCCTCGCTCTCAAAGCCCATCTCGAGGTGAAACAGATCGGCCGAGTTCGCGCCCGAACCCTGCTCGGTCAGGCTGCCGACGTTGTTGATTGCACGGAGCATGCCCAGCGCATGGTAACGGTAATCCACGCTCTGCGCAAAGGTGGTGAGGCCTGGGTGGGGTGCATTTATTGGGGCTACCCCCCCCGCGATATTCTCCTCGACTAGCTGACCAAGCACATTGTAGCGCAGACGCTTGAGAATTCCTCCGCTAGCATCTTTGACTTGATAGAGGCGCCCCTCAGCGTTGTAGTGATACGTGACGGTACGCGGCGGGAAAGGGTTGAAGTTGACAGGGCGTGGGTCTTTAGCCTGATCCTCGTACTCGTAATACGTTGAGGTGCGCATGTTCGAGCCGATGGTCTCTTTAGTCACGCGACCCACGAAATCATATTCAAACGTTTTGTAGACCCAGGCGCTGTCGGGCTGCCCGTGGATGTTCTCCATCTCATAGACCACCCGCCCGAAGCGATCGTAGTGCGTGACGGAACGCAAGTAGCTAGGGGCTTCTGTTTGGATTTGGGACGTAGTGAGGGTGCCAGTCTGGGCGCCAGGGGCGATACGCATCATCGCAGAGCTTGTGTCCTTCACATGATAGGACGTGCCGTTTCGCTTAAAGTCATAATCATCGTAGAATGTCTGAGATCGAGAACTGTCAAGCGAGCCGATAGAGGCAAACCAGGCTGGTGAGGTATAGGCATCGTGCGGGTAGTTACCGTTCGGCGGTGCTATACGAGTAACTGCCTCATTTCCCCTTGATGAGTCAACTCGTGCCTGCATTTGCGCTGGTGTGCGCGATACTCCCATAAAGCCGCTATGGGCCATTCGGCCAAGCTTGTCATAAGTATAGTAAGTGTATTGATTCACAAATTGCTGTTGTACATTCTGGGTAAGTGCCACCATTCCAGAGGGATAGTAGACAACGCTCTCCCACGACTTGCCAGGCTGGCGCTTCGAGATCAAGCGTGATTCAGCATCGTAGACATAGAAAAAGGTATGGGGTAAAATCTCATTGGTGAAAAATGTAGAGGTCTCATCGTATGTCGTCGCCAGTTTGCTGAAGGCCTCGGGCTGATAGGTTCGTACCAGCCGACCGAAATCGTCATAGACGTTGTAAGTGATTGCCCAGGTGCTAGTGGCCGCATTGATCAGCTGACAGGCAGCGATTAGTTGGCCTAGTCGGTTGTGAACCGTTCTCGAAACATTGCCGTGTATGTCTTTAGACTCGCGGACTAGTATCTGGCCCGGTGTGTAAAAGCCTGAGAAGGTTACCCGCTGGTTAGTGGGGTTATACACACCTCTCAGGTAGGTGCTAGCTGGCCCTGCGAAGACCCTAACAGTAGAAGAGCGACCTGTAGAGAGCTTAAAATCTGGAGCTGGTGCATCTTGTTTGAGCACACGACTTAAAGGGGAGCGATCAAAAACAGTCTCAGAGAATGGCGTCGCATTGCTAGCAACATCACTTGGAGGCGCCGTGTAGAATGCCCCCTGCTCAGAGAGTGGTGCTGGAACCAACTGACCGCCTTGATTCGTACCCGTGGGGCGTACATAGGCGCTGTACTGCTTGTTCTTCCTACCTAGCCCATCAAAGTGGGAGAAAGAAACAACATCACGGTTATCAGCCGAGCCGAAAGGCACTGCGGTTTGATAACTACGACCAATGCCATCAATGTAGCTGACAGCTTGAGCGAGAGAATCCTTGGGAAAGGACTGCAAGGAGGGAACAGATTTTACGCCCTTGAAGCGCACCGAGTTTGAGACCACGTAATTCTGATTATCCAAACCAGAATATGAAGGAGCAAACGGAATGGTCTGCTTAAGCTTGACCTTTGATGAGCGCTTGCTAATTCTCTGCCCTGTGGTTGGACTATGCCGTTCTATCGAGAGCTGAACGTAGTATTCTCCCTCCGTTCGGGTAACAAAACTAGAGGATGTGCCGCAATCGACACAAAGTTCGCCATCTCGGTACCACCGATAACTGGGGGCTATAGAGATTGGATAACGTGTTGATGCCAGTTTAATTGAGAGAGTACATGCATTAGCGGAGCCTAAGGCTCCAGCAACTTCAATTTCCGGATGTTCATAGAATGTCTTTGTTACTGAATAAGTATGAACCGTCGAATCAGGACAATACCCGACAGCCATTCCAGGCATGACGAGTTTAATGCAATTTGACTGAGGATCTGTAAGGCTTAATGAGACATAATTAATCGGCGGAGCAAGCTCATTTGGAGGATTACCTGGAGGAGGCGGGCCAAGCTCGCCGCTCGGTACACTGCTCCCACACGTATAATACTCAGGTCGTATACTTGAGCTTAAATAATATCCTAAATAGGCTGCGGGATAATATATATCATACATAGCGACCTCACCATTAAATAGATTAACATGGGGTGACAATATTTTTGGCTTATTATTCAAGAAAACTCTATGTGTAGAATAGCAACTGCCATTGTTTGCAAAGACAAAGACATCTGTCACATTGTTAGGCAAATTAGTAGCAAAATCCGCGTATACCTGAAAGCCCTCTGGCTCAATAAATCCTGCACCGCTTGTTATTGTCCATACGATATTAGGTGAGTTGCTGCCATTGGCCTGATATGTATAGGGCATGGAGCCACCTAAGCATCCGAAAGAGTAGGAGCCATAGATTGAATTGAACCCTGCAATACTACACTGCTGTGCGTTAGATACACTGTAAAAAACGCACTGCGCAAGCAGTAGCCTAAGAAGCAATCCTACTAATCGTTTCACTGTTGCTTGATTTTAAATGATTGAACTCTCAGTATATCTCGATTCTGGTCCTTTGTTAGATATGCTCTATTCAAGAAATCATACTCTGTAAACATGGGAATGTTCTGCGCATTAAAAGCAGAGGTAACGCCAATCAGAGGCTCCATCACGATACTTGATGCGTTCGACTCCAATGGTTGTAGTCGCACCTCGTCCACAAAAACATTGCTCGACCCCGATGAGCGTTTGATGGAAGCTTTACCCGCCTGGATATTGACGGGAAGAATAACGTGCTTCCAGTTGCTATCATTAACTGTGATCCTAACGCCAGTGCCGGTGATTGAAATCTCGCTCGTTTGCCCCTGAACGCTTCTAGCCCAAAAACTGACATAGTATCTGCCATTCGGCACGGCGTTACGCCGAAGCGAATCAAGGTGCAAAGGGTGGCTTCTTTGGCCTGAATATGAAACAGCGGAAACAGATGCAGCGCTGGTCAGCCATGCATTTCTTGAGCTTAACTCAAACGATGAGTAGGCGAACTGTGTGGTATCTGAGTTTGTAATGGAAAATATAGGAGCTGTGTTGTTGTAGCCATAGACGATTTGGCTGGTGACGTTGCGATTATCGGTCGACGTAAGCGGAAGGCCCCAAGCGTCATAGATCGCTATACGGCCACCTTGGTTGTATGTCGGATATCGGGTGTCGACGTTGAACAGCGATCCAGAACAGCTCGATGTGGTGAATGAGGTCAAAGCCAGCGGCGATTCGAGGTTCACCCCCAGGCTTTCGAATGGCCGAGGGCTCGAACCTCGTAGTGAAGGAGAAAGCTGAAACTTGCTAAGGCTAGCAGAAAGCACGCTGCGACTCGTAGAGTTTGGCAACCGCTGGTAGGCAATCGTCTCCACCGGCACGCTTCGCATGTTCAGCCGCCGAAAGCGCCAAATAGCCCCTAGCTGGGTGTCAGAGGTGGTAGCCGTTGAATCGTACCTGCTGCTATCGGAATAGAGGAAGAGCGAGCCATGTACGATGCCCGCCCCACGCAGCACCTCTTGCTCGGTAAGGTGTAGATGCTGCGGGCTGTAGCGATAGCGTGTGGTGTCAGCGTAAACAACTGGAGGGCTGTCTTGGGTGTAGCTACGGCTAATGGTCTGCGTCGTAGCGTACCATCCAGATTCTAGAGTGTATGATCCACTACGTGCATACACGTCCCCAAAGAGCGAAAAGCTTGCATTGGTCGCACCCGCTTGTGAACGGTAGTGGTTGATCGGGGTATCGAAATACGATATCTCGTTCGCACCTTCCGCTACCGGTGCCGGTGCCGAGGCGACTGTGACATCGAGCTGGGCAGTAGTCAGCAACAAGCCTCGTCGCCACTCCCTCAAGGTCGGCAGAGCGCCAACAAATGAGCTTGCCACCAGATCAGCACAGCCACTCGTTACTCGGCTGGTGTACGTAAAGACACTTCGTCCATACTGGCCGGTTGATCCCAAGTTTTCCTCGACGCGCGTGTACTCGACGTTGGCCTCGCTCCAGAAGTCGGTGTGCGAGTAGCTGGCCTGCACGCGCGTGCCACAGGCCAGACGCGGGGCCGCCGTAGGGGGTGTTGGTGAGCAGCCAGCGGGGGTGAGCACCTTCCAGAGCGTCAGATCGTAATAGGATGGAACCGTAAGGCGAAGCCCAGTGGTGAGCGATGGGGCAGAACGGACAAAAGTCCAGACCGCGCCTTGGTTGCTATTATCGCCGTGCGAGCCCGAAACCAGTGTGTTACCGTCGCCCGAGAGGGCTACTCGACCTTGCTGCCCAGGCCCGACAGGCACGGTGCCCACAAGCCTACCACTCTGCGATACCCAGGCCGAGCCGTTGCGCACGAAGACCCATGCAGCACCGACGTTTGAGTTATCCCAAAATCCACCAATCGCAAGCGTGTTCGCATCGCCCGCCATTGAGACCGACCAACCAAAACCCGCAGCACCACTTGCTCCTACAGCTTTCAGCTTGGGGCCTTGGGTCCAGGTGCTACCGCTTCGCGTAAAAACCCAAACCGCGCCGTGGTTGCTCGAGTCGGCTTGGCCGCCAAACGCGAGGGTATTACCGTCGCCGGATAGTGCGCACGAGATGCCTTGAAAGGCTGCACCGACTTTCGTTGTCGCGCGAATCCGAGTCGACTGCTGAGACCATGTTGTGCCGCTGCGCACAAACACCCACACCCCGCCTTCGTTGCTGCTGTCATTCGGCCCTCCAAGTACGGCCGTATTCCCATCAGCTGACAGCGCGCACGAAAAGCCGATACGACGTCCAGCCGATCCGTCGCTACTCACCAGTCGCGCTTGTTGCGTCCAGACGGTGCCCGAACGCACCCACACCCACCCCGCCCCTGTATTCGAGTTGTCCGTCAAGCCACCGAAAAGCACAGTGTTCCCATCGGCTGAGATGGCCACCGAATGCCCTTGTTGTCCCGCCGTTGCATGAGTCCCAACCAGCTTTTGCTGAAAACTCCAGCTGCTGCCCGAGCGCACATAAACCCAAGCTGCGCCCACATTGCTGCTATCCCAAATGCCTCCGATGACAGCGGTATTTCCATCTGCCGAGAGCGCAACCGAAAAGCCGAATACAGCAGGTCCATTGTTGTTCGTGGGGGTGAGCTTGTGCTGAAATGTCCATCCAGTCCCATTGCGAGTATAGGCCCAAACGGCGCCCTGATTCGAGGCATCTGCTGTGCCTCCCACTAACAGTGTATTGCCATCCGCCGAGATCGCTGTACGCCCATGCTGAGCGGCTCCCGTGCCCGATATCTTCAGCCCCGGCTGAACCCACGAAAGAGTCCCCGGGACAGCGTATACATAGGACTTGATGATGTTGCCAGTGTCCGTCGGCGATGCATTGGGCCGCACCTCGATTCGACGGATTCGCTGCCCACCCACCATCGCATCCGCCGCGTGACTTTCGTAACTGTAGTGCGTCTCGGCTCCAAGGGGAGTTGCCACGCTGAGGAGGATGCCTCGCCGTGCCGCTGATCCAAGGGTATCTCGATTCGCGATTCCAGGTGCAAAAGATGTGTTCGAGGCACCGTTGAAGTAGCCCCAAAGGTCTTGATTGAAGCTGACCCGAGGCGGCAGCGCCGCTGTTTCGTTGTAGCTGAAGGTCGTGTTCAGGCTCTTGCTCTGCCCTGCCTCGACATAGAGCCTGCGCACTCGCGTGAGCTTGAGCCTACCAGGCCCAGCCGTCGCGGCAAACTGGCCGTAGTCGAGCTTCCACTGTGCGATGAGCTTGTGCTTGCCAGGACCCCAATAGGTCTGCACCACCTTGATCGTGTCCAGCGTGAAATCGCCTGGCAAGTCTGGGCGAGCAGTCGTACTCCTGATGAAGTCCACGTAGCCGTTGACGAACGTGATCCGCTGCAGTCGGCGGCCCGAAGTCAGCGCCTGGGTAACGTAAAGCGTGTCGTAGCTGCTCGAAGCCGAAATGGGGCAGCCCGCGCAAGAAGAGGCACTATGATTCGTCGGAGCATTGAGCGGAAGGCCCACTGCATCCGCCGTATGGTAGCGGCTGCCTAAGCTCAGGTGTTTCGCCCCTCGGGCCAAGAATTGGGCACCTAGCGAATAGGCCTCGTACGTGAGGGTGATTTCATCGCTGAAGTCGTAGGGACGAATCCGAGTCAAATACCAAGCCGTGTTCTGCACTGGATCAGGCGCCGATCCGTTGATCGCGATCTGCGTCTGCTCGAGCGCCGTGAACTCATACACGGTTCCCCCCTCGTCCACCAGCGTGAAGCCCGTGAGCTGAGCCGCACCATTGGGGGTACTCCAGGTGGGAGTGATCCGCAGATTCGAGTTCGGCATCGTACGCCAGACTGTCGCGCCGCCGTTGGTAAAAAGCACAAACCGACCCGAGCGTCCCAAGAAACTGAAATGAAACACGTCCGGCTCAGCCCCGTTCTGATACGTGCCCTGCCCTGCCGTCGTCGTGTACGTGTCATATGCCCCCTGCGCCACTCGGCCGATTACCCCTCCGGCCTCGAGCGACCAGTTCAGGCCCACCCAGCTGGCCATGCGCGTTACCTTGACCCCGCCCGGCTCGTAGCGCAAGGCAATCGGTAGCGAAAGCTTTCTGCTCTGGATCGTGTAGATCGGCACGGCCACATCTGTCGTGCCCGTGTACAGACCCGTCGCCTTGTAGGCCGACGCCAAGATGCTGGTCGCATTCCAAGACGGGGGCGTTTGCGGGATGTATCTATCAGTGGTCGATGGGCCCTGTGCCCAGCAAAACCCCCAAACCCTTAGCGCGAAAAGAACCGCTATGTAAAATGACTTCTTCACGTGTCTTCGCTTAGCGCTTCTTACGGGATACAGGGGTAAAAAGCAGGCCCAGCTGGGGGGCGATCTGCAAGGAGAGTCGAGACATCTCGAATAGTGGGGTGTGCGCAAAGCTTCGCTCGTTCGTAAACCCGCTCATCGGAGCGTAACCCACCCCTGCAACGCCCATCGTGGGGAGCAGAGATAACACGGGCTTGACCTGGATAGAAGAGAACAAACTCAAAGCCCCCGGTACCGACGCCAGATTCGACTCTCCGGTAGCCAGTGAGCTTTCCGTGCTTTCGATGCGTTCGCTGAGCGCCTGGTCGTCCTGAATCGATTGGCTCGGTGAGCCTGAGACCACACTGCCTTGCGCTCGGGGCAGAATCCGCAGCGTGTCGCGTGCGACACAAGAGCCACGTATCGCCTGCACCCACACCAGTCCAGGCCTGTGAAACTCCCGCGTCGCTGACGTCGAGCCATCCTCCCAGAGGTAGACAACGCTAGGATCAGTCGGAAGCACAATCCGCAGCGCGGAGCCATCGGCAGGCAGGGTCTGATTGGGCCCGAGTTCAAACGTAGGCTTCGACCAGATGCGCACTTGCCGCGTGAGGCTATCGCGCCTACCCGCAAGCTCTGCCACTAGCGTTACCGAATACACCCCTGGCTCTTGGTACAGGTACGTGGGCTCCTGGGCTGAGCTGGTATCCCCTTCGCTGCTAGGATCGCCAAAGTGCCAGCGCCAGCGCGCTCGGGGCTTATGGTCGCTTGGGGTCGACCAGTTCACGAAACGCGTCACGTCTCCCGCACACAACGGGCTTGCCTCGAAATCCACCTTGGGCTCGGCAAACACACTCGCCACAAAGCCCGGAAGCCCCAATCGGCAGCGTTGCTCCGCAGGTAGCACCACGCTCGAATCGTTGTAGGCCCAGCTGCCAGTTGCCGTCTTTTCGACTGCTCCCACTTGGCGAGAGCCTGCACCGGCGGGGCCGTCCGTCAACGCGACATAGATCCGTCCGTCAGGGCCGAGCTGAAGCGAGCCTGCCGTGAGCCCCCTCGTTCTGCCCACGAGCTTGGTCGGTGATGGTTTTTTGTCGTGCTCCGAGATCGGGTAAGCCCATACCGCGTTCTCCAGTAGGCTCGCCACAAACAGATGACCCCCATCCTTCGAGAACTCGATTCCATACGGCAGCTGTATCCTACCCACGGCTGAGTCCTGTGGCAGGGCGATCCCATCGAAGACACGGCCCGTGCGCGCGTCAAAGCGATGCAGTTCAACCTGGTTGGTATTCGGTATGGCCGCCGCCACCCAGCGCCCGTCCGGGGAGCACTTCATCTGGCCGATGCTGCCGTCATCCAGGCCAGAGTGCACACTGCCCGAGTGGGAGACTACAGGCTCGGGGGATAGACCCTCATCCGTCAAGAGATACGCCGCAAACTCGTCTGAGAAAGTCCGGTGTGTGAGCACCCAGATGTCTCGACCGTTGGCATGATGGATTGCTGCCAGTTTTTCGGTCAGCTGACGCGACACCGGAAGCCGCTCGCGCTGCGCCAGAATCGACCATTCTTCGCGCCCTACCGAGGTGGAAGCCTCCTGCGATTTCCCTACTTCCGAATAGACCAAACCGGAACTCGGGCCCGTGTATCCGCCCTGGTCGAGCGACAGCAGCACCACCTGGTTTTCCTTACCTGGCTTCGGGATAAGCAGCGCTGCCTGCGTGCTCGATGGGTTTCCACCCAGGCTCCTGCCTTGACTCGCCTGAAGTGCCCGATCTCCACTCTCGATAACCGTCCCGCCATCCGTATAGGCGATTAGGCGTCCCTTGCCATCGCTCAGACTCGAACTGCCTTCCTGCTGACGCAGCTTGCTTCTCCCCTCTGCAACCGGCCCGCTAGACGTGAATACGATTTGCCCTCCATCGCCGAAGTGCCAGTGTGCTGCCGGATGCGGCATGCCGTCACCTTCACCCATAACACCACCCAGAGTCTCCTCGGGGCTAGACCCTAGAACGGATGCTGAAGGTGAAACCGGCGGTAAAGACCCAGAAGAAGCGGCCTGCGGCGATCCAAGACTCGGCGAGATGTTTTCTGCTAGTCGTGCTTGGTTTGCCAAACCCTTTCCACTCGCTGTTCCCAGTTGCGCCTTGGCTTTCAGCTTGCCTAGCGCCTTCTCGCTCATGATCTGGGGCTGCCGCAAAGACTCTTTCAGCTTGTAAGCCACTGCCCTACCCTGCTGCTTGAGCACAAGCATCTGCTCTTGTCCGCTCTTGACCAGCTCAAAAGCTTCTGGGGCGACGTTTGAAGCGATCACTCGGGCACTACGGCCTACGAGCTCTACGATCCTAGTGCTTAACACCCTGCCCGCGCTATCGACTTGCAGCAGATGGAAGCGAGACGGCTGTCCCGCCTGCGGAAGGGTTACCGGCCGCAGTCCAGGTTCGAGTCTGCCCTGCTCCCCCTCGAACGGCCGGTGATCCAAGCTATAAATCCGGTACCCATCGCTGTACGCCTGCACACGTCCACGCCCATCCCGCAAGCTATCGACCTGGGGTAGGCTCTGCCCACAAGCAGCGCCTAGGCTACATATGACTCCTACCGCGAGCGCAGCACCCAGCGAGGGACGCAATACTTTAGTAGGATAACTCCACTGGGGCCACATGGCTCGTTTGTGTTGACGCTCCCAAATAGACCCGCATTTCCGACCAAGTCAAGACTTGGCCTAGCCATGACTATGTAAACTTTCTTCCACAGCGGTTTCAAAATGAGACGCAGACTCAAAGTCGAGTGGACTTCTCCGTCCAAAGAGCCTCTTGCTACTCTCTTCAAGCTATTCCTACCGCGAGGCAGATAGCCACTACTTAGGCCTAGGACTCAAGAAACCCGCCGCGTGCTCTTCGCCACATGACCTGATCACGCGCAAAGCCTAAGCGGAGTCCGTTTGAATTTGTCCTGGCTTTCGGCGGCGCTCACTCACGCACGTTGAACCCCTCCCTGGCTTGTCAGCAACATGCCCCGAGACTTTCGCAAACTCGGGCGCACGTCGTGAGGCGATGTTAAGGGTTTACGAAGCAGTCTTAATCTACCACGCGGGGTCTTTGCAGCTTTTTTAAGTTGCTTAGATCGATCGACCGGCGTGCGCCGCTCGGATATGCAACGTGCGCCGGTCGGGTATGCGGCCCGCGCCGCTCGGGTGGGCGGCCTACGCCGCTCAGATGCGTGGCCTGCGACGCTCGGTTGTGCGGCACGAG
>VYMD01000042.1_pt1 | contig 46000 bp, 40 predicted proteins | sample 5115311 | NCBI WGS metagenome assembly VYMD01 (sample SAMN12291779, study PRJNA351875) | freshwater metagenome | isolation source: freshwater lake | place: USA: Michigan, Wintergreen Lake | collected 2013-08-08
GGTTGTGCACGAGCGGCGGTGGACGCAGGCCGAGCGCGGGGCAGAGCCGCGCGCTCACGTGCAGCGGCGTGGCGAGAATGGCCGCGCGGGCCTCGATGCGCTCGGCGGCGCCGTCGGCGGTGAGCACATCGATCGTCACGCCTGCGGCGGTGGGTTCCACACGGTGCACGAGGCGGCCGGTGAGCAGGCGTTCTCCCAGTGGCTCGGCTAGGCGGCGCACCAGATAGGCGTTGCCCTCGGGCCAGGTCAGCACGGCCTCGGCGTCGGCGTTGGCCGCCACGCCCGCGCGCGCGGCGAAGTAGTGCAGCCCGCCCCAGGCCGAGGTTTGGTCGAGCCGCAGGCCATAGTCGTCGCGCGTGCAGTAGTCGAGGTACCACCGCAGCAGGGGGGCGTCATAGCCGCGCTCGGCCAGCCATTGCGTGAAGGGCATCGCGTCGAGCGCGCGCAGCTCAGCGGCGTCGCTGCCCTCGACGGTGGGGATGGCAAACCAGCGCCGACCGCGCCCGTCCACCCGTGCCTTGAAGCCGTCCAACTCGCGCTCCAAGCGTTTGAACTGACTGCGCGCGTCCGCGTTGGCCCATTCATTCGGCTCGAGGCCGTCGAGCCACCGCCCACGGTAGTAGAGCCGCTCGACTGGGTCGTGCACGAGCGCCAGCTCGTCATAGATCGGCCGCCCGGCGGCGTCGGTGCCAGTGATGATGCCCAGCTCGTCGAACAGCTGATGGGTGAGGCGCGTCTCGGCGTTGACGAGCGGCACATAGTGCGCCCCCCAGGGGTAGCCGCTGATGGCGTTGTGGCCGCCGGCGGCATTGCCGCCTGGCTCCGATTCGAGTTCGATCAGCAGAAAATCGTCCACCCCCGCACGGCGCAGGGTCCATGCGGCCGCGAGCCCGCTGATGCCGCCGCCGACGATGGCCACGCTGCAGCGGCGCGTGCGCTCGGGTGGGCGCGGCTCGATCGGTGTGCGCAGCCGATGCCCCAGGGAATGGTTCAGGCCGGCGTCGATCACCCGATAGCGCGGCCGCGCCGAGGTGAATGCGCAGCTGCTCAGCGCCGACCCGATGCCGAGCCCGAGGCCCGCAGCCGCCGCGCGCCGCAGCCATTCGCGCCGCGACAGCTCATTCATACGCGCCCCAGGCCCGCGTGAAGTATTGCACGAGCACCTGGTTGTTGAGTTTGTTCACCTCGACGGGTGTCGGGCCGATGTCGGGCGCAAACTGCCGCATGGCCGCCCAGCCCTCAGCCGAGGCGAAGCGCAGGCTGTCGGGCCACTGCGTTGTGGTGGCCATGATGCCCGGCAGTGGCGCGGCCGAGGCGAGCACAAAGCCCCACTCGCCAAACGAGGGCACGTGGGCATGATAGGGCTCGGTCATCAGGCCCACGCTGCGCAGCGTGGCATCGACACACCAATAGGCCTGCCGCGCCACCCACGGCGAGGTGCTCTGCACCACGAGCGCGCCGCCGGGCGCCAGCCGCTGCCGCAGCACGCGGTAAAAGGTCTGCGAATACAGCTTGCCCAGCGAGAAGTTCGACGGGTCGGGGAAGTCAACGACAATGAAGTCGTACTGCGCCGCCTGCGTGCGCAGCCAGGTGAAAGCGTCGGCGTTAACCACCGTCAGGCGCGGGTCGGTCAGCGCCCCACGGTTGAGCTGCGTGAGTGTGGGGTGCGTCTCAAAAAGCTCGGTCATCGCCGGGTCGAGGTCCACCAGCGTGACGGCGCGCACCTGCCGATAGCGCAGCACCTCGCGTGCGGCCAAGCCGTCGCCCCCACCCAATATCAGCACCCGCTGCGCCCGTGGCAGCCGCGCCAGCCCGGGGTGCACCAGCGCCTCGTGATAGCGATACTCGTCTTCGCTTGAGAACTGCAGGTTGCCGTTCAGATACAGCCGCAGGTCGCCCCCGCCGCTGGTGAGCACGATGCGCTGATAGGGCGTTTGCTTCGAATAGATGACGGCGTCGGGGTAGGCCTCCGTTTCAGCTGACTCGAGAATGCGGTCGCCATAGGCGAAGCCCACGCCCAGCGCCAGCGTGACCACCACGCCCAGCACCAGCAGCGGCCGCCCCCAGCCCTGGGCCTGCTCGCGAAAGAGCCAGAGCGTCCACAAGCCCACGGCGGCGTTGACGATGCCAAAAAAGAACGCCGAGCGCACCAAGCCCAGCTGCGGCACGAGCACCAGCGGAAAGAGCAGCGAGGCCAGCAGCGCCCCCACGTAGTCAAAGGTGAACACCTGCGCCACGAGGTCGGTGAAGGTGAAGCGGTCTTGCAGCAGGCGCATCATCAGCGGAATCTCGACCCCCACCAAGATGCCCGTCAGCATCACGATGCCATAGAGCAGCACGCCGAAAGCCGACACGTGCTCAAACAGCGTGAACAGCAGCGCCGCCGAGGTGCCCCCCACCACGCCGATCAGCAGCTCGATCAGCACAAAGCGCGCGGCCAGGTTGCCCTGCACATAGCGCGACAGGAACGAGCCCACCCCCATCGCAAACAGATAGGTGCCAATGACCGTCGAGAACTGAAAGACCGAGTCGCCTAGCAGATAGCTCGCCAGTGTGCCCGCGATCAGCTCATAGACCAGGCCGCAGGTGGCGATGACAAACACCGACACCAGCAGCGCATACGGAACGCGCATCGACCGGCCCGCTTAGCCCTGAATCGCCGCCGCGATGATGATGGCCATCGCCAGGATAAAGGCCGAGGCGGTGACGGCCAGCGCGGTGTTATTCTTCTGCGCGATCTCTTGCCACAGGTGACCGGGCGTGAGCCGGTCAAAGAGCACGAAGGCCATGCCCAGCACGACCAGGCCAAAGACCGAGAAGATGAGGGCCGAGAGCAGGTTTTTCCAGAGGACTTCCATGGCAGCATCCATAGCTTGAGGGTGAGGGGGGGTTACTTGTGCCGCAGCACGCGCGTGCCCGGCGGGGGTTTTTCTTTCAGCAGGGTGCTGGCATAGGGTGAGCGGCCCGCCGTGGTCTGGCCAATGGCCCAGAGGCCGAGGCTGCCCGCCAGCAGGCCGAGCACGATGCGGCGGGGGGTCAGGCGAATGAGGTCACGCATAGCTGGGGTCAGTCATCGTCAGAAGAGCTGTCGGAGTCGTCAGAATCGTCAGAGTCAGCGCTCGCATAGGGCGAAAAGTCGCTCGTGCTCCAGCGGCTAGCCTCGACACTATAGCCGATGAAAAAGACGATAGCAGTCAGCCCCACCAGGCCAATGAGGCTCAGCCAAAAGGGCAGCCACACACGGTGGTTGGCCGAGACCACCCACTTGACGTTCACGCCCTGCTTGAGGTTGGGGTCGAGGGTGCCCTCGACGGTGGCCACATAGTCGCCGGGGGTCAGGTCGAGGGTGAACACGTCGGCCGTACGGCCGCCCTCGCTCCACGAGTCCTCGCCCGAGCCGCCGTAGTAATACTCCACATTGGGCGACCAGAAAAAGGCCTCGCCCGTGGTCTCGTTATACAGCGTCAGGTCAAACGACGCCCAGGCGTTCGACAGGTCGGTCTCGAGCAGCACCTCGGCATTTACAGCCCCTTTGGGCAGGGTAAAGCTGCCGAGCTCCCACGGCGGCAGGGTGAGCTGCGCAGACTCGGGCTTGGGCGTGCTCTCGATGTGGCTCGCCTGATGAGCCGCCCGCGTGGTGGCGTTGTAGTCGATGCTGCCATCAGCCCGACGAATGCTCCCTCGTCGCACTTTGCGCGCAAGGGCGCGAGCCGAGTCGACGCGCGCCTGCCAGGCTACGGCGGCGCTGTCCACCCCCACATAGCGCCCCTCGGTTCGGATGAGAGGCAGCTCGGGCCCTGGGCCGAGCACGATCTGACCCACGAGCAGCAGCACCAGCAGCACGGCCGTGAGCAGCATCAGCCACTTGGCGTCTTCCATCCAGCCCAGGGGCTGGTTCATGCCATAGCCCTTGCGCTCGGGCATCTGCGCCGAGTCGATGCCAAAGGCGCGGGCCACTGCGCTGGGCTGCACATAGTGGCCGCGGCTCGTGATCTGCTCGTCGCGGGTGCCCTCGAGGCTGAGCAGTTCGGGCGGCGCCACATAGTCGGCCGTCTGCGCCGTGTCGCCCACCTTGACCCGCCAGTAGAACTCGCCGATGACGCGCACCACCTTGGCCTGGCCCTTGCCAAAGAGCTTGTAGTCGCGTCCGGTGCTCGGCAGCGTGGCCGTGGTGCCCAGCTGACCGGCGAGCTCGGGCTGCTCAGGCAGCATCTGCGCCAGCGTCCAGTGCCCTTGATTTTCGATCAAGAATCGGAAGCCATAGAGCGGGTTAAAGAGCAGGTATTCGCTCCAGTTGACCTTCCACTTCGGGTCTTCGCGCAGCTGATAGCCCACGACCTCCCACTCGCGGCCATCGAGCATGCCACGCGCGCCTAAGGGGATGGTCAGCCGGAACTGGTTGAGCTTCTGCCGCGCGCCCACCACGGTGGCTAGGCCGCCGGTGCTGAGGTTGAGCACCGAGCCGCAGCTCTCGCACACGAGCGTCACGGTGATGCCGGGTGTGCGCAGGCCCACCGGCGCCCCACACGAGGCGCAACTGACCGTGGCCGCCGTGGGCCGGGCCACGAAATCAGAGACGCCAGCCATCGAGGGTGCGCAGTTGTTCTAGCTTGAGTTCGTCGGCCTCGTAATAGCGGCCCATGAACACCTCGGTGCCGCCCTCGCCGTATTCGACGGTGGCGCAGGCGCCCTTGGGGCCCATCCAGTCCACACACAGCGACTCGGCGCCGGTGCGATAGGGGCCGGGCAGCTCGCCCTCGACGGCGAGGATGCTCGTCTTTTTGACGTCGGTGGTGCGGTAGGAGACCTGCTGTTTACGGCCGTTCACCTCGGCGTCGAAGCCAAACTTGCGCCCCACGCCCACCTTGGCACGCTCGGGGGGCTGCTTGAGCACGACGGGGTGCAGGACGCTCCAGAGCCCCTGGGCCTCGGCCAGCCAGGCCCAGCGCTGCCCGGCAAAGGTGATGACCCACTCGTTCCACAGCCCGTCTTCCCAGCCGCGCTTGAGCCGCCCCACCACCTCGAACCGGCCCTCGTCAGCCTTGCCTTTCGTGCCGATGCGGATGGGGCTCAGGTCATAGGGCACACTGGCCTCGGTGCCGATGCGCTCGAGGCCCACATCGCTGCGGGCGAGCAGTGAGCGGCAGCTGCCGCACACCGCCTCGACCGACAGGGTCGATCGAAACGCCACCGGCGCGCCACACGAGGGGCAGCTGAGCTCCATAGCGGCAAGCTACGGAAGGCCGGGCATCGGCTCAAGCCGCCCGTATGCGGCGCAGCCCTAGCGGGTGATCTCGAGAATCTGGAATTCGAGCTTGCCAGCGGGCACGTCCACATGCACAGTGTCGCCCTTGGCGCGGCCCAGCAGGCCCTTGCCGATGGGGCTGTCCACCGAAATCTTGCCCGTCTTGAGGTCGGCCTCTTTGGCCGAAACGAGGGTGAACAGCTGCTCGGCCTTCGTCTTGAGGTTCTTCACCTTGACCGTCGAGAGGATGTAGGCCTTCGAGGTGTCGAACTGGCTCTCGTCGAGCAGGCGCGCGTTGGCGATGAGGGTTTCGAGCTTGCTGATTTTGAGTTCGAGCAGGCCTTGCGCCTCTTTGGCGGCGTCGTATTCGGCGTTTTCGCTCAGGTCGCCTTTGTCGCGGGCCTCGGCGATGGCGCGTGAGGCCTCTTGGCGGCCTTTGGTCTTCATCTCGTGCAGCTCTTGCTGCAGGCGATTGAGTCCGTCACGGGTATAGAACGCTTGGTCAGCCATGGCTTGTCGCGAAACGGGGTCGGGCGGGGAGGGGTTGCAGCGGCGGCCGGGCGTCGATCAAGCAGCGGATCGGGTCGGCGAGCGGTGAAAAAAAGCGCCCTCACCAGGTGAAGGCATTGGGCAAATATACGCTGGAAACGGCGGCTCGGCTAGGGGCCAGCTGGCCGGACGGGGCCTTAGGGCGAAGGAAGCGACTAGGTGGGCTCGGTCCAGCCGATATGCGCAGCGGGTCGTGGTGGCGCAGGGGGATTCGGTAAAAAAATGTTCGAACTCGGCGCATTGCGGCAAGGGGCGGCCACATTGCGGCGGTTGGCTGCCGCAATGCGCGGGGGGTAGTGGCGTGTCACGGCAGCCGGGCCACCCGCAGGAAGAAGGGGAAGCGCGCGGTGAGCACTGGCCGGTCGGCGGGCCAGGCATCGGCCACGCGGCGGTGCATGTCGGGCAGGGGGTCGGGGTGGTGGCGCCGGTAGGCCGCGAGGGCGCTCCACGAATCGAGGTAGCCGACGAGGCCCTCGAGCGACATCGGCATCGTCATCTCAAAGGCCGGGGTGGGCAGCGGCTCGAACGGGAAGTAAAGCCGGTCGTAGTGGTCGTAGAGCTGCTGACGGCCGGGGGCCCAAAAAGGCGCGAGGAAGACGTGGTCGAAATAGTGCACGTTTCCATCGAGGGCAGGGATGTCGAACCGCGGCGCGTCGTAGCCCCACAGCGCGAGGATGCCCCCAGGCCGGATCACGCGCCGCACCTCGCCGTAGAACGCGGGCAGGTCGAACCAATGGGCAGCCTGTGCGGCGGTGACCAGATCGACGCTGTCGGGCGGCAGCTCGCTGAGTTCGGCGGGCAGGCGCGCATAGGCGACGTTCGGCAGGGCGGGGGCATGGCTAAGCTGCTCAGCGCTGGGGTCGGTGGCGAGCACCTCGTCGAAGCGGTCGGCGAGCGCCCGCGCCACCTGCCCGCTGCCCGTGCCAGCATCCCAGGCGAGGCGGCGGTGGGGCACCTGTGTGAGCAGCCAGTCATAAAGGGCCGTGGGGTAGGTGGGCCGGTGGCGGGCATAGGCCTCGGCCTGCACGCCAAACTCAGGGGCGGCATCGGTGTCGGGCAGGGTGGGCATCGGCGTTCGGGTTTCGTCCCAATTAAGGTAAAGCCCACCCTCCGATGCAGGCAAGCTTTCCTGTGTAGCTTGAACGCCCATTTAGTTCTCTCATGGCGCGCGTATTGGTTTCGTTTAGTGGTGGCAAAGACAGCCTGCTGGCCCTGCACCGCACCCTCGCCCGCTATGACCGCAACCACGTGGGCCTGCACGTGCTGGTGCACCCCGACGCCGCCGGCGACCGCATCCGCTTTCACCGCGTGCCGCTCGAGCTGATCTTTCAGCAGGCCGAGGCGCTGGCGCTGCCGCTGCGCATCACCCGCATTGAAGACTTCGCGTCGAATGCCGAGTTCGAAGAAGCCATTCGCGCCGACTGGGCCAAGTGGAAGAAGCAAGACGGCCTGCACACCATCGTCTTTGGCGACGTGCACAACGAGCAGGTGATGGACTATAAGCAGCACCTGTGCGACGCCAATGGGCTCAACGCGGCTTTTCCTTTAGCTGGTGGCGCGTCGCGTGTGCTGGCCGACGAGTGGCTCGACCAGGGCGGGCAGGCGGTGGTCTGCTTAGCCGAGCGGGCCACACTGCCCGAGGGTACGGCGGGTCGCGCCTTCGACCGCGCCTTCATTGCGAGCTTGCCCGAGGGCGTGGACCCCGTGGGTGAGGCTGGGGAGTTTCACACGCTGGCGAGCCACTTCCCGCCGCTCTTTGCACACCCGATTCACCTGCGCATCGGCGCTCGCCACACTGCCACCTGGCCCACCGGCGAGGCCTATGAGTGGGTCGAGCTGAGCAAGCAGGTGGACTAGGCCTGCTGCACCCGCGCTAGCGCCGCGTCGGGGCTTAGCGCCTCTTGCGCGCCCGAAGCCAAGTCCTTGAGCTGCACGAGGCCCGCGGCGCGGTCGTCGGGCCCCTCGGCCCAAGCCCAGCGGATGCCGCGCTTGTCGGCGAACTCAAACTGCTTGCCGAGCTTTTTGGTGGGCTCGTGGTAGAGCTCGGCGGCGATGCCCTGCGCGCGCAGCCACGACACGCGCCCAAAGCCGGCCTCGGTGAGCTCGCCGAAGTGGACGACCAGCACCTGCGTGCTCGCAGCGGCATCGGCCGGGAAGCGCTCGAGTGCCTCAATCACATCGTACAGCCGGTCGAGGCCAAACGAGATGCCCGCGCCCGGCAGGGCCTCCTTCGCCCCGAAGGCAGCGGTGAGGTTGTCATAGCGGCCGCCGCCGCCGATGCTGCCCATGGGCACCTCGTGCGTGACGACCTCGAAGATGCAGCCGGTGTAGTAGCTCAGGCCGCGCGCCAGCGTCAGGTCCACCGCCACCTGGGCGTGGCGCAGCGGGTTGGTGGCGCTCAGGGCGAGCACGGCACGCAGGTCGCGCACGCCGGCGTTCTCGTTGCCGCCCAGCCAGGTCTGTAGTTGGTCGAGCACGGCCAGGGGCGCGCCCGTCATGTCAAAGATGGGCGCGAGGGTGCTGATCTGCTCAGCGGTGAAGCCGCGCTCGGCGAGTTCCTTTTCCACGCCCTCGCGGCCCACCTTGTCAAGTTTGTCGAGGGCGATGGTGAGCTCGGTCATGCGCTCGGCGGCGCCGATGCGGGTGGCAATGCCCTGCAGCAGCTGGCGGTGGTTCAGGCGGATGGTGAACTCGCGCAGGCCCAGCGCCGACAGCGCCTGGTCGTAGATCTGGATGAACTCGGCCTCGTGGATCAAGCTCGTGCTGCCCACCACGTCGGCATCGCACTGCCAGAACTCGCGGTAGCGCCCGCGCTGCGGCCGATCGCCGCGCCACACAGGCTGCATCTGATAGCGGCGGAAGGGCAGCGTCAGCTCGTGCTGGTGCATCACCACATAGCGCGCGAAGGGCACCGTGAGGTCGTAGCGCAGGCCGCGCTCGGTGAGTAGAAAGCTTTTGTTGCGGGATACAAAACCTATGAATTTCTTTAGGTCGTTGAGACTAATTGAGTCCTCTTTCTTGCTTCCTACTTGCTGCGACAATGCATTGTAACCCTCACTCTCTTGTGCCTCAAACTCATCTATTTCTTGAATTAGCTTTAGTGTGCCGAGCTCTGATCTATCAGTTGTAAAGTGCTCCAGTTTTAGCTCTCCCTGATTCAAAATCCGAAACAGGAGCCGGTCGCCCTCTTCGCCGTATTTGCCCTCGAGCACCGACAGGTTCTCCATCGCGGGGGTCTCGATGGGCTGGTAGCCAAAGCGCTCGAAGGTGGCGCGGATCGTGTCGAGCATCCAGCGGCGGCGGCGCACCTGCAGCGGGCCGAAGTCGCGCGTGCCCGAGGGGATGGAGGGCTTCTTAGACGACATGGTGGGGGCAAAGGGTCGGCACGAAAAAGGGCGGTTGTGACACCGCCCTTTTTCGCTACATCCTAATGATCGGTTTAAGCCTCGGCGGTTTCGGTCACCTCGGCGGTATGTGCGGCGGCTTCGCCCTCTTTGGCGGCCTCGCTGTCGCGCTCGACCTTGCGCTCGGCTAGGCCCTCTTTGATGGCAGCGACGATGGCCCCAGTGATGATGGCGATCGACTTGGCGGCGTCATCGTTAGCGGGGATGGCGAAGTCCACCTCGTTGGGGTTGCTGTTTGTGTCCACCATGGCGATGGTGGGGATGTTCAGCTTCTTGGCCTCGGCTATGGCGATGTGCTCCTTCTTGATGTCGACCACGAACAGGGCACTGGGCAGGCGGCTCATGTCAGCCACGCCACCGAGCACCTTGTCGAGCTTGGCTTTTTCGCGCGAGATCATCAGGCGCTCCTTTTTCGACACGAGGTCGAGGGTGCCGTCGTTCTCCATCTTTTCGATGTTCTGCAGGCGCTTCACGCTCTTGCGCACGGTGGCGAAGTTGGTGAGCATGCCGCCAAGCCAACGGTCGGTGACGTGGGGCATGTTGACCGACTCGGCGAGCTCGCGGATGATCTCCTGCGACTGCTTTTTCGTGCCGACGAAGAGGATCTTGCGACCCGACTTGGCCAGCTGGGTGGCCGCGCGCTGGGCCTCGTCGAGCATCCGCTGCGTCTTGAGCAGGTCGATGATGTGGATGCCGTTGCGCTCCATGAAGATGTAGGGCGCCATAGCGGGGTGCCACTTGCGGCTGAGGTGGCCGAAGTGCACACCGGCTTCGAGCAGATCGTCGTACTGGACCATGATAGGGTGGTCGGGGGGTGACGGAATAAGAGGTGAGGTTGGGCTCGGAGATTAACGCTTCGAGAACTGAGTGCTGCGGCGGGCTTTGCGCTTGCCGTATTTCTTGCGCTCGACCTGGCGGTCGTCCACCGTGATGAGCCCGGCCTTTTTCAGGGTGGGGCGATACTCGGGGTTGGTCTTTTCAAGGGCACGGGCGATGCCGAGGCGGATGGCCTCAGCCTGGCCGTTCACGCCGCCACCGATCACATTCACCTGAATGTCAAAGGCATCGGGGTTGAGCCCGAGGGCCGCGAAGGGCTGGCGCACCTTGAGGCGCAGCACATCGTGGTTCAGAAACTCGTTGGCCTCGCGGTGGTTGATGGTCAGCTTGCCAGCCGAGGTCTTGAGATAGACGCGGGCGACCGAGGTTTTGCGGCGGCCGACGCTGTGGACAGTGCTCATGGGGTGGCGCGCGGTTAGAGGGTGATGGTCAGGGGCTTGGGCTCTTGCGCGCTATGGGGGTGCTCAGCAGCACCATAGACGTAGAGGTTGCGATAGATGTCGTTGCCGAGCTTGTTTTTCGGCAGCATGCCCTTGACGGCGATCTCGATGAGCTCGGCAGGGTTTTGGGCCAACACTTGGCGGGGTGTGCGCACGCGCTGCCCACCGGGATAGCCGGTGTGGTGCAGCATCTCGCGCTGGTCGAGTTTGCGGCCCGACAGGCGCACCTTGGCGGCGTTGATCACGATGACGTTGTCGCCGCAGTTGAGGTGCGGGGTGTAGTTGGTCTTGTGCTTGCCGCGAAGGATGAAGGCAATGCGGCTGGCCATGCGGCCGAGGGTGAGGCCGGTGGCGTCGACCACCCACCAGTCTTGGCGGATGTCTTCGGCCTTGAGGGCCTGTGTTTTATAGCTGCGGGCGTCCATGGGGGGCCTGTGAAGCGGTTCAGTGGGGCCGAACGGGTTCGAGGTGGGGTGTGGCCACGGCCTCTTCCGAACGGGACGCAAAGGTAACGAGAAATCTCCGAGCCTTGCAAGGCGGGTGAAATTCTCTAGAAAATTTCGTTAAAGTGCTGATAATCCGATGATTTGCGCTGCTAGCTCCGTCGGTGGGGGGTGGGGCTCCGGAGGTAGGTTCCGGAGGGGCTGAGGGCTGCATGCGGAGTGAGGGGGGCTTTTCCGTTGTTTAGTAGTCGTATGTCGCACACAAGCACCTGGCGTTTGGTGGCCCGCGCGGGCCTATTCATCGGTGTTCTGCTCACGCTAGCAGCCCCGAGTGCCTGGGGCACACACGGCCTGGCGGGCGAGATCACTTATACGTATGTGCCCGACCCGATGAACCCCTCGCGGTTCACCAACACGTATCGGATTCGCCTGACCACCTACACGAACCCCTGCGCGGCCAACGTGGACCGCTGCAACGCCACGATCGAAGTGTGGTCGGTAGTAGGCACCAACCGAGTGCGCCAAGCTTACCCCGAGCTGGAGAACATCCAGCGGTCGAATGGCGCCTCGATCGCCACCTGCCCCAATGGTGGGGTGATCTTACGCACGTTGCCAGGTGGCGCAGGCTGTGTGCGCTTCAACGTGTATGAGGCCACGATAACCCTGCGCGGTCAGGGCGTGTTCGAGCTGCGCTACTTCGACCCGACGCGCATCGCCAACGTGGTGAACATGACCAACTCGGTGACGGTGAACTGGGCGGTGCAGACGATCCTCTTCAACATCGCGACGCGGGGGGTGAACAACTCAGCGCGGCTGCTGAACGCGCCCATTGACGATGCTTGCACAAACGTGCGCTGGACGCACAACCCCGGCGGTTTCGACGCCGACGGCGACTCGCTGTCGTATGAGCTCGTGCCAAGCCAGGCCTACAACCCGCCATTTAACACGGCTCTGGTGACTACGCCGGGCTATGTGTTCCCGAACGCAATCTCGCCGGGGGTGAACAATCAGTTCACGATCAACCCGCGCACTGGCCTCGTGACCTGGGAGCGACCGCAGGCGCCTGGTATTTACAATTTCGCCCTGCGCGTGATCGAGTGGCGCAACGGGCAGCGCATCGCCGACGTGCTGCGCGACATCGCTGTCATCGTCAGCCCCTGCCTCAACCGCGCCCCAGTCATCACGACGATTAGCGACACCTGTGTGCAACCCAATCAGGCGCTGAACTTCTCGATCAGGGTGTATGACCCCGACCCGCTCGATAGCGTTTTCCTATACCTGAACAACGGCTTAGATGGGAACAACGGGCCTTTCCTGCGCGGGGCACGCATCAACCCGCCGAACAACCCAGCGCTGCGGCCGCAGCTGGCCGCCCGCAACCCGGCCCCGCCCCCGACGACAGTGCTGCCGGGCAACTTTGCGATCACGACGCAGTTTCAGTGGACGCCGAGCTGCAACGACGTGCGCACGCTGGCGTGGCAGGCCGACCTGTATGCGAACGACGACTTCACCCGGGGGGATGGCCAGCCCACGCTGGCGGATAACCGCATCGTGACGATCAGAGTAGTGGGGCCACCCGTGACGGGGGTAAGCGCGACCGCTGTGGCGAACCGCTCTGTGCAGGTGCTGTGGTCGGCGGCGAGCTGCCCGAACGTGGTGGGCTATGACATCTATCGCGCGGCCGACTCGACCGGCCTCGCAAACAGCGCCTGTTGCGACGGCGCGGCCGGACCGGCCTATGTGTTTGTGGGCCGGGTGAACGGTCGGCTGACTACCAGCTTCACCGACGGGCCTAACCTGCCCTTTCGCGGTCGCTATTGCTATCGGGTGGCGGCGCGCTATGACGCCGAGACAGGGCCGAATGTGCTGGGCTGCTTCTCGAACGAAGCCTGCGTGACGCTGCAGCGCGACTTCCCGGTGCTGCTCAACGCCGACGTGCGCACCACGAGCCCGACGACAGGGCAGGTTTTCGTGCGCTGGCGTCGACCCAATACCGCATTGCTCAACCCGATGTTCTTCCCCCCGCCCTACACCTATCGCCTGTTCCGCGCTGATGGGGTCGGCGGCGGGTCTTTTGCGCAGGTAGAAGCTGGTATCGCCCTAACTGACACCCAGCGAACGGTCACTAACCTAAACACCGCGGCGAACGGCCACACGTGGCGGGTCGATCTGCACGATGGCAACAATCAGTTTGTGACCAGCAGCGACCCCGCTTCGACGATCTATCTGCGCACGACGGGTGCGAACCGGTCGGTGATCTTGAACTTCAGCTCGCGCACGGGCTGGGTCAATTCGCAGTACACGGTCTATCGTGGGCTCTCGCCCTTGGGTCCATTCACGCCCGTGATCACGCTGCTCACACCGGCCGGTGATGAGACCCTCACCTATATTGATCAGAACCTAGCCGTCGGGGTGCCACAGACCTACTACATCGAGAGCGTAGGCTCCTATAACAATCCGAGCGTCCACATCAGCCCGCTGGTGAACCTCTCGAACCTGTCCACGGCCGTGCCGATAGATACTGCGGCGCCCTGTCTGCCGACGGTCGTGCCCGAGGTGATCTGCGAAGACCTACGGGTGCGTTTGACCTTCACCCTGTCGCCGACCGACTGCGACGACGATCTGGGGGGCATCATTGTCTATTACAAGCCCGATGCCTCGCGCGGTGATGAAACTTATGTGACCCGCGACACGCTGCGAGTGAACGACCCGACCTTCCCGGTTTTCGAGTTCACTGATACGCAGGGGGGTAACGCCTTCATCGGCTGCTATGCCTACGCAGCACTCGACACCTCGGGCAATCTCAGCGAGCGCAGCGCGCCGATCTGCCTCGGCGACGAGTGCCCCTTCTTTGCCCTGCCGAACGTCATCACGCCGAACGGCGACGGCAGCAACGACCGCTTCATCCCGCTGAGCTACGATCCGTTTAGCAGCCGTGCGGTGCGCTCGATCGTGTGCTACATCTACGACCGCTGGGGCCGCCTGCTGAGCACCTCGACGAACAAAGACAACCTCTGGGACGGACGGGTGAATGGTCAGCCTGCTGCCGAAGGGGCGTATGTCTATGTGGTCGAGCTGGTGCTCGAGAGCACTGACGGCGGCCGCAAGATTCGCCGCACGGGTACGGTGACGGTGGTACGCTAGAGCAGGGCTATTTGCGCGCCGCTCTGCGGGGGGTGTGCCGCTCGATGAAGGCCTCACGTGCAGCTGACCACGCGCCAAACTCACGCGCTTGAGCTTGGTTTAAGCTAGAGGCGAGCTGGTTATAGGCCTTGACATCATTGGCGGAGTTCATGCCCTTGCGCTGTAGCTCGGCCATTTTAGCATACGCGTTGCGCCCTAGGCTGTTGATGTGGTTCACAAAGCGAAGCGTAGCGACGCGCAGGCCATCGTCTTCGGCGAAACGAGCGGTGGCGTTGAGCTCAGTGCGGGCCTTCACGGTGGCGGCCTCAAGCTTGGCTAGAATTTCGGCCAGTTCGGGGTTGCGCTGCTCGCTGAGAGCTTTGCTAAACAAACCATCCCAATAGGTGGCGCGGAAAGCGGCGAGGTCGACGGCGCGCACATGCTGGTTGAGGCGAGCGAGCTTAGCAGCCTGCCGCTCGAGTTTAGAGTCAGCGCCGTCGGTGATACGAATGTTGCGCCCCTGGCAGAAGGCGAGAAAGGCGCGCTGCCGCAATGCGTCAAGGCTATCGCCGCGGGCATCGAGTTCGTTAAGGAATTCAAAGTACTCTTCCAGGGCTTCTTCGCTTTGGCGACTGATCGCCTCGCGGGTTTTGACCTGAACCCAATCGTTGCGCATCAGACCGAGGTAGAGAGTGATGTATTCGCGGTAGGCCATGACCAGATCGGCTTGGTGTGCCTCCGGCTTGAGACGGTCAAAGCTTTGTTTGGCCGCCTGCATTCGATCAATGACTAACTGCTCAGCTGCTGCGATGCGCTTAGGATTGCTAGAATGCACGGCTCGAACAGAGTAGGCGACGAAAGCCTCGGCGACATTCTCGACTTCGGCGTTTAGCTGAGTGAGCAGGCTGATGTCTTGGGCAGTGGCCTGCGCACACACACGCCCGGTGAAGACGAGGCTGATAGCGAAAAACAGGGCAAACGGATGAAATCGCATAGATGCTTGTTGTGAATAGACAGTTCTCAAAATTGCAGGACAAAGCAATTGGCTTAGCTGTTCATCAAAGACATGTTTACAGGAATCGTCGAGGCGCTGGGTACAGTCGTGGCCGTGCAGGCCGAAGGCACGAACCGTCGATTGCGCCTTCGGGCGCCCTTCGCGGTTGAGCTGCAGGTGGACCAAAGTGTGGCGCACGAGGGGGTGTGCCTGACGGTGGTGGCGGTGGCTGGCGAAGAATATGAAGTGGTGGCCGTGGACGAGACCCTGCGTCGCTCCACCCTGGGGCGCCTGCAGCCGGGTGACGTCGTCAACCTTGAGCGCTGCCTGCGGGTCGGGGATCGACTCGATGGGCACTTTGTTCAGGGGCATGTGGATGCGTCCACGGTGCTGCAACGCGTCGTGGCCCTCGACGGCTCGTGGCAACTGCACTTCGCGCTGGCCCCAGCGCACGCGCATCTCGTGGTGGCCAAGGGCTCGATCTGCCTCTCAGGCGTGAGCCTGACGGTGGTCGATGCGCTGCCGGATGCCTTCTCGGTGGTGATCATTCCCTATACTTGGACGCACACCACGCTGAGCCGCCTCAAGCCCGGTGATTCGGTGAATGTCGAGTTCGACATCCTCGGCAAGTATCTGCAGCGGCGGTTCGAGCTCAATTTGATGAAATAAGGCTTTGGTTATTTTAGCTCGGTTGTTTGTCGCAGCTTCTCGCGCAGCAGCCCAGTAAACAAATGAATCAAATGAGCACGAAGACGCTAATCCGACGCTTCTGGTTTTGGCTGCTACTACCCTTGGTGCTGATGGGCGTGCAGGCCGATAGCCCTAGCGCTGAGATCTCTTCACGACTAAGGGCCTTTGGGATAGTGTTCCCTGTCGAAACATTTGGTCTGCATACTGATCGTGACGCGTATACAGCGGGAGACACGATCTGGTATAAAGTGTATACGAGCGAGGCCCCTTATGGCCAGCTGCCTAAGCAGCGCGACGTGGTGGTCGAGCTAGTGAACGTTCGCGATGAGGTGCTTATGCGTCAGCGTGTAGCGCTGCAGGACCAAATGGCTCACGCCCAGCTCACCCTGCCGGACTCGCTGCCGAGCGCGACCTACCGCCTTGTCGTCTATAGTCCATGGATGCTGAATTTCTCACGGTTTCGCCCGCTGGAGCGGAACCTGCTGATCGCAAATGCGGCAGATGGGTTCTCGTCGGTATCGATGGACTATCAGCGGCAGCCAGATGGCCGTCACGACTCGATCGGACTGCGGCTGCGCCTCTTAAGCTTTCGAGGCAAGCCCTTGATTAATGCAAGCGTGAATGTGACTGCTAGCCCCGCCGGCTATGTGCGCACGATCAATCGGCAAACAGACGCAAACGGAATCATCGCGGTGGCGACACGTGTGCTGGCCGGAGAACCGATGAGTCTGGATGTAGCCTGGCAAGAGCAGGGTGTCAGCTTCCGGCGGAAGTTTTATCTGCCGGCACAGCCGCGCGGGCTGCGCGTGGGCTTGTATCCCGAAGGGGGGCATTTGGTCGAGGGTCTGACCAGCCGTGTCGGCATCGAGGCCACCGACGCCTGGGGGCGCCCGCGTTCGGTGCAGCTGCAGCTGTTTCAGCATTCGTCACAGGGCGAGCGCACGCGCTTAGGTAGCATCGAGACCGATGCCGACGGGCTGGGCGTGGTCAGCCTGAGCCCAGCGCCTGGCTTCCGTTATTCGCTAGAGGCGGGCAGCCCGGCCGATCCGGCCGAGGCTCGTGAAGTTTTTTTCATGCCTCAGCCACTGGCTCTGGGTGTCGTGCTGCAGGCGGGCCCCACGCCTCAAGGTGTGCGACTCTATGTGCAGGGGCCGCCTGACTTAGCCGAGGCCCTAGTAGTAGTCTATCAGCAAGGTGAGCTTCTGCGTGTCGAACCACTCAAGCTGACGCACGGTGCTGCACTGATGCGTCTGTCGAAGGAACTGTTTCGCACTGGTGTGGCGGGCATTACCCTGCTAAGCATGGCAGGCGAGCCCTTGGCCGAGCGCATGGTGTATGTGGATAGGGGCGACTCTACCCGCCTCAGCTACGAAATCAATGGAAAAGTAGGTCAGCCCCGCGGCCCGATTGAGCTCAAGCTCGAGCTGCGTGACAGCGCCAACAAGCCAGTCTCAGCCCAACTGTCGGTTTCGGTGACCGATACAAGTCTGGTGCCCGACTTTGGATACACAGCAGCCAGTCTGCGAACCGACCTGCTGCTGCAAAATGACCTCGGAACAACGGTGCCTCAGCTCGGCGCTTACTTGACCACTCCTAGCCTCACATCGAATCAGCGCCTGCAGCGACTCGACAAGCTGATGATGATCAAAGGATGGCGGCGTTTTGAGCTCGAGCGGGCGCTAAAGATCGAGCCGTTAGACATTCGCTATCCGAAGGAGGATGGGGTGCTTCACGTGCGCGGCAGGGTGACCTATCGCGATGAGCGCCGAGTAGCCTCGAATGAGAAAATGGAGGTGGTCATTTTGGGCAGCGTTTTCGGCAAGCAGGAAATCAGAACCGACTCCGCTGGCCGCTTTGAAATCCCACTTCCACTCTTCAGCGATACGGCTACCCTCCAGCTGCGTATGCTTAGCAAGCGTCCGTTTCGAGACTATCAAATCAAGGTCTATGATTTGGAGCGAGATAGTGCCCAACGTCGGCCTGGCTACAGCACGGTTCGCCCTACTCTGATCGAAGAGACTTCCGTCGATAGCATTTTGACGGAGACTGAGCCGAATCGTATTCGGCTGTTCAAGACGGGGGTGGACGAATATCAGCTATCGAACATCGCCATCACGGCTGTGCGCAACAAGCCCAAAACACGCGCAGAACTCTGGGCAAAGCCATACTCTGATGCACGTGTGGAGCGGTACATTGACTTCACGAAGGTGGCCGTGAATAGCCCGAATGCACTCGTCAATCAACTGAGAATGGTCGGGGGCTTGATAGTGAGAGGCGACGGGGTGACCAGCTTATTAGTTAGTGTTCGAGGTTCTCAATCAGTGGTTTGGATGCTCGACGGGATCGTCGTAACGAGTGAAACGATCATAACCGTGCCTGCTGATCTAATCGATCATATCGATGTGTTTAAGTCGGGTACTCCGCTTTCTGTGACCTCTTCGTCGAGCGTTGGACTGGTCGCGATCTACACGCGCCGCGACTTTTCTGCGCCGCTCTCTGGGCAACGTACTGTAGCGCAAATGCTGGTAAGCCGCATCATTGGCCTTACGACGCCACGCGTCTTTTATGCACCGAAGTATGACACAGATGTTGCGCGCCAGAGCGTCACGGCGGACACGCGCCAAACGATCTACTGGCAGCCTTCGCTACAGACCAATGCGAGCGGAAAAGCCAACCTGCGTTGGTATCAGTCCGACCGAGCAGGTGCCTTCAGAGTGAGTGTGGCTGGCGTGAGCGAGACGGGAGTACCGATCTACCGGTCGTGGTTAGTTCGGGTGCCCTAGGGCTTGCGATTACTTGCGCTCTTCGGGCCAGTAGTCTAGTTTCTTCCTCTCTTCCTCTTTGCTCTTGCGCTTCATATAGCCTATCATGCGCGCCACGGCGAAGGGGTCGAAAAGGCCAATGGTGGCCATGCCTGAGTTGTAGCGATAGTTCATGTAATACTGCTGAGCGGCAGCGGCGCGGCGCTCTTGCGCATCGACGGGCAGGTTCTCGGCATAGGCAGCAAGCACCTCGGGGGCGAGGTTGGCGCGCGCGATGGCATCGGGGCTGTTGTCGAGCATAGGCATGTTCAGCATGGCCGTGCGCAGTTCTTCAGGCGTGCGATAGGGGAAGATGGTGACCTTGGGCAGAACCAACGAGTCTTCGGCGAGGTAGTGCACCTCATAGACATAGGGCACGTCTTTGTCGCCTGCGTAGCGGGCGAGGTAGTCGGCCATGATCAGGCGCGAAGGACGGTAGCCCAGGCTCTGAAACAACAGCGTATCGGTGGCCAGTACCGGTAAGGAATAGAAGCCGTCTTCGTTGGCAGCAGTGCTGCGACGGGCGTTGAGCACCTTGACCAGAGTGAACGGCACGGGTTCACCTGAGCCGCGGGCGATCACGAGGCCAGACAGCTGGTAGACACGCGGACCCGTCGGGGCGGGCTTGGGAGCGGCGGCCAAGCGCTGCGCCCAGGCCGACAGGCCAACCAGCATAAACCCCAAACTGAACGTAGCACAGCGGAAAAGGAGCCGATTCATTAGAACAAATGTAACAAGGGGATAACGGCCCCGGTTGTGGGAATCGTTTCGGGCGGCATTTTGCAGCCCTTTGCTCTAGATAAAAAAGTGGGATGAAGGGAACGGACTGGCTGCTGATGCGCCTGCTGAGGTTGATTCCGCGGCTAGAGGTCGCCGTGCGGCGGGTCGTGCGGTTGTTGCAACCCGACCGAACGATCCTTCTGGAGTATCCGGTGAAGCTGAGCCCCCGTGCCTGGAACCCAGAGCCCAGGCTATACACGCTTTTAGATGCTTATCGAGAGCACTATGATACTCATGCCATTGCGATCGCCGCGCAGGCTGAGGGGCCGATGAGCCACTGGCCCGTGCAGGAAGTTGACGTGCAGGAGCTTGCGCTTGCCAATCGCTGGTTCTCGCCCCTCGATGCGGCGGCTCTGGCAGCCATGATCGCCCGATTTAGACCCCGCCGAATGATCGAGGTGGGCTCGGGCAACTCGACCAAGATCGCGCGTCGAGCTGCGCACGACGCGGGTGTTGTCCTGCACCTGACCTCGATCGACCCCGCCCCGCGCGCCGAAATCAACGCGCTATGCGATGAGGTGATTCGCCGACCGCTCGAGGAAGTGCCGGTCGCCGTTTTTGACGTACTCGAGGCGGGCGACATCTGCTTCATCGACAGCTCGCACCGGGCGCTGATGCATTCAGACGTGACGGTCTTTTTCATCGAAATATTGCCGCGCCTGAGGCCTGGCGTTCTGGTGCATTTGCACGACATATGGTTGCCCTATGACTATCCGCAGAGCTGGGCTGAGCGGTACTACTCTGAGCAGTATATACTGGCGGCCTATCTGCTCGGCGGAAGCCGCGGACTCGAACCTGTATGGGCCGGGGCGCTCGCAGCGCAGGATGTTGAGCTGCAGGCGCTGGTGTCGCCTCTTTGGGAACTGCCCGGAGTGGGTGGGCTGACACGCCTAGCGGGCTCGTTCTGGGCGCGGGTGCGCTAGCGGTTGTCCCAAATGGTGGCGCCTATGCCGACGGTAATGACTAGGGCCTGCAGGCGCGCAGGGCCACGTTCGGCTAGTGCGATGGGGTACCAATCGAGGCCGGCGAAGAATAAGAGCGAGTTCGAAGTGGGCTTGCTGCCGGGGCGGCGCTGGCCGAGCATGGGGCGGCGATAGACCGTGCCGAGGTGAACGCCAAGCCAGCCGAAGCGCACGTTGCGATCGCTGCTATCGCTTAGGCTGACATACCCCTCCTCGCCCGCCGCCACGCGCGGGTTGAGCGAGAGGTCGAGCTTCGGGCCAAAGAGAAAAGCCCACTCACGTGGTCGGTGGTAGTTGACCGCGCGAAACTTGTAGAGCGCGGCGAGCTGAAGGTTGAGCAGGGTGTATTGGTTCTCGCCGGTCGCTGAGGCACGAACGAGGCTGGGGGCGGTGCCCGAACGCTCGATGAAAAAGTGCTGCTGCAGGCTCGCCTCGAGCCAGTAGCCTGACTTTTTGCCGCAGAGATAGTGCGTTAGAAAGCCACCTAGGGCAAGGCTAGGGCCTACCTGCCACCGCTCAGCGCCATAGGGAGCGATAACTCCAACACTCAACCTCGCCCCTGTCTCCGTGAGGGCATACTGGGCGGTAGCAGACTGACAGAGGGTTAGGCAGAAAAAAAAACCGGCCAGGGTTACCCCTAACCGGCTGAACCATAAACTAACTAAACCGAGGGTAAAGATAGACGCGCACGGAACACCGCGCAAGTGATGATCTGACAAAAAAATCATGTGAGATGGTCTAGTGAAATTGTGTGATTGCTAATAGAAGTGTGATCCGTAGCGTATGAATGCGTTAACTGCTCAGGCTGTGACGAGCTGCTCAGGGAGAATGGGGATGGTCGCCATGAGGTCTTCATAGCCATCTACAGTGACTAACACGTTGTTTTCGAGGCGGATGCCGATGCCCTCGTCGGGTATGTAGATGCCAGGCTCGACCGTCATGAGCACTCCGGGAGCTAGGGTGCCATAGCGGTTGCCGAGGTCGTGCACGTCGAGGCCGAGGGGGTGGCCGATGCCGTGAGGGAAGTACTTTTTGTAGGCCGGGGCCTCGTCGGTTTGGGTAGCGATGTCGGCCTCGGTGATCAGGCGCAGGGTGAGCAGTTCACGGGTCATGGCCTCGCCGGCGAGGGTAAACAGCTCCTGCATCGGTAGGCCGGGTCGGAAGGCGACTGTGACGGCATCTTTCACCCGGCGCACGGCCTCATACACCTCGAGCTGGCGCTCGGTGAAGCGGCCGCTGACGGGCAGGCATCGGGTCATATCGGCGGCATAGTTGCCGTATTCGGCGCCGACATCGAGCAGCAGCACATGACCTGCTTCGCAGGCTTGGTTGTTCTGAATGTAGTGGAGCACGCAGGCGCGCGTGCCGCTGGCGATGATGGGGGTGTAGGCATGGCCGCTTGAGCCGTGGCGCAGGAACTCGTGGGTGATCTCTGCCTCGAGCTCATACTCTTTCACGCCTGGGCGCAGGAAGGCGCGCACGCGATCGAAGGCCGCGGCGGTAATGCGGATGGCCTCGCGGATCTGCGTCACCTCTTCCGGCTCTTTGTGCAGGCGCAAGTGGGCGAGAATAGGGTTGGCGCGTCGAATGCGGTGGGCAGGGTGCTCTGTGCGCACCCGACGCGCGAAATCGTGTGCGGGTGTGGGCGCAAAACCCGAGGCACGGTCGTGCTCAATGAAGTCGAGGTAAAAGCTATCGACGTGTGAGAGCAGATGGCGGAAGAAGGCCTCAAACTCGTCGAGGTATCGAATCGTGCTCACGCCCGAGGCGGCAGCAGCCTCGTCTGGGCTGTACTTCCAGCCATCCCAGAGCTGAATCTGGGGACTGGTGCGGGGGATGAAGAGCACCTCGCGCTGGCTGAGCTTGGGCGCATCGGGGCAGAGCCAGAGTATGCCGCCTGACTGGTCGAGCCCGGTCAGATAGTAGTAGTTTTTGTTCTGCTGAAAAGGGTAGTGTGCGTCGCTGTTCGAGGGGATGTAATCCGCGCCGAAGAGCACCGCCGCAGAACGCGCCCTCAGCTGGGCGACAAACTTCCGACGGTTGCGGACGAACAGATCGGCAGGCGGAGGGGTATAGCGCCTGGGGCGTGGCAGAGCAGTGGGCATGGGCGAACGTGAGGACGCAAGATAGTGGGCTGGGCTAGGGCATAGGCCCGCACGAAACAGGCCTCAAGGCCACACAGCAAGAGGGGCACAACTTGATTCAAGATGCTAGCCAACCGACCGGAAGGCACAAATCGGGTAGGAATAAAGTGGTACTTTCGACTATTGAACGCCTGATGCTCAAGAAGCTATGCTCCCGAGAGCTTTCTATGTTAGCGGCTCTTCGCCCTGGCAGAGCAGCGCTGTGCGTACTGGTACTGGCGCTCGGCCTGATGCCACATTTGAGCCTATCACAACTGAGCCGACTGACGGTTGCTGACTGGGAGCATAGCGCCGCGCGCCTCGACTCGCTGCGGCGAATCATCAACAGCCGGGACTGGCAGGCCAGTGAGGAGCAGCGTCTGCTCGCCAAGGCGCGTATGGCCTGGGAACTGGTGCATGAGCGCAGCCCCTTTCGCCTCGATACACAGGCGGTACGCATCGCCAACGAGGTACTGTATGCACTGCGGCCAGATGATGAAAGCATCGCAAAACTGTTTGCAGCCCGCGCGCTGGCGATCCTCTACCGTCGTGCGGGTGATCTCTATCATGAGATCTTATACGGCGACATTGCGCTCAGGCTTGCTCCGCGGCATCTCACCGAAGACGCCTATGCGTTTTACATCCACTATGAGTATGTGCTGACGCTCTATCGGCTCGAGCAATGGGAGAAGTTGATCGCGCTCGAGCGTCAGGCTGCCGTCGAGTTTGAGCGTCAGCACAAGCCGGTGTACTGCGCGTCGGTCTATGCGATGATGGGCAATGCGTTTGATCAGTTCAACCAGCACGACTCGGCACGGGTCTACTTCGCGCGCAGCTATCGGATATATGAGCGGAACCCTGATTTACCCCCCGTTCATCTAGGCAAGGGTTACGTCAGAGTGAATCAGGCCGAGCTATTTATCGAAGAGGGCCTGCTCGACTCGGCAGAGGTGTATCTGAAAGATGCGCTGAAACACATGCGTGACGACCGCCGCTATGCGGGCGTGCACAGCGACATTCTATCGAACCTAGCTCTGGTCTATCTGCGGCAGCGTAAGCCCGAGCTAGCCTACGCTACCGCGCAGCGGAGCCTGGCGTTCAATCAGCTCGTGCCAGAAGATCACACGGGCCGCCGCGACGCGTATGAGGTGCTCTACCGCGCGTCGCTGGCCTTGAGTCGACACGCAGAGGCGCTCGCGCACTTCCGCTATTACATGGCGGCAGATCAGCTCGTCAAGGCAGATGCGCAGAAGATGGCTATCGCCGAACGCGAATACCGGCTTAAGCTGAACGAGCAGGCGGCCGAAATCGATCGCCGCGATCAGGCCATCGAGACTGGCCGTGCACAGCGCAACACCCTTATCATCGGAGTGGTGCTGGGTCTGGCGGTGCTGGTGGTGCTCGGCTGGAGCTATCGCAATGCACGGGCGAGCAACCGCCTGATGGCGGAGCAGAAAGCTCAGATTGAGCGTCAGAAGGCAGACCTCGAGCGCTCGCAGACCGAACTGGTCGATTCGAACGAAGAACTCAAGCAGACCCTTCAGGAGCTTGAGCGCACACAGGCGCAGCTGCTGGTGAACGAGAAACGCACGGCGCTCGGCCACCTCGTGGCCAACATCTCACACGAGCTGAACTCGCCCCTAGCCGCGATCTCAGCCGCCACGCAGCAGTCACAGCACCTCATGCCTGAACTGGCCACGCAGCTACCCAGGGCCCTAGCCGAACTCTCATCGGTGGACCGCAGCCGCTATCTACAGTTGATCGATGATAGCCTGCGCGATGCCACCGAGCTCAGCACGCGCGACGAGCGGCAGCGCCGCCGTGATCTGATGCTCGTGCTCAAGGGCTGGGAGCAAAGCGATGAGCTGCGGCCCTTGGCCGAGAGCCTTGTGCGATTGCGACCGAGCGCGCCGGTGGGTGAGCTCGTGAACCTCACGTCGTGGCTTATGCGCCATCCTAGGCGAGATGTGCTGGTCGAGGCGGCTCGTGTGCTGGTGGTGCTGACGCGCAACCAAGCCCTCGTGAGCGAAAACAGTGCACGGGTGACGCAGCTAGTGCGGGCCCTTCGGCAGTTCACGAGTGAGGGGGATGAGGGCCTACTGCGCGAGGCAGACCTAATCGTAACCATCGAAACGGTGCTAACGGTATATGATAGCGCCCTGAAGCGAGGAATTAGGGTCGAACGGCGCTATCCGACCGATCGGCCCTTAATGCAGCTGCGAATCGAAAGCATAGAGCTAGTGTGGAGCCAGCTGGTGCGCAATGCGATTCAGGCAATGCCGCCGCCCCGAGGCGGGGTGCTCACGGTGGTCGTGGCACCCGACGTCGATGGACAAGGTGTCTATGTGCGCTTCATCGATACCGGGGTGGGCATCGCGCCCGAGGTGTTGCCGCAGATTTTTGAGCCCTTCTTTAGCACTCGGCCAGCAGGCGAGGGCGCTGGGCTCGGCCTCAGCCTTGCGCAGCGGATCGTCACCCAACACGGGGGTCAGCTCAATGCCCACTCGGCCGGCGGCGAAACCAGCCTCACCGTCTGGCTGCCTGCGCAGCCTCAAGCGTCAGTTGAGGTAGTCCGAACGGAAGCCCGAGAACTGACAGTGGCCTGACACGCGTGGGATTGCCTGCTCAGTCCGGCAGCGAATCCTGGTTCTCAAAAAGGTTTGATTGCTCGGGGGAAAGCCAATCAAGACTTACTGCAACCCCTGTAGAAGCCTAAAAACAGGCTTGCGCCGTGCTAGGATAAGTGCGAACTTTGCACTCCGTTTTCGGTATTGCCCGATCGTCTAATGGTAGGACAGCGGATTTTGGTTCCGTATGTAGGGGTTCGAGTCCTCTTCGGGCAACTTGGTAATCAGGGTTTTAGGCCCTGATCTTGATCTTCACCCGACGCTCCTTCCGCTGCGTTCAGCGCTGTTATGGCTCACTCGACCTTTATGCTCTATGCGGGCAGCGCCTCAATGGCACTCGCCGAGCGCATTGCCGAGGCCTATGGCACGAGCATGGGCAAGGTGACCCTGCAGCGCTTCTCTGACGGCGAGTTTCAGCCCAATTTTCACGATTCGCTGCGCGGCAACGACGTGTTTCTAGTGCAGAGCACGAATCCCCCGGCTGACAATCTGCTCGAGTTGTTGATGATGATGGACGCGGCCCGGCGCTCGTCGGCCAAGTCGATCACGGCGGTGATTCCTTATTTCGGCTATGCCCGACAGGATCGCAAAGACAAGCCCCGCGTGTCGATCGGCTCGAAGCTGGTGGCCAACATCCTGACCTCGGCTGGCGCAAGCCGCGTAGTGACGATGGACCTGCACGCAGGCCAGATTCAGGGCTTTTTTGACATCCCGCTCGACAACCTCGATGCCTCGGCGGTGTTCATCCCCTACGTCGAGGGGCAGGGCATGAGCGACCTCGTGATCGCCAGCCCCGATATGGGCGGTGTGGCACGCGCTCGGATGTATGCCAAGCACCTGCGCGCTGATTTGGTGATCGTGGACAAGCACCGCGAGCGCGCGAACCAGATCGCCTCGATGCAGCTCATCGGCGACGTGAAAGGCAAGAACGTGATCTTGGTGGACGACATCGTCGACACCGGCGGCAGCCTCTGCAAGGCCGCCGAGCACATCTTAGACAAAGGCGCCAAGTCGGTGCGCGCCTATGCCACACACCCGGTGCTGTCGGGCGATGCTTATAACCGCATATCGAGCAGTCTGCTCACCGAGCTGCTGGTGACCGACACGCTGCCCCTGCGCCAGCAGAGCCCCAAGATTAAGGTGGTGAGTGTGGCACCGCTCTTCGCCAAGGCGCTGAGCAACATCCACAACTACGAATCGGTTTCTTCTCTCTTTTTGAACTAAGGTCATGAATACGTTGACGCTCACCGGTCAGCCGCGCACAGGCACGGGCACGACTGAGGCCAAGAAAGTGCGGGCCCAAGCGCTCGTGCCGGCAGTGCTGAGCCGCAAGGCTGGCGCGGTGCACTTCGCGGTCGAGCAACTGGCGGCTGACAAGCTGACGGCCTCGCCGCACACCCACCTGATCACCCTCGAGGTGGCGGGCTCGAGCTACACCTGCATCCTCAAGCAGCTGCAGATTCACCCTATCCACGACTACCTGATGCACCTCGACTTTGTCGAAGTGGACGCCAAGGAGCCGATCGAGGTCGAGCTGCCGCTGAAGCTCAAGGGCACTGCCGAAGGCGTGACTGTGGGCGGCAAGCTGGTGCAGAAGCAACGCAAGGTGAAGGTGCGTGGCCTCTATACGAACCTGCCAGCGACGGTAGAGGTGGACGTGACTGCGCTGCGTCTGGGCAAGAGCCTCAAGGTGCGCGAGGTGCAGTTCGCCGACTATCAGCTGACGATGGCGGGCGACGTGCCGCTGGCGACGGTGGAGATTCCGCGCGCGCTGCGTCAGGAGCAGGGCCCCAAGGGTCCCGAGGCAGCTGCCCCGGCCAAGAAATAAGGCCCGAAAGCCGATTCGTGGCGAAGGCTCACCTGCGGGTGGGCCTTCGGCGTTTATGGTCAGTTCAGGCCTCAATCACGATTTCCCAGGTGAGCTCGGCGGCCTTGCGCAGCATGGCGCTCACGCCGCAATAGCGCTCTTGGCTGAGGGTAACAGCCTTCTCGAGTTGAGGCTGCTGTTCGGACGTGACGCCGGCGAAGCGGTAGGTTAGGTGGATGCGTCGATAGGTGCGTGGGTGCTCGTCGGTAAGGGTGCCGTCAACGGCGACAACGAAGCTTGTGGGCTCGACGCGCATTTTTTTGAGTAGGGCTACGACGTCCATGCCTGTGCAGCTGGCTAGAGACGCGAGCAGCAGTGGCTTGGGGCGTGGGCCGGTGTCGTTGCCTCCAAACTCGGCGGCGGCATCGAGAATGAGCGTATGGCCACTCTCAAACTCGGCCTGGAAGGCCATCTGCCCCACCCAAGGGGCGCTCACGTGGTGGGTCTCTGGCGAAGCGGGCATGGTCAAAACGGTTGATCGCTTGAATATACACGCAGGCTTTATGGGCAGGGCTGGGGGTGGGCTACGTCGAGGCGGGTGAGCAGCAGCGCAGCAGACAGGGGCGGGTCGGCATACATGCGGCGGGGCAGGTCGAGCGCGCGGCGGTAAGCGGCCCGGGCCGCGCACCACTGCCCAAGGGCCTCGCGTGCCTGGCCGATGCGCTCGTGGGCGTCGTTGAACGTGGGGTCGGCAGCGATGGCAGCCTCGAGGTCGGCGGCGGCGTCGGCCGGTCGGCCCTGGCGCAGGGCCACCCCCCCACGCTGGTAATGTAGCGTCCACCGCTCGCGCGCGTCGAGAAAGGGCAGGCGCTCGGCATAATCGAACTTGGCCCGAGCGGCGTCGAGCTCGCCTAGGGTGAGGTAGTATTCGCCCAGGCTGATGTGGGCCATGCCTACGCGTGGGTCGACAGCGATGGCGGCCTCGAGGTCGGCGCGGGCCTGGTCGCGGTGGCCGAGCTCGAGGTGGCAGAAGCCGCGGTTGTTGAGCAGCATGGCACGGCTGGTAAGATTGGGCAGCCTGAGTGCACGGTCGAAGGTGCGTAAAGCCTCGGGGCGTCGGCCTAGCTCCATGTAGGCGAAGCTGAGGTTCACCCAGCCATCGGGCAGGGTGGGGTTGCGCGCGAAGCAGGCCTCGTAGGCGTCGATGGCCTCTCGGTAGTTGCGCTGGGCTACCTGCAGTTCACCGATGAGGAAGTGCGCCTCATAGCGCTGAGGGCGGAGTACCGCCGCGCGGGTGAAGTCGGCTAGAGCCTGGTCGTTTTTACCTAGACGTTGGTGTGTGGTGCCGCGGTTGACGTGGATGTCGTAGACCTGATCGGATCGGCTGCGGGCGAAGGCGGGATCCTGCATCCGTTCGGTGTAAAGTGCCAGCGCGCGGGTATGATAATCGAGGGCGCGGGGCAGGTCGCCAGCTTTCTGAAAGATGACACCGAGGTTCGACAGCGAGAGCGGGTCTTGCGCGGCGAAGGCGATGAGGTCGGCGGCGAGTGCCTCGACCTGCTCGTGCCGCCCGAGGCGGTCGAGCCAGAGCAGCTTGCGCTGGGTGAGGGCGGGCTGGCGGGGGTGGACCTCGAGGGCGCGGTCAATGGTGGCAAGGGCGGCCTCGGGCTCGCGCAGGCCCTGCTGGGCGTCTGCGAGTGCGATGAGGGCGCTCAGATTGGCGGGCTCGGTACTTAGAACGATACTAGCGTCGGCCTGCGCCTCGGCATAGCGCTGCAGGGCCACGCCAGCCTGTGCGCGCAACAGTCGCGCATAGGCATACTGCCCACCGGTTAGGGTAAAGACGCGGTCCGCAGCATCGAAGGCCGCGCGGGCATCGCCTGCGTTGTAGGCGAGTTCGGCCGTGACGGCTTGTATCAAGAAATCGGGCTCACGGGGGGCGGGGCTGCTGGATGCCCGCGCGTGGTCAAGGTCACGACGGGCGAGGTCGTGCAGCGCCAGCATGCTATAGGCTTCGGCGCGCCAGAGGTAGGCTGAGGCCGACGGCGCGCGCGTCAGCTCGGCCGTCAGCGCCTCGACACGGGCTCGCAGGTCGCTGAGCAGCAGGGCCTGCTGCACAGCGGCAGGGCGCTGTGCCCACGCGAAGAAAGGGCCTAGCAGCAGGAAGAGGAGACACAGCCAACGCGACATGCACGAAACTAACGCGCGTTTCGGGCTTAGCGGTGCGCGCGTGTTAGTTTCGCGGCCAGATCGTATGGAACTCGCCCCGACCTCCTACCCCAAAGACCGAATCCAGTTCTTACTCGTCGAGAATGTGCATCCGGCTGCCGTCGAGGTGCTGGGCCGCGCGGGCTACACCCGCGTCGAGGTGCTCAAGGGCGCGCCCTCGCCGCAGGAACTGATCGAGCGCCTCAGCGAGGTGCATGTGCTGGGCATCCGCTCGAAAACGAAGCTGACCCCCGAGGTGCTGGCCACTGCGCGTCGGCTCTGGGCCGTGGGCGCCTTCTGCATTGGCACCGACCAGATCGCCCTTGAGGTCGCCACGCGTCAGGGCATCGCGGCGTTCAATTCGCCCTTTAGCAGCACGCGTTCGGTAGCTGAGCTGGTGATCGGTTCGGCTATCCATCTGCTGCGGGGCATCAGTGACAAGTCGGCAGCGGCACACGCCGGGCAGTGGCGCAAGACGGGTGGGCGACCCCGCGAGCTGCGCGGCAAGGTGCTGGGCATCGTGGGCTATGGGCGCATCGGCTCGCAGCTGTCGGTGCTCGCCGAGGCGCTGAGCATGCGCGTGATCTTCGCTGATGTCGAGCCGAAGCTGACCATGGGCAGCGCGCAGGCCGTGCCGCTCAACGAACTGCTGGCTACGGCAGATGTGGTGAGCCTGCATGTGCCCGACACGGCTGCCACACGGGGCCTGATCGGCGCGCGGGAGCTGGCGCAGATGCGCGCGGGCAGCATCCTCATCAACTATGCCCGGGGGCGCGTGGTCGATGTGCCAGCACTGGCCGAGAGCATCCGCAGCGGGCACTTGGGTGGGGCAGCAGTGGACGTGTTTCCGCACGAGCCTGCCTCGGATGCCGAGGCGTTTGACTCGCCGCTGCGGGGCTTGCCCAACGTGATTCTCACCCCACACATCGGGGGCAGCACCGACGAGGCACAGGAGAACATCGGCCGAGATGTGGCGCACAAGCTCGTCGACTATCTCGACCGCGGCAGCACCGTGGGCAGCGTCACCCTGCCCGAACTGAACCTGCCCCAGCAGGCGGGCGCCCACCGACTGCTGCACCTGCACCACAACCAGCCCGGCGTGCTCGGCGAACTGAACCAGCGCCTCTCTGCCCTCGGGATCAACATCGTGGGGCAGTACCTTAAGACCAACGAGCAGATCGGCTATGTCGTGCTCGATGTCGAGGCCGGTCAGACCGAGCCTGCGCTCGAGGCGATCAAGCAGGTGAAAGGGACCATTCGCGCACGCAGTCTGTATTGAGATGCCACAGTTCGTTTCGTTTAACGTGGGGCCGTCACAGCTCGATGCTGCCGTGCCAGGCCGGCTGCAAGAGATCGCAGCGAGTGGGCTGCTGAGCCTGTCGCACCGAGGGCGCGAGTTCGAGGCGGTGTATGCCGAGGCCGAAGCTGGCCTGCGCAGTCGGCTCGACGTGCCCGCAGACTATCGCGTGTATTTTGTCTCGTCGGCCACCGAGAGCTGGTCGGTGCTGGCCGAGTGCCTCGTGCGCACGCGCGCGCTGCACCTCTGGAGTGGCTCGTTTGGCGAGCGCTGGGCGCAGCAGGCGCAGCGGCTGCATCCGGCCACCGTGTCGATTCGATTCGGCGTGAACGATGATCCGGCAGCAGTGCCGCTTCCGACGGATGAGGGCATTGAGCTCGTGGCGCTGACGCACAACGAGACCTCGAATACGACGAAGCTCAGCGATGCTTTCATTCAGGCCATCCGCGGGCGCTATCCTGACGCGATCGTGGCGGTGGACGTGACCTCGTCGCTAGGTGGCGACGCACTGCCGTGGGCAGAGGCCGATGTTTGGTTCGGCTCGGTGCAGAAGTGCCTGGGCTTGCCTGCGGGCCTGGGTGTGCTGATCTGCGGCCCGCGGGCAGTGGCCCGCGCCGCCGAGCTGAATGTGCAGGTGCAGTATAACAACCTTGTGGCGATGGAGAAGTATGCGCAGAAGCACCAGACCACACACACGCCCAATGTGCTGGGTATCGCGCTGCTAGCGGGCGTGCTGCGCAGCCGGGCACCCATCGCTGACGTGTCGGCCACGATCGCGACGCGTGCTCAGGCCTACTATGCGCTGATCGATGGGAACACGGTGCTGCGCCCGCTGGTCACACGCGGGGCGAGCCGCTCGACGGTGACGATCGGTGTGCAGGCCAAGCCGCAGGTGATCGAGCGTGTGAAAGCCGAGGCGCGGGCCGAGGGCCTGCTGCTGGCCTCGGGCTATGGCGAATGGAAGTCCACGAGCCTTCGCATCGCCAACTTCCCGGCGCTGGGTGAGGCCGATGTGGCCCGCGCGATGGCGTTCTTGAATAGCGTACGCTAAACCTACAACCGCACCGGGGCGAGGTGTGTGACCTCGCCCCGGTGCGGTTCGACCTAAGCTCGATTACTGAATGTCGTAGTCGAGCGAGCGGGCGTAGAGGTGGTGCGGGTCGTTGAGCACGCGGCGGATGCGTAGGTAGAGCTTCTGCTCGGGGGTGAGCGTGTAGCGCTCGTAGAGCACGTAGGAGGTGCTCATGAAATCTTCGGTGAGCTTTTGGAAGGCCGTCTTGATGCGCGGGTATTCCTTCACCGCGTATTCGTCGCCCACACCGGCACGGCTGGCGGCCATGCGGATGGCGACGTCGAGGCCCCCCAGGCTGTCGACGAGCCCGATCTGGCGCGCGCGGATGCCCGACCACACGCGGCCTTGTGCGATCTTGTCGACGCTGGCTGAGTCAGAGAACTTGCGGCCCTCGCGCACGATGCGGATGAAGTCGGCATAGCCCATGTTGAGCATGCCCTGCACTTTACGGCGCTCGATTTCGCTCATGGGGCGGTTCGGGTTGCCGAGGTCGGCATAGGCATTGGTCGTCACACGATCGAAGGTGACGCCCAGCTTTTCGTTGAACATCTTCTGCGTGTTGAGCCACAGGCCGAAGATGCCGATCGAGCCGGTGATGGTGGTGGGCTGCGCGACGATGGCGTCGGCATTGGTCGAGATCCAATAGCCGCCCGAGGCCGACACATCGCCATACGACGCGATGACGGGCTTCTCGGCTTTGGCTAGCAGCAGCTCGCGGCGGATGACCTCGCTGGCCAGCGCGCTGCCGCCGGGGCTATTCACCCGAAAGACGATGGCCTTGACATCTTTGTCGAGGCGGGCTTTGCGCAGCGCAGCCGCCAGCGTCGTGCTGCCGATGCTGCCCTCGACCGCTTCGCCCGAGCCGATCTCGCCCTCGCCATAGACCACGGCGATGACATTCGGGCTGTCTTTTTCATCCAGGCGCACGGCGTCAGCATATTTAACGACGCTGATCTCTGGCAGTTTTTTGCTCTTGTCGCGGCCCAGCTTTTCGTTGATGAGGGCTTGCACTTCGTCTTCGTACTTCAGGCCATCGACGAACTTATGCTGCAGGGCTGATTCTGCCGAGCTGATGCTGAAGTCTGTGGCTAGGCTGTTGAGCTCGGCGGCATCGCGGCCCCGGGCCTTGGCGATCTTGCCGAGCACATGCTGCCAGATGTCGTTGAGCAGTACGCTGGTTTGCTCACGGGCGGGGTCGGACATCTTCTTCTCCGAATACATCTCGGTGAAGCTCTTGTAGGTGCCGACCTTGAACACCATCGGCTCGACGCCGATTTTATCGAGCATCCCGCGGACAAAGAAGGGAGTCGAGGCGAGGCCATTCCACTCCATCACGCCGTCGGGAAAAAGGAAGATACTGTCGGCCACCGAGGCGAGGATGTAGGCCTTCTCGGTGTAGACCTCACCGTAGGCGTAGATGAATTTGCCAGATGATTTGAAATCGACTAGAGCATCGTGCACGCTCTCTGCTGCAGCAGCACCGCCGCCAAAGCCCTCGGTCTGGATGTAGATGCCTTTGATGCGGTCGTCGGTCTTGGCACGGCGAATAGCGAGGAGGATGTCGTTTAGGCCGGTGGTCGAACTGCTTTCGCTGAGCGGGTCAGGGTTGAATTTGCTGAACGGATCGTCCACTGTGCGCTCGGCGATGAGGCCGTCGAGCCGCAGGCTGAGCACGGCGGTGCTGGGCACGCTGACCTCGCTCTTGCCAGCCGAGGCCACGACCGCACCTAGATAAACAAACAGAATGAGCACTAGCAGCGCCACGCCGACGAAAAAGCCGAGGAGGGCTGCGAAAAAGGCCTTGAAGAAGTTCATGCTTAAAGCGGTTGTAAAGACGAAGGTACGGCTGGGGCAGGTGCATAGGGTGCGCCGCTGCCCTAGCTTTGCAGAATCGAATACGGCTCTAATGACAGTACCACACAGGCAAAGGTTGCAGCCCTGGAGGCTTTTTACGGCCCTCGTCGTGATCAGCACGCTATCGGGCTGCCACAAGCACCAATACCTGACGGGCTATTACGACCGGCAGAGTTTCATCGACGCGGTGGCGTGGAAGCGTAAGGTGGACACCGGCTATCGGCCCGACGCCGCCATGATGGCTCGCTTAGCCAAGGCGGACAGCTTTGAGGTGCGCATGTATATGGCGACCTGGTGCCACGACAGCAAAAAGTGGGTGCCGCGCCTGCTGGCGCTCGCGTCGCAACTGCCGATTCGGCGGCTCGAGCTCGTGCCGGTGGACACCACCAAGCGTGACCCAAAGGGCTGGGCGCAGCGCGACGGATTGCGGTTCACGCCCACGACGATCGTGCTGCGGCGGGGGGTCGAGCTAGGCCGCATTGTCGAGACACCCAAGCGTAACGGTAAGCCCGCGCGCCTCGAAGAGGCGCTGGCCGATCTGGTGCTGAGGTGAGCCCCGGTTTTACTCGGCTTTCACTTCTCTATAGTGACTAGGCCTTCTAACTTGCGGTATGAAATCATTCGTGATTACCTGCATTGCATTTGGATTCCTTGTGGCCTCGGGTTGTCAAAAATCGGGTAAGGTAGCTGAGCTAGAACGGATTCTGCCTGGCCTAGACCGCGATCGCAACCCCATGACTCGACCGGTCGATACGCTTCGTTCTAGGAAGTACAGTCTGAATCCAGCGGTCTATGATCTGACCATTCAACCGATCTGGACCGATTATTTGGCAATTGGCCAAGCTTTGGCGGTGGGGGACTCCGTTAGAGCAGGGAAACTGGCTGACCAACTAGCCGCGAGAAACTTTGAGATCGAATCGTATCAAGGGTCTGACGTGCACCTGGGCTTCGTCAAAGCACAATTGCAAACGATCAAGCTTTACCTCTCGTCCAATTGGACTAAGCGCACTCTGGCTGAGCAGCGCACCCTCTACGAGTCCGTATCCGGTGCTGGCTTTGGGCTTTTCACCTACGTCGGGCTCAAAGAAGAACAGGTGCACCGCTATTTCAGCAAGGCAGCCCTAGACAGTGCCGGCGCTTTCTGGATGCAGCCTTCATCAGTGATTCCCACCAATCCTTACACCGGTAAAACCGATGCTACTGACTGGCGTCTGACTGAGGTCATCGCGATCCGCGACTCAGCGAAGTAGAGCTCCTAATTAGTTGATCGAGCGGTGCTTGACCGCCTTGTGCTCGGTGTCTTTGCCCTGCTTGCGGCGGAACTCTTCGAACTCGGTGAAGTTGCCTTCGTAGAACACGATCTCGTCACCGGGGTTCTCGGCCGGGCCCTCAAAGGCGAGAATGTGGGTCGCGATGCGGTCGAGGAACCAGCGGTCGTGGCTAATGATCACCGCTGAGCCGGCGAAGTTCTCGAGGCCCTCTTCGAGCGCGCGCAGGGTGTTGACATCGATGTCGTTGGTGGGCTCGTCAAGCAGCAGCACGTTGGCGCCTGACTTGAGCACACGGGCCAGGTGCAGGCGGTTACGCTCACCACCCGAGAGCACCTCGACCTTCTTGGCTTGGTCCTGCCCGGTGAAGTTGAATCGGGCGACATAGGCGCGGCCGTTGACCTCGCGCGTGCCGACCATGATCGTCTCTTGGCCATCGGTGATGGCCCTAAAGACATCGTCTTTGGGGTTCACGCCCGAGTGCTCTTGGTCCACATAGCCGAGTTGCACGGTCTCGCCGATGGTAACGCTGCCGCTGTCAGGCTTGGTCTCGCCCGTGATGAGGCGAAAGAGCGAGGTCTTGCCGGCGCCGTTGGGGCCGATGACCCCTAGGATGCCGCCACGGGGCACCGAAAAACTGAGGTCCTTGAACAGGGTGCGGCCCTCGATGGATTTGGTTACCCCCTCGAACTGGATCACTTTCTCACCCAGGCGCGGGCCCGGGGGAATGAAGATCTCGAGCTGCTGCTCGCGGTCGCCCCCGTCTTGGGCCGCCATCTTTTCATAGGCCGTGATGCGGGCCTTGCTCTTGGCCTGGCGCGCTTTGGGGGCCATGCGAATCCACTCGAGTTCGCGCTCGAGGGTTTTCTGGCGCTTGCTTTCCTGCTTCTCTTCGGTCTTGAGGCGGCCCTGCTTCTGCTCGAGCCAGGCGCTGTAGTTGCCCTTGAACGGGATGCCCTCGCCGCGGTCGAGCTCGAGAATCCACCCGGCGACATTGTCAAGGAAGTAGCGGTCGTGGGTCACCGCGATGACCGTGCCCTTGTATTCCTGCAGGTGGTGCTCAAGCCAGGCCACCGACTCAGCGTCGAGGTGGTTGGTAGGCTCGTCGAGCAGCAGGATGTCGGGCTGCTCGATGAGCAGACGGCAGAGCGCCACGCGGCGCTTTTCACCACCCGAGCAGACGCCCACTTTCTTATCGGCCGGCGGGCAGCGCAGGGCCTCCATCGCACGTGCGAGCTTGGTGTCGAGGTTCCACGCGTCGCTGGCGTCGATCTTGTCTTGCAGCTCGGCCTGACGCGCGATCAGCTTGTCGAAATCCGCATCCGGCTCGGCGAACTTCTCGTTCACTTTTTCATACTCCGCGAGCAGGTCGAGCGTCGGCCGCGCGCCCTCTTGCACGACCTCCTTGACGGTCTTGTTGGGGTCGAGCTGGGGCTCTTGCTCGAGATAGCCGAGGGTGTAGCCCGGCGAGAGCTTCGCCTCACCCTGAAAGGACTGGTCGAGGCCGGCCATGATCTTGAGCAGGCTCGATTTTCCCGAGCCGTTGAGGCCCAGCACGCCGATTTTGGCGCCGTAGAAATAGCTCAAGTAGATGTTCTTGAGCACCGTTTTGCTGGGGGGATAGGTCTTGGTGACCCCCGCCATGGAGTAAATAATCTGCTGCGACATACTAGACGAAGACGCACGCCAACCTGACGTGGGCTGCAAAGATACGCTGACCAGCGGGCGCGCTCAGCGCAGGTTGCGCCGAACCGAGAAAATCAAAAAGCCGATGCCCCCGCCTAGAATGCAGAGCAGCAGCACGATCAAGATGGCATTCGGGTGGCTCTGCCACGGCAGGCCGATGTTCATGCCATAGACCGAGGTGATCAGCGTCGGGATCATCAGCAGGATGGTGATCTTCGTCAGCGACTTCATCACAGAGTTCAGGTTGTTGTTGATCACCGAGGCCAGTGCATCCATGAGGCTGTTGAGGATGTTGGTGTAGATGCCGGCGGTTTCGATGGCCTGGGCATTCTCGATCAGAACCTCTTCGAGCAGGTCGCGCTCCTCTTCGCGCAGGGGTTTGAACAGGCGCGACTTCCGGATCCGCTTGAACAGGTAGTGGTTCGAGCGCAGCGAGGTGGTGAAGTACACCAGGCTCTTTTCCTGCTGCATCAGCTTGAGCAGATCCTCGTTCTTGAGCGAGGCGCGCAGCTCGCGCTCGATGTCGTTGGTGTTGAGTTCGATGTCTTTCAGAAAGCGCAGGTACTTGAGCACGGTGCGTGCGAAAATCTGAAACACAAAGCGCGTGCGGTGCTCAGGATTAAACTGCTTGACCTTGCGGTCGACGAAGTCGCCGATGACAGAGCTGTCTTTGGAGCACACGGTGACGATCAGCTCGGGCCCGAGGATGATGCCGAGTGGTCGTGTGATGTAGGGGATGCCGTTCTCCTCTTCGGCCTCGTCGTAGTTGTCAATCGGGATACGGATGAGGATCAGCGTGTGATCGTCCCACTGCTCGACACGGGCGCGCTCTTCGGGGTCGAGGGCGGCGGTGAGCATCTCCATCGGGATGTTGTGCCGCTCGTTGAGCTGGTGCAGCTCGTTGTGCGTGGGGCCAGATAGGTTGATCCAGGCCCGAGGGGCCACCTGGTCGGGCAGCTCATCGAATGGCTGCAGGGCTTTGGCCTCGACTTGATAGACGCTGAGCATGCTAAGCGAACGCTTACTTCACCAAAGGTACGCCGTGGCCTGCGCCCGGCGGTTAAGTCAAGGTTAGCCTTGGGTGCGGCTATCTTTGCTCCGCTTTTTCTACGCCGTATGTACGACACCCTTCGTCCTGTGCTGCAGCAGACGCTGCAGGAGATTCGCGATGCTGGTCTTTACAAGACCGAGCGCATCATAGCCTCGCCACAGGGGGCTGAGATAACGCTCGAGTCGGGGCAGACCGCGCTCAATTTCTGCGCGAACAATTACTTGGGGCTCTCGTCGCACCCGCGCATCATCGCGGCGGCGCATCGGGCACTCGACACGCATGGCTTTGGGCTCTCGTCGGTGCGCTTCATCTGCGGCACGCAAGACCTGCACAAGCAGCTCGAGGCCGACCTGGCGCGTTTCTTAGGCACCGAAGACACGATTCTGTACGCCGCCTGTTTCGATGCGAACGGTGGCGTGTTCGAGCCCCTGCTCGATGAGCGCGACGCGATCATCAGCGACGCGCTCAACCATGCCTCGATCATCGACGGGGTGCGCCTGTGCAAGGCCGAGCGCCACCGCTATGCGCACAACGACCTCGCCGAGCTCGAAGAAAAACTCAAGGCCACGCGGCACCTGCGCCACCGGATGATCGTGACCGACGGCGTGTTTTCGATGGACGGCACTATCGCGCAGCTCGACCACATCTGCGACCTCGCCGACCGTTATCGCGCGCTCGTCATGGTGGACGAATGCCACGCCACGGGCTTCTTGGGCAAGACCGGCCGGGGCACCATCGAATACCGCAACGTGACGGGACGGGTGGACATCATCACGGGCACCCTGGGCAAGGCCCTGGGCGGCGCGCTCGGCGGCTTCACCACCGGGCGGCGCGAGATCATCGAGCTGCTGCGTCAGCGCTCGCGGCCCTATTTGTTCTCTAACACGCTGCCCCCGGCCGTGGTGGGGGCGGGCATCGAGGCCATCGCCCTGCTGAGCGAAACGACCGAGCTGCGCGATCGGCTGGAGGCCAACACGAAGCGCTTCCGCACCGCGATGACGGCCGCTGGCTTTGACCTCAAGCCCGGCGATCACGCCATCGTGCCGGTGATGCTCTACGACGCGCCCCTCGCCCAGCGCTTCGCCACGCGGATGCTCGAGCGGGGCATCTATGTGGTGGGCTTCTTCTACCCCGTGGTGCCCCAGGGCCAGGCGCGCATCCGGGTGCAGCTGAGTGCAGCCCACAGCCCCGAGCAGGTGGAACGCGCCGTGGCGGCATTCGTCGAGACCGGCCGCGAGCTCGGTGTGCTGAAGTAAGCTCAGATCAGCCCCTCGGCCCGCAGCAGCGCGGCCTTGAGCAGGGCGGCCACGCTGATCGCATCGGTGATGCGGCCCGCGTGCACCCACGCGACGGCCGTCGTGAGCGGCACGCGAATCACGCTCAGGCGCTCCGTTTCCTCAGGCGAGGGTGGACCTGGGCTCAGCTCGCGCGCGAGGTACACGCGGCTGTATTCGTCGGTCACCGAGTTTGAGAGGTGCAGTTCGAGCAGCGGTTCCCAACGCTGGGCGATGAGGCCGGTTTCTTCGCGCAGCTCGCGCTGGGCGGCCACGAGGGGGTCTTCTGCTTTGGGGGCGCCGCCCTCAGGTATCTCCCACGAATACTGCCCGAGGGTATAGCGGTATTGCCCCACTAGCCAGGTCGAGCCGTCGGCGTGCAGCGGCAGAATACCCACGGCCACGTTCTGGAAGCCCACCACACCATAGATGCCCGGGCGCCCGGCGGGGTTGGTCACCTGATGCTCGACCACCCGAATCCAACGGTTGGTATAGGTCGGCTGACTGTTGTGCGTCAGCCAGGGGTTGTGCTCATAGGCAGGGCCAGATGGCAGCTCGGTGCTCAGGGGCAGCGCGAGCGCATCGAAACCCGGAGTGAGCGCGGCCGACATCACTCAGAGCGAGAGAATGCGGATCTCGACGCGGCGGTTGCGCTGACGGTCGGCCTCGGTGGCGTTCGAAGCCAGCGGCACGGTCGCGCCATAGCCCCGCACGACGGTGCGCCACTCTTCGATGCCCTGCGTGGCCAGATACTGCTGCACGGCGCGGGCACGGCGCTCGCTCAGGTCGAGGTTGAGCGAATCGATGCCGACCGCGTCGGTGTGGCCCGCCAGCTCGAGGCTCAGGCGCGGCTCGGTGCGCAGCAGGCGCACCACCCGCTCGAGCTCTGGCATCGAGCCCGGCCGCAGCTCAGCCCGCCCGAAGTCAAAAAAGAGATTGTTCAGCCGAATGGTGGCGCCCACCTCGAGTCGCGCGAGGGTGAGGTCGCGCTCGAGCTCGGCATACTTCTGCCCCGGCGGCATGCGCACGTCGAGATTTTCGGCCACGGCTACATAGCCAGGGGCGAGGGCCAAGAAGCCGTAGTTCTGACCGGTGGGCAAGATCATGCGATACTCCAGCGTGGCGGTGTCGGTCAGGGCCGTGCCGAGCTCTTCGCCCGAGGGCAGGCGCTGATAGCTGATGCTGGCCATGAGGGGCTGGCCCGTGGCCTGGTCGCGCACGCGGCCGCGCACGAGCAGCACGGGCTGAGGCAGCAGCTCGGCCGGCAGCGTCACGCTGTAGAGGTCGCGCGTGGGGGTGGGGCGGGCGCCGTCGTGGTTCGAGGCTAGCACGGCCTGATTGCCGTCGGCGGGCAGGCGAAGATAGAGGTCGTCGCCGACGCTGTTTACGGCGGGGCCGAGGTTGCGGGGGGCCGTCCAGCGCGTCCAGCTGTCGTCGAGGCGGCGGGTCATCCACAGGTCGAGCCCGCCCAGGCCACCGGGCCGAGTCGAGGCGAAATACAGCGTGACGCCATCAGCCGCCAGGTGTGGGGTGACCTCGGCTCCTGCCGTGTTCAGCACCGAGCCCAGGTTGCGCGGGGCCGAAAAGCGGCGCGTGGCGCGGTCGTAGAAGCAGACGTAGAGGTCGTCGCTGCCACGCGTACCCGGCCCCTCGATCGAGAGAACGAGCGTTCGGGCGTCGGCACCGAGGCAGGCCGATAGCGAGGCCGAGCCGCGGTTCAGATAGCCCTCGATGCGCAGCGGGGTGGGGGTCAGCCAGGCGCCGACACCGCGCGCGGCCAGGGCCAGATCGACCAGCGAATCGGCGGCGGTGGGGTCATACTTCCGGCTCTCGCGATAGACCAGCAGGCGCGTGCCGTCAGGGGTGAGGGCAAAAGGCATATTGCACTCGCTGTCGTTGAGCGGGTAGCCCAGGTGCAGCGGCGCCCCCCATTGCCCGTCGGGCTGCCGTTCGCTCACATAGATGTCTTGAATGCCGTAGCTGTCGGGCCGGTCGAGCGACCAGAAATAGAGCTGCGCGCCGTCGGCCGACAGCAACGGCGCGCTCTCGTCGTGCTCGGGGCTGCTCAGCATGGCCAAGCGCTGACGCCGCGCCTGCGCCGAGGCCTCTACTGAGAATAGGAGGGTCAGCGCGACAAGTAGCCGGAAATACATGCCCTAGCGGCGTGGTTTAGCTTGAGGATCAGGGACAAAGGTAATGGTCGCGCGCCCGAAGCGCATCGGCTGTAGTTTGAGCCCATGCGACAGTGGATGCTGCTCGGGTGTTGGGTGCTGATCGCGACACCTGCGTTTGGCTGGGGGGTGTGGGGGCACCGGCAGGTGACGCGCGCGGCCATCTATGCCCTGCCACCCGCCCTGCGGCCGCTCTATAAGCGGCACCTGGCCTACCTCGAGGCGCAGTGCCTGGTGCCCGACCGTCGGCGTTATGTCGACCCCACCGAGGCGCCGCGCCATTACCTCGACCTCGAGTTCTACCGGGCGTCGCTGAGCGACACCGGGCCACTGCGTCGATCGGTGGCGCTCGTGCGCTTTGGCGCTGACAGCCTGCGCCGACACGGCGAGCTGCCCTGGCACATTCATGTGATGTATCTGCGGCTGGTCGAGGCCTTCCGCAGGCGCGACCTGCCGCTGGCCCTGCGCCTCTCGGCCGAGCTGAGCCACTATGTGGCCGATGCCGCCGTGCCCTTGCACACCACCGTGCACTACGACGGTCAGCACAGCGGGCAGCGCGGCGTGCATGCACTGTGGGAAAGCACCCTCCCCGAACGTTACGGCAATCGCTATCGGCTGCTGATCGCCCCCGCGGTGGTCATCGACGCGCCTCTGAGCAAGGCCTGGGCTCTCGTGCTCGACAGCCACACGCGCGTGGACAGCGTGCTGAGCCTCGACCTGCGCCTGCGCGCGCGGCAGGCCGAGGCCGCGCGGCTGGGCTATGCCCGTCGGGGCCGTAGCACCGTGCGCCAGCCTGCGCACGATCACGCCGAGGCCTATCAGGCCCTGCTGGGGGCGATGGTCGAGCAGCGCCTGCGCCGTGCGGCCCAGCTGGTGGCCAGCTATTGGCTGTCGGCCTGGGTCGAGGCCGGGCAGCCTGACGTGAATCTATCCGGGCAGTTTGCGCTCGTGGTGGACGCCGTCGAGGCGCCTGCTCAGGGGGACTCCTGCCGAACGCCCTGATTCTAACCGCTTGATTGATAGGAGAATAGGTTCAATCTAAAAACTTTCAAAAAAAAATGAAACTTGGTCTTGGCGCTTCTGGTTGAATTGTGGTCTTAACACGTCAACCATGCTGCAGAATAAAGTCATCCTCGTCACCGGCGGATTCTCGGGCATTGGCAAGGCCGTCACCGAACTGTTTATGCAGTCGAAGGCCAAAGTGGTGGCCGTCGGGCGGAACGCTCAAAACAAGGTGCCCAGCTATGCAGGCAATTACCTGCCGGTGGTGCGCAATCTGCGCACCGAGACCGACGCACAAGAGGTGGTCGAGTTCACCCTAGAGAAATTTGGGCAGCTCGATATCGTGGTGCACTGCGCGGGCAAAGGCCTGCTGAAACCGGCTAATGAACTCACCAAGGCCGATTTCGACCGCATGATAGCGGACAACTTCTACACGGCCTCGCTGGTCACGCAGGCGGCACTACCGCATTTCTTGCTGCGTAAGGAGGGCACACTGCTCTTCTTACCGGGCGTGGCGGGGGTGAAGGGCCTGGCCGGCGGCGCGGCCTACGGCGCAGCCAAGTTTGCGCTCATGGGGTATGCCCGCTCGCTGCGCGAAGACCTGCGCCGCACGCGCATCAAGGTAACCACACTGGTGCTGGGTGCTGTCGCGAGCGAGTTCTGGGACGATCTCGAGGGCGGCACATCAGCGCCCAAAGACAAGATGATGACCACGGCCGAGGCGGCGCGTGCCGTCTGGTACGCAGCGCAACAGCCTGATTCGGCTGTGATGAGCGAGCTCGTGCTGCAGCCGCTGCAGATGCAGACGGTCTAAGTGTGGTTCAGAGCCGGCTCAAGATCAAGCGCACACGCCAGAGGCGAATCACTTCGTTTAGGCTCACACGCACCGGTGGCAGATCGCCCGAGCCGCGCAGCTCGATGGCATTGTCCTCTTGCATGAAGTAGAGCCTGCGGATCCAGAGGCGACTGCCAAAGAGCGCTACGAAGACTTGCCCGCTGGGCAGGAAGCGCCAGTTGTCGCGCTCGGGGGCGGTGATCACGATCGAGCCTTGGCGGATGTCGGGGGCTAGCGCGTGGTCTTCCACCTCGAAGGCTATCAGCTCAGCATCGGGTCGCACGAGCTCAGGCAGCATGAGCTGCTGCAGGCCACTCACCTGGCTCAGGTCACAGTTCGCGGTGATAAATGCGGATTGGGCACCCAGATGCACGACGGGCACGAGGGGCTGGGCTTGTGCACGGCGCCCATAGCTGCTGCTGCCCTCAGCGAGCTCATAGCCACTAAAGCCACCCGAGGGCTGCTGGCCGAGCAGAAGCCAGTCGGTCGAAACCTCAAGCAGGCGCGCAAGCTTGACGATCACGCCAGTACCCGGATTCTCTGAGTCGCCTGAGAGGATGTCGCGCAGGCCCTGGCCCGAGAGCCCGATGGTGCGGGCGGTAGCGTTGATCTTTAGGCCCTTGTCACGCATGAGCTGCAGAATGCGGCCGCCGAGCGTGTTGGGGTCAGGAGTGAGAGGCATAGTCTAGGTTGATGCTACCCAAACTAGAACAATCGTTGCGCCAAGCAGATTTAACCAACTGGGCCAGTCTAGCACACGAAAAGGCTCGTGACCAGAGAGCTGACAGTTCCATCATCAGTTCACCTGCTCATATGGGTGAATAAACAGGCTAAGTAGCTGAGCTGCCATCTGCACTACCGCCTTTGCATCAAAATCAGTTGCTGAAGGGCGACTTTGTAAGACGGATTTATACCGACACAAGGGGCTTATTTTTATCGGCGACCCACATTAGAAAGCAGCTGGTGGGCCGTCTATATTCCTAAAAATAGAAAATCGTCTTATTTTAAGATTATTACTGATTATGAGTAAGATTGCCCGTATTGGTCTTTTTTTCGGCATTGTCTTGGCTTTTGGGCTTGGCGCGACTCGGGTGCCGGGAAGGGGGCTCTCAGCGGCAGGATACTGGCTTAACGTGGGTAAAAACTGGCCAGAGAGGCCTGTTCAGATTGCTTTCGTGCTGGCCGGTGGGGCGCGTGATCGGGGACTTGCGGCCGCTCAGGCTTGGCGGCAGGGGCGCATTGAGCGCTTGGTGGTGACGGGGGGGCTCACGCCTGAGCCTCTGCAGGCCGCAGGTATTCTATTAAACGAAGCCGAGCTTACCGCCCGCGTACTGCGGCGCCAAGGTGTGCCCGATACGGTGCTAACGCTCGTGCCCCGCGGCAGCTCTACCCACGACGAGTGTGTGTGGATCGTCGACTCGGCGCGACGCGCAGGTCTTCGCCACATCGCTATCGTGTCACACATCCACCACACCCGACGCATCCGTTGGCAGGTCAATCGACTCCTTAGTACAGATGACACGCTGCAAGTCTGGGTCATCGGGGTGCCGCCTCAGGACTATTCCCCCGAGCGCTGGTGGCACTCTGAGCAGGGGCTGCTGTTTGTCGTCAACGAGTATCTCAAACTGGCCTACTACGTCGTTACCTACTGACTACCTTCGATTATGAACTTTGTAAACTTCGACCGTATCCTCGACCCACTGCTAAAGTCTAAGCGCGAGCGTGCCGAGCAGACCATTCGCAGCCAGGTGGTGTGGGCCCTGGGGGCTGGCTTGGTGCCCGTGCCGCTGCTCGACGTGGCAGCGGTGACGGCGGTGCAGGTCAGCCTCGTGCGCCAGCTCTGCACGATCTATGATAAGACCTATGACGAAAGCAAGGGCCGTGCGATCGTGAGTGCGCTGATCTCGAGTGTGAGTGCTAGCATCGGTGCGAGTGTTTTCAAGGCGATTCCGGTGGTGGGCACATTCTTGGGCGGGGCCTCAATGGCCGTGCTCTCAGGGGCGACCACCTACGCTGTGGGCCAGGTATTCTGCCGCCACTTTGAGCGAGGTGGCACGCTCGACAGTTTTGACCTGCCGACGGCCCAGGCGCTGTTCGAAGAGGAATATGAGCGCGGCAAGGCCTATGCTCAGAAGCTCTACAACGAGCAGCGGGGCAAGACAGCCGAGCCCGAGCAGCAGCCGACCGCGGCTGCGCCTGCCGCGAGCGAAGACCCCTTCGTAAAACTCGAAAAGCTGGCCGCCCTGCGTGACAAGGGCATCGTGACCGAAGAGGAATACCTGCGTAAGAAGCAGGAGCTATTGAGCCAACTCTAAGCCTGCTGGATTTGTGGCGAAACGAACACGGGGTGACGATGACGCCCCCAAGGTGCCCATCACCCGCGACGGTCTGCGCCAGCTAGCACGACTACTGCGCTATGTCTATCCTTATCGACTGAGTTTTGGCCTCGGGCTGCTTTGCCTCGCACTGGGCAGCCTCGTGACGCTGAGCTTTAGCAGAGTTCTAGGCGGGCTCGTCGATGCTGGCAACCTAGGCGCCATGATGGGTCTGCCCGAACTGCCGGGCCGCGTGATGAGCGGCACGCGCAGCTGGATGCAGGTGCCGACGGATCTTGACGCGCTCGCGCTGCTGCTCGTGGGTTTGCTTGTGGTGCAGGCTGGGCTCTCGTTCGCGCGCATCGTGCTGTTTGTGAACGTGACCGAGCGCGCGCTGGCCGACCTACGCCGCGATCTCTATGCCCGGCTGATTCGCCTACCGATGAGCTTCTATGTGCAGCGCCGCGTGGGCGAACTACAGAGTCGGCTGGGCAGCGACATCGGCCAGATCGGCGACACGCTCACTTATACCCTAGCAGAGATGCTGCGAGGGTTGATTTTATTTGTCGTGGGCCTAGGCTTGATCCTGTTGCTCTCGCCGGGACTCACGGGGGTGATGCTGGCAAGCTTCCCGCTGGTGGTGGTGGCGGCGATGGTATTTGGGCGGCGCATCCGCAAGCTCTCGCGCGAGGCTACCGACCAACTGGCTGAGGCCAACACGGTGGTCGAAGAGTCGCTGCAGGGCATTCACACCGTCAAGGCCTTCACCAACGAGGCCCATGAGTCTGGCCGCTACGGTCGCGCTATTGCCGCAGTGGTTCGGGCGAGCCTTCGCAGCGGGATGTGGCGCGCGGGTTTCGCGGCCTTTATCATCACGGCGCTTTTTGGCTCGATCGTACTCGTGCTCTGGTACGGCAGCCGACAGGTGCAGCAGGGCCTGCTCTCGGTGGGTGAGCTGGTTACTTTTTTCACCGTGACGATGATGGTGGGCGCGTCGATGGCGGGCTTTGGCGAGCAGTTTGCTCAGGTGCAGCGCGCGCTGGGCGCCACCGAGCGCGTGCGCCAACTGCTCGACGAGCAGCCCGAGCTCGCGCTACCCTCACGCGCTGACGTGGCGGGCCGCGTCGGGCCTGCGCCGCCGA
>VYMD01000043.1_pt1 | contig 44725 bp, 34 predicted proteins | sample 5115311 | NCBI WGS metagenome assembly VYMD01 (sample SAMN12291779, study PRJNA351875) | freshwater metagenome | isolation source: freshwater lake | place: USA: Michigan, Wintergreen Lake | collected 2013-08-08
CGGCCGAGTGGGGGCCGCGCGCGCTGGGGCGGCGCAGCATCCTGGCCGACGCGCGGCGCAGCGACATCCAGGCCGAGCTCAACGCGCGGGTCAAAAAGCGCGAGGCCTTTCGCCCCTTTGCACCGGCGGTGCGCTGGGAGCGGGCCCGCGAGGCCTTCGAGCTCACCGAGCCTTCGCCCTATATGCTGTTCACCGCGCCGGTGAATCCTGCCCAGCGCAAGAAGCGGCCCGGCGACTGGGCCGCCCTCGACCTCGAGCAGAAACGCAGCGCGCCCCGCAGCACCTGGCCCGGTGTGGTGCACGTAGACTATTCGGCGCGGGCGCAGACGGTGCACCGCGAGACCAATGCTGAGTTTTGGGCGCTGCTCGAGGCCTTTGAGCGCGTCACCGACTGCCCCGTGCTGGTCAACACGAGCTTTAATCTTCGCGGCGAGCCCATGGTGCTGAGTCCTGACGACGCCTATCGCTGCTTCCGCCGGGCGGGGCTCGACCTGCTGGTGTGGGGGCTGGTCACCTTTGACCAACGCGAGCAGCCGCCTTGGACTGAGCCCGAGGCCGAACAGGCGCTCGACTGACGTAGCTTCACAGTATGGAATCGCTGCGTGAATTCTGGCAATTTCTGCGCGAGCGGCGCGGCTGGTGGCTCGCGCCGATCATCATCGTGCTGCTGCTGCTGGGCCTGATTGTCGTCAGCCAGAGCGCGCTCTCGCCGTTTATCTACACACTCTTCTGATGGACTGGCGGCGGCGCATAGAGCGGGCCGAAGACCGCGCATGGGCAGCCCTGAGCACGGGGGCCGCGGGGCTCGTGGCGCGGCTGCGGGCAGGCGTGCCCCAGCCCGAAGCGCTGCGCAGCCTGCAGGCGAACGCGGCCCTGGCGCTAGCGCTGCTGTTGGTCGCAGGTCTGTCGAGGCAAGTCCTCTGGGCCTGGGGCGCGGGGGCGGTGCTGCTGATCGGACTCGCGTGGCCGCGCGCTGGCCGCGCGCTGGCGAGGGCTTGGCTCGGCCTAGCCCATGCCCTCGGCTGGGTCAATGGCCGCGTGCTGCTGACGCTGCTCTATGGGCTGGTGCTGCTGCCCCTGGCACTGCTTCGGCGCTGGCAGCGGCGGCGACTGACCGGCTCGGGTGATGACCCACGCTTCGCGCGGGTAGCACCGCGGCAGACCACCTTCGTGGCGCGCAACCACAGCTATACGCGCGATGACCTGCTCAAGCCCTGGTGAACGAAACGGGCGCCTCAGCTGAGGCGCCCGTGGTAGGAAGTAAGGCTGACGTTTAGTCTTTGTCTTCGATCTCTTTGGCGTCGTCGGGCACATTGGCCTCGGTGACGGCGCTGCCGTCAGGGTTCACAAAGAACTTGCGCACCTCTTTGGGGCTGGCCTTGCTACAGCGCAGCACAAAGATGTGCTGGTTCTTCTTCACGTTTTTGAGCTCGGTGGCCCAGTCGAGGCGATAGCCGGGGTTGGCGGCGAGGGTGGCGCTGCTGACCGTGGGCGGCACGACTGGCCCGGGGTGGTGCACCTGCTGAAAGACGAGCTCGCCAGCTTCGGTGTAGCGCGCGCGGCTGCGCGTCTTGACCTGGCGCGGCTTGCGGGCTTGGCCGCGCTTATTGGTCGGCGTGGCAGGCGCCACTTCGGTGCTGGCGATGTCGAACACTGCCACATAGCGGGGCTTGAGTTTGCCAGCGGCCTCGGCCCGGGCGGCGGCCTCGGCGGGTTTGCCCCCATAGGCTTTGGCCATGCGGCCGGTGCCGTGCTGCTCCCACTTGACGGCGGTCATGCCAGGGAAGTCGCGGGCGAAGGCCTCGCGCACCACCTGGGGCACCTGGTCGGGTGTGACGACCACTGTGTTTTGTGCCCGTAGGCCAAAGCTCACGCACGCCACCAGCGTGGTGAAGATCAAGATCAGTCGTAGGTTCATATGGGTTGGACGCGGAAAGGGTTGCAGGGTTTAAGCTACGCTATTTCACGCGCAGGTCGTTGGCGGCGATGCTCTGCTTCCACAGCTCTTTGCCTTGGCTGTTGCGCACACTTAGGGTGAGCACGCGGGCGTCGCCGGGGCCAGTGACGGTGCAGTAAGCAAAGTTGCGCTCGCCGACGAAGGTGCCCGGCACCCGCAGCGGATTGGGCTCGTTGACGGCGCCCGGGGCAGGGCCCGAGGTCAGCGGGCTGCACGTGAAGTCGTAGAGCGGATAGGGCGCCGGGATCGCAACGGGGAACTTGGCGGGCTCAGGCGTGGTCCAGGCCGGGTCGGCGAGCTTGCTCAGCTCGGTGTGGTGACGGTCGCCGGTGAAAAAGAGCACACCGGGGATGCGCTCGGCGCGGATGATCTGAATCAGGCGCTGCCGCTCCTCTGGGGCGATGCGCGAATAGTTCTCATGGACTTGAACGGGGTTGAGCACCTGGCCGCCAATGACGATGATCTTGAAGTTCGCGACCGAGATTTTGAGGTTGTCGATGAGCCACTGAAACTGCTCTTCGCCGATCAGGGTCTTGGGCCCGTCGGTGAGGCGCGTGTCGTTGTTTCGGAAGGAGCGGTTGTCGAGGAAGAAGAACTGCACGTCGGCCCACACGGCGGTCGTGTAGATGCCCTGCCCGCGCCGCCCATAGCTGGGGTTAGCCCAGAAGCGTGTAAAGGCCTCGCGGGTGACGTCGGCCAGTGGATAGCCGCGGTCGCTGTCGTTGGGGCCGTAGTCGTGGTCGTCCCAGATGGCGTAGTGGGCGCCGGTGGCGAGCAGGCGCTGCAGCTCGGGTGTGGCGCGGTCGAAGGAGAATCGACGGACGATGCCGGTGCGGCTGCCCCAGTCAGCTTCGCGCAGATAGGTGTTGTCACCGCCCCAGACCATGACCTGGGGCCGGGTGGCCGCGATGGACTCAAAGATTTCATAGCCGCCGCCGTAGGGCGCGCCGGGCCGGTCCACCGCCGGTTCGTTGACGTAGGTGCATGAGCCGAAGGCGAAGCTCAGGTCGGGCGCGGGCCGCCGCCACATCCACACCGGCTGGGTCTCAAATTCGGTGACGTAGGGCCGCTCTACTTTTTTGCCGTTCACTAGCACCTCATACTGATAGCGCACGCCGGGCTCGACCGCGTCAGCCACGAGGTGCGCCGTGAGCATGCCTTGTGGGGTTGTGCTGATGGGCTGCGAGAGCTGGCGGGTGGCGGGCTTGCCCTTTTCCCAATAGGCCAACTGCACGGTGGCCGGGGCGGCGGTCTGCACCCAGACGGTGGCCTCGCGCAGATCGACGTGGCCGACCATGGGGCCCGAGCGCAGCAGCGACTCGGCTTTCTGGGCGGAGAGCGGAGCGGCTAGCGACAGCGTTAGAGCTAGCGCAAGCGCCGCGCTGAGACGGAACCACATTTTCATACAAGAGGATAAGCAAGCGAAGCTAGTCGCTGCTCGCCGCCCCTAAGCGCCCTGAAGCCCAGGATAACGAAAGGATAACCTGAGCGCCTAGACCGTTTTGCCGACCATGGCGGCGGCGACGGCGGCGTCCATGACGCGCTCGGCGAAGGGGCGCGTGTAGGCGTCGAGGGCCTCGACGGCGGCCAGCAGGCTGTCTTTGGTGGCGGTGGGGTGGGCCACCTCGGCCTCGAGCGCTGCCAGCAGACGACGCCCCTCGGCGAGCTCTGCCTCGGCGAAGAATGTCGCGTGCTTCTGGAAAAAGCCCGTGGCGGTGATGCTGAGCTGGCGCGCCTGCTCGCGGGCCTCGACCACGAGGCGCGTGGCCACGTCGGTCTGGGCGTGGGTGAGCGACTCGAGCAGCATGCGCTCGACCTCGTCGTCGGTGAGGCCGTATTGCGGCTTGACCTCGATGCTCTGGCGCACGCCCGAGCGCAACTCTTGGGCGGTGACGTGCAGAATGCCGTCGGCGTCGATGACGAAGGCGATCTCGACCTTGGGCAGGCCCGCCGGCATGGCCGGGATGCCGCTGAGGTGAAATTCGGCCAGCTTGCGGTTGTCGGTCACGAGCTCGCGCTCGCCCTGATAGACGCTGATGCGCAGGCTGGATTGGCCATCTACCTGCGTGGTGTATTGGCGGCCCACGCGGGTGGGCACCTTGCTGTTGCGCGGAATGAGCACGTCCATGAGGCCACCGCCGGTCTCGATGCCGAGCGAGAGGGGGGTGACATCGAGCAGCAGCAGGTCGCGGCGGTTGCCAGCGAGGATGTCGGCCTGTAGGGCGGCGCCCAGGGCCACGGCCAGGTCGGGGTCCACCGAGGTGTCGGGCGCCTGGCCGAAGAGGGCCTCGAGCTGCTGCCGCACGTAGGGAATGCGTGTGCTGCCCCCGACCAAGATCACGCGGTCGATCTGCCCCGTGACCAGGCTCGCGTCGCGCAGCGCGGCCTGGCAGCAGGCGAGCGTGCGGGCGATGAGGGGGGCGATGAGCGACTCGAGCTCGCTACGGGTGAGCTGCACGCTGTGGTCCTGCCAGGTGATGGTGGTGAGCTCGGCGGCTGAGAGGTCGACCTTGGCCTGGCGGGCGAGCAGGCGCAGGGTCTGCGCGAGTGATTTGTCGGTCAGAGCGTCGGCCCCCAGGTGCAGGCGATCGGCGATCAGTTGCATCATCAGCCGGTCGATGTCGTCGCCACCGAGATAGGTGTCGCCGTTCGTACTCAAGACCTCGAACACGCCTGCCTCGATGCGCAGCACCGTGACATCAAAGGTGCCTCCGCCTAGGTCATAGACCACCACCGTGCGGTGCTCGTCGGGCGAGAGGCCCAGGCCATAGGCGAGCGCGGCGGCGGTGGGTTCGTTCACGATGCGCAGCACGTCAAGGCCGGCGAGCTTGCCAGCGTCGCGGGTGGCCTGGCGCTGCGCATCGTTGAAGTAAGCGGGCACGGTAATGACCACGCGGCGCACCTCGGTTTTGAGTCGGTGTTCGGCGCGGGCCTTGAGCTCTTTGAGGATGAGCGCCGAGAGCTCGATGGGCGAATAGCTCTTGCCGTCCACTTCGATCTTGACCATGCGGTCGGGGCCATCGGGGCGGGCCATGAGGCGATAGCCAAAGTGGTCAAGCTGCTCGGCCACGTCGGCATAGGCCTTGCCCATCAGGCGCTTGACCGAATAAACGGTGCGCTCCGGCTGCGCGAGCAGCATGGCCTCGGCCTCTTCGCCCACCACGGGCGTGCCCCCAGCGGCGAGGTAGATGAGCGAGGGCACGATGGCCTGGCGCCCAAAGTCAGCCAAAGCCACGGGCTGCCCGTTTTCGATGGTGGCCACGAGGCTGTTAGTGGTGCCGAGGTCGATGCCGACGATGCGATCGGCCTCTTTGAGCTGGCCCGAGACGAGGTTGATGGGGATGCGGGGCATGGCTATTAAAACGCGACTGGCTGCTAAAAGGTGGCTTCGGGCGATGAAATGGGCAGGCCCTAAAACGCCGCGTCCCGACCGCAGGGGCCGGGACGCGGGCTGAGACGGTGGGCCTTAGTTGGTGGCGATGGCCGCCTTGAACTCGGCCGACGCGGCATACTGACGGAACTCAAGGTCTGAGGCAGCCTTGGCGCTCAGGGCCTTGTCGCGCGACACGGCCTCTTTCAGGTTGAGCGTCATCAGGTTGGTGTCACCTGAGCGGGCGCCGACGACGGCGAGCACGTAGTAGTTGAGGGCGCGGGCCTTGTCGTCACGCACGGCAGCGTCGAGGTCGTTCTTCGAGCCGGCCAGGTCGTTGGCGAGCAGCTTCGACAGGCCACCGTTGTAGCGGCTCAGGGCCACTCCACGAGCCTCGTCGAAGTAGGTGGCGGCGCGCTGATACTGGGCACGCTTGTGGTGCTTCACACCGAGCACGAAGGCCGCCTCGGGGGTACGCTGCACCTTGTACGACGCCTCGGCATAGTTGTATGCATCGTCCATGTTGCCACGCCACAGCTGCACGGCGGTCAGGTTGTTGACGATCACGGGGTCATTGGCCTTCTTTCCGTTGGCCTTGAGGAAGGCCTCGTAGGCGGCGTCTTTGCGGATGGCGCGCACATAGGCCTCGCCCAGGTTGTTGTGACCGCGGTGGTCGTCCGGATAGGCGGCTACATAGCCCTCGAGCAGCTTGGCGCGCTTCTCGGCGTCTTTGGTGCGGGCGGCGGCGTAGAGCCACTCTTCTTGGCTCAGGGTGGCCTTCACGTCGGCAACCATGATTTTGCCAGCGGCGAAGTCATTCACCATGGCGTCGAGCTGGTCGTCGCTGCGGGTCACGGCCGAGGCCTCCATGCGGATGGTGGCGCGGCGTAGCGGGGCAAGAATCTTCTCGACGCGGTTGGCACCGCCGACGAGGGCCATCACGCGGCGCTCTTTTTCGTCCTCTTCGTAACCAGCCGACACGATCTCGATGATCTGACGCTTGGTGTCTTCGCTGAAGGCCATCTGGTCGAGGTTGGTCTTAAAACCGTCCCAGTCTTCGCTCGTGGTCGTGATCTCAAAGAAGGTCGAGTCGAGGTATTGGGTATAACCCTCAGCCTTGAGCTGCTCGCTCAGCCACTTTTGCACCTCGCGCGAGCGATTGATCGACAGCATCTGGTTACGCTTGTAGGGGCCCTCGGGCGAGGCGAAACCGACGATGTAGACCTTCTTGGTGTCGTACTTCTTCTTCAGGAACTCGCCGATGGCCACGATGTCGTCCTTCTTGTACTGGTCCTTCTGGATCTTGAATACATCCTTGGGGAACTGGAAGCGGGCCTCAGCCGTGATGGGCTGGTTGGTCGAGTGGCTGTTGCCAAAGGTCTTGTAGCCGTTGTAGCCCTCGCCGAACATCTTGGCTAGGTCGTCGGCTGAGCCGCCGGCGATCAGGGTCGAGGTGGTGACGCAGCAGGCGCCCAGCGTGTAGTTGGGCAGCTGGATGGCCTTGCCACGGCGCTCATACATGCCCTTGGCGAGCACGGTGCCGCGGTTCATGGCCGCGCCATAAGGCACACCGAAGGTGAAGCTGCGTGAGGCACCGGCGGTCTCGAGGTCGGCAATGGTGCGGCCCTCGATGACGGCGTTGGTGAGCGCGCTCTCTTTGGTGCTATCGGCATCGTTGCGGATGATGAGCTGGCCGCTGTAGGTGGCGTCTTTGCGCACACCCGACTCCTTTTTGGGGCCCACCGTGATGCGGGCGGTGCCACGCACCGAGTCGGCGTGCACCTCGAGCGGCTCGGGGCTAACCCGGCCCGTCACCCCCTTGAACGGCGTGGAGCAGCCGATGGCGAGCGCCACGATGACGGCGAACGTGGCGAAACCGGTAGTAATGCGTTTCATGCGCAGTTGATAAGGATTGAGAAACAGGACTATCTGAGCGATCCGGCGCAAAAATAGCAGGAAAGTTTCAGCCCGTGGGGGCCCCAGCGTCTAAATTTGGGCCCACAGAGGGCCTTGTATGGCCCCCCGCCCCGTGTCAGCCGCTACCTATTACCTCTTGAAAGTCAAGGGCAAAGCCAAAATCCCGGACTATATCCAGGTGCGCGACGCCCAGTTCACCCTGATTGGCTACTTCCGGCCCGGCCGGGGTGCGCGCCACAGCGAGCGCTCGGCGGGGGCTGACGCCTTCAACCAGCAGATCGAGGCCCTGGCGGCTCCACTGGCCTATGGCCTGGTGACGCGCGTCGAGCTCGAGGGCACCCCCGACCTGAGCAGCGAACCCGCATGAGCAGCCCCACTCCTGCCTCCACCCCGGGCACACTGGTCGAGGCCAACCAGCTACAGCTGCAGCACCGCCGCCGCCCTGTGCTTGAGGGGGTGAGCTTCTCCATCCGCGAGGGGGAATTTGTGTACGTGATCGGGCGCACAGGCTCGGGCAAGAGCTCACTGCTGCGGGCCTGCTTTGCTGACCTACGGCCCTCGGCGGGCAGCCTGCGGGTGGGCGACTATCGCATCGAGCGCCTGCGCGAGCGCGAGGTGCCTCAGCTGCGGCGACGCCTGGGCATCGTCTTTCAAGACTTCCAATTGCTGCCCGACCGCTCGGCTGCGCAGAACCTGATTTTCGCCTTGCGCGCCACCGGCTGGCGCGATGGGGTCAAGATCAAGGCCCGCGTGGCCGAGGTGCTCGACCGCGTGCACCTGGCCGAGCGCGCGGCCAGCTATCCGCACCAGCTGTCAGGTGGCGAGCAGCAACGTGTCGCTATCGCCCGGGCGCTGCTCAACGAGCCACAGCTCATCCTCGCCGACGAGCCCACCGGCAACCTCGACCCAGACACCACGCTGAGCATTCTCGACCTACTCGTCGAGATCAACCGGGGCGGCACGGCCGTGGTGCTGGCCACGCACGAACACCATCTGATCGAGCGCTACCCTGCGCGCGTGCTCGAGGTGCGCGAGGGGCGGGTGATCGACCTGGGGCGCCAGGGCCTAGCCACGGCGGTGTTTGCTTAGCCAGGTCGCGGCCTATTTGCCTTGGCGGCAGCGCTCGAGAAATGCCACGCCGACAGCACGTGTGGCGCGAATGTCGAGCTGGGTGCTCTGCAGCGCTTCGTACAACGTAATGTTTTGCTGGTCTTCAGCGCCGACGCGAATCGGTATACGATAGGTCTTGCGACTTATGGGGCTCAAGACAATCAGCATATGCGCGGCCAGCGTGCCATCCTGCGTTCGGTAAAACTCTTCTATGCTGATTTTGTAATCCGCCACCAGATGTTCGGTCTTGTTGCGAAAGGCATACCCAGGCTTCAGAGATAAGCCTTGCTCATAGTATGTGGAATGGATGCCTTTGGTCAGATAGAGCCACTCTTCATCCGTCGTTTGCTGGGCTCGTGCCTCTGTTACAAACGTGCAGGTGACGTACAGCGCTAGGCTGAGAAGAACAAGAGAGCGCATAGCATTCGGTGCTTTGTTTCCGCAAAGTACTATCTAGTTCGCAGGGCCGTGCAGATCGCATAGAGTGCGATACCTGCCGAGACGGCCACGTTGAGGCTGTGTTTGGTGCCGTGCTGCGGAATCTCAAGCGCCAGGGCGCAGCGGCTCAGGGCGGCGGCGCTGACGCCCTCGACCTCGTTGCCGAGCACGAGTGCCAGCGGGGTGGGGATGGTGACAGCCGCGAAGGCATCGAGCGGGGTGCTGCCGTGGGTGAGCTCGAGGGCGGCCAGGGTGTGGGTGGCCGATAGCTGGTCGAGCAGGGCCAGGGGGTCGGGGTGGTGGCTCCAGGGCACACTCTGGGTGCTGCCCAGGGCGGCGCGCTCGATGTCGCGGTGGGGCGGCTGGCCGGTGAAGCCGGTCAGGTAGAGGTGCCCGATGCGAAAGGCGTCGGCCGAGCGGAAGATGGCGCCCACATTGTGCAGGCTGCGCAGGTTCTCGAGCACGAGCACGACGGGCAGGGGCGGCTGCACCCGATACTGCTCGACCGAGAGGCGGTCGAGCTCGGCCAGTGATTTTTTGGCAAAGGGCATGGGCGCGGGCCGGGGGTCGGGTTTTCCACCGCGAAGCTAGGCGGGTGGAGAAGCGGGCAACGGTGGCAGGCCCCTAGACTGCACCTTTACGAGATTCTAAGCCCCATGCCGCGCGGCCGCCCCCCCAAAACGAATCCCCCGCCCGCTGCCACGGTGCTGCCGCTGGGGCCCGAGGGCGAGGCGCGCACGCCGTCGCGGGCCACGGTGGCGCCCGACAAGAGCGCCGAGACGCCGCTGATGAAACAGTACAACGCCATCAAAGCGAAGTACCCCGGCACGCTGCTGCTGTTTCGCATGGGCGACTTCTACGAGACCTTTGGCGACGACGCCGTGACAGCCAGCCGCATCCTGGGCATCACGCTCACGCGCCGTGCCAACGGCGCCGCGGCCGACATCGAGCTGGCGGGCTTCCCCCACCATCAGATCGACGCCTATCTGCCGCGCCTCGTGCGCGCGGGCCAGCGCGTGGCGGTGTGCGACCAGCTCGAAGACCCCAAGCAAGCCAAGGGCATCGTCAAGCGCGGCGTGACCGAGATCGTCACCCCCGGCACGGCCCTAGCCGACCCCCTGCTCGACCGCGCGCAGTCGAACTATCTGGCCTGCCTCGTGCGCGACGAATCGGGGCGCGTGCTGGGCGCGGCCTTTCTTGAGCTGTCGACGGCCGAGTTCTTCTGCCTCGAGGGGCCGCCCCAGCGTGTCGAGAAGCTGCTCTATGCGCTGCGCCCGGCTGAGGTGGTGGTGGCCCGCCGCGACGTGCGCGCCATCAAAGACGACTACGGCGACGACTTTTACCTGCACCGGCTCGAAGACTGGGTCTTCGACGCGGCCTTTGCGCACGAGCGGGTGCTCAAGCACTTTGGGCTGCATTCGCTCAAGGGCCTGGGCCTCGACGATCAGCCGCTGGGCACCGTCGCGGCCGGGGTGCTGCTGCATTACCTCGAGCTGAACGAGCACCACCGCCTGGGCCACCTGACGCGCCTAGTGCCCTTCGCCGATGCGCAGGTGATGGGCCTCGACCGCTACACCGTGCGCAACCTTGAATTGGTGCAGCCGCTGCACGCCGATGGGCGCGCGCTGGTCGATGTGATCGATCAGACCCTCACGCCGATGGGCGCGCGCCTGCTGCGGCGCAGGTTGCTGTTCCCCCTGACCGACGCGGCCGAGATCACGCGCCGGCTCGATGCCGTGGCGTCTCTGGTGGCCGATGGCGAACTGCTCAACAGCCTGAGTGAACGCTTGCGCCGACTGGGCGACCTCGAGCGCATGGCGGCGCGCCTGGCCACGCGGCGCATCGGTCCGCGTGAGCTGGGGGCGCTGCGCGCGAGCCTCGACCACGCGGCTGCGCTCTGGGGGCGCCTGCACGACGGCGGACCGGCACCCTTCGCCGAGGCTGTGCGCCAGGCGCGCACAGCCGACCTCTCGCCGCTGATGCACCTGCTGGCCACCGAGCTGGCCGACGAGCCGCCCGCCACCCTCGCCCACGGCGGGGTGATTCGCGCGGGGCTGAGCCCCGAGCTCGACGAGCTGCGCACGCTCAAGGCCGACACCGAGGGCTATCTGCGCGCGCTGCGCGAGCGAGAGGCCCTGCGCACGGGCATCACCTCGCTCAAGGTGCAGTTCAACAAGGTCTTTGGCTATTACATCGAGATCACGCACGCGCACCGCGACCGGGTGCCCAGCGACTACATCCGCAAGCAGACGCTGACCGGCGCTGAGCGCTACATCACGCCCGAACTCAAGACGTTCGAAGAAAAAATGCTGACGGCTGAAGAGCGCATCGCGCGCCTCGAGGCCGAGCGGTGGGACGATCTGCTCGAGCGCCTGCAGCCCTACCTCGCCCCCCTGCAGAAGCAGGCCGCCCTGCTCGCGGCGGTGGACGTAGCCCACGGCCTGGCCCGCGCGGCCCTGCTCAATGGCTATGCGCGGCCAGAGGTGGTCGAGGCCGAGGGGCTCGACATCGAGGCCGGGCGCCACCCGGTGATCGAGCGCCTGCTGCCGCGCGAGCAGCCCTATGTGCCCAACGACCTACAGCTGCGCGCCGACGACGCCCAAATCTTGCTCATCACGGGGCCAAACATGGCCGGCAAGTCGGCCCTGCTGCGCCAGACGGCGCTCATCGTGATTCTGGCTCAGATGGGCAGCTATGTGCCGGCCCTGCGCGCACGAATCGGCGTGGTCGACAAGGTCTTCACGCGCGTGGGGGCGAGCGACAACCTGGCCGCGGGCGAGAGCACCTTCTTGGTCGAGATGAACGAGACCGCGCGCATCCTGAACACCGCCACGGCGCGCAGCCTGATCTTGCTCGACGAGGTGGGGCGCGGCACGGCCACCTACGACGGCGTGTCGATCGCCTGGGCGCTGGTGGAATACCTGCACGAGTTTGCGCCCGTGGCGGCCAAGACGCTCTTCGCCACGCATTACCACGAGCTGGCTGAGCTGGCCGAGCGCCTGCCGCGCGTGCGCAACTTCCACGTGGCGGTCAAAGAGACGCAGGGCCGCGTCATCTTCTTGCGCAAACTTCTGCCCGGCCATGCCGAACACAGCTTCGGCATTCAGGTGGCCGAGATGGCGGGCCTGCCCCGGCCGCTGGTCGAGCGGGCGCGGGCGCTGCTGGTCCACTTCGAGGCCGAGCACGGGGCGGCGCTGCGCGCGGCGGCGGGCAGTCCGACCGAGGTCAGCCGCTCGCAGCTGAGCATGTTTACCCTGGCCGACGACACCGCCAACCGCATTCGCAGCCTTCTGCAGGGGGTGGACGTGAACCGCCTGACACCCATCGAGGCCCTGCTCAAGCTGCAAGAAATTCAGCAGGCGCTGGACTGAGCCTTACTTCGACTGGGGGCTGCTGGTGATGAGGGCGTCGATCTGGCGGTGAAGGGCCTCGACCTCGCCGGGCTGGGCGGCGCCGACCCAGCGGCCGATGACGACGCCCTCGGCGTTGAGCAAATAGAGATAGGCCGCGTTGGTGTCAGGCCCGGTCATCTGATGATAGGGCGCCACGTCGGTGTAGAGCGTGACGACGCTGCCGTGCAGCTTGGGGTCGATGCCTGAGCGCATGCCGCTATCGATCCAGTTCGACCCTAGACCCCAGAGTTCATAGTTTTTGGAGAGGATGGGTAGCTCGAGGTAGGCGAAACCGAGTTGCCCGAGGTATTTGGCGAGCGTGGGCTTGGCCCAGGTGTCGATCTGGTACTGCGCCGACTGCACGAAGGCGACGCTGATCAGGGTGACCTTGCCCCTGAAGTCGTCTGGGGCGACGACGCGCGTCTTGGCCAGCGACTGCCCCTCGATGCGGGGGAAGCGATCATTCACCGCGAGTGGACGCGCCGGAAGGACTTGGGCAGAGGCAGGATCCATCGCAAAGACAGAGATGAGGAGGAAGGAAGCTAGGATAAGCGGCTTAGCCATACTCACTCAAGTGCGGCTTGCCCCGATTGGTTCAGTCGGCACGGGCTTGGGCCTGACTTGAAACGATTCATTGCCTTAGCTATCTTTGCAGCCCGAATCGCAGGACAGCCTGCGATGACCTGGAGGCTATAGCTCAGTTGGTAGAGCGCCGGATTGTGGTTCCGAAGGTCGTGGGTTCGAAACCCATTAGCCTCCCCCTCGCACAGGCCCCCTCAAGGGGCCTGTTGGTTTTTTAGGGCCTCGTGTTGAGTGAGACGGTAAGAGCGAGCCCTCGCAAAGCTTTGCGGCGGCGGCGAGCAGACATTGCGCCGAGCACCGAGGCCCGCGAACGGCGTCACCGCTAGGTTGCGCCCATGACGATCTGGATTCTGGCCATGAGCATCGCCGCCATCGTGGTGCTCGTGGCGCGGCTGCGGGTGCACCCGGCGCTGGCCCTGCTGGGGGTTTCGCTCGCCTCGGGCCTGGCGCTGGGCCTCTCGGCCACGGCCACGCTCAAGACGATTCAAGACGGCTTTGGCAGTCTGCTGGGTCAGATCGGTCTGACCGTGGTGCTGGGCACGCTGCTGGGGCAGCTGCTCGAGCGCTCGGGTGCGGCGCTGCGCCTAGCGCTGGCGGTGCTGCAGCTGGCGGGACCCAATCGACCCGGCTGGGCAGTGGCGGCCATCGGCTATCTGGTGGGCATTCCGGTGTTTTGCGACTCGGGCTTTGTGCTGGTGTCGCGCCTGCATGCGGGCCTGCACGCGCGCAGCGGCGTGGGCCTGCCCACGCTGGCGGTGGCGCTGAGCAGCGGCGTTTTTGCCACCCACACATTGGTGCCCCCCACGCCGGGCCCCATCGCCGCCGCCGGCAATCTGGGCCTGGGCGAAGGCTTGGCTTGGGTCATGCTGTTTGGGGCGCTGGTGGCGCTGCCGGCCACCGTGGTGGGCGCGCTCTATGCGCACCGGCTCGGCGCCGTGACTTCTTCTACCGTCGCGCAGGACGAGGCACCGGCGCAGAACGCGCCCACGCTGCCGTCGCTCGCGGGCGCCCTGCTGCCGATGGCGGTGCCGGTGCTGCTGATCGCGCTGGGGGTGGTCGTGCCGCAGCTGGGCTCGGCATCTGCCCTGTCAGCGCTCGCTGCAGTGCTGGGCCACCCGCTGGTGGCGCTGAGCATCGGCTGCCTACTGTGCGCGGCGCTGATGTGGGGGCGCCGCAGCGAGATCGCCCCCGCCATCGAGCGCGGCGTGACGCTCAGCGGACCGATTCTGATCATCACCGCCTGCGGGGGCGCCTTTGGGGCGGTGCTCAAGGCCACACCCCTCGCCACCGAGCTGCAGGCCTGGGCGGCGGGCAGTGGCGCGCAGGGACCGTGGTTCCTGCTGCTCGCATTTGCAGTGGCGGCGCTCTTTAAGACCGCGCAGGGCTCGACCACGGCCGCGATGGCGATCGCGTCGTCGCTCTTGGGCGGGCTCGTCGCCGCCGCAGGTTTCAACAGCGATGCTGAGCGGGCCGTAGTGGTCTGTGCCATCGGGGCAGGCGCCATGGTGGTGTCGCACGTGAACGACTCGTATTACTGGATCGTGACACAGTTTGGATCGATCGCTCCAGCGGCAGGCCTGCGCACCCAAACGGTGGCGACAGGTCTGATGGGCGTAGCGGCACTCGTGGCCACGCTACTGCTCTACGCGGCGCTGCAGGTGCTCTGAGTAGTCCCCGACTTTTTATGGAATGAGGCCGACGATGAGGTCCATCACGTTCGTGCCAGTGGGGCCGGTGATGAGGGCTGAGCCCAGTTGACGGTGCACGGTGGCGCTGTCGCAGCGCGCGAACGCATCGGCTAGATCGAGGCCCCGCTGCTGCGCCTGCGCGAGGGCCAGCGCGTCGGCATAGGCCCCGGCCGCCTCGGTGGGCCCGTCGGTGCCATCGGTGCCAGCGGCTAAGAGTGTAAAGCTGTCGGCAGGTGTCATCAGCAGCAGCGCGGCGAGGGCCAGGTGCTGACAGCGGCCGCCGAGCCCCGTGCCCTGCACCTCGACGGTGGTCTCGCCGCCCCATAGCAGCGCTATGGGACCGGACCGGGCCGAGCGGAGCTGCGCGAGTAGGCGTGGTGCGGCGGCGGCGGCAGAGCCGGTCAGCGGCGCATCGGCGACCACAGGACGATAACCCAAGCGATTTGCCGCCTCGGCGGCAGCGGCCACAGCGGCAGCGTTGTTACCGAGCAGCACGGTGGCATGCGGCGCAAAGCCCTCGGCTGACTTGAGCGTGTCGGGCCGCTGATGGTTCACCCCCGCCGCCAACCATCCTCTTAAGGCATCCGGGGCGATCACGCGGTGGCGGTCGAGCACGCGCAGCGCGTCGGCATAGGTGGTGGGGTCGGCCACGGTGGGGCCCGAGGCAATGACGTCGAGCGGGTCGCCGACGACGTCTGACACCACCAGGGTGAGCACGCGCGCGGGCTGGGCGCGGCGCAGCAGCTGTCCACCCTTGATGAGCGACAGGTGCTTGCGCACGGCGTTGAGGGCGGTGATGTCGGCGCCCGCGCGTAGCAGGGCGTCGGTCAGCTGCCGCAGGTCGTCGAGGGCCGCGCCCGGCGGCAGGTCGGGCATGAGCGCTGAGGCCCCGCCGGTGAGCACGACGATCAGCAGGTCGTCGGCCACGAGCCCGTCCACGAGGTGCATGAGTTCGGCCGTGGCGGCGAGCCCGGCGGCGTTGGGCACGGGGTGGGCGGCCTCGCGCAGGCGCACGCGGCTGAGCGGCAGGCCGTGTCCGTCTTTGACGATCACGAGGCCGTCGGTGAGGTGCGGCCCGAGCAGCTGCTCGAGGGCCAGGGCCATGCCTGCAGCAGCCTTGCCGGCGCCGACCACGATCACGCGTCCGCCCTGACGCAGCGCGAAGCGATGCGCGTCGATGCAGAGTTCGCGCCCATCGAACCGCAGTCGGCCGCGCACCAGGCGCTCAGCCTGCACGGCCGCCACCCCCGCCTCGAAGATGCGCTGGGCGTGGGCGCGACGCTCGGCGGCTGTGGGCATCACCGATACTGTTGCTGCGCGGGCTGATCGCCCCGCGCTGGGCTCAGGCGCCAGCGCTTGGGTTCGTGCCAGGCGCCCTCAGCGCGCAGGTTGGTCGTGGCCTCGGTGCTGATGCGCTGCATGCTCGGCGCGGGCTCGGGCAGCTCGATGTCGCGCAGCAGCACGCCGTTCACATTTTTCATCCAGAGGCCGTGGCGGGGCGCGCCCGTGCTGCGCTCGATCACGCGCACGTTCTCCAGCCGCAGGCCGCGGATGTGGGCAAAGGTGAACTGTGCGGGCACGCGCGAATAGTCCACGCCATAGGTGCTGACCTCGCGCGCGCCCTTGGGCTTTTTGAAGCCGGACACATCGGCTGCGCTGTCGACATACACCGTCACGTCGCGGAAGGTCAGATCGGTCGCGATCGATTTTGGATGCCCGGCCACGAGGCTGTTGCCGGCGGTATAGATGTGAATGTTGTCGTAGGTGATGTCGTGGATGCGGCCGAGGGGCGATTGATCGTTGCGCTGGTCGAGGTCCACGTAGATGGGGTAGTTGTTCTTGCTGCGCGAGCGGCAGTCGATCTGGATGCCCGAGAAGCGGATGTGCTCATAGGTGCCGCCGTCTTTCATAAACAGGGCAAGGCCAAAGCGCGTGTTGCGCATCACGATGTTCTCAAATGAGCAGAAGCGGATGGTGCTGCCCGAGCCGGTGCCGAGCTTGATGCCGGCGTCGTCGCTCTCGATGATGCAGTTGGTCACGGTGATGTTCTCGACAACGCTCTGCCGGTCGGCGCCCTCGCGGGCCTTGAGGCAGATGGCGTCGTCGCCGGTGACGAGGCGGCTATTGGCGATGCGTACATTGTTGGTCAGACGCAGGTCGATGCCGTCGGTGTTGGGCGTGCGCACGTTGCTGAGGATGCTGATGCCGTCGATCACGACGTCGTCGCATTTCGAGAAGGCCATGTTCCACCCCGGGGCGTCGACAAACTTGGTGTCGCGGATGCGCACGCCGGTGCAGCGCTCGAAGTGCAGCCACTGCAGAGGGCGCCCCGGTGTCGCCTCATAGGTGTCGGTGCGGAAGTAGCGTTCGTTGCCGTAGAACGTGCCGGGGCCCTCGATGCCGACGTTGCGGGCGTCAGCCGCATAGAGGAAGTGGCGGTGAACGGTGTCGTAGTCGGCCGGGTTGGGACTGCTGAGCAGGGTGGCGCCGGCCTCGAGGTAGAGGCGCACCCCGCTCTTGAGAAAGAGCGTGCCGCTGCGCCAGGTGCCGTTGGGCAGATAGACCGTGCCGCCGCCGAGGCGCGCCAGGCTGTCGATGGCGCGCTGCAGCGCGGGTCGGCTGTCATGCTCAGCGCCCGAGCGGGCGCCGAGCAGGCGGATGTCGAGCGCGGCAGGCGGCTGGGCCCAGGCGGCTGTAGCCGTGAGTAGCAGGAGGACAACGAAGCGTAGCATCAGGCGGGGGGAGTAGAGCGTGAGTGAGAGTCGGGTTCGGCGGCAGCGATATCGTCCACCGCGGTGGCGGCGGGCAGCAGTTCGTCGGGGGTGCCCGCGAGTGCGCGGCGGTATCGGGCCTCGTCGAAGGCCTTTTCGTGGCGGGCGATCACCATCGTGGCCACGCCGTTGCCGATGAGGTTGGTGACCGAGCGGGCCTCGCTCATGAAGCGGTCGACGCCCAGCAGCAGGGCCATGCCCTCGACCGGAATCATCTTGAGCGCAGCGAGCGTGCCCCCCAGCACCACAAAGCCACTGCCCGTCACACCGGCCGCCCCCTTAGAGGTGAGCATCAAGATGCCGAGCAGCGTCAGCTGCTGCGCCCACGAGAGCTCGATGCCATAGGCCTGGGCCAAAAAGATGGCCGCCATCGACAGGTAGATCGAGGTGCCGTCGAGGTTGAACGAATATCCGGTGGAGATGACTAGGCCCACCACACTGCGCTGGCAGCCGATGCGCTCGAGCTTCTCGAGCATGCGGGGCAGGGCGGCCTCGCTCGACGAGGTGCCGAGCACGATCAAGATTTCATCACGAATCAAGCCGAGGAATCGCCACAGGTTGAACCCCGAAACCCACGCGATCAGGCCTAGTACGCCGAAGATGAACAGCGCCATCGTCAGATAGACCGAGCCCATGAGCTGCATCATCGGCAGCAGCGCGGCAGCGCCAAACTTGCCCACCGTATAGGCCATGCCCCCCAAGGCCCCCAGCGGCGCAAAGCGCATGATGATCTCGAGCACGCGAAACATGAGGCTGCTCAGGCGCTCGAGGGTGGCGATCATCGGCAGGCGCCCACTGTCGGGCATGCGGGTGAGCGCCAGGCCAAACAGGGCCGCGAAAAAGAGCACCTGCAGCACATCGCCAGCAGCAAAGGCCCCCACGGCCGAGTCGGGCACAAGGTGTAGGAAGAATTGCTTCCAGTCGAAGGAGGCACCCGCCTCGGCGTATTTGCTCACGTCGGTGCGCGCTTCGCTGGGCACGTCGATGCCGTCGCCGGGCCGGATCACGTTGGCCACCACCAGGCCGATGCCGAGCGCCAGCGTGGTGACCACCTCGAAGTAGAGCAGGGCCTTGCCCCCCACGCGGCCCACCTGCTTGAGGCTGCCCATGCTGCCCATGCCCAGCACCACCGTCAAGAAGACAATGGGGGCGATCACCATCTTGATGGCGCGGATAAACAGCTCGCCCAGCACCTGCAGGCTCACGGCAAACTCGGGCACGACCAGCCCCAGCCCAATGCCCAGGGCGATGGCCATGAGCACCTGGGGCGTGAGTCGGCGGTACCAGGCTTTGGGGGTCGAGGTCGGTGTGGGCATGCGGCGGTGCAATCCTAGGGCTAGGTGGGGCAGGGTTGGCGGCGTGCAGAGAGCCGTCTGGGGCCCTTGTGCCGACAACGTTTGCAGCAAAAGCGCAGGCTTGCAAGCCCTCACGGCCTTGCCGTCACCCCACACCCACGGGCACCTTTGACCCACGCCGAATGCTCTTTGCTCATGCGGACACTTGATCTTTTTTCGTTGCAGCACCGGATCGCCCTCATCACCGGAGGGGGCACGGGCCTAGGCTTAGGCATGGCGCGCGCCATGACCGGCGCTGGGGCACGTGTGGTCATCAGCGGCCGCCGCGAAGACGAACTCAAAGCCGCCGTAGCTCAAATTGGCCCCTCGGCCGACTACGTCGTGAACGATGTCACCGACCTGGCCGCAGCCCCCGCGCTCGTCGCCGAGGTCGAGCGCCGGATGGGCCCCATCGACATTCTCGTCAACAACGCCGGCATCAACCTCAAGCGCCCCATCGCTGACACGACCGATGCTGAGGCACAAGCGATTCTCAACACAAACGTCATGGGCGTCTATGCCCTGACCCGCGCGGCATCCAAAGGCATGGTCGAGCGCAAGCGCGGCAGCATCATCATGATCTCGAGCATGGCGGCGCTCTATGGCCTGTCGTATGTGTCGGCCTATGGCGCGAGCAAGGCCGCCGTGGCTGGCCTGACGCGTGTGCTCGCCAGCGAGCTCTCGCCCCACAACGTCAGGGTGAATGCCATCGCGCCGGGCTTCATCGAGAGCCCGATGCTGCGCAAGGCGCTCGACGCCGACCCCGCCCGACGCGAGAAAATCGTGGGCCGCACCCCGATGGGGCGTTTTGGTTCGGCGGATGACATCGGGCTGGCCGCCGTGTGGCTGGCCAGCGACGCGGCCGCTTATGTGACGGGCATCGTGCTGCCCATCGACGGCGGGAACTCGATTGGCTTTTAATGCTATAGCCTATGCTTCAACTTCCTCACTTCTCGTTTGGCATCGGCGATCGCTTTGCGCGCCAGGGCGCCGCGCAGCTGGCGGCCTTTCAGCGACTCGAGCGCGAGCACGGCCTGGTGGTCACACCAGTTTGGAACAAAAGCAACCGCGAGCACAACACCGTGCACAGCGAGCCCGCCAGCACCCGTCAGGCTGCGGATGCCGCCGTGCAGGCCCTGGGCTGGCGGCACGGCCACCTCGTGGACGCAGATCACATCACGCTACAGACGGTCGACCGCTTTCTGCCGCACTGCGACTTTTTCACGCTCGATGTGGCTGATGCCATCGGGCAGCGCGCCGACGACGAGGCCATCGTTCAGTTTATGCTCGCCGCGCGCCCCTATATCGGTCAGCTGCAGATAGCGGGCATCGCCAGCCCGTTTACCGTCACCCAAGAGCAGGTGCACCGCATCGCCGAGACCTATGTCTATGCCGCTCAGCAGGCGGGTGCCATCTATCGCCACATCCGCGCCACCCGGGGCGAGCATTTCGTGGCTGAGGTGTCGATGGACGAGGTCGAGGCTCCTCAGTCGCCCGTCGAGTTGTTCTTCATCCTCTTGGCGCTCAGCCGCGAGGGCGTGCGGCTGCAGACCATCGCGCCCAAATTTACCGGCCGCTTTAATAAAGGCGTGGATTATGTGGGCGACGCCGATGCCTTCGCGCGCGAGTTTGAGCACGACGTGCACGTGCTGCGCGCGGCGGTGCATGCCTTTGGCCTACCGGCGAATCTGAAGCTGAGCGTGCACAGCGGCAGCGACAAATACACGCTCTACCCCATCATCCGCCGCGTGCTGGCGCAGACCGGTGCGGGCCTGCACCTCAAGACGGCGGGCACAACCTGGCTCGAAGAGGTGATCGGGCTCGCCCGCGCGGGGGCGCAGGGCCTTGTGCTCGAGATCTACGCGCGCGCCTATGACCGCTTTGACGAACTGGTGGGGCCTTATTCCTCGGTGCTCGATGTGCAGCGCCCCAGCTTGCCCGCCCCCGAAGACACCGCCCGCTGGGATGGAGCCCGCTGGGCCACCGCGCTGCACCACGAGCCTGCCGCCAGTGAGCTGCACCAACAGCTGCGGCAATTCATGCACGTGAGCTATAAAGTGGCGGCCGAGCTAGGCGCGCGCTACCTCGAGGCCCTGCGTCAGCACGCGCCGGTCATCGCTGACGGGGTGACGGATAATCTGTATCGCCGTCACCTCGTGCCCCTCTTCGCGGGGCTCAAGAAACCGCAGGTCGCGGCCGAGTTTGCTCATGTTCTCGCGCGCTAAGCGCCTTCTTTCTCTGTATGAAAATCACCGACGCCAAAGTTTTCGTTACCTGTCCGGGGCGCAACTTCGTTACGCTCAAGATTTACACCGATGCGGGCATCTACGGCATCGGTGACGCCACGCTCAACGGCCGCGAGCTGGCCGTCGTGTCGTATCTCGAAGACCATGTCATCCCCTGCCTGATCGGCCGCGACGCGAGCCAGATCGAAGACATCTGGCAGTACCTCTACCGCGGGGCCTACTGGCGCCGAGGCCCGGTCAACATGAGCGCCAGTGCAGCCGTCGACATGGCCCTGTGGGACATCAAGGGCAAGGCGCTGAACACCCCAGTCTATAACCTGCTCGGTGGCAAGAGCCGCTCGGCGGTGATGGTCTATGGCCACGCCAACGGCGCCGACCTGCACGACACCATCGCTGAGGTGGGCAAGTATGTCGACATGGGCTATCGGGCCATTCGCGCACAGAGCGGCATCCCGGGCCTGAAGAGCACCTATGGCGTGGGGCGGGGCAAGCTTTTCTACGAGCCCGCCGAAAAGGGGCTGCCCCCCGAGAACACCTGGAACACGGAAAAGTATCTCGTCTACACCCCGCAGCTGTTCAAGGCCCTGCGCGAGGAGTTCGGCGATGAGCACTACCTGCTGCACGACTGCCACCACCGGCTGACGCCGATTCAGGCCGCGCGCCTGGGCAAAGAGCTCGAGCCCTATCACCTGTTCTGGCTCGAAGACACCGTGCCCTGCGAGCTGCAAGAGAGCTTTCGCCTGATCCGCCAGCACACCACGACGCCGCTGGCCGTGGGCGAGGTGTTCAACACGATCTATGACTACACGACGCTCTTCACCGAGCAGCTGATCGACTATGTGCGCATGTCGCTGCTGCGGGGTGGGGGCATCACGCCCAGCCTCAAGGTGGCCCACATGGCGGGGGTGTATCACATCAAAACGGGCTTCCACGGCGCCACTGATCTCTCACCCGTGACGATGGCCGCCGCGCTGCACTTCGACTTAGCCATCCACAACTTCGGCGTGCAGGAATACATGCGCCACACGCCCGAAACCGACGCCGTCTTTCCGCACCATTACACCTTTGACAAGGGCTATATGTATCCGGGCGACGCGCCAGGCCTGGGTGTGGACTTCGACGAGACGCTCGCGGCGAAGTATCCCTACGAGCGGGCCTACCTGCCGGTCAACCGCCTCGAAGACGGCACGATGTTCAACTGGTAAGCAAAGCTGTGAATCGCCGCGCGTTCCTCTCCACCGGACTGATGGCCACTGCGGCAGCGGCGCTGGTGCCGCGTGCGCTGCGGGCCCACGCTGACCGCCGGAGTGGTGGCGAGCGCATCGCCTATTACTACCGCGCGCACACCTACACCTGCGTGCCGCGCCACATCCGCGAAGACTTTGCGTGGATGCGCGACGTGGGCACCACGGCCGTGGGCATCACCCTGCTCGAGCAAGACCTCGAGCACATTCCGCGCAACCTCGACATCCTCTTTGCCGAGGCGCAGCGGGCCGGGCTGCGGGTGCTGGGCGTGCCTTCGCGCTGGGGGGCGCTAGTGGCGGGTGCGCCCAAGGTGCCCAGCGCCTTTGCCTGCAGCCACTTTGACACGCTGGTGCGGAAGAAGAATGGTGACTACTTCACCAACACGACCTTCGGGCCGATGTGCAGCGTCTACCACCCCGACACGCTGGCCTTCGTCACCGATGGCCTCGACCGCATGCTGGGCGGCTGGCCCTTTGCGATGCTGCTGTGGGACGAAGTGAAGGCCTATCACGTGCTCGACTACAGTCCGGCCGCGCGCGCGGCGCTGGGCGATCGGGTGGGCGAGCGCGCCGCGCACCTGGCAGGCGTGACCGAGTTCTTTGCCAAGGCCAACGCCCACATCAAGCAGAAGCACCCCAAGGTGACGACGCTGCTGATGCTCTATGCGAACATCGAGGCCGACATTCTCGCCAGCGCAGCTGCCTGTGGCCAGCTCGACGCCATCGGCATCGACGGCCGCCCCTGGCCTGCCGACGCAGGGGGACAAGACGAGCAGCACGGCAAAGTGCTGCTGGGCGCGCCCGCCGAGCGCCTGTTTCAGCTCAGCGCGGCCAGCGGCAAGCAGAGCTTTGCGCTGATCGAGAATCACAACATGCGCACGGCCGACTATGCCCTGCTCGACCGACACCTGCCCCAGGTGCTCGCCCTGCCGTATGACCATCTGATCTATTATTACTATCCGCGCAACCTCGAGCGGCCTGACGAACAAATGGCCCTGATGCGCACCCACCTTCGCGCACGATGACCGCCGCCCCGCTCCGCACGCACTTTCTCGACGCTGACTTTCTGCTGCAGAGCGAGCCCGCGCGTCGGCTCTATCACGACCATGCCGAGGGGTTGCCCATCATCGACTATCACTGCCACCTCAGCCCCGAGCTGATCGCGGCCGATCATCGCTTTGCCAACCTGACCGAAATCTGGCTGGCCGGTGACCACTATAAGTGGCGGGCGATGCGCGCCAACGGCGTGGACGAAGACCGCATCACCGGCGCGGCCAGCGACTGGGATAAATTCGAGGCTTGGGCCGCCACCGTGCCCTGGACGGTGCGCAACCCGCTCTATCACTGGACGCACCTCGAGCTCAAGCGCCCCTTTGGGTGGGAGGGTCTGCTCGACGCCAGCACAGCCTCCGAGGTCTATACCCACGCGAACGCGCTGCTGGCCACGCCCGCCTTCAGCGTCGGGGGGCTGCTGCAGCAGTTTGACGTGCGACTGGTGTGCACCACCGACGACCCCACCGACGACCTGGCCGCGCACCGCGCCATCGCTGCGCGGGGCAGTGGGCCCCGGGTGCTGCCGACCTTCCGACCTGACCGGGGGCTGATCGTCACCGACCCTAGCGCGTTCAACAGCTGGGTCGCGCGCCTCGAGACCGCCGCCGGGCGCAGCATTGCCAACTATGCCGACTATCTAGCCGCGCTCGATGCACGCCTGGATTTCTTTCATGCCATCGGCTGCCGCATCTCTGACCACGGGCTCGAGTGCATCCCGGCGGTGGACTATACCGAGGCCGACGCTAAGGCGGCATTTATCCAGCTGCGCGCCGGTGCGCTGCCCACGCCCGAGGCGCGGCAGCAGTTCATGCTTGCCACGCTCGATCACCTCTGCCGCCGCTATGCTGAGCACGGCTGGGCGCAGCAGTTTCACCTCGGCGCGCTGCGCAACACCGCCCCACGCCTGATGCGCCGCCTCGGGGCCGACAGTGGGGTCGACAGCATCGGCGACTTCGCCCAGGTGCAGGGCCTAGCGCGCCTGCTCGGCCGCCTCGACGACGGCGGTCAGCTCGCCCGCACCATCCTCTATAACCTCAACCCCGCCGACAACGCCGCCTTCGCCACTCTGATTGGCAACTTCCAAGACGGCCAGATCGCCGGCAAGGTGCAATACGGCTCGGGCTGGTGGTTTCTCGACCAAAAGCAGGGGATGGAAGATCAACTCAATGCGCTGTCGAACATGGGCCTGCTGGCGCGCTTTGTGGGCATGGTCACCGACTCGCGCAGTTTCCTGTCCTATTCCCGCCACGAATACTTCCGCCGCGTGCTCTGCAACCTGATCGGGGCCGACATCGCGCGGGGCGAGCTGCCCGCCGACTACACCTGGCTGGGCGAGGTGGTGCGCCGCATCTGCTTTCAGAACGCAGCCGACTATTTCACCTTTGATCCGCCCATTGCCCCATGAACCCGCTGCCGCGCGTGGCCTGCTATGGCGAACTGCTGCTGCGGCTGAGCCCGCCCGGGGTTGAGCGGCTGCTGCAGGCGACACAGTTCGAGGTGCACATCGGCGGCGCCGAGGCGAATGTAGCGGTGGTCCTGGCCCAGTGGGGCGCCCCCGTCGAGATGCACAGCATCGTGCCCGAGGGGCCAATAGGCGACCGGGCCGTGCAGCACCTGCAGCGCTATGGGGTGGGGGTGCAGCACGTGGCGCGTGGCGGCGCTCGACTAGGCCTATACTACTATGAGGCAGGAGTGGGACCACGGGGGGGGCAGGTGATCTACGACCGGGCGGGCAGCGGCTTTGCCGACCGCACCGATGCGCCCGCCGCCGACGCCTTCGCCGGTGTGCATCTGCTACACCTGACAGGCATCTCGCCGGCTGTGTCGGCCGCTGCCGCAGCGCGCACCGAGCTAGTGGTCGAGGCCGCCCGCGCGACGGGGGCTAGCCTGAGCCTCGACCTCAACTATCGCAGTACCCTCTGGCAGTGGGGGCCGCCTGAGCCTGTCATGCGGCGCCTGGCCGCCGCGGCCACGATTCTCATCGCCGATCAAACCTCTGCTCAGGTCATGCTCGGTGTTACAGTGACTGGGCCTGAGGCACCTGAGCAGCGCTATGCAGCATTAGGCGCCGCGCTGGCCGAGCGTGCGCCGCACGCCGAGTGGGTGGCCTTCACACACCGATCGGGCGAACACTACGGCGGCTATCTGTGGCTCGCGCGTGAGCGGCGCCTCGTCAGCGTGCTACCGGTGGCGCTGCAGGTGGTCGAGCGCATCGGCGGTGGCGATGCCTTCACGGCGGGGCTGCTCTACGGCTGGCTCAGGCAAGCGGGCCCAGAGCACGCGCTGCGCCTCGCCCTGGCCGCAGCTGCTCTCAAACACACCATCGCTGGCGATGTGCTCATCGCCTCACGCACCGAACTCGACGAGCAGCTGAGCACCTCTACCCCCCGCCTCAAACGCTGATCCATGCCCTATCGTGCTGATGTGCTCGCCCGCCTCGAGACCACCGGTCTCGTGCCAGTGTTTTATCACCCCGATGTGACGGTGAGCCGGGCGGTCATCACGGCCTGTGCCGACGCGGGCCTGCGCGCGGTGGAGTTCACTAACCGTGGGGAGAATGCACCCGAGCAGTTCGACGCATTACTGGGCTTTATCGCCGAGCGTGGGTATGATGTGAAGCTGGGCGCAGGCACGGTGCTCGACGCTGCCACAGCCGAAGGCTTCATCGGGCGTGGGGCGAGCTTCATCGTCTCGCCCGTGCTCGACCCGCTCGTGGGCGAAGTCTGCCGCCGTCGCAGCGTGGCGTGGATGCCCGGCTGCGGCACGGCCACCGAATGCCAGCAGGCCCATCTGCTCGGCGCGACGTTGATCAAGATCTTCCCCGGCGCGGTGCTCGGCCCGGCGTTCGTCAGCGCCACGCTCGCGCCGCTGCCGCACCTACGGCTGATGCCCACCGGTGGGGTCGAGGCCAGCGAGGCCAGCCTCAAGGCCTGGTTCCAGGCCGGGGTGCGCTGTGTGGGCATGGGCTCGCCGCTGCTGGGCACGCTCACCGCGCCCGTGGACGTGGCCGCCCTCACCGCCCAGATACGCACCGTGCGCGAACGCATCCAAGCCGTGCGCCGATCCTGACCCGACCTGCTCCCTCGCCGCCGAATTGCCCATGACCACTCACCCCCCACATACTGCCGCCACCTCTGCTAAGGGCGTGGGCAGCTATCGCTGGCGCATCTGTGCCCTGCTGTTTTTCGCCACAGCGATCAATTACATCGACCGTCAGGTGTTTGGCCTGCTCGCTCCCGTGCTGCAGAAAGAAATCGGCTGGACCGAGCAAGAATACGGCTACATCATCGCGGCTTTTCAGGGGGCTTATGCACTCGGCTTCCTGCTCATGGGCTGGCTGCTCGACCGCTTCGGCGCGCGGGTGGTCTATGCCGGTGCGGTGGCGATCTGGAGCGTGGCAGCGATGGCCCACGGCCTGGCGCGTACCGTCTTCGGATTCGGTTTGGCGCGGGCGGGGCTCGGCCTTGGCGAGGCGGGCAACTTCCCCGGCGCGCTCAAGGTCGTGGCCGAGTGGTTCCCGCAGCGCGAGCGGGCCTTCGCCACGGGCCTGTTTAACAGCGGCAGCAACATCGGCGCCGTGCTTGCTCCCATCGTTGTGCCGATGATCGCCCTGAGCCTAGGCTGGCAGTGGGCCTTTTACCTGACGGGTGCGCTCGGCGTGGCTTGGCTGCTGCTGTGGGTCGTCACCTACCGCAGGCCCGATGCGCACCCCGGGCTGTCGTCGGCCGAGCGGGCCTACATCCAGAGCGACCCGCCCAGTCCGGCCATGCGCATCCCCTGGGGGCGGCTGGTGGGCTATCGGGGGGCCTGGGCCTTTGCCCTCGGCAAGTTTCTGACCGACCCGATCTGGTGGCTCTACCTCTACTGGCTGCCCAAGTATCTCAACTCGACGCATGGCCTCAGCATTGCCGACTTCGGTGCGCCGCTTGTAGTCATCTACCTGATCTCCGACGCCGGTAGTATCCTGGGTGGCTGGGCCAGCAGTCGGCTCATCGCGCGGGGTTGGACGGTCGACCGCGCCCGCAAGGCGGTGATGCTCGGCTGCGCCATCGCCGTCATGCCCATCATGCTCACGGCCTTCACGGCCGACCTGTGGACCAACGTGCTGCTGATCGCCCTCGCCGCTGCGGCACACCAGGCCTGGAGTGCGAACCTGTTCACGATGGCCACCGACCTCTTCCCGCGTCAAGCAGTAGGCAGTGTGGTGGGTTTTGGGGGCACGGCGGGTGCCATTGGCGGCATGCTCATCGCGGCCGTCACCGGCTGGGTGCTCGCCACGACGGGCAGCTATGTGCCCATGTTCGTGCTTGCGGGGGTAGGCTATCTGATCGCGTTTGCGGTGGTGCACAGCCTGGTGCCGCACATTGAGCCGGTTTCGCTGCCTGCCGAAGCTTAGGCCTTGCCCAGGCGCACAGAGCTCTCGCGCACGATCAGCTGCGTCGGAATCACCTTGACCTTGGCCATAAAGCCGCTCTGCGTGAGCACCTCGGGGTCGTCGGTCAGCTCAAAGAGCAGCTCGGTGGCAAGGCTGCCCATCTCGCGTGCGGGCTGGGCCACGGTGCTGAGCCGGGGTTGCAGCAGTTCGTCGACGGCTAGGTTGCCAAAGCCGACGAGGCCGAGGTCCTGCGGAATGCGCAGGCCGCGCCGCCGCGCCTCGAGCATGACGCCAAAGGCACTGCGGTCATTCACCGAAAAGATCGCGTCGGGAGGTTCGGGCAGGTCGAGCAGCGCAGCAGCGGCCTGCTGAGCCGTCTCTTGATTGAGCCGTCCTGCCACGACATAGCGCGGATCATAGGGCCTGTCGGCGGTGGCGAGTGCCTCACGGTAGCCTTCGTGCCGATTGCGCGCCACACCCAGCGTCTCGGGCCCTGCGAGGTGAGCGATGCGGCGATAGTCCTGCTCGATCAGGTGGCGCACGGCCGCCTGCGCCCCGCCGAAGTCGTCGTTGATCACCTTGTGCGTGATCAGCGACTCGATGGTCCGGTCGATAAACACTAACGGGAAGCCCTGCTCGAGCAGGGCCGCAAAGGGGCGCCCGTCGCGAGTGTCGGCGCTCACACTTACGATCAGGCCCTCTACCCGCATGGCGACGAGATGGTCGATCAGGCGTTGCTCGCGCTCCACCTGCTCGTTGCTCTGGCAGATAATGAGGTTATAGCCCTTGGCGTCGGCCACCTGCTCGATGCCGCTGATGATGGCCGAGAAAAAGGGGTTGGCGATCTCCGGAATTAGCACGCCGATGGTCATCGAGCGCTGCTTGAGCAGGCTCAGGGCCACGGGGTTGGGTTTGTACTTCAAGCGTTCGGCCACCTGCATCACGGCGGCACGAGTGCTTTCGTTCACCTCGTGGTGGCCACGCAGGGCCCGTGAGACGGTCGAGATCGAGATGCCCAGCTCGCGGGCGATGTCGCGGATGGTGATATAGCCTCGTTTCATGGTTCGGCTAGGCCAAGCCGGGCCTAAGGTTCAGATTGAGAGGGTTTTTACTGTGGTCAATCTCGCAAACGTTTTCGGTTAAAATGGGCCTTCCCTGGCTACCTTCTACGGTGCATATGGCAGGTACGCGATCAATTTGTCCTCACCAAACGCCTGGTGCTGTTTCTCTTACCGCGTCACAACGCCCCTCTCCCCTGGGCAGACGCGTCCAGAGACCAGCTCCCCTTGAATGCTTGCCCTATGATGCGAACCCTACGGTTGCTTGCCTGTGGTGCTATCCTTGCACTCAGTTGTTTCTCCCCACGTGCCTATGCACAAGATGTGCGCACGCGCGGTGACGAGGCTCCGACCCGAAAGGTCTCGAGCTTCGGTCTCATCACGGGCCGTGTGGTGGCGGCTGAGACGGGCGAACCACTGGCCGGTGCTCAGGTAATCGCGACGAGCGCGCAAGGCAACCAGCCCATCTTGGGCGCCATGGCTAACCTCGAAGGCAACTTTACTATACAGCGAGTGCCAGAAGGGCGATATGAGTTGCGTATCACGTACCTAGGCTACGCGCAGTCAAACACTACCGTGGATGTCCTTAGTGGGCAGGCCGCACAGGTCAATGTGCGCCTCCAGCCCTCCAACCTTCAGCTCAAAGAGGTCATTATATCGGGTTCGCTCGAGGGCCAGGCCCGCGCGCTGAACCAGCAGAAGAATGCCGACAATATCAAAACGATCGTGTCAGCTGACCAAATCGGCCGCTTTCCTGACCTGAACGTGGCTGAGGCCCTACAGCGCGTGTCAGGCATCTCGATCACCCGTGACAACGGCGAGGGCTCGGCGGTGCAGATCCGCGGCACCCCGCGCAACTTCACCACCATCAGCATCAACGGCGAGCAGATGCCCTCGACCGATGAGGGGGGCAACCGCGCCGAGGCGCTCGACCTCGTGCCCGCTGACCAGCTCGCCTCGATGGAAATCACCAAATCGGTGACTCCAGACCAAGACGGCGATGCTATCGGTGGGGCCGTAAACCTCATCACCCCCTTTGCCCGTAAGGACAAGCCCCGCATCAAACTCGACCTCAGCGGTGGCTATAACCGATTGCTCGACCGCTCGTATAGCAACGGTAGTGGCGGCGTGCAGCTCGACTTTGGCAGGAACGTGAACACCATCGGCCGCGTCAGCTATGACCAGCGCTTCTTCAGCGAGCGCCTAGGCGTGCTGGTGACGGGCACCTATTACCGCACGCTAAATGGCGAAGACCGCGCAGAATACGAATACCGCCCGGGGCCTGCGCCTGCTGATGGCTATGCTCCTGAGCTCGTGCGGCAGTTGCCCCAGCTGCTGATCGACCATGCCCTGCGCGACGCGCAGAACACCCGCACGCGTGCAGGCCTGACCTCGACCATCGACTACCGCTTTAACGACGTTACACAGATCTACTTCAAGTTCATCTACAGCTCGCTCGAAGACGACAATATCCGCCGACGCGTGCGCTACCGGCCACAGGTTCCCACGCGCTTCGATGCTGACACGGTGGGCAATGCCTTTGCTGGTTATCGAACCCCAGACACAACCCAAAATGACGCGCGCGTGCGCCGCGACGTCAACGACCGCGTGATCAAGCGCGAGAACTGGTCGCTCAACTTCGGCGCCAACCACACCTGGGGCAAGGTGAAGCTGGACTACGAACTATTCTACACCCAGAGTTTACGTCGCCTCAACAGCTTTCGCAACACGTTTGGCCTGCCCAACGTGACCTGGGCGGTCGATCGCAGCGATCCAGATTATCCCAAGTACACCTTCCTGCCCAACACCACCTATCCAGCGGGTGTAGATCAGTTTGAGCCTACGGGATATCAGTTCGTATCGACAGAGACCGACATTATCTCGACCACCAGCAAGAATCTAGTATTCAAAACAAACCTGCAGATGCCATTTGAGCTGGCGGGTGGCTCGGGCTTCATCAAGGTGGGGGTGAAGTATCGCCAGATCCGCAACCGACGCACACGCGACCTCGATACCTACGATAACATCATCGGGGGCGTCGCCAACTATCGCATGTCGCAGGTCGTGGGTAACTACGATGACCTCAACTACCTCAACGGCAACTATCGCTTAGGCCTGTTTCCTGAACCGCTTCGCTTGCGGCAGTATTTCGACAGCAATCAGGCGCTCTTTGTGCGCAACGGCACGTCGTCGTTCTTTCAGAGCGAGGCTTTCTTCTACGACGCCGTCGAAGACGTCATGGCAGGTTATGCCATGGGCCGACTCAACTGGTCTAAGCTCATGGTGCTCGCGGGCCTGCGCATCGAGGGCACATCGGTGAACTACCAGGCCAACTTCGTCAACCGCGCTGCGGGCGATACCACACTCGTGCCACGACCCGGCAGCAACAACTATCCGTTCATCCTGCCTAACCTACAGATGCGCTATGCGCTTGACGAGAACACAAACCTGCGATTTGCAGCGCTTTGGACCTTCTCACGGCCCAACTTCTTGAGTGTCGTTCCCTTCGAAGACATCATCATCGCTGACTTTGAGATCCGTCGTGGTAACCCAGGGCTGCGGGCTACGAATGCCTTCAACCTCGACCTGATGATCGAACGCTACTTCGCCTCGGTCGGGGTAATTTCGGCGGGCGTTTTCTACAAAGACATCTCCAATTTCATTTTCGAACGCCGCAGTCAAGAGTTTGTGGCTGGCCAGCTATACCAAGCCTTCACACCCGTGAACGGCGACCAGGCACAGATATTCGGCTTCGAGCTCGTCGGCCAGCGGCAGCTCGACTTTCTGCCGGGCTTTTTGAGCGGGATGGGCGTCTATGCCAACTACACCTTCACCACAAGTAGCAGCGACGTGGGGGCGCGTACCAATGTGCGTTTCCCCGGTCAGTCGAGCCACGTGTGGAACGCAGCGCTGACGTATGACCGCGGCGGCTTTAGCGCACGAGCCTCGCTGAACTACAACAGCTCGTTCATCCTGCGCATCACCGACGACCCAAACTTTGACGACTATGTCGATAGCCGCCTACAGCTCGACATCAACGTTTCGCAGAGTTTCCTCGATCGAAAAATGCGCGTCTACTGCGAACTCATCAACCTGACCAATCAGCCCCGCCGTGAATACAGAGGCGTGACCACGCTACCCATTAACCTCGAGTTCTACTCGTGGTGGATGCGCCTAGGTGTCTCCTATCGCCTGAATTAAGCCCCGCGCCGAACCTTATCTGCCCGAATGCCATGACCACTATTCGCTTCTTTATCGCGCCGCGCAGGCTCATACTGCTGCCTGCCCTGCTGCTCGTGCTTGTCGGCTGTCAGCTGGCCACCGACGAGGTGATCGAGCCGCCGTTCTACAACGTGCCTACGATCATCACCACTGGCCCCACTTCAGGCTCTCATCGTGCTGGGGGCATCGCGCTGCTACAGCTGTCGCTCTCGGCCAACGGATTCCTGCGTGAGCTCAGGGTGAGTCGAGACGGCGCCCTGGTTGAGACCATCCCCTTCACGATCAACGATGGCTCCGCGCGCAACCTTTCATATGTCTATTCGGTGCCCGCTGCGTCGCCACTAGGCAGTACGCAGGTGGTGAGCATCGTGCTCGTCGATCGCCAGGGGCAGCAGAGTGCGCCGTTCACCTACACGATCACAGTGAGTGGCGCCATCGTGCCGAGCACGTTTGCACTCCGCGACACGACCATCGGCGGCACCCCTTTCCGTCGTGTGTTGGGCCGACTCAACCAAGCGCAAACGCTGCCCGCCGGTCCTAACTATCTAGCACTCGACACGCTGAGCGTGGTGGACGGTGGCATTCTGACGCTCGACCCCGGTGTCACGCTCTACTGCTGGGGCAGATCGGCCACAGATACAGCCCAAATCGTCGTCGGGCCTGAGTCACAACTCGTGGCCAATGGCACCTCGACCTCACCGGTCGTATTCACCAGTCTTTTGGCAGCGCCCGGCCAAGTCGGAGCAGCACCCGGCGATTGGGGTGGCATTGTCATCACCGGTCTGGGCGGCACGACCAGCTCAGGCTCGCTTCGATTTGTGCGCATCGAATATGCTGGCTCGCAGCGCATCATCCTAGGTGTGCCAGATGACAACCGTTCGATCCGCATGAACAATGTGGGCAGCGGCACAACGGTCGAATACCTACAGACCTTCCGCTCGCAGAACGACGGCATCCGCGTCGACGGCGGGGCTGTAAACCTGCGCCGCATCCTCATCACCGACCACGGCGCCTCGGGCATTCGCTGGCAGAATGGTTGGACCGGCTTTGCCCAGTTCATCGTCGTGCATACCAGCACTGTCAAGCCCTGGAATACCGGCCTCACGCGCGACATCCGCGGCGAGGCTACTTCCTCCTTCCCCCGCCTAGCGAATATCACGCTGCTAGGGCCCGCAGCATCAGGCCCGAGCACAGCGAGGGGCTTCCGCCTTGAAAGCGGGCCTTCGCGTGCCCTTGTCATCGGCATGCTCGTGACGAACTATCCGAACAACGCTATCCGCACCGACGGCGCGAGCGCCTTTATCGCTAGTGGTGAGGTGCGCCTAAGCAACTGCCACACCTGGAATGGATCAGCGCTCTGGCACAGCACCACCGACCCCATGAAAAATCAGAACGGTAACAGCGAAGGCAATAATGCAGTGGGCACGACCAGCGGGGTAGGGGCGATGAACTTCGCAGGGATATTCCCCGGCTCGATGCTGAACCCGACCTCGCTGGGCCCGTGGTTTGAATCAGCCCCCTACGCGGGCGCCGTCGATCCAGCCAACGACTGGACGGCCAACGGCACCTGGGCGCGAAACGCTGACGGCTCTATTCGCTGATGCGTCGGCGCCTGCTGCTCGCGCTGGTTGTCGGCGGCGCCGGGTTCGTTTGGGCGCAGCCCAGCCCTCCACTGCCAGTTAGGCGCGGCGGGCTGGCTGCCGAGCTGCGCGGACGCAATCTCTGGCTGACGCCCGACACAGGCCGTAATCGGCGCATTACTCGCCTGCCGCTCGATCAGGTGCCCGAGTTCGGCTTTAGCCGCGTCGAGGGCGGCGCTGAGCAGAGCACCAATGCCGATGCGGGCGGTCGATTTGGTAACACTGTAATCGCCCCTGAGCTGCCCGCAGGTTGGCGCTGGCTGGCTGCTTTCAATGCGCCGGGGCCCGACGGGCCGATGAACTTCTTCTGCTACGACGGCTGGCTGGCCGTCCGTCGTGGGGTGCGCACCAACCACCGCCTGCGCACCTTCGGTCGCGACATCACGGCCGAGATCAGCAGCAATGCCTATCACATGGCCTTCAGGGGGCGTAAGGTGGTGGAGGACGAAACCTTCATGCTTGTGGTAAGCCCGGTGGCGCAGCAAGTGACGCTCGTGCTACCCCCGGAGCACGCCGGTGGTAGCAAGGCGCGAACGCTGAGTTTCTACTTGCAGGCCGGAGAGGCGCGCTTTGTGCACTTCGTCATTCCACCGCCCGAATACACCAACCTGCTCTGGCGGCCCGAGCGCGGACTGCGCCCGCAGCAGCAGCTCAACGCGGGCTGGCGCTTCACACGCAGCGACCCGCGCGGGGCGCAGCTGCCGACGTTCGACGACCGTAGCTGGGCGCGGGTAAACCTGCCCCACACTTGGAATGCCGACGACCTGCACGACCCACGCCCCGTGCGCGACAGCCTCGAGGTCATGCCGATGTACGATCGGGGGCCGGGCTGGTATCGGCTGCGGTTCAACGTGTCGGCCGAGTGGCGCGGGCGCTATGTGCGCCTAGACGTCGGCGCCGCCGCGAACGTGGCCGAAGTCTGGCTCAACGGCCAGCGTCTGGGCCAGCACCGGGGCGGCTACACCGACTTTCACCTGCGTGCCGACACGCACCTCAAGTTCGGCCCGGGTCTAGCGGGCGAAAACGTGCTCGCCATTCGCGTGGACAATAGCTATCGCGACGATCTGCCCCCCCGCACGGCCGATTACAACTTCCAGGGCGGGCTCTATCGGCAGGTGTGGCTCACCGCGCGCCCGCTGACCTTCATCAAGCACGTGGCGTGGAACACGCCTGAGCTTAGCGCCGCCCGCGCGCAGACCGAGCTCATCACCCTCGTACGCAACTTCGACAGTCGCCCCGCCGCGCGCACGCTCGTCACCAACCTCGTCGATCCGCTCGGCGAGATCGTGCAGAGCCTGCACCACAGCTTCACGATCCAGCCGGCGGCCATCGACACCATCCGCCAGCGAACCACCGTGCTGCATCCCTGGCTGTGGCACCCCGACCATCCCCACCGCTACCGCATCGTCTCGACCCTCTATGAGGGGCGATGGCCAGCGGGCGATACGCTGCCGACCAGCCTGCCGGGGCCCGCGCGCGACCAGGTCATCACCACGCTCGGTTTCCGATGGTACAGCATGAGCGCCGACAGCGGCCTGAGCCTAAACGGCCGCCGCCTCAAACTCAAGGGCGTGAACGTGCACCAAGACTACCTGCACCGGGGCTGGGCCGTCGATTCGGGGCAGAAGGCGCGCGACTTTACGCTGATCAAGCAGATGGGCGCCAACGCCGTTCGGCTGGCCCACTATCCCCACCACCCCTATAGCATCGAGCTCTGCGATAGCCTCGGGCTCATCGTCTGGTCCGAGATTCCGGTCGTCAATACGGTCAGCACCAGCGAGGCCTTCGCGCGCAGCGCACTCGAGATGATCGACGAGATGATCACGCGCGACCGCCACCACCCATCGATTTTCTTCTGGGGCGTGGGCAACGAATACTACCGCGCCTTCTTCCCCGAGGCCGACGTGCGCGCGGCGTATGCCCTCACCCAGCGCACTACCGCGCGCGTGCGTCAGCTCGACCCCTATCGCCCGAGCATCCAGGCGCAGAACGACCTCGTGCGCCCCGACATCATGGCCCTCACTGATGTGCAGGGTCGCAACAGCTACTTCGGTTGGTACGAGGGCACTTACGACGACTTCGCGCGCGAGATGAGCCACGACCATCGCCGCCACCCCGAGTGGAAGCTCGTCGTGAGCGAATACGGCGCCGAGGGCAAGCAGGGCTATCACGTGAACGAACCCAAGCTCTTCGACCACAGCGAGAGCTATCAGCTTGCCTTCCACAAGGCCTACTGGTCCACCATTCGCGACAGCGCCTACATCGCCGGTGGCTTTCTGTGGAACATGTTTGACTTCTACAGCTTCACCAAGATCGGCAACGCCCCCCGCATCAATGCCAAGGGCACGATGACACTCGATCGGCGGCCCAAAGACCTCTACTACTACTACCAGAGTCAGTGGGCCGACGCGCTCATGGCCTATGTCGTGTCGCACCATCAGCCGCACCGCCATGGTCGCGCGGGCGAGCCACACCCGATCGAGGTCTTCAGCAACGCCGATCAGGTCACGCTCATCGTCGATGGCCGCGCCGTCAGCACGCGCACACGCCCCGAGGGCTATACCTGGGCAGTGCCCCTATCGCCTGGCGCCCACACCGTCGAGGCCGTCGCCACCCGCCACGGCCAGACCGTCACCGACCGGGTGTACTTTCACTACCACCACCGCTAGTTATGGCCACTTCATCCGCCGATTCTCGCCGTCAGTTCTTACGTCAGCTCGGCATCGGCGCGGTTGGCCTCAGCGCCGCACCGGCGCTGCTCGGCCAGACGGGGCGACTAGAGCAGCAGCAACCCAAGCGTCCCTCTGGACTCAAAATCACTGCCGTCAAGCCCTATGCTTTCAAGAAATCGCTCTTTGTCAAGGTCGAGACCGACGGCGGCATCAGCGGCTGGGGCGAGGCCGACCACGAATACAGCACCGTGCTTACCCGCGTGGTGACCGACATCTGCACGCCCGAGGTGCTGGGGGCCGACCCCTTCGACGGCGAGTACCTCTGGAACCGGATGTTTCTGCGGGGGCTCGAGGCTGGCACCTCAGGCCTACTGCCGGGCGCCGTGGCGGGTATCGACAACGCCCTGTGGGACCTGCGAGGCCGTGCGCTCGGCCTGCCCGTGCACAAGCTCATGGGCGGTAATGCCGTCGAAAAGGTGCGCGTCTATGGCAGCTACGGCCGCAAGAAAAAGGGTGGCTACAAAACGCCCGACGAGATGGCCAAGATCGGCGCCGACTTCGTCGCCCAGGGCTACCGCTCGCTCAAGGTGCGCTTCCAGCTCTACAACTACAACGTCAACCCCGAGCCCGACGACAACTATGCCGTGGTCAAGGCCGTGCGGCAGGCCGTGGGCGACGACATAGAAATCTTCGTCGATTTCAACAACGGCTACACCGCCGCCAAGGCCACCGTCCTCGCCCGCAAGCTGCACGAGACCCTCGGGGTGGCGCAGATCGAAGAGCCCGTGTCGCAGCAAGACTACCACAGCCTGCGCCAGGTGGTCGAGGCCCTCGACATGCCCGTGGCCGCCGGCGAGCACGAATACAACAAGTGGCAGATGCGCGATTTGATCGTGATCGGCCTCGTCGATGTGCTCAACGTCGATGTGATCAAGTGTGGCGGACTAACCGAATGCCGCAAGGTGGCAGGCATGGCCGAGGCCTTCGAAAAGCAAATCATGGTGCACAACACGCACCCCTACCTGGCCACCGCCGCAAGCCTCAACCTGGTCAACGCCATCGGCAATGCCGCCCGCGTGCAAGAGTTCGCCGGGCCACGGCCCGACCTCGAGATGGAGCCGCTCTTTGCCGCCCCGCTCCGCTTTGAGGCGGGCTACCTCTACGTGCCCACCGGCCCGGGCCTCGGCCTCGAGGTGAACGAAGACGCCATGGAGCGGCTCAAGATCAACAAGTGATCCGGCCGCGCATGCGCCACTTCGTCCACCGAGTGCTCACCGCAGCGATAGCAGGCGTGCTGCTGATCGGCACCGCCGCCGCGCAGGTTTCGTCCCCAGCACCCAAGAATCCTGCGCCCTCGACCACGGCTCGCTACGAACAGACCCTAAGCGAACTCTGCGCCGCGCTGCGCCGCACCCAGAACGACAGCACAGCCAGCCCCCACTTCGGCGGCCTGCGCGACCCCGAGACGGGCCACTACTACTCGCGTGCCGCTGAGGCGGTCTTTCCCTTCGCGGTCATGGCCGAGCGCACCCGTAGCGATGACTACCGCCGCGCCGCCATCCGCCTGGGCAACTGGCTGCTGCGGCAGCAGAAGTCGGGCGGCGAGTGGGTCGAGAACCCCTGGGCGTGGACCGGCACCACCGCCGACCAACTGCTCATGATGGCGGGGGCCTATCCGCTGCTGCAACCCCACCTGTCCCCGGTCGAGCACGCCGCCTGGCGGCTCGGCATGGCCCGCGCCGCCGACTACCTCGTGCGCGTGATGAGCCCCGAGTTCGCCAGCATCAACTACGTGCCCAGCACGGCCGCAGCCTTGGCGGTGAGCTGGCAAAACATCGAGCGGCGCCCAGCCTGGCAGGCCAAGGCGCGGCTGCTGGCCGAGCAAACCCTCGCCAAGATGGACGACGACCAGTTCATCGAGGGCGAAGCAGCGCGCTATCACAACGTGAAGTACGGCGTCGACATCGGCTATCAGCTCGACATGTCGCTCTGGGGCCTGGCCGTCTACGCCCGCACCTTCGCCGACACTGCCGCACTGGGTGCGGTGCGCTCGTCACTCGCCAAGCTGCTCTACTTTGTCTATCCCAATGGCATGATCGACGCCTCGTGGGGCGCCCGCTGCTATAAGTGGACGGGCTATGGCAGCAAAACGGCCGACGGCGCCCAGGTGCTCTTCAGCCTCTTTGCTAAAGAGAATCCCGTCTATCAAACGGCGGCCACGCGCAACCTCGACTACCTGCGCGCCTGCATCCAAGAGGGCTATGTGGGCTATGGCAAACATATCTGGGGCATACCTGGCAAAAAGGCCAACCTCTACCCCACGTTCGCGCGTGCAAAAAACCTGGCGATGGCGCTGCAGTGGGGCGACATCATCGAGGGCCCCACACCGCCGCTGCCGACCGATGGCGGCACCTGGGCCCGCTGGTACCCGACCGTCAGCGTGGGCCTCGCGCGCATCGGGCCTTGGCTCGCCACCGCCTCTGCCTACCCCTATCAGGACCGTGAGAACTGGGGCGGGGGCAAGTATCACCACTTTCCGCGCGGGGGCGCGCTCTGCAACCTCTACCTCGACGGCTGGGGCCTGATCACCACATCGAGTCAAACCCTCTATCGCCGGGGCGAACACATCCACATGCCCGCCGTGGCCGACAGCCTCGTCGCCCTCACCCCCCGCGTCGAATACCGCGACCGCTACGGCTACTTCACGAACCTATACGACAGCGATGCGCGCCTCTCCGTGCGCGCCGACTCAGCCTCCGCCACCGGGCGCATCGTCGCGCGCGGCGAGCTGAGCGACTCGCTGAGCAGGCCCGGGGGCGTCGCCTATGCCTACACCTATGACTTTACCGCCAGCGCGCTCACCAAGCGCCTCGATCTACGCTATCACGACCGCACCCCCACGCTCAGCATTCAAGAGCCAATCGTGCTCGAGCCGGGCGTGCAGCTCAGGCAGTTGGATGATCAAACTGTGCTCATCAACCGGGGCACCCAAACGATTCGCCTGCGCATCACGGCGGGCGAGGCCAAGCTCAGGCTAGGCGACTTCGCTCAGAACTACTGGTTCCCATTTCCGGGCTTGCGGTGCGCTCCCATCACGATGGAGCTAGTCCCACCACGGAGTGGCTTTGTGGCTACAGTTGAATACCGCTTCGAGCTGCTGTGAATTGGGACACATCGGGCCTGCTCTTGGGTCTCTCCTGCGTGAGCGGGTCACTAGCAGCGAACGCGCGATTCTAGATCAATCGGTAAGCGTATAGCGTCGGCTCAAACGAAAACGGGGGCTGTTGTACAGCCCCCGTTTTCTACTCGGTTGGTCTTGCTTACTGCTTCACCACCTTCCAGGTGCCCACTTGGCCCGCGATGCTGCCGCGTAGCACATAGAAGCCAGGCGCCAGGTCTGCCAGACAAATGGTCTGATTCACCTCGCTCTGCACCTCGGTCTGCACGCGGCTGACGACCGCACCGCTCAGGTTGCTCAGCTCGAGCTCGAGGCGGCCACCACGCACCACCGTGCCCATCAGCCGCACTTCGTCAGCGGCCGGGTTGGGCCCGAGGCGAAGGGCCCGGCCGAGCTCGCCACCTCGGCCATCTTCTTCAAGTGAGCTAGTGGCGTCGAGCGGGGCGTCAGAGATGGTGATTTCAATCGGTGCGGCTGCTTGGCCACCCGTGGGGTTGACCGTATTGGCGCCGCTGGGCCAGCTGCCGTCGGCATCGGTGCTCACATTTGACGTAGTGCCGTCGGCAAAAAGCCGACGCTCAATCCGGCGCACTCCATTGGCCAGCAGGCTAGGAATCACCGTGCCCCATCGGCCTGCTTGTGTGTTCACCTGCATCGCATAAAATGGTGCCGAAGAGTTGGGGCCAAATCCATCATTCTCGATGGTCGTGATCGCCAGCGGCTGACCGGTCCCGCTCACGTTGTCATAGAGGCAAACAAAGTCACGGCCCGGAGCATTGCTACGGCCATAGATGGTTTGCGCCGAGATCGACGAGGGGACCGTGGTCTCATTCCAGTTGATTACAGTGCTGCTGATTGTGCTGGTTGGGAAGACCGTAGAGCTGGGGGTGTTGGCCAAATCAGCTACAAGAACGCGCGGGAAAAGTATTGCACCAGGAACGAAGCGCGTGGCATTGTTAGTAGGGTGCACGCCAAACCATCCTTCATAGTTGCCCATCGCATCGGTGGTCAGCGTGTCGTGATTGTTCGCGGCTGACAGCGAGGCGCCTGCGTTCGGATAACGCAGCGAGGCATTGTCTGCGAAAATCGGGTTCCCCGCCCCGGTGTTATCGGCACTATTGGTGCCTAGCACGAGCACAGTAGCATAGCGATACTGGGTGCTCGCGGCGAGGCCTTGAATCCGCAACCGCCAGAAGCTGCTCACGCGATTCGAACCACTCGTCGTCGTGCCTTGAATGAATCTAGGCGCGAGTACGGTCGTCACAGCGGGATTTCCCAGCACTAGGAATGTCAAATTCACTGTCGTCGCTCCCATCGAGGTCACCGTCGCGCTCCCCACGTTGGTCTGCCCCAGCGAATAAGTGTAACTCGTCGGCCGAAACTCAAACGTTTTCGTCGCTACGGTGCCACCCGTCTGGGTGAGCACAACGGGGCTGGTTGTAAACGATCCGGCATCAGTCACATTGCGAATCTCGACTGAACCAAAGGGCGTCACGGTGATGTCGCCCGTCAAGGAAGAACCCCCGACGTCAAAGCTACCTGCCTGCAGCATGCCAGACGCCGTCACCTGAACAGCAAAGCGGTTGCCCGACGAGCCCGTGATGGCCTGTGCGGCAACTAGCCCTGCCCATAGCCCTAGCGTGAGGGCCACCAAAAGCGATGCGAAGAAGTGTTTCATGGGATGCATTCTGAGTTCTCCGAAGTACGCCACAGCAGCAGGGGCATTATGAGCGAAAACCGCAGCTGCAGCCGCCAAAAGACCGCAAAGGTTTGCGGCCTCTCGCTTAGCCGACGCGGGCATATCGTCTGATAATGAGTTGGTTAGATAAGCGCTTGCACCTACTCTTGAGGCGACCGGCAATGCCTGGTGGGCACTCATGTGCTTCGTGAAGCGGCAGATGGTTCCCCGCCACGGATGATTTTGCGCAGGGTGCGGTTCTAGAGTGGGGCTCAGCTTTGTGGCCCTCATTCCAAACGTACCATGATTGCCACCCTCCAGCCCACCACGCATCCGGTGCTCACGCCCGATCGCTTGGCACAGGCCATCGACTATGCCACCTACCATGCCGCCGTCGAGCAGATGGTGGCCGAGGGCCGCACCTCAGGGCCTGATCAGAGCCCTACCATGGTGGACTATACCCGGCTCGCCTGGGCCCGCATGAAGCGCGCCTATACCACCACCACCCTCGACCCCATCGCCGTAGAGCAGCTCAGCACACTCGCTCGGCCTCAGGTGTGGGTGGTGCTGACCGAGGCCTGGTGCGGCGATGCCGGGCAGAACCTGCCCGTGATGGCTCTGCTGGCCGCCACGCAACCGAAGCTCAGCCTACGCCTGCTCTACCGCGATGAGCACCCCGCCGTGATGGACGCCTACCTCACCGCTGGCAGCCGCAGCATCCCCAAGCTGATCGCGCTCGACGCCGAGACCGGCCGCGAGCTGTTTACTTGGGGCCCCAGGCCCGAGCCGGCGCAGGCCCTGCTCCACGCCTGGAAGGCCACACCCGGCGTGCCCAAAGACGAGTTCTACAAGCAGCTGCAAGCCTGGTACAACGCCGATCGCGGCATCACCCTGCAGCGCGAACTGGCCGCCTTAGCCCTGACGGCCGACGGCCATATTGCCCAGGTATGAGCCGTATCACTGCGCTAAGACGCCGCTCCAGCCCGGAGCCTCACTAGCCATTCGAACAAAGAACGATTCAATATGAGGCCCTTTTCGGGTGTTAAGGCTGTCTGTGCGCCCTTTTTGCACGATTGTGGCAAAAAGATGAGCTACCTCATATCCACCTGACCGATTGCTTCGTTTCTTCACCATTAAATAGGACGCTCTGGTCACGGCTAGAGACTCCCATCTTCGTCTGTCTCTAACCCCTGCTGTCGGCTGTCATGGTTATCCCCATCTTCTTCGTCGCGCATTGGTACGCGTCGCTGTTCGCTCAGACCTTCTTCCTGCACCGCTATGCGGCGCACCGGATGTTCCAGCTCAATAAGTTCTGGGAGCGTTTCTTTTTCCTCTTCACCTGGGTGGCCCAGGGCAGTTCTTTCCTGAACCCCCGCGCCTACGCGATCCTACACCGCCTGCACCACGTGCACAGCGACACCCCGCAGGACCCGCACAGCCCCGTGGTGCACCCCAACATCTTTAAAATGATGTGGGAGACCAAGAACTACTACTACGGTCTGCTCTCGCAGCGCATCACCGTCGCCAAAGAATTCCTGCACGGCTACCCGACCTGGAACAAGTTCGAGCAGTTTGCCGAGGGCTGGGTCAGCCGCATTGGCTGGGGTGCGGCCTACGTGCTGTTCTACATCTTCTTTGCCGGGCCTGAGTGGTATTGGTATCTGCTCCTGCCCGTGCACTTCCTGATGGGCCCCATCCACGGCGCCATTGTCAACTGGGCCGGCCACAAGCTGGGCTACCAGAACTTCAAAAACGGCGACAACAGCCGCAACACCCTCTGGTTTGACTTCGTCACCCTCGGCGAACTCTTCCAGAACAACCACCACAAGTTTCCCCTCAAGGCCAACTTCGCCGTCCGCTGGTGGGAGTTTGACCCGGGCTTCTTCGCCATGCGCGTGCTCAACCGTGTCGGTGTGATCCGCATGCGTGGCAAGCGGAAGTACACCAAAGACCAGATCGAGGCTGATGCCCCCGTCAGCGAGGCCTACACCGCGGTCGAGGCTGAGGTCATCGCCCGCGAAGAGAAAGAGGGCGTGCCAGTGCACATCCTCAACGAGAAGTATCTGAAGTAATCGGTGCTGATCCAAACGCAGAAGGCCCGCTCACGAGCGGGCCTTCTGCGTTTGAGGGGGTGAACCCTTACTTCTTCTTTTTCGGGGCCGGCTTCTCGGGCACCATCTTCGGGCGCCACTCGGCTAGGTTGCGCTCGTTCGACTGCACGAAGAAGTCGCGTGTGCCGGGGTTGTCGGCGATGGCTTTGGCCAGCTCGAGCGAGCGCTCGCCCGTCTTCACGGCCGTGTTATAGTCGCCCATCTTGGCCTGGATGCGCGAGAGCACCAGCGTGTTATAGGCGTCTTCGCGCAGGCGCACAGCCGTCTCGGCATAGGTCTTGGCCGTTTCGAGCTCGTTGGTGCGGTTGAGCAGATACTCAGCGGCTTGGGCATAGAGTCGGGGCGTGTTGCCCAGGGTCGAGTTGATGTTGCTCAGCGCGCGTTGGTTCACCTCTACCTCTACGGCGATCGGCACCACCAGCTCGTCCCACTTCAGTTCGAGGTCGCAGCTGTTGTCTTTGATGTTGTTGATGCCGATGGTCAGCGTCTCGGCATAGTCGCCCTTGCGGGGGCTGACGGTGATGCGGGCGACGTCTTCTTCTTGCTTATAGCCGTTGGTGCCGACGAGGTTGGCGTTCTTGTTCAAGATCACCGTCCACGACGTCTCGGTCGGGATGGTCAGCAGGGCATAGGTGCCAGCGGGCACGGTGGTGCCGCCCACCTTGACCTCGTGTGAGAACTGCACCGTGGTGGCGGCGTTGGCGCCGGTGCGCCACAGCTCGTTGTAGGCGACGACATTGCCCCAGATGGCGCGGCCGCGCGACGAGGGGCGGCTATACGTCACGGTGATGGTGGTCAGGCCCACCTGCTGGGTTACGGTGCCGCGGGGGCTGGGCACGGGCAGCTGCAGCTGAGCCGAGGCGCCCGAGGCGGCCAGCAACAGCGCGAGCGAAAGCAAAAGAATGCGCATGGGAAAGGATTGAGATTGGCGCCGCAAAGGTAGCGCGCGGCGGCCTAGGCCCGTGGGCCCTACCTTTGCCACCCATGATCAGCCCTCGGATGCGCGCCGCCGCGCTGGGCGCATGGCTGCTGATGGGCCTCGGCGCCGCTGCTGCAGCTCAGGCCCCGGTCGATACGACCCCGCGTGCCTCGGCCCTGCCGAGCCCGCCCCCGCCCGACACCCGCCTCGAGATCGAGGCCTATGACGCGCTGGCCGACGAGCGCATGGGCTGGGTGTCGCTGGCCTGGTCTGCCCGCGCCCGCGGCAACTATCCGCAGAACGGCCTGTTCATCGTCGAGCGCAGCACTGATGGCCTGCACTGGGCGCGCTTTGGCGAGCAGCCCTTCTGGGTGTCGCCTCGCTTGGCTGAGACCTACCGCTTCACCGACCGGCTCGACCTGGGCTACCGCTACTACCGCCTGCTGGCGCAGTATGACCGCGGGCCGCTGATGCTGCTGCGCACCACCCGCCTCGACCTCGTCCGTGCGCTGATGCACCTCGACCACCGGCTCGATGCCCCCGCCCGCCGCCTCGAGCTCAGCTACATTCTCGACCAGCCCAAGCGCCTGCTGCTGCGGCTGTATGACCGCATCGGTCAGCAGATTCTCACCCTGGGGCTGCCCTCTGAGCAGACGGGCTCACACCGCTATGCCCTCGACCTCGCCGCGCTGGCCCCCGGCACCTACCTCGTCGAGCTCACCCAGGTCGAAGACGACCTCAAGGTGGGCGAGGTGCGCTTCGAGTGGCGT
>VYMD01000044.1_pt1 | contig 44250 bp, 45 predicted proteins | sample 5115311 | NCBI WGS metagenome assembly VYMD01 (sample SAMN12291779, study PRJNA351875) | freshwater metagenome | isolation source: freshwater lake | place: USA: Michigan, Wintergreen Lake | collected 2013-08-08
CGCGCGCTGCTGCCCCTGTTGCGCCCGGGCGGGCAGCTCGTGCTAGTGGCGGCGCGGCCCACCACACCTGCGGCCGACAGCACCGCCCGGCCGGTGGCCCACTGGCTCGAGCGCCTGCAGGCGGCGGGCTATCGCGCGTTCGCGCTCGACTCGACGCTGCTGCCCTATCATGTGCTGATCTCGGCTGAGTGAGTGCGAACGGGCAGTCGGGCCCCGAGCCGGTATCTTCGCGCGCCCAAAGGCCCGCCCCTCGCTTGTCTGTCTCATGCGCCGCCACAAACCCGAACGTCGGGCCGAGTTTGCCAGCCTACCCCGCTGCTATCCGCAGAACCCCCAGCTCAAGGGGCGCTGGCGTACCACACTGGGCCTAGCGCCCGACGCCGAACTGATCGTCGAGCTGGCGGCAGGTCGCGCTGACTTCAGCATCGGCTTGGCGGGCCTGAACCCCGGTGCAATGGTCGTCGCCGTCGATGGCAAGGCCGAGCGCCTCTGGGCTGGGGCCCGCCGCGCCCAGGCCGAGCAGGTGAGCAACGTCGCCTTCCTGCGCGAAGACATTTTGGTCTTGGGCGAATGCTTTGACCGCGGGGAGATCTCGCGGCTGTGGATCACCTTTCCCGACCCCTTTCCTAAAGCGCGGCATGCGCGCCGGCGGCTTACGGCCCCTAGTTTTTGGGGACTCTACCGCCGGGTGGTGGCCCCTGGCGGCCGGGTCGATTTCAAAACCGACGACCCCGACCTGTTTGCCTATACGCTCGATACGCTCGGCGAGCTGCGCCTCAGCCCGAGCTTGGTTGTGCACGACCTGCACGGCGGCGGAGAGCTGCAGCCCGCGACCAGCCCCGAACCCTTCGTGCTCACCGCCTATGAGCGCCGCTGGCTGGCCGAGGGCCGCCGCACGCATTACCTGCAGGTGCCCCTACCCTAACGGGTGGCCCTAGGCCTGTGGGCAAAAACAAGGCCTGCGTTTGCGGCAACCGGATGGAGGCTTTATCTTGGCGGGGTGCACATCGACCTGTGCCCATCGATTCTCGCCCACTTATCGGCGAATCCACCGTCTGCCCCGACACCCCGCGCCATCCGCCTCTAGCCCTCACGCCTCATGAGCCAGTTTGCCGAAGGAGATAAAGTGGTGCTCGCCAGCAACCCCAGCCAAGAGATGACCGTGGTCGAGGTGCAGGGCGACACCGTGGTGGTGAGCTATCAGGTGGACGGCAAGCGCAAAATGGCCAAGCACCCCATCGGCGAAATCAAAAAGCCCTAGGCGGCCTACAGCTGCATGACCGCCACATGGCGGTGCGACACGCCTGCTGGGCACCGCAAGACAGCTAGTGGTCCTGCTGGGCCTGTGCAGCACGCTATCTTGTGCCGCTGCTATGCAAGAAGGCCCGCTCTCGACACCCCCTAGGCCGACGCCAACCGAGCCCAAGCCGGTGGCGCACCCTGTGGCGCCCGCCTCAGGCCCCAGCACGGGCGCTGCGCCGACGCTCAACCAGCAGCTGCGCGCCGCCACCGCCGAACAAGAGCTGCTGCTCGACCTGCAGCAGTACCCCCTGCGCACGCGGCGCACGCTCACGCTGCTCTGGCTCTTCACGGGCATCGTGGGAGGTCATCGCTATTATCTACATCGCGTGGGCTCGGGGGTGATCATGACCCTGACCTATGGCATGGGTGGGGTGTGGTGGCTGCTCGACGGCCTGCGGCTGGGCAAGATGCTCGAGGCCTACAACGGCGAGCAAAACTTCCGCCGCAAGCGGGGCCTGCCACCGATGGAGCTCGACTTTATGCCCACGCTCGACACCCGCATTCTCGAGCGGCGGCCGCCGTGGTTCATGGGCGCCGTCATGGCCAAGCCCCGCCTGGGGCGCGACCTGCTGGTGGTGGGCCTGGTGGGCCTGCTGCTAGGGGCCATCTGCGCCGAAGACAGCCTGCTCGAGACCAACTATGAGCCCATCGTGGGCTTAGGTGCCCTACTGCTGCTGGTCAACGCCGAAGACCAGCTGCTGCGCTGGCGTCGCCACCGAGTGGTGCAAGAGGTGCTGCAGTGGTACCTCAAACTCAAGCTCTATTACCACCAGAATGCCGTGCCCTCACCCGTCGTGCTGCTGCTGCGCCCCTTCGTGGGCTTGTTCACGGTGGCCTTTCGGCGGCGGCGCAGCGGCGAGGCGCGGCTCTATATGGAGCTCGGGGTGGTGTTCACGGTCGTCTTTGGACTGTGGAGCTTGATCACGGGCGAGTATTGGTCAATGATCGGTCAGGGTGAATACACCAACGTGCTGCGCGAGTGGTTGGGCAGCACGGTGCAGCAGTTCTTTTTGATGTACACCTGCGTGACGCCTATCGGCGCCACCTTTCTCAAGCACGACCTGATGGGCCAAGGCCCCCGCACACGGCGGCTGCTCACCCTAGCTACGGTGGGCGCCCTGCTACTGGGCCTCGGCATGGGCATGGGCTGAGTATTTACGGCTGGCGCCGTAGCTTTGCTGTCTGATTATGCTTCGAAACTTTGTTCGCGTGCCCGTGTGGGCTTTGTTGTTAGGCCTAGCCCTCACAACCATCGCCTGTAGCGAAGACCCGGTGAGCGAGCCGCCGCCGCCGATCGCTACGCTCGACATCACGGTCGGCATGGGCGACACCATCGCGCCTGGCGACACCGTTACCCTGCACTACATGGGCTATGTCACGTCCACTTTCGCGCTGTTTGCCAGCAGTTATGAGCAAGGGGTGCCGATCGAGTTTGTGGCAGGCACCGTGGGCAGCGGTGCGCAGGGGCGGGTCATCTTGCCCAATGGCTCTGCGTTTGATTCGGGCTTTCTGCGGCCCACGCCCCTGCCGAGCGCGCTAGCCGAGGGCTTGCCCGGCATGCGCGTGGGGGGACGTCGCTACATTAGTATTCCAGGTATTCGAGCATACGGCGGCTGCGCCGGAACGCTTGGGGGCTCGGCCTTGCCTGCCGTGCCGAGTTGCTCGCAGGTGACCTTTGAGGTGCTGGCGCTCAGCAAGCGCTAAGGGCGATCAGTCGGGCTCGCCCACGATCACGCGGCGCAGCGAGTGCAGGCCGATCTTGACGTCTAGCACCCACGATTGGTGCTGCACATAAAGCAAATCATAGCGCAGGCGGGTGAGCATCTGGTCGAGCGTGCGCGCATAGCCGTTGGCCAGCTGGGCCCAGCCGATGATGCCCGGCCTGACCTGCAGCACATGATCGACCTCGGGTGCCACCGCGCGAATCTGCTCGAGGTAGTGCGCGCGCTCGGGGCGGGGCCCGACGATGCTCATGTCGCCCACGATCACGTTCCACAGCTGGGGCAGCTCGTCGAGGTGGTGGCGGCGCAGCCAGCGGCCCACGCGCGTGACGCGAGGGTCGTGCACCTGCGTGAGCTGGGGGCTGCCCTGCTCGGCGTCAGCATGCATGGTGCGAAACTTGTGCAGCGTAAACGCACGCCCACGCCGGCCGATTCGCTGCTGATGATAGATCGCCGGGCCCCTCGAATCGAGCCTGACGGCGAGCCCGATGAGCAGCATCACGGGTAGCAGCAGCAGCAGCAGCAGTGTGGACAGCATGGCATCAGCCGCCCGCTTGACCACCGCCTCAAAGGGCTCTGACACCCGCAGGCGAAGCTCGATGAGCGGCGTCGACAGCACCCGCGTGAGCCGATACGACCCAACCGTGAAGTCAAATAGGTCGGGGGGGATCATCAGCGAGAGCCCATACGGGCGGCTGAGCCGAACGGTGTCGAGAAACTGGCGATGTGTCAGACGATCAGGCGCGATCAAGATCAAGTCGAGCTCGCGCTTGAGCAGCACCCCAGCTAGATCATCGACATGACCCAGGCGGGGCAGGCGAGCGTGCAGGGCTTCGGTGTAGGCCCCCTGAGGGCTCTTGGCGGCATCGAGGTAGCCCACAAGGTGGGGCTTGAGCGCCTCGGGCGTGGTGTCGAGCTCAGCGAGCAGCTGCAGCGCACGCTCGCCCCCGCCCACCACGAGCGTCAACGGCCGCCAGTGCACCGCCTTGAGTTGATGGTGACGCCAGCCCAGCACCGCGCGCCGCACCAGCAGCGTGAGCAGCAGATGCACCCCGCCGAAGGCTAGCAACGGCGGCACAAGAGCGTCGAGGCTGCGCAGCCAGCCGACCGTATAGACCATCACAGCCAGCAGCGGCAGGGCGATGATAGAGGCCTGCGTCGTGCGAAGCAGGCGGTCGTAGGTGGGGCTCGAGCGCGCAGAATACTGCCCCAAGGCGCTGTATGCAACGGCATAGGTCGCCACTGCGACCACGACTGACGCCCCCGCTCCCACGATGCCGATCGGCACACCCCGGCCATGCCACCACAGCACTAGGCCCGCCCACAGCGTGGCCGACACCGCCGCATCGGCGAGGGCCAAATAACGCAGCGTGTGGTAGTGGCTGCGGATGCTCATGCGTGCGGTGGGGCTTCGTTTGTTTGGGTTAAGCTACGCCAGGGGCGTTAACTAATGTGGGTCAATCGCCACCCCCGCCGGCGATTTTTTGTTCGATTTGGGCGGCCGTCTGCAGGGCCAGATAGGCGTCGTGCAGGGGCACCTCGGTCTCGCTGTTGTTGCGAATCGCCTCTGCAAAGCGCTTCAGTTCCAGCTCGATGGCGTTGACGGGGGCGACCTCGGGCTGCTCGTGCACGAGGTGGCGGGTGCGGTCGTGCCACTGCCAGGTGGTGTGGGCCGACTGCCCGGCCAGCTGGGCGTCGTCGACGAGGTGATAGAGCTCGGTCTTCTTTTCGAGGAAGTCGACCGTGACGTAGGCCCCGCGCTGGAAGATGCGCATCCGGCGCATGTTTTTGAGTGAGATTCGGCTGGCGGTGAGGTTGGCGACGGCGCCGTTGTGAAACTCAATGCGCGCGTTGGCGATATCGGGTGTGTCGGCGATGACGGCTGTGCCCGATGCGGTCACCTTTTTCACCGTCGACTTGATCAGGTGCTGCACGATGTCGATGTCGTGAATCATCAGATCGGCCACGACGGAGATGTCGGTGCTGCGGGGGTTCCAGATCGCGAGGCGGTGCAGCTCGATGAACATCGGGGCCAGTTCGAAGCCCTGCTCAGCGCGCTGCTCAGCTAGGGCCTTGAGTGTGAGTAGGGCGGGGTTGTAGCGTTCGACATGGCCGACCATGGCCTTAACCCCGGCCTCGCGCACGAGCGACTCGAGGCGCCGCGCCTCATCGGGCGTGGTCGTGACGGGCTTTTCGATGAACACGTGCTTGAACTTCTTGACCGCGCGGCTGGCTAGGTCATAGTGGGTAAGCGTGGGCGTGACGATGTCGACGGCGTCCACGGCGTCGAGCAGTTCGTCCACTGAGGCGAAGGCCGGCACGCCATGTTCGGCCGCTACCTTCTGGGCCGAAGCAGCATCGGGGTCATAAAAACCGACGAGCTGATAGTCGGCGGTCAGACCCTTGAGCAGGCGCAGGTGAATTTTGCCGAGGTGGCCGACGCCGAAGAGGCCGATCTTAATCATGCGTGCAGAGATGGATGTGAAGAGCAAGCATTCCCAAGGGGGGAGCTAAAGTCGAGCAAATTAGGCAGGCCTGCGAAGGTCTCGGCACGCCCTTTGCCGGGCAGGGGTGTAACTTACCCTGAGCAGGCGGCGCCCTGACGCCCTGCAAACCCTCTGACGCCTATGTCCCTCCCCTACGCTTCTTTGATACGTGGCCTGAGCCTAGCACTGCTGGCCGTGATGCTCAGCCTACCCGCAGGGGCGCAAGACAGCACCCGCGCTGCCCTGCCCACCCCGGCGCCCGCTGCGAAAGCCACAGCCAAGCCGAGCAAGGCCAAACTCCTGCCCGGAACACCCGCTGAGCGTCGGGGCGACTATCGCCGCCAGCTGGCCGACCAAACGGCTGCCCTCGGCCTGGCGAGCGACAGCCTCACGCGCGCCGAGCGCCTGGTGGAGCGGGCCCAGCTCAAGTTCGAGAGTGGCGATTATGCCGGGGCCGAGGCCTTGCTTCAACGCGCACTCGAGATCGTGGGGCGCTATGGCGCCGCCATGCAGTCGGACAAGCGCGCCACCCGCGTGGCCCTAGGGGTGCAGGCCTGGCAGGGCACCGTGGCCGCGTGGGGCGCGCGCCCCGCGCGGGCCGACTCGCTGCTGCGCCCGCTGCTCGAGCCGCTCAAGGGCAGCGACCAGTCGCTGAAGAAGGCATTCTCGAACCACCCGGCGCGGCCATATGCGCTCTATGCTTGGGCGCATCGCACCGACCTGATGGCCCAGCCCGAGGCCGCCCTGCGGCAGTATGGCCGCGCGGCTAGCGCGCTCGGCAAGCTGAAGCAGAGCCCGCTGCGGTTCGAGGCTGAGGCGCGCGCCGCGCGGCTGCACCACGTGATGGGCGACGCACGGGCCTATCGAAACGCCAGCCGTCGTCTCGACCGAAGTCTGGCTCATCTGCGCCGCCGCGATTCGCCCCTCTTTAGCAGCCATGCCCTAGCGGCCGCCGACCTGGCCGTGCAGACTGACAATGCCGTCAAGGCTCGTCGCTATCTGCGCGAGGCCATCGAGCGCCAGCCCTACACCCCCGACTCGGGCAGCCTGCTGCTGGCCCGCGCCTATGCCCTCTATGGCGAAGGCGACCTGCGCGAGAACCGCCTGACCAATGCCGCCGCCTATACTGCTGAGGCGCAGCGCCTGCACGACGAACTGGTGGGCCCCACCAGCCTGATGCACGCCCAGCTGCAGGCCCGCGCGGCACGCATCGCCGGGGCGCAATACCGATTCGAGGACGCCGAGCGACTGATCGGCGCTGCCCTCGACGCCTCGGTCACCCACCGCGCCGCGCGCCACCCCGAGCACATCGGCTGGCTCAACGCAGAAGCGGGCCTCTATGCGCAACAGGCGAAGTTCGAGCCCGCGGTGGAAGTGCTCACGGACGTGCAGCGGCTCAGCAGCGAGGTGTATGGCAGCGTCAGCCTGCAGGCCGCACTGGCCGACGACGCCCTGGGCAAGCTGCATTACGACGCCGGTAACTATCCGGCCGCCACGACGCATCTCGAGCGGGCGCTGACGAGCATCCGCGCGCTCAAGGTGGCGCGGCCCGTAGCCGAAGCCCAGGTGCTCGATCACCTGGCGGCGCTGTGGCAAGCGCGGGGCGATTACCCCAAGGCCGAGGTATATTACCTCTCAGCCATGAAGCTGCGCCGTCGTAACCTGAAAAACGAGCCTGGCCTCAACGCTGGCAGCGTGACCCAACTGGCCCAGCTCTATCAAGACCTCGGCCGCTATAGCGACGCCCTCAAACTGCTGCAACAGGCTGCCTCAGCCTATGAGCGCGCCGGGCGCAGCGACGACGAGGCCACTGCCACCCTTAGCAGCCTGGCTCTGCTATATGCTCGCATGGGTCAGTATCAAGAGGCAGAAGTGACTGCTCAGAAGGCCAAGGCCCGCATCAGCCAGGTGTGGGACGCCTCCAGCCTGCCCATCGCCAACGTGAACGCCCTGCTCGCGCGCATCGTGACCGAGATGGGGCGCTATGCCGAGGCGCGCGCCTATCTCGACCAGGCCAACACGACCTATCTAGCCAAGTATGGCTTTGGCAACATCAACACAGCCAAGCTCACCGCCCAGATCGGGCTCAACGATTTCTATCAGGGTCGGCCGCAGCTCGCGCTGGGCAAGCTGCGCGATGCGCTGGCGCAGACCGAGGCCTCAGTGGGGCGGCAGCACATCGATTACGCCAACCAGCTGGCGCAGATCGCCCGCGTGCGGATCAGCCTGCGCGACTATGCCGTGGCAGACTCGTTGCTGACCGAGGTGCAGCTGCTGCAGGGCCAGCTGATCGGTGCCAAGCACCCCGACTACATCCGCACCGAGGCCATCGCCGCCGAGCTCTACACCCTTACTGGCAATTACAAGCAGGCCGACGCCGTCTATCAGCAGGTGCTCAAAAAGTGGAAATCAGAGCTGGGCGAGCGCCACCCTGAGTACGCGTTCTACATGGCTGACTATGCCCACCTGCAGCACCTGCGTGGGCAGGGCAGCCGCGCGCGCAAGGCCTATGACAAAACCAACCGTCTGCTGCTGCAACAGGTGAACCGCTACTTCCCGGCGCTGAGCGAAGCCGAGAAGGCGGACTATTGGGCCAAGATCAGCGCGAAGCTCGACCGCTATTACGCCATGGTCGTGGTGCGCCACACGGAAGACCCCGGGCTGCTGGGCTCGGCCTATTCGCTGCGGCTGCAGACCAAAGCCCTGCTGCTGAGCCAGGCGGCCGCCATTCGCAGCCGGATTATGGCCTCGGGCGACGCCGAGCTGATCGCGCTCTTTGAAAGCTGGCAGGCGAAACGTGAGTATCTAGCTAAGCTCTATACCTTATCGAAGGCCGAGCTGAAAGTGGCCCGCGTGAGCGTGGAGGACGTGGAGGGCGAGGTCAACACGATGGAGCGCGAGCTGAGCGAGAAATCGGCCTCCTTCGCTGAGCGCAGCAACCAAAAGCAGCCGGTGTGGACCGACGTGCGGGCCGCGCTGGCCAGTGACGAGGCGGCGGTCGAGCTCATCCGCATCCGCATGAGCACGGCCCAGGGGGCTGACTCGGTGGTGTATGCTGCACTGGTCGTCGATGGCTCTACGATCAAGGCGCCCCGCCTGGCCCTGATGCCCAACGGCCGCGCGCTCGAGCGCCGCGGGCTGACGGCCTATTCGCGCAGCCTGTCAAACCGGTTAGTGGACACGACCTCGTTTCGCCTCTATTGGGCGCCCATCGAGACGCAGATCGGCGGCCGCACCACGGTTTACCTCTCGACCGACGGCGTGTATAACCAGCTCAGCCTCGCCTCGCTGCGCCGACCCACAGGCGGCTATGTGATCGACCGATTTGACGTGCGCTATGTGAGCAACACACGCGACATCCTGCAGCGGCGCGCGCGCACCGCCTATGAGGGCCGCACGGCCCTGCTGGTGGGCAACCCCGACTACAACGCCGACGCAGCTGCGGACCAGTTCCGCATCCCCGAACTGGCGGGCACGCAGCTCGAGCTCAACACCGTGGATAGCCTACTAGCCGCACGGGGCTGGCGCGCCGACGCCCTCTCGGGCGCCAAAGCGAGCGAGACGCAGCTCAAGGCGCTGACCCAGCCCAAGCTGCTGCACATCGCCACCCACGGCTTTTTCTATCCGATGGAATCGGGCGAGAGCTCGGCGCTGGGCATCTCGGGCGGCCGCGCCGCGCAGAACCCCCTGCTGCGCTCGGGCCTGTTCCTGGCCGGGGCGGGGCAGAGTCTGCGCGAGGACAAAACAGGCCCCTTTAGCAGCACGGGGCTGGCCGACAACGGCATCATCACCGCCTATGAAGTGATGAACCTGAACCTCGACAACACCGACCTGGTCGTGCTATCCGCCTGCGAGACCGGCCTAGGCGAGGTGCGCAACGGTGAGGGCGTGTATGGCCTACAGCGTGCGTTCAACGTGGCAGGGGCCAAGTCGATCATCATGAGCCTCTGGCGCGTAAACGACGAGGTGACCCAAGAGCTGATGACGCAGTTCTACCGCCTGTGGATCATCAACGGGCAGGACCCCCGCAAGGCCTTCAAGGCCGCACAGGAGTATGTGCGCACACGCTATGAGCAGCCCTACTTCTGGGGCGCCTTTGTGATGGTGGGCGCGTAGCAATCTTCACCAGAATCGGCGCTCAGTGGCGGCCCTCGCCCCAGCCCTGTGCGCCGATGAGCGGCACAAACTTGAAGTCGGCGAACTCCACTTGCTCGAAGGCCTCGGGGGCTGTGCCCTCGGCCAGCCGCCGCACCACGACGAGGCGCTGCTGATCACTGCCCCCGACCGGAATCACCAGCCGCCCGCCCACCGCCAGCTGTTCGAGCAGCGCCCCCGGCACGCTCGGACCTCCGGCCGTGACGACGATGGCGCGATAGGGCGCATGGGCGCGCCAGCCCAGCGTGCCGTCGCCCACCTTGAGGTGGGGGCGATAGCCGAGCGTGTGCAGCACGGCTTTGGCCTCGAGCAGCAGGGGGCGGTGGCGCTCGATGCTATAGACCTGACAGCCCATCTCGGAGAGGATGGCGGCCTGATAGCCGCTGCCCGTGCCCACCTCGAGCACGCGCTCGCCGGCGTGCACGGCCATCAGCTGGGTCATAAAAGCCACCGTGAATGGCTGGCTGATCGTCTGCTCGTGGCCGATGGGCAGGGGGATGTCGAGATAGGCCTTCTCCACAAAGGCTGACTCGACGAACGCGTGGCGGCGCACAGCCCCTAGCGCCGAGAGCACGGCCCGGTCGCGAATGCCGCGCTGGGTCAGTTCGGCCACGAGGCGCTCGCGCAGGCCGCGCAGTTTGGGGGTGTCGTTTGGGCGTCGCACGAGCTGAGGCCACGAATATCGCATGCGCCCGAGCGCCGCGACTACCGCGCCGGGCCTAAGAGGCGCGCGATGCTCTCGGCCACCAGCGCATAGAGCTGCCAGGGCTTGAGCTTGCGCCAGCGCAGGTCGTCAAACTGGCTGTTCCAATAGAAATAGGGGCTGATGCCATAGCGCTCGAACTCGGCCAGCACCTCGGGCCGCGCCCGCAGCAGGCACACCCAGCCCTCGGGGATGCGCTCGGCGAAGTCAGCGTAGTAGTCGTCGGCCTCGAGGTAGGCGTGAAATACGTTCTCACAGATGAGGACGAAGCGGTCGATGCCCTGCGCGACGAGCCAATCGAGGCAGTTGTCGCAGAGCAGGCGCCAGTCGTTCTCGTAGAGGTCGTTCCACTCACCCAGCAGCTCGATGATGGCAAAGCCACCCTCGGGCGCAGGGGCATAGTTGACGAAGAGAATCTTGACCAGCAGGCTCTCGCTGCCGATTCCGTCCCAGCGCGGGTTGGCCTCAAAGGTGTAGAGCTGTGGCCGGGCGTCGGGGTCATCAGGGTCGTGGGCAAAGGGGCTGCGGCTATCGAGCTCTGGGTCGTAGTAGCCCAACCAGCCGTAGTGCGGCTCGACATCGCTCAAGCGTTCAACCATAGGGCTGCGCTAGTTGAGCGAGAGGTCGCTGGCTAGGGCCTGGCGATAGCGGTCTTCCTGTGAGTCGCTGGCCAGCGGCAGCTCGACGGTGAACACTGTGCGACCGGGCATGCTCTCGACGCCGATGCCGCCCCCATAGCGCTCGACGATCTGCCGCACGATCTGCAACCCCATGCCGGTGCCCTCACCTTTCTTCTTAGTCGTGAAGAAGGGGTCAAAGATGCGCGGCAGCACGTCGGGCGGAATGCCGCTGCCGGTGTCGCTGATGGTCACACGCGCACGCCCATCCTGCACACTTACCCCGATGCCGAGGCGCCCAGGATTCGTCATCGCCTGCAGGGCGTTGGTGATGAGGTTCGTCCACACCTGGCCGAGCGTGTCAGCGTTTGCCATTACGATGGGTTCGGCATCGAACTGCGTATCGACCGAACCTTTGCTGCGGATAGCGTGAGCGTAGAGGATCAAAATCGTGTTGAGCGTATCGACCACCGACACCGGTTCGATGGTGTCGAGGTTGCCCGTGTGAGTGAAGCGCTTGAGTGCGCTCACTACCCGGCGGGCCTTGGTGTGCGCCACATTGATATTGTCCACGTTGGCGGCCACCTGTGCCATGTCGTGCACGGTTTGCATGATCACCTCGCCGTGCTTGCCGTTGAGCAGTTCGACTAGGGGCTCGAGCGGGCCGTCGTAGCGCAGCTCAGTGAGTAGTCGTGCGGCGAGCTCGACGTCTGTCACACCCAAGTCCTTCAGTTGTTGGGTGAAGGTGCTGCGCAACTGGCGCTCTTCGCGCGTCGTCAGCGGGGGGTGCAGCTGCTGCGAGCGCTCGACCAGCTGCGTGAGCTTAGCAAACTGCGCCTTGGGCAGCGCCCGCGCGAGCTCGCTTAACTGCACGATCGCGTCGCGATTAAAGCGCGTAAGTGCCTGTGCCGAGCTGAAAGCCGCGCTCAGCGGCGTGTTGATTTCGTGAGCGATGCCTGCCGTGAGTTGGCCCATCAGGGCGAGTTTGTCAGCGAGGGCTAGCTGGGTCTTGGCCGAGCGCAGCTCGGCAAAGGCTTGCTCGAGTTGATCTTTTGATTCTCGCAGGGCCTCTTCGCTGCGGCGGCGCTCAGTCAGGTCATAGAAGCCGAAGATCAGCGACTCTTGTCCCTGATAGACGAATCGGTCTCCGCTCATGATGACCCACACGATGGTGCCGTCCTTTTTCTTCAGTTCGATTTCAAAATTCTTGAGCGCCCCGTTGCAGCGGACGATTTCCTCTGACATGCGCTTCATGTCATCGGCGTTGGCATACAAGAATTTGCTGCGCTGGCCGATGAGTTCACCGATGCTATAGCCTGACAGCAGCGCGGCATTTTCATTCAGCCACAGGATGCGTGGGTCGCGATAGGTGATGATGACACAGGCCAGTGGCAGCGCTTGTGCGATGGCCTGCAGCGACTCTTCGGCCTGGCGTCGTTCGGTCAAGTCGTGGATGAACGCAGCCCGCACGGCCTGGCCTTCATACATGATATTCCGCGCCATCACCTCGACGTGCACACTACGCCCGCTCACGTGACGAATGCGGTGTTCGTAGCGGTGATCGAGGCCTTTTCGTACGATTTCATCTACGAACGCACGGTCTTCGGGCACGACCCAATCGAGGGCCTTGCTTCCGATCACTTGATCGATGCTGGCGCCGCTGATGCGACACAGGGCGGGGTTGGCGTCGATGATCGTGCCATCGGCCGTGTGCAGCAGGATGCCCTCGTTCGACAGCTCAAAAAAGACGCGGAAGCGCGCCTCTTTCTCACGCAGGGCCCGCTCGGCGAGCTGGGTTGAGGTGACGTCACGATAGCTCCACACCCGGTTGATGTTTGAGCTGGCGTGGTCGTGCTCGCGGGGTGGCCGCTGCGAATATGCCATGATAAAGCGGCCATCTTTGAGCTCGATCATTCCCGTGGTCTGCTCGGGCTGCAACTCGAGTATCTCGCGCAGGCGACGAGAGAACTGCGACTCATCCACTACCTGCTGTTGCATGTGCTCGGTCAGCGCGCGGCTGTCACGGCTCGCTAGCAGCTCGGGTGTGAGCCGCCACATTTCAGCAAACTGGTGGTTGAAGTCCCAGATATGGTTGTTGCTGTCAATCACGCAGATGCCCTCGGTGGTGGTCTCGAGGGTGGTGCGCAGTGCCGAATAGTTGGTGTGCACTTGGGCGGTGCGCTCGCGCACCACTTTCTCTAGGTTCTCATTCAGCTGGCGCAGCTTGCCCTCGCTCTCGCGCAGGGCTCGGTCAGCCACCACACGGTCGGTTACGTTGCGCGAGAACACTGAAACGCCGACGATCGACTGATCAGGGGCGAAAATCGGGTTCACCCAATAGTCGATGAAATGCTCGCTGTCTCGATCGCTGCGTACCCCGGTGAAGTTGAGCCGCTGACCGGTCAGTGCCTGATCGTAATAGTCGCGCCACACCCGCGCCTGCTCCTCTGACATCACGTCAAAGACGCTTGTGCCGGGGCGCAGGTCAAAGCCATAGCTAGAATAGCGCTGACGCACCGCCTCGTTGGCCACGAGAATATGATAGCGGCGGTCGAGCAGCACGATGTTGTCGAGTGTGTTATTGATCAGCGCGTTGAGCGAAGACTCCTGCTGGGCGATACGCGCCTGCACGCGCTTCATCTCCTCTTGTGTGGCTTCGAGCTCTTCGATGTTCTGACGCAGCTCTTCTTCTTGGGCGATCAGCTCTTCGGCGCGCTCTTGCGACTCGGCCAGTAGGCGGCGCAGCTCGACCTGCATGCGCGCGCTGTGCAGGAAGCCTCCCAGCCGCCCCACGAGCAGTGCGAGCAGCTCATTTTGGTCAGGCTCGAGGGCATGCAGGCTCGTCAACTCGATCACCCCCACGAGCTCATCGTTGTGCAGCAGAGGCAGGCCCCGCAGCGCGTCGGGCTGCACCACCAGCAGCCCCCCCGCACGAATGCGCACATCGCGGCTGCGCAGGTCGGTCAGCACCAGCGGTTCGCGCGAGCGGGCCACCTCGCCCGCGAGGCCCTGGCCAAAGTCCAGCTCAGTAGGCGTTCCGTTGGCATAGTGCATAGCATAGGTGGCGAGCTGGCGCAGGTGCACGCCCTCGACGCTATAGAGCGCGGCCTGCGTCTGCGGCAGGTGCTGCATCATTGCGCTCAGCACGCGGTCGGCCCAGGCCTCGATGGCCTCGCCCTCGACGATGCGCGCATCCGTGGCGAACTGCGCCAGGGCGGCATCCTGGCGCTGACGGCTGCTGAGCGCCAGCTGCTGCCCCTCGAGCTCGACCTGGTTCGCGCGCATGCGCTTGACCACGCGCCGCAGGCTCTCGCGCGCGGCCGCTAGACTCGCAGCACGCGTCTCGGCCTCGGCACGCGCCTCAGTTAGGGTTTCGGTTTGTGCCTTGACCTGAGCTTCTGCGGCACGCGCCGCCTCGAGGGCCTCTTTGAGCTGCTGTTGGCTTGCGGCCAGTTCGGCTCCTCGATGCTGCTCGGCATCTAGGGCGCGGCGGATGTTGGCCTCCTCTGCCTGCTGAAAGAAGCCGAACAAGAAGACCAGCACAATGAAAAAAATCGCTGGCACCGGCCACTTCATCAGGTCGAGGATCAACGGCGAGGTCTCCGTTTCGGCCGCTGGTAGTAGGTTGAACTGACGGTCGATCCATTCAAAGCCGAAAAAGCCCGAGATCGCCATGCCTGCGGCGACGAGCTTCCAACTGTTTTCGCGCGAGCTAAACAGCGCCAGTGGGATGATCGCGTTGGCAAAGAGGTAGAGCTTGATCAGGCCATCGCGCTCGAGGTTGCTGCCACCATAGATGGTGCCCACAAAGAGTAGCAGCGCCGTAAGCCCCATGGTGAGCACTAGACGCGAGCTGACATACCAGCGGGCATAGTTCATCAGCGGCACCAGCCAGAACAGCAGGGCCAGCCCGAAAAAGCAGGCCTTGACCAAGGGCGAGGTCAGCAGAGGTGGAAACGGCAGCAGCAGAAAGCCAAAGACGGGCCCCATCAGGTTGGCCAGGCGCAGGCGCGGGTGCAGCTCGACAGGGGTGTCGAGCCGAATGCCGGCGTTGATGAGCTGCTGAAACCACGTGGCCATCTCTGCGAAATATACAGCCCAGCGGCACGGTTTACAGGCCCAGCAACGTTCCTTGCCTGCTTGAATCAGTTCTATGGAAACGCCCCACCGCACCCCCAATGCCCTGCTCGCCAGCAGCAGCCCCTATCTGCTGCAGCACGCCTATAACCCCGTGCAGTGGCTGCCCTGGGGCGACGAGGCCTGGGCCCGCGCTCGAGCCGAGAATAAACTCGTGCTGATCAGCATCGGCTATTCGGCCTGCCACTGGTGCCACGTGATGGAGCGCGAATGCTTCGAACACGAGGCGGTGGCCGAGGTGATGAACCGCCACTACATCTGCATCAAGGTCGACCGCGAAGAGCGCCCAGATGTCGATCAGATCTACATGGATGCCGTGCAGCTCATGCGGGGTTCGGGCGGCTGGCCACTCAATTGCTTTGCGCTGCCCGACGGTCGGCCCATCTTCGGCGGCACTTACTTCCCGCGCCCGCAGTGGGTGCAGGTGCTGCAAGATCTGGCGGCATTCTATGAGCGAGAGCCCGCCAAGGCCGAGGCCTATGCTGCGAACCTGACCGAGGCCATCGGCCAGCTCGAGCGCGTGGTGGCGCCCGCAGCAGCGCCCGCTCACACCCACGACGACCTGGTGCGACACTACATCCAGTTTGAGCAGCGCATCGACCATCAGCTGGGTGGCACACTGGGCGCACCCAAGTTTCCCGTGCCCTGCAACTGGCAGTGGCTGCTGCGCCATGCCGAACTGAGTAGGGCCGAGGCGGCGCTGGGGGCCGTCACACGAACCCTCGACGCCATGGCCGACGGGGGCCTCTATGACCACATCGGCGGTGGCTTCGCGCGCTATTCGGTGGATGCGCGCTGGCACATTCCGCACTTCGAAAAGATGCTCTACGACAACGGGCAGTTGGTCAGTCTCTATGCCGAGGCCTATCGTGCCACGCAGCAGCCGCGCTACGCGGCGGTAGTGCAGCAGACGCTCGCGTTCGTGGCGCGTGAGCTCACCCACCCCGACGGGGGCTTCTATTCCGCGCTCGATGCAGACAGCGAGGGCGTCGAGGGCAAGTTCTACGTGTTCACCCAGGCCGAAATCGAGGCTGTGTGCGGCGCGGCGGCCCCGCTGATCACCCTCACCTATAACACCACGGTTGAGGGCAACTGGGAGCATGGCCTGAATCACCTCTACCGCAGCCGCAGCGACGCCGAACTGGCCGAGCTGCTCGGCATCGACGCAGCGCGGCTCGTGCTCGAACGGGCCGAGGCCGAGGCGGCCCTGCTCTCCTATCGCGCCATGCGCGTGCGCCCCGGCCTCGACGACAAGGTGCTCACCAGCTGGAACGCGCTCATGACCCGCGGGTACGTTGAGGCCTATCGCGCGCTGGGCATGCGCGACTATCTCGACACGGCCCTGCGTAACCAACACTTTATCGAGCGCGTCATGGCCGAGGGCCCGCGGCTCAACCGGGTGTGGAAAGCCGGCGCCAACGGCGGTCGGTCGAGCATCAACGCCTATCTCGACGACTATGCCTTTAACCTTGAGGCGCTCGTGGCCCTCTACCAGGCGACGCTCGACCCTGCTTGGCTGCGGCTGGCCGAGGTGCGGGCACAGTATGTGCTCGATCACTTCACCGACGCAGAGACGGGCCTGTGCTACTACACGTCAGACCTTGACCCGCCGCTCATCGCCCGCAAACAGGATCTCTATGACAGCGTCACCCCCTCGGGCAACGCCACCCTTGCCCATGCCCTGCTGAGCCTGGGCACCCTGCTCGACCGCCCCGACTGGCGCGCACGCAGCGCTCAGATGCTCGCCGCCCTAGCGCCCCTGCTGCGCCAGCAGGCGGGCAACCTGAGCTGCTGGGCCATGCTGCAGCAGCGCATGGTCGTGGCCGATCGGCAGGTGGCCATCGTCGGCCCCGAGGCTGAAGCCTGGCATCGCGCTCTGGCTGTGCGCTTTAGGCCCGAGGTGCTGGCGCTGGGGTCTAGCGCCGCCACTAGTTACCCGCCCCTGCTTGAAGGCAAAGGCGCGCCGGGGCAGACTCTGGCCTATGTGTGCATCGGCCAGACCTGCCGCCGCCCGGTCAGCAGCCTAGCCGAGCTCGAGGCCGAGCTGAGCGCGCTGCGACAAGCTTCGTAGCGCAGCGAGATTCGCACGTTATCTTGGCTGCGTCCAACTCTTCCATTATGCTGCGCACCCTCGCTCTGCTCACCCTGCTGCTGACGCTCGCCGCCTGTGGCGGTGGGGGCAGCGCCCCCGCCACCGCCGAGGTGGATAGTGTCAAGGCCGTGACCGCCCACCCCACCGAGGCCGCCAGCGCCTCGGCTCCACCGGTCTCTGGCAGCGCGGCCTCGACAGGTGCAGCCGACGAGCCTCTGCTGCCCCCGCGCACCAAGGTGACGCCCGACACCGACCCCGATCCAGACCCGAACGATTTCGTGCAGGTGGAATATGAGGCCGTGCCGCAGAATGAAGCCCGCGTCAAGGCTCTGGTGCGCTACCCTGCCGAGCTCAAAGGCAAAAACATCAAGGGCACCGTCTATGTCAAGGTGCTGATCGACAAAGACGGCTATTACAAGCGGCACCTGCTGCGCGACTCACCCGACCCCGCCCTCGCGCAGGCCGTGGTCGACCAGGTCAAATACCTCTACTACACCCCCGCTCGCAAAGACGGCAAGCCCGTCAAGGTGTGGGTGAACTTCGAATACGACTTCAAGTGAGCGCCCACGGAGGCGACGCGCTAAGAAGCTAGCCCCTTGCCGATGGCGATGCGCACGGCGTCGGCGCGGGTGTGCACCTCCATCTTCCGGTAAATCTTCTTGATGTGCGAGCGCACCGTCTGCGGTGAGATCGACAGGATGTCGCCCACCTCGTGATAGTTCTTCCCGTCGACCAGCAGACTCAAGATCTGGCGCTCTCGGTCGGTCAGTGGCGTACCGTGCGGCTCGGGGTTGGGGCTCAGCTTGGGCGGATGCTGGCGCAGGTGCTCTAGCATCTTGCGCGCCATCGCCGGCGACATCGGTGCGCCGCCTGAGGCCAGCTCGACTAGGCTGCTGACAATGGTCTGTACGGGCTCGTCTTTGAGCAGGTATCCTGCAGCACCAGCCTGCACCGAGGCAAAGAGCTTCTCGACGTCTTCGAACACCGTGAACATCATCACCTCGATTTCGGGCTCAATCTCGCGCACGCGGCGGGTGGTCTCGATGCCGTCAAGGCCCGGCAGCTCGATGTCCATCAGCACCACGTGGGGCCGCTGATCGCGCGCTTGATTTTCGAGCCAGATGATCATGGCTTCGCCCGATCCGGCGGCGTGAATGAGCTGCACCTCGGGGTAAAAGCTAAAGTGCTCAATCAGGCGCTGGCGAAGCGAGGGGTTGTCTTCGACCAGGGCGACACGCAGGGGGGCAGGCATTGACAGGCGGGGAATAGGCAAATGGGGTAGTCTAAGGTAGCAGTCTGCCGCGTGGGGCGGCAATCCCCCATTTGAGCAAATGGCTCTGCTGTGTAACCCCCTAGGCCGACAGCCGCTGCGGCCGCCAAGGGATGCGAATGGCCACCGCCGTGCCCTGTGTGGGCCCAGGGCCGATGCGGCAGCGCCCTCCGAGCTCTTCGGCGCGCCGGCGCATATTGAGCAGGCCGTAATGTTCGGCTCCTACGCGGCCGTTCTCGGCCTGGCCGTTCATCCCGATCCCATCGTCGATCACCTCGAGGCTGAGCTCGCCGCCCTCATGGGTCAGCACGAGCCGAATAGTGTCAGCTTTGGCGTGCTTGAAGGCATTCTGTATCGCCTCTTGCGCGATGCGGAATAGCTGTAGGGCCTCGGTCGGGCTCAGCCGCGCCTCGGCATGCTCGCCCTGCGGCAACTGCACCTCAAAGCGCGGCCGCGTGCGCCCCGCCAGCAGTTGGCCTGCATACGTCTCGACCCGCTGGGCAAAGCCCGCCAGCGACACCGACTGCTGGTGCAGGGCCCAGATGGTCTCGCGCAACTGACCTATGGTGGCCCGCGCATCGTTTTTGAGGTTCCGCAGCAGCTGCAGCAGCCGATCGCGCTCGGTGGGGTCGAGGCGCTCGCCTAGGTCAAGGCCTGAGACGAGGCTCGTCAGCTGGGCGCCCACATGGTCGTGCAGGTCACGCGAAATGCGCTCGCGCTCGGCCTGCAGGCGCTGCTCGGTTTCGAGCGCTCGAATGCGGCGCATCAGGCGGCGCTGCGCCAGATAGCGGCCTAGGGTCACAAAGGCGAGCACGCTCAGCAGCAGCGCGGGCGCCACCACATACCAGCGCTTATACCACGGTGGGAGCACCCAAACCGTGACTACATCTGTCGTGACGATGCGTCGGCCATCTGGCACGGTGAACTCGACCTCTAGGCTAAAGCGCCCCTCAGGTAGGTTGCGATAAATTACCTCACGGGCTGCGGTGGGGGCACTCCAGTCGGCGTCTAGCCCTGCCAGACGTGTGCGATAGCTCACAGCGTCTTCGCGCAAAAAGCTTAGGCCCGCATAGCGAATGGTGAGTGCCCCCACCCCAGCCTCCAGCCTGAGCGGCACTGCCGTGAGCTCGGCCGGTGAATAACTGACGCCGTCAGCCTCGACACTCTGCAGCACGACGGGCAAGGGGCTGGGCGTGCTAGGCACCACGTCGAGGTCGCGAATGATCAGCCCGCGGGTGGTGCCGATCAGCAGTCGGCGGTTGAGCCGGTCATAGCGAACCCGATTGATGCTCGTGCGCTCATCGGGCCGCAGCGTGAAGGCTGGCAGCGCCACGAGGCTGTCGCCGTTTAGGCGATGCAGCGCCGCATCAGAGACGGCCATCAGCAGGGGCTGCTCTCCTTGGGGGTGATATTCAAACACACATAGCACGCGCTGACCGACTAGGCCCTCTGCCCGGCCCCAGTGGCGCCAGCCGCTGCGACCGCGTCGGCTGAGCCCTTGGTCTGAGCCGAACCACTGATCTCCTGCCGCATCTTCATAGAGCGCCGTGATGCGGTGGGTGGGCAGGCCCTCGTTGCGCCCTAGGTGGTGCACGGCGAGGCCATCGGTCCAGTCTACACCATTGCTGCCGGTCACCACCCATAGGCTGCCGTTGCTGCCGGGGTAAAGCGACTCGAGCATCAGCGAACTCGTCGGCACCGGAGCTGGCAGCAGGCCTAGCTGGGGGCGGCGCAGGTCGAGCCGCTGCAGACCACTGCCATACGAGGCGGTCCAAAGGTGGCCGTCGGGGCCCCAGGCGAGGTCGGCAAAGCCGTCTTCCGACTTGCCCATCTCATAAAAAGCCACCCGACGCTCAGCCCCCTGCACACGATAGAGCGTGGTGAAGCTGGCCACATAGTGCTGCGAGGGCCCGCCGGTGGTGTAGTCATGCGCGAAGGCCCGCACCTGGCGGTCTTCAGGGCGTGCCCCGCTGAGACGCCCCTGCTGCACCAGCTGGCCCGACTGGTCATAGGTCGCATAGCCCTGTGGCGTGCCCACCCACACGTGACCCTGCCGATCGACCGATAGTGCCGTCACATACGAGTCAGGCAGGCCCTCAGCCGTGGTCAGCCATAGGGCCTGCGGCGCTAGCAGCCGCAGTACGCCCCCGCCAAAGGTCGCCACCCAAAGGCTGCCCTCACGATCGAAGTAGAGCTGGTTGATATAGTTCACAGGCAGGCCCTGCGCGGCGGTGAAGCGGCGCAGGCCGCTGGGCAGCTCAAGCGTAAGGCCCTGCTCCGGGCTTCCCATCGCCAGCCAGCCCTCGGGCGCACGCGCAACGCAGCTGTAACGGCCGGCGAAGCTGCGCCTGCTCAGCACCGTAGCGACAGAGCCCTCGAGGCGCAGCTCGAGCAAACCAGCGCTGGTGGTTACCCAGAGTGCGGTGGGCCCTGGCTCGAGGAGGTTGGTCACCCGCAGCGTGTCGCGTCCACCGGGCAGCAGGCGGTGCGGGTCGACCACGCGCACGCGTGAGCGGCGTACGCTGGCGCCCACACAGCTGAGTCGCCACAGGCCGCCCCCCTGCACCAGCAGCACCTGCCCATCAGAGCTGCGCCCGATGGTCCCGCCCAAGCTCCGATTGCCCGTCGTGTCGAGCACCCAGCGCTGCCGTGTGCGCACGCTCAAGCCTTCGTTGCCAAGAGCATAAACCTCGCCATTGGCGGCGACCTCCACTTGGTTCACATTGCTGCTGCGTTGCAGCTGCATCGGCCCATACACCTCGACTGACCCGTTTGGCGCGATGCGACTAAGCCCCCCCTCGAACGTCGCTGCCCAGATGCCGCCCGCGGTGTCTTCGGCTAGTCGATACACCATGGCGCTGCTGAGCCCCTGATCGGTTGACCACGTGCGATAGCTCAGTCCGTCATAGCGCACGACCCCTTGGTCGGTGGCGAACCACATATAGCCCCGCCGATCTTGCCGCACGTCAAACACATAATCGCTGGGCATGCCAGCCGCCCGATCATAGCGCCGATGCAGCAGCTGCTGGCCCATCAATTGGGCAGCTGCCACTAAGCACATGCCCACTAGGCACAGCACACGCCTAGTTTGACAGATCAGCATTCGGCTCGTATAGGGTATCCAGCTGCAAGATGCGCTGGCTTTGGGGCTTAGTACCTCATAGAGAGCCGGGAAAGTATCGATCCCAACTTGGACTAATTCCATGCTATGCGTGTTCTGAGCCTACCTTTGTTCTCCTGCTGTGCCCGACCACTCGCTCCACACCACCCTTGACCGCCTGCCCCGGGGCGCACGTGCGGTGCTGCGCCACATACGCTCGGCCGAGGCCCGCATCGCCCTGCTGAACATGGGCGTCATGCCAGGCGACCTAATCGAGCTCACCGACCTGACCCTCGGCGGCTGCCCCATCGCCTTCCGCGTGCGTAGCACCAAGATCGCCCTGCGCCGCGCCGTGGCCGCCACCGTCGAGGTGGAGCGGGTGGAAGAGACCGCCCCCCTCAACGGCGCCCCGCGCCCCTGATGCCCTTTTCGTTTTCCTCGAGCGATGCCCGCCCGCTATCTGGCCCTTGTCGGCAACCCGAATACGGGCAAGTCCACACTCTTTAATGCCCTCACTGGCCTCAAGCAGCGCATCGGCAACTTCCCCGGCGTGACCGTCGACCGCAAGGTCGGCACGCTCGAGCGCCCCGGCCAGGCCCCCCTCACGATCATCGACCTGCCGGGTGTCTATGGCCTCTATGCCCATAGCGACGATGAGCGCATCACCAGCCGCATCCTGATCGACACGCGCGACCCTGACCACCCTGACACGGTGCTGGTCGTGGCCGACGCCACCAACCTGCGCCCTGGCCTGCTGCTCTGCTCGCAGGTGTGCGACCTAGGCCTGCGCGTGGTGCTGATCATTCACCGCTCTGACCTAGCCCAAGACGTCGGCTCTGACCCCGCCCTTGACCCTGCTACCCAGGCCGCCGATGCAGCGCTGGCCCGCCAGCTGGGCGTGCCCGTCGTGAGGGTGTCGTCGCGCGAGGGCTGGGGGCTCGACCGCCTGCGCCGCCTGCTGACGATGCCGGTGCCGCCCCCCGCACGGGGCTTCTTCACCATCCCCGAGGGGCTCAGCAGTGTCGTGGCTGAGGTGCGCCGCCGACTAGGCAGCCGCACCGACTATGCCGCCTATCAGCAGCTGCTCGCCATCGACCCCCGCGACGATGCCGACGGCGCCATCACCCGACTGCGCCACGAGGCCGGCATCACACAGCCTCAGCAGCTGATCGAGAACGAAGTGATCGTGCGCTATGACCGGCTAAACGACCTCATGGGCCAGGGGCCCGCCGAGGCCGCCGACCGCAGCATGCGCCTCTCGTCGCGCCTCGACCGCGTGCTACTGCATCCGGTGTTCGGGTACGTCATCCTGCTGGCCATTCTGCTCACCGTCTTTCAGGGCATCTTTAGCTGGGCCGCGGTGCCGATGGAGTGGATCGACGGTGGCATGGCCTCGGCGGGCGCTTGGCTCGCGCGGCAGATTCCCGAGGGCTTCGTGCAGCAGCTCGTGGTGAACGGCATCTTCGCTGGCATCCAGGGCGTGGTGGTGTTCGTGCCGCAGATCGCGCTGCTGTTCTTCTTCATAGCTCTGCTCGAAGAGTCTGGCTATATGTCGCGTGCGGTCTTTTTGATGGATCGGCTCGTGCGCCCGTTTGGCATTTCGGGCAAGGCCGTGGTGCCGCTCTTTGGCGGCTTCGCGTGCGCGGTGCCCTCGATCATGGCCCTGCGCACCATGCCCCACCGCAGCGAACGCCTGCTGACGATGGTGATGATTCCGCTGATGTCGTGCTCGGCGCGCATCCCCGTCTATTCGGTGCTGATCGCGCTATTCGTGCCGTCTGACCGGGTGTGGGGGCCCTTTGACCTGCGAGGGCTCGCCATGGCCGGCTTCTATGGACTCGGCATCGTCGTCGCGCTCGTGTCGGCGCTCGTGATGCGCCGCTTCGTTCGAGCGAATGAACACCAGCTATTCGTCACCGAGCTGCCCAACTACCGCCGCCCGCGCTGGACCAACGTCGCCCAAGAGATTGGCCATAAAGTGCGCGCCTTCGTGGTCGACGCTGGCAAGGTGATCGTGCTCATCTCGATGGTGCTGTGGGTGCTAGCTAGCTATGGTCCGCCGGGGCGGCACGCCGAGGTCGAACAGGAGTACGCCGCGCAGCGCGTGGCCCTAGGGCCTGAGCCAGCCGCTGACGCACTCGTCACGATCGACCGCGCCGAGGCCGCCGCCAAGCTGCAGCAGAGCTGGGCCGGCCACCTGGGCCGCGCCATCGAGCCCGTGATCGCCCCCATGGGCTATGACTGGAAAATCGGCATCGCTATCGTGGCCTCCTTCGCCGCGCGCGAGGTGTTCGTCGCGACGATGAATACGCTCTATGCCATCGCCGAAGACAGCCCCGACCAGGGCTACGGCCGCCTCACCGACCGCCTGCAGGCCGAGCGCAACCCTGTGACGGGTCAGCCGATCTATTCCGCCGCCACGGCACTGAGCCTGCTCGTGTTTTACGCCCTGGCGCTGCAGTGCATGAGCACGCTGGCGGTTATCCGGCGCGAGGCGGGCGGCTGGGGCTGGGCCCTGGGCATTTTGGCCCTGCACACGGGTCTCGCCTATCTGTTGGCCACGGCCACTTATCAGCTGCTAAGCTGAGCGTATTTTCGGCCATGGCCGAACTGTTTCATTTGCTCTGGCCCTACGTGCGCTTGGTGCTTCCAGGGGTGGGCCTTTTGCTGCTAGTGCTGCTCATCACCCCACGCCACTGGCTGTGGTGGCGGGCGGTGATCTATGTGCTGGTGTTCATCTTAGTGCGTGACGCGATGACGCCCGTTGGCCTCTGGCGCGTGGGCAGCGGCCCCGGCTGGTTCTGGATCCGCCTCGTGCCCGATGCGAGTGCACTTGTGACGCTAGGCTTGAGTTCGGTGGGGCTCGTGTTGAGCATGCAGGCGCTCGACCCCGACCTTGCACGCCTCTGCGTGTGGCGGCGCGGCCCGCGCTGGCGCGGCGTCGCCCTAGGCCTGCTCGCCGGCCTGCTAATCGCAGCGCCCCTACTCGCCTGGCACAGCCAGGTGCCCATCGCCGACCGAGGTGGCGCGTTCGACCCACGGCTGCTCTGGGCCTCGCTCATCTTCGCCCTTGGCGGCAACCTCTACGAAGAGGTCCTGTTCCGCGGCTACGTGCAGGGCCTGGCCGAGCGCGAGGGGCTGACCAGCGGCCGATCGGCGCTCTACAGCGGATTGCTGTTCGGCGCGGGCCACGTGTTCCTCGCCACCACGGTCACGAGCGTCGGATGGCCCCTGCTGCTGTTCGCCACCGGCGAGGGCTTGGTGTGCGGTTGGCTGCGCTGGCGCCTCGGCCTGCTGAGCGCCGTGCTCGCGCATGGCACCGCCATCTTTTGGCTCACGTCGGGGCTGGTCTAGACTTGTTAAGAGCGCTCTAGCCCTATCACGCCTCGCAGGTCATACGTGCCCTTTAGTGCCTTGCGCGGCAGCCTGGGCGTAACTTGCGTGCTTACTCTGCACGTGTGTCGCTACGCTCCAATTTCATTGATTACGTCAAGCTCTATGTCGAGAGTGGGGCGGGTGGGCGCGGGGTCGTGAGCTGGCGCCGCGAAAAATTTGTCGCAATGGGCGGCCCCGACGGCGGCGACGGCGGCGACGGCGGCAGCGTCTATGTGGTCGGCAACGCACAGTATTGGACGCTGCTCGATCTGAAGTATCGCAAGTTCATCAAGGCCGATGGGGGCGCCCCCGGCGAGGGCTCGAAGCGCGCCGGCCGAGGTGGCACCGACGAACTGCTGGACGTGCCCATCGGCACGGTCGTCGTCGACGCTGACACCGAAGAGCTGATCGGCGAGATCACAGCCGATGGGCAGCGGCTGCTCGTGGCCAAGGGCGGGCGTGGCGGCCTGGGCAATTGGCATTTCCGCACCGCCACGAACCAAACACCCGACCACGCCCAACCCGGCGAGCCCGCCGTCAAGCGCACCATCGTGCTCGAGCTCAAGCTGCTGGCCGATGTCGGCCTCGTGGGTCAGCCCAACGCCGGCAAAAGCACCCTGCTCGCCGCCGTTTCAGCTGCCAAGCCCGAGATCGCCGACTACCCCTTCACGACGCTCGTGCCGAACCTTGGCATTGTGCGCCACCGCGACTATCAGAGCTTCGTCATGGCCGACATCCCCGGCATCATTGAGGGGGCGGCCGAGGGGCGCGGGCTGGGCCTGCGCTTCCTGCGCCACATCGAGCGCAATGCCGCCCTGCTGCTCATGGTGCCCTGCACGGCCGAGGGCCTGCTCGACGACGTGCCCGGCACGCCGGGTGGCATCGCCGCCGAGGTGCAGATGCTGCTCAGCGAACTCGAGCGCTATGACCCCAGCCTGCTCGAAAAGCCGCGGCTGCTAGCCCTCACCAAGTGCGACCTGCTGCTGCCTGACCAAGTCGAGGCGCTGCGGCGGCGCCACTGGCCGATTGAGGCCGTGTGCATCTCGGCCGTGACCGGCCTAGGCATCGAAGAGCTCAAAGACCGCCTATTTGCCATGCTGCGCCGCGATGCCGAGCGCATCGCGATGGAGGAATAAGCCCGTCAATTCACTACTCCTTTCGATTCCGTAGTTTCACGCGACGCTATGTGGACGCGGCTGGGCGACTTTATTCTGCGGCATCGGATCACGATGCTCGTGCTCATCGGCCTGCTGACCGTTTTCATGGGTTGGCAGGGGCGCAAGGCTGAGCTGCTGCAGGAGTTTGTCAAGGTCATTCCAGTCGACGACCCAGAGTATCAGCAGTACCTGGGCTTTAAAAGCACCTTTGGCGAAGACGGCAACTCGGTCATTGTCGGCATAGAGGCGGCTGAAACCTCGGCCTTCTTCCAGCAGGCTTTTCTAAACGACTTATGGCAGGTGAGCGCTGGGCTCGATAGTCTGCCGGGCGTCGAGCGCGTGCTCAACCTCACGCGCGCCTATGACCTGCGCCTCGACGACGTGCAGACACGTTTCGCGCTGCAGCGGCTGATGCCAAGCCCGCTCGGCTCACAAGCTGAGGCCGACAGCGTGGCCCGTCGTCTGCGCGCCCTGCCCTTCTACGATGGGCTGCTGCTCAGCCGCGACGGCCGCGCGACCATCGTCATCGTCTCGCTCGACCAGTCGGTGCTGGTGAGCAAGAGCAAGCACGAGTTGATTCGCCGCATCGAGGCCGAGCTGAACGCGCTCGCGGGCCGCCACACGATGCGCGCCCACTACTCCGGCGTGCCCTACATCCGCAGCTACATCAGTCAGAAGCTGCCGGCCGAACTGCTGCTCTTCATGATCCTGGCAGCCGTAGTGGTGGCTTCGGCGCTCTACCTGTTCTACCGATCGGGCTATGCGGTGGTATTCCCAATGATCCTGCTGGGTATCGCCACGGTGTGCACGTTTGGGCTGGTGGGCATGCTGGGCTATAAGCTCTCGGCCATCACGGGCCTTATACCACCCATCATCGTCATCCTCGGTATCCCGCCCTGCATCTACATGCTCTCGGATTATCACCGCGAGTATGTGAAGACCGGCGATAAGCTCATGTCGATCCGAAGGATGATCCACCGCCTGGGCTTGGTCACACTGATGATCAACGCCAATACGGCCTTTGGCTTCCTCACGCTCTACTTCACGAACGTCGTGCCGCTCAAGGAGTTTGGCATGCTGGCTTTCTTAAGCACGCTGCTGACCTATTTGCTGACGATCTGCATGATCCCGGGCATCTTTAGCCTGCTGCCCCCGCCCTCTGCACGCCGCCTTCGCTACCTCGACAGCACCCTAGTGCGCTGGCTGATCGTTCACACCCAGCGCATCGTGCTGCACCACCGCCGCTGGATCTATGCCCTCACCGTGGTGATTACCGTGGCATCGGTGATCGGCCTGATGCGCGTCGAGGCGGTTTCGTATATGGTCGATGACCTGCCCGACAGCGACCGTATTTACCGCGATCTGAACTTTATGCAAGACACCTTTGACGGTGTCATGCCCTTTGAGATCGTGGTTGACACGCGGCAGAAAAACGGCCTGCGCAAACTCTCAACCCTGCGCAAACTCGACCAAGCCCAGGCTGCCCTAGGTAAGTATCCTGAGCTCTCGCGGTCGCTGAGCTTTGCCGATGCGATTAAGTGGTCGCGGCAGGCCTACTTCGGCGGTGACTCGGCGCAATATGCCCTGCCGATCGCCGACGAACTCGTGGTGCTCGACCGCTATGCCCGACGCTCGCGCACTGAAGGAAACTCGAAGCCTATCCTCTCGAACCTTGTCGATAGCAGCTATCGCTATGCGCGCATCACTGGCTTCGTGCGAGATATCGGCTCAGTCAAGATGCCTGCGCTGCTCGACAGCGTCCAGCGTGACCTCGACGGCATCTTCAACGCATCGGACGACCCCATCCCCGCCGATCAGCGCGCCACCTTCACCATCACCGGCACGACCAAGATCTTCCTCAAGGCCAACGACTATCTGATCAACAACCTATTCTGGAGCCTCATCGCCACCTTTCTGATCGTGGGGATCCAGATGTTCGTGCTCTTCAACTCGGCGCGCATCATGATCATCAGCATGGTGCCCAACCTGATCCCCCTCGCTATGACGGCAGGTATCATGGGCTTTCTAGGCATCGAACTGAAGCCCTCGACGGCGCTGATCTACGGCATTGCCTTTGGCATCGCCATTGACAACTCGATTCACTTCCTGGCGGCTTACCGTCACGCGCGTCGCGCGGGGTTGCCGATTCAGTCGGCCGTGATCGATAGTCTGAGCCACACCGGCCTTGCGGTGATCTACACCTCGGTGGTGCTGTTTGTAGGCTTCGTGATTTTTGCGCCGTCGGCCTTTGGCAGTACGCGGGCTTTGGGCATCCTGACCTCGGTCACGCTGCTGATCGCGCTCTTTAGCAACCTGATCTTGCTCCCTGCCCTGCTCGTGAACTTCGACCGCGAGCGACTCGACACCAGCTCGGCCCTAATCGACGAAGAAGAGAGCGAGCCCCCACCGCCAGACGCGCCGATCAACTAGACTGGCTGCGCAAACAGGATTAAGCGATCTGACTCGAGTTCGTCAAAGGGTGCCCCACCGTAGTCACCCCAAGTGCGCACCAGACTCAGCTGCTCGCGCTTGAGCAGACGCTCAAACTCGCGCAGGTGTAGCAACTGAACCGACTCGCTGAAGTGAAGCATGCGCGGCCCATCGGTGATGCGGATGCGTTTGACGATGTGTTCGTGCTCTACCCGTCGGCGGATTTCAAACTGCACGCCGTCGATCTGCAGCTCTTCGCTCGCACGCAACTCGCGCACGACTTTGTCGGCGTTGAAGAAGTCGATGATGAAGTAGCCGTTGGGCGCTAATAGCTGGCGCACTTGGTGCAGGGCCTGTTGGTTCTCGCCCACTTCGTTGAAGTAGCCGATGCTCGTGAATAGGTTCAGTACGAGATCAAAGGGACGCTCAGCCCAGGCCGGGCGGCCGTCGTCGAGCAGGTGACGCATGTCGCCCTGGTGAAACTGTAGGCGAGTGTCGTCGGGCTGCTGGTGCAGCTGGCGGGCGCGCTCGACGCGCGCCGTCGAGAGGTCCACTCCCACCACCTCATAGCCTAGGCGGCGCAGGTAAGCCGAGTGGCGACCGGTGCCACAGGCCAGGTCGAGCACGCGCCCGCCAGGGGGCAGGGCCACGCTGTGCACCAGGCTGTCGATAAAGAACTGCGCCTCGTCGTCGTCGCGATGCCGATAGAGCATCGCGTAGTAGGGTGAGTCGAACCAGGTTTTATACCACGCTTCCATGCCGGTGGGCAACGCCACTCGTGCCGCCGAAGGTCAGTGCGGCAGAGCAAATATCCGTCGCAAGCCGACGCGCGCGACTCACCACACCAGCGTAGCAGAGGCCCAGGTGAAGCCGGAGCCGAAAGCAGCTAGTAGCACGCGGTCGCCCTTTTTGAGCCGTCCCTCACGCTCAGCCTCAACGAGGCAGATGGGGATGCTGGCAGCCGTCGTGTTACCGTACTTATGGATGTTGTTGTAGAACTTCTCAAAGGGCACCCCGAAGTGGTCAGACACCGCCTGTACAATGCGCACATTGGCCTGGTGTAGCACGAACACGTCGACTTGGTCTTTGGTCCAGCCCGCCGACGCGAGAGCTTCGTTGGCGGCCTCGGTCATGCGTGTGACCGCGTGCTTGAACACCTCGCGCCCGTTCATGTAAGGGTATTGGTCTTTCCCGTCGGCGATGGTGCGGGGGCGCCTGTGTGAGGTGGGCTCATAGAGCCAGAGCTCTTTGGCAAACTTGCCTTGGGCATGCAGGTGGGTGGTCTGGATGCCGCGCGTCTCGCTGTCGGGTGCGGCGGTGATCACCACGGCACCTGCACCGTCGCCGAAAAGCACCCCCATCGTGCGGCCGTCGTTCGTGAGGTCGAGTGCGGTGCTCTGCACCTCGCCGCCCACGAGCACCACTGTTTTATGCACGCCGCGCTTGACATACTGCTCGGCAAGTGAGAGGCCGTAGATGAAACCCGAGCATTGCTGGCGGATGTCAAAACAGGGGATGTTGCCGAGGCCGAGCTTGTCTTGTAGGAATACCCCTGAACCCGGGAAGTAGGCCTCGGGGCTCAACGTGGCAAAGATGATCATCTCGACATCGTCGAGTGTCTTGCCCGCGCGGGCGAGTGCTTCTTTGACGGCCGGCACGGCGAGGTCGGCTGGGCCGACGAGTTCGCCCTCGCGAATCCAGCGGCGCTCACGGATGCCCGAGCGCTCATAGATCCATTCGTCAGAGGTATCGTAATACTGCTTGAGGTCGTCGTTCTTGACCACCTGATCGGGCACATAAAAGGCAGTGCCCGCGATGACGGCTTGAGGCATTCGGCTGAAATCGGCGTGAGCGACACAGGGCCCAGCGCCCTGCGCGTAATGGCGGCAAATATACCCGCGCCCCCTCAGGGCCAAGGCGTTACCGACCGGTTACTTGTAGGCTCTCACACGCGAATGGCCCTATCTTGGCTCACCAACTCTCTCGCCTTTTTTCTGCTAATGACGCATGACTGCCACCGAAGAATACCGACCCAAAAACTTCTTAGGCCATCCCCAAGGCCTGTATGTGCTCTTCTCAGCCGAGATGTGGGAGCGCTTCAACTTCTACGGGATGCGGGCCCTGCTGACCCTGTTCCTGGCGAACGCGCTACGCTTCTCTGAGCAAGAGGCCTCGATCGTGTATGGCGGCTTTTTGGGCCTGTCGTATCTGACGCCCATGCTCGGGGGCTTCATTGCCGATCGCTTCCTAGGAAACCGTTTGTGCATCCTCTTAGGTGGTGCGCTCATGACACTGGGGCAGCTGCTGCTGTTCACCAGCGGAGTGCTCTACGCGGGCAGCGTCGAGACGGCCACCTATGTGATGTGGGCGGCGCTTGGCGCGCTCATTTTTGGCAACGGCTTTTTCAAGCCAAACATCAGCTCGATGGTGGGGCAGCTCTATCCCAAGGGCGACACGCGGCTCGACTCGGCCTTCACCATCTTTTACATGGGCATCAACCTAGGCGCGATGCTGGGCATCTTGATCTGCCCGGCGCTGGGTGATGTCAAGCTGGGCGACACGCGTGTGGTCGAGGCCTTCAAGTGGGGCTTTTTGGCAGCGGCGGTAGCGATGGCGCTCGGCACGATCACGTTCTACTTCCTGAAGAACAAATACCTGCGCACCCCCGAGGGCGTGGCGGTAGGCGATGTGCCCAAGCACGGCGTGAGCGCCAGTGGTGAGGCGAGCAAGGCCGAGTTCACGCAGGCCTCGCTGATCGGCGCCGGGGTGGCGCTGGTGGCCTTGGTGCTAAGCTTCAAGTTTCTCATTGGGCTCAACTGGGTCTATGCCTTCATCTACTCCTCTGGCGTGACGCTGGCGGGTTTGATTCTGACGGACAAGAGCATCACCACGGTAGAGCGTCAGCGCATCATCGTTCTCTACTTCGTGGCTTTCTTCGTCATCTTTTTCTGGGCGTGCTTTGAGCAGGCGGGCTCGTCACTCACCTTCGTGGCAGACGCACAGACCGACCGCCGCATCCTCGGCTGGGATATGCCTCCGAGCGCGGTGCAGTTCGCCAACTCGCTGTTCATCATCCTGCTGGCCTTTCCATTCAGCATCCTGTGGCTGGGCATGGGCAAGCGGGGCATCGAGCCGAGCTCGCCCACCAAGCAGGGCATCGGCCTTCTGATCTTATCGCTGGGCTTCTTGGTGATGGCCTGGCAGGCCAAAGACCTCGGCAACGACACCAAAATCTCGGTGATGTGGCTGTTCTTGATGTATCTGCTGCATACCATCGGCGAGCTCTGCCTGAGCCCGATCGGGCTGGCGCTGGTGTCGAAGCTGGCACCGCTGCGCTTCACGTCGCTACTGATGGGCGTGTGGTTCTTAGCCAACGCCGCGGGCTATGCGCTGGCGGGTACGCTGGGCGCACTGATTCCGCCGACGGGAGACAAGTTCAAGATCGCCCAAGAGGCTGGCATCGACCTGACGGGCGTGCTCAACAAAAGCGTGACGCTCACACCCGAGCTGAGCCAGCAGATGGCCGATCTGCGCCTGCCGACGAGCTATCCGACGATCGTGGGCATCCCGATCACGAACCTGTATGAGTTCTTCATGGTGTTTTTCATCCTGCCGGCGGCGGCGGGGGTACTGATGCTGCTGGTGTCAGGCCGCCTTAAGAAGATGATGCACGGGGTGCATTGATCTGCGCCACCTTTAACGCAGCAGGGCCCGCTCGATGAGCGGGCCCTGTCGTTGTAGGAGCTTTGACTTAGGCAGCCTTCTTGCCCAGCACGCGAGCGACCGTGGCCCCGATCTCAGCGGGGCTCTCGGCCACCGTGATGCCGCAGCGCTGCATCGTGTCCATCTTTTCGCGGGCGGTGCCTTTGCCGCCGGCAATGATGGCGCCGGCATGACCCATGCGGCGACCGGGCGGGGCCGTCTGACCCGCGATGAAGCCGATGACGGGCTTTTTCACGTTGTCTTTGATCCACTCAGCGGCGATCTCTTCGTTCGAGCCGCCGATTTCGCCGATCAGGATGATGGCCTCAGTGTCGGGGTCAGCATTGAACAGCTTGATGACGTCGAGGTGAGTGCTGCCGATGATGGGGTCACCACCGATGCCCACGCAGGTGCTCTGACCGAGTCCCTGCTTGGTCACCTGATCGACCGCCTCATAGGTGAGCGTGCCCGAGCGGCTGACGATGCCGACTTTGCCAGGGCGGTGGATGAAGCCGGGCATGATGCCGAGCTTGCACTCGCCGGGAGTGATGACACCGGGGCAGTTCGGGCCGATCATGCGCACGCCGCGCTCGGTCAAGAAGGCCTTGACATTAATCATGTCGCGCACCGGGATGCCCTCGGTGATGGTCACGACGAGCTTCACACCCGAGCTCGCGGCCTCGATGATGGCATCTGCTGCAAAAGCCGGTGGCACGAAGATGATGGCGGTGTCAGCGCCCGTGGCCGAGACGCAGTCGCCCACCGTGTTGAACACCGGTCGGTCAAGGTGGCTGGTGCCGCCCTTGCCAGGGGTGACACCCCCCACGACGTCGGCCCCGCCGTGCTCTTTGGCATAGGCAATCATCTGCGAGGCATGAAATGAACCCTCGCTGCCAGTGAAACCCTGCACCAGAATCTTCGAGTGCTTATTGACCAGGATGCTCATGATGAGTCGGATGTGGTTGGGGCAGCTAAGGTAGGCAGCCGGGGCATAGAATGCTCGTCGAACCGGGCCCCCAAAACGAGCAGCGCCCGGCCGAAGCCAGGCGCTGTGATATCCAAAACCAATAGGGCTTACTCGCCCTCGGCGGGGGCAGCAGCCTCAGCCGCGCCACCCTTTTTCTTGGCCTGACGGCGACGACGGGGCTTCTTGTCGGCACCCAGAGTCGAGGGCAGGAATTCGTTGAAGTCCACGAGCTCGATGAGTGCCATTTCTGCGTTGTCGCCCAGCCGCGGTCCGAGCTTAAGGATGCGGGTGTATCCACCGGCGCGCTCGGCCACCTTGGGCCCGATCTCGGCAAACAACTCGCGCACGGCCTCTTTCTGACCGAGGTAGCTAAAGATGATACGGCGGGCGTGGGTAGTATCGGCCTTGCTCTTGGTGATCAGGGGCTCGACATAGCGACGCAGGGCCTTGGCCTTGGCCAGGGTCGTGGTGATACGCTTGTGCTCGATGAGCGACTTGGCGAGGTTGGCCAGCAGCGCCTTGCGGTGCGAGTGGGTGCGGCCCAGTTTGTTGACGGTATTGCCGTGACGCATGGTCTAGAGACGTAAAGGGGTGATGGCCGGGCTCGGCTTAATAGTCCTCGTCGAGCTTGTACTTGGACACGTCCATGCCGAACTGCAGCAGCTTGCCAGCGACGAGCTCTTCGAGCTCTGAGAGCGACTTCTTGCCGAAGTTGCGGAACTTGAGCAGGTCGGCGATGTTGTACGACACCAGGTCGCCCAGGGTACGGATTTCGGCTGCCTTGAGGCAGTTGTAGGCGCGCACCGAGAGGTCGAGTTCGCTCAGCGGGGTCTTCAGCAGCTTGCGCATGGCGAGGAAGGCCTCGTCCACCTCTTTGCGGGCGGCGGGTTGCTCGACGCGCATCTCGATGGTGCTGTCGCTGAAGAGCATGAAGTGCTTGATGAGGATGTTAGCGGCCTCTTTCAGCGCGTCCTCGGGGTCGATGGTACCATCGGTCGTGATCTCGAGCACGAGCTGCTCATAGTCGGTGCGCTGCTCGACACGGGTGTTCTCGACGGCATACTTCACGTTTTTGATCGGCGTGAAGATGCTGTCGATGGCGATCTCGCCAAATGTCATCTCGGGCGTCTTGTTCTCATCCGAGGGACGATAGCCACGGCCCTTGCCAATGGTGAGCTCGATGTCGAGCTGCACATTGGGCATCAGGTGGCAGATCACGTGGTCGGGGTTCGTGACGAGGTAGGCCGAGGTGTTTCGGCCGATGTCGCCCGCCGTGAACTTGTCCTGTCCCTTGATTGAGACGAAAATCTTGGTCTCGCCCTCCATCACCTTTTTCAGGCGCACACCTTTGAGGTTGAGCACGATGTCAACCATGTCTTCGACCACACCGGGGATGGCCGAAAACTCGTGCTCGACGCCCTGGGGAATCTTCACCGCCGTGATGGCATAGCCCTCGAGCGACGAGAGCAGCACCCGACGCAGGGCGTTGCCCACGGTAGTGCCGTAGCCCGGCTCAAGCGGACGGAACTGAAACTTGCCATAGAAGTCACGGGTTTTTTCCATGACCACCTTTTCGGGCATCACAAACTGGAGCAACGACATATACGGTGAGAAGGGGCGGTTAGGTGACGCGAGAAGGACCGAAGGATTAGCGCGAGTACAACTCGACGATGAGGCGCTCGCGAATGTTTTCAGGAATCGCGTCGCGCTCAGGGTTGCTGAGGAATTTGCCGGCGTAGTCGACCTTGTTGACCTCGAGCCAGTTGAAGCGCGTGCCTTTGGTGCTCAGCGCGTTGTTGATGATCTCGAGCGCTTTGCTGCCCTCACGCACCGACACCACGTCGCCAGGCTTCACTTGATAGCTGGCGATGTTGCATACGTGACCGTTGACCTCGATGTGCTTGTGGCCGACGAGCTGACGGGCGGCGCGACGCGTGGGGGCGAAGCCGAGGCGATAGACGACATTGTCGAGGCGAGCCTCGAGAATCTGCATGAGGTTCTCACCGGTGTTCCCGCTGCGACGCGAGGCCTCTTCATAGGCGCGGCGGAACTGACGCTCGAGCACGCCGTAGACGAACTTGGCCTTCTGCTTCTCCATAAGCTGGAGGGCATAGTCGCTCTGCTTGGCACGGCGGGTTTTGCCGTGCTGGCCAGGAGCGTAATTCTTGCGCTCGAGGGCTTTGCTGAAGCCAAACAGGGGCTCGCGGTAACGGCGGGCGATCTTCTGCTTGGGACCTGTGTAACGGGCCATCTGAAATAAAGACTAGCGGTGAGGTTCGATCAGGTTAGACGCGGCGCTTTTTGGGCGGACGGCAGCCGTTGTGCGGCAGGGGGGTGGTGTCTTCGATACGCACGACCTCGACGCCTGCGGCGTTGATGGCGCGCATGGCGCTCTCGCGGCCGGCACCGGTGCCTTTCACATACACCTGCACGCGGCGCAAGCCCAGGTCATAGGCCTCCTTGGCGGCCTCGCCAGCGCAAATCTGCGCGGCATAGGGGGTGTTCTTCTTCGACCCCTTGAAGCCTGCCTTACCGGCCGAGGCCCACGAGATCGTGTTGCCCGAGCGATCAGTGATCGTGACGATGATGTTGTTGAACGAGGTCGTGACAAACACGATGCCCTCGGCCTCCACCTTCGCCTTTTTCTTCGCCTTAGCAGCGGCGCCTTTCTGTTGTTGATTCTGGGTAGCCATGAGGCAATAGAGATGCGGTTACGAACGGCTCAGATTACTTGGTGACCTTCTTCTTACCGGCCACCGTCTTACGCTTGCCCTTGCGGGTGCGGGCGTTGGTGCGGGTGCGCTGACCACGCACGGGCAGGCCGCGCTTGTGGCGCGTGCCGCGGTAGCAGCCGATGTCGATCAGACGCTTGATATTGAGCTGCACCTCACCGCGCAGAGCCCCTTCGACCTTGAACTGCTCGGTGACGATCTGACGGATTTTCGACGATTCCTCGTCGCTCCATTCCTGAACGCGTTTGTTCAGGTTGACGCCCGCCTGCTCAAGCACGCGGCGCGCCGTGCTGCGGCCAATGCCGAAGATGTAGGTCAGGCCGATTTCCCCGCGCTTGTTTTTGGGGAGGTCGATGCCGGCGATACGAGCCATAGTGGTATGAGTAGGTCGTGTAGCGAAAAAGGTGGGGCGTGAGAACCGAGGGTCAGCTTAGCCTTGGCGTTGCTTGAACTTGGGGTTCTTCTTGTTGATGACGTACACCTTGCCCTTGCGCCGGACGATGACGCAATCGGTGCTACGCTTCTTAACTGAGGCACGGACTTTCATGGCGGTGCAGGGCTAGACGGTGGGGCTTATTTAAAGCGGTAAATGATGCGGCCTTTGGACAGGTCATACGGGCTGAGCTCGAGGCTGACACGGTCGCCGGGCAGGATTTTGATGTAGTGCATCCGCATTTTGCCAGAGATGTGGGCCAAGATTTTGTGGCCATTCTCCAGCTCAACGGTAAAAGTGGCGTTGGGCAGGGCTTCGACGATAGTGCCGTCAACTTTGATCGAGTTCTGCTTAGACATGGGTCAGGGCGGCCTCGATGTAATCGAAGGTGGTGAGAATCTCTGCCTGTCCGCGGCGCACGACGACGGTGTGTTCGTAGTGAGCCGAGGGTTTGCGGTCGGTGGTCCGAATGGTCCAGCCGTCCGATTCGCGAACAATATCTTTCGTGCCTAGGTTGATCATGGGCTCGATGGCGAGCACCATGCCCTGCTTGAGTTTGGGGCCGCTGCCGCGCTTGCCGTAGTTGGCCACCTCGGGGGGCTCGTGCAGGCGGGTGCCGATGCCGTGGCCCACCATCTCTCGCACGACAGAGAAGCCGCGGGCCTCAACGTGCTCTTGGATGGCGTTGGACACATCACCGAGGCGGCCTCCGTCGATAGCATAGCGGATGCCCTCGTAGAGCGACTGCTTGGTGGCCTCGAGCAGGCTGCGCACCTCAGGCGCCACTTCGCCCACCATGAAGGTGTAGGCAGAGTCGCCGTAGTAGCCATTGAGCTTCACGCCGCAGTCAACCGCGACGATGTCGCCCGCCTTGAGGCGCTTGCCCGCAGCCGCAAAGCCGTGTACCACCTCTTCGTTTACCGACACGCAGAGGCTGTAGGGGAATGGATTGTGGTCAGCGTCGGGGCGGTAGTTCTTGAAGGCCGGGGTGCCGCCGTTGTCACGGATGTAAGCCTCGGCGATAGCATCGAGCTCGGCCGCGTCGGCGCCTGGACGCACATGCTTAGCCACCTCGGCGAGCGTGCGGCTGACCAGCTGCGCAGCTGCGCGGATGGCCTCGACCTCGCTCTCGCGACGGATGGCAATGGCACTGGTGGCGCGACCGATCATCCTCATGCAGTAGCACCCACGCGGGCCCCTCCGGATTTAACTCGACCCGACTTCATCAGGCCGTCGTAGTGACGCATGAGCAGGTAGCTCTCAATCTGCTGCAGCGTATCGAGCACGACCCCGATCATAATCAGCAGCGAGGTGCCACCAAAAAACTGGGCAAACTGGCTCGACACGCCAAAGCTGGCCACGATGGCAGGCAGAATGGCGATGAAGGCCAAAAACAGCGAGCCGGGCAGCGTGATGCGCGTGAGCACCGAGTCGATGAACTGCGAGGTCGGCTTGCCAGGTTTCACACCGGGGATGAAGCCACCCGAGCGCTTGAGCTGCTCGGCGATGTCGTTCGGGTTGACCGCGATGGCGGTGTAGAAGTAGGTGAAGACGACGATCAGGAACACAAACACCAGATTGTAAGGAATGCTGGTGTAGTTCGAGAACCAAGTGCCGGTGGCGTTCCAGAAGTTCGACTCGGGGAAGAACTGGGCGATCGTCGCGGGGATGAACATCAGCGACTGCGCGAAAATGATCGGCATGACACCGGCGGCATTCAGCTTCAGCGGGATGTACTGCCGCACGTTCGTGGTCATGCCGCCCATCATGCGGTTGCCGACCATGCGGCGGGCATAGTTGATGGGCACCTTGCGCGTGCCTTGGGTGAGCAAGATCACGACCATCGTGATGAGCGCCAGAGCGAGCACCTCGATGAAAAAGATCATGACCGAATTGGCGGCGAACTCGTTGATGAGCGCCAGCGGCAGTTCGGCGATGATGCCGATGGCGATGATGATCGACGTGCCATTGCCGATGCCATTCTCCGTGATGCGCTCGCCGAGCCACATCAAAAAGACTGTGCCCGCAGTAAGGCTCACTACTGTCGTAAGCGCGAAGATGAAGGGCTCAGCCGTGATGGCGTCGGGGAACTGGAAGCGCAGGTTCGTGTGGTAGGCAAAGGCCTGGCCCAGCGTAATGAGGATGGTCAGCAGACGGGTGTACTGATTCAGCGTGCGGATGCCGCTATCGCCCTCGCGCTGTAGCTTCTGTAGCTGGGGGAAGACCGCCGTGGCCAGCTGAATAACGATGCTCGCTGAGATATAGGGCATCACGCCCAGCGCAAAAATCGCCCCACGTGAGAAGGCACCGCCCACAAACAGGTCAAGCATCCCGAGGATGCCCTGCCCTTGAGAGGACGCAAACATGCGCTCAAGCACACCCGAGTCGATGCCCGGCAGCACGACGAACGAGCCCAGCCGATACACCGCCAGCAGCGCCAGCGTGTAGAGAATGCGGGTCTTCAGTTCCGGAATCCGGAAGATGTTCCGCAGGGTCTCGATCAAGCCTTTCATAAACGGCGTCGTGGGCGTCGGTGTGCTGTGAGGTTATTCGATGACAATGGCTTTGCCGCCAGCCTGCTCGATGGCACGCAGGGCCGCTTCGCTGAACTTGTGTGCCTTGACGTTAAGCGCCACCTTGACCTCGCCGCGGGCCAGCACCTTGATGGGGCGGTTAAGGTTGCGCACGAGGCCGTTGGTGATCATCACCTGCGGATCAAGCTCGAGACTGGTCACACCCATAGTCTCGGCCAGCTCTTGGATGCGGCTGAGGTTCACCACACTGAACTCAACGCGGAAGGGGTTCTTGAAACCAAACTTAGGGGTGCGGCGCGCCAGAGGCATCTGCCCGCCCTCGAAGGCTGGCTTAGCCGAATAACCCGAGCGCGACTGACCGCCCTTGTTACCCTTGGTGGCCGTGCCGCCTTTGCCCGAACCCGGGCCGCGACCAATGCGCATACGGTTGCGCGTGCTGCCCTCGGCGGGCTTTAGACTGTGCAGCTTCATTGCTTGACCTCCTCTACGGTTACCAGATGACTGACCTTTTGGATCATGCCGATGAGCATCGGGCTGGCAGGCTTGATCACCGTACGGTTGATTTTACCCAGGCCGAGCGCCTTGATGGTGTCTTTTTGGTCTTGCGGCCGCTTGATCGTGCTGCGGACCTGCGTGATGCGGAGCTGGATCATGACTTAGCCTTTGAAGACTTTTTCGAGCGAAACGCCGCGCAGGTGCGCCACGGCGATGGGATCTTTCATTTCGGCCAAGGCCGTCAGCGTGGCTTTCACCACGTTGTGCGGGTTGGTGCTGCCGAGGGACTTGCCGAGCACATCGCGAATGCCAGCGCTCTCGAGCACCTTGCGCATCGCGCCACCCGCCAGAATGCCCGTACCGGGCGCAGCCGGACGAATGATCACTTTCGAGGCGCCGAACTTGGTGTACACTTCGTGGGGCACCGTGCCGTTGATGATCGGTACCTTGATGAGGCCTTTCTTGGCGTCTTCGATGCCTTTGGCGATGGCGTTCGTCACCTCATTGGCCTTGCCCAGGCCATAGCCGACCACGCCGTTGCCGTCGCCGACAACCACGATGGCCGCAAAGCTGAAGCGGCGGCCACCCTTGACCACTTTGGCCACGCGCTTGACAGCCACCAGCTGCTCTTTGAGCTCGCTATCGACGGGCTTGACGCGCTTGAGTTTGGTAGAAACCATGAGCGAGTGATCGTTTAGAATTGGAGACCGCTTTGACGAGCGGCGTCGGCTAGAGCTTTGACGCGACCGTGGTACTTGTAGCCGTTTCGATCAAAGACAACAGCCGAAATGCCGGCGGCAACGGCCCGCTGAGCGAGCGCATTTCCAACCGCAACACTCTTGTCGGTTTTCGGAACGGGCTGCGAAATTACGTCCTTTTCACGAGACGAGCAACTTACGAGCGTGCGGCCCGTGGTGTCGTCGATGATCTGGGCATAGATCTCGGCGTTCGAGCGATAGATCGTCAGGCGGGGGCGCTCGGTGGTGCCACGCACTCGCTTGCGAATGCCCTGCTTGATGCGTTCGCGGCGCTCGGCTTTGACTTTAGTATTGGCCATGGTGAGATTCCTTTCAGGCTAGCGAGGGATACCGATTACTTCTTGCCGCCTTTGCCAGCCGCTTTGCCAGCCTTGCGACGGATCTGTTCGCCTACGAAGCGAATGCCCTTGCCCTTATAAGGTTCGGGAGCCCGCAGGCGGCGAATTTTAGCGGCCACTTGACCCAACAGCTGCTTGTCGATGCCGGTGAGGATGAGCTTGGGGGTCTCACCTTTTTTGGCCTCGGTCTCAGCCTTCACCTCGGCGGGTAGCACGAAGTAAACCGCGTGCGAATAGCCCAACGAGAGGTCGATAATGTTCACACCCGAGATGGTCTTGACCTCAGCACGATAGCCGACACCGACCAGCTCCATGTTGAGGCGATAGCCCTCTGACACGCCCTTGATCATGTTGGCGGTCAGCGCACGGTAGAGGCCGTGCAGCGCGCGGTGCGGCTTTGCGTCGCTAGGGCGCGCGATGGTGAGCTGGCCTTCTTCCTGCCCGAACTCAAAGCCCGGGTGAATTGACTGCCGCAGTTCACCCTTGGGGCCCTTGACAACGAGGCTGTCGGCGGCGGTGGTGACCGACACGCCCTTAGGTAGGGTGATGGGGAGTTTGCCGATGCGAGACATGGTCGCTGAGATTAGCGCGTGAATCGATTAATAGACGTAGCAGAGCAGTTCGCCGCCGACGTTGAGCTCGCGAGCTTTTTTGTCGGTGAGGATGCCTTTGGAGGTCGAGAGGATGGCCGTGCCTAGGCCGTTCATCACGCGGGGCGTAGTGGCCACACCGCGATACTGACGCAAGCCCGGCTTGCTGATACGCACGATGTGGCTGATGGCCGGCTCTTTGGTGAGGCGGTCATACTTCAGCGCGATCTTGATCACGCCATGGCCCTTTTCGTCGGTCACCTGCTTGTAGCTGGTGACGTAACCTTGGTCGTGCAGCACCTGCACGATGCCCAGCTTCATGCGCGAGGCGGGCACGTCGACGATGAGCTTTCGCGCACGGCTCGCATTGCGGATGCGCGTGAGCAGGTCGGCGATGGGGTCGGTGTACATATCAGATACGATTAGAAGCGGTGAAGGAGGCTTACCACGAGGCTTTGGTCACACCGGGGATTTTGCCCTCGAGCGCCATTTTGCGGAACATATTGCGGCACAGGCCGAACTTGCGGATGTAGGCGCGGGGGCGGCCGGTGAGCTTGCAGCGGTTCTTGAGCCGAACGGGGCTCGAGTCGCGGGGCAGCACAGCCAGGGCCTGCCATTCGCCGGCCTTTTTAAGCGCCTCGCGGCGCTCGCGATAGAGGGCCACCATCCGCTCACGCTTCAGCTGGCGCGCAATGATTGACTTCTTAGACATGAGTCGGGGTGATTAGTTGGTCGAGGTTTTTTCGGTCGACTTGAAGGGCACGCCAAATAGCTTGAGCAGCTCATAGGCCTCTTCGTCGGTGGGGGCATTCGTGACGAAGGTCACGTCCATGCCAGCGATCTTATAGACCTTGTCGACGTCGATTTCCGGGAAGATGATCTGCTCTTTGATGCCCATGTTGTAGTTGCCACGGCCATCGAAGCCCTTGTCGGGCAGGCCGCGGAAGTCGCGCATGCGCGGGATCGCTAGGTTGATCAGGCGGTCCATGAACTCATACATGCGTTCGCGACGCAGGGTCACTTTGCAGCCGATGGGCATGCCCTTGCGCAGCTTGAAGTTCGAGATGTCGCGCTTCGATTGCGTCACCACGGGCTTTTGGCCGGTGATGGTAGCCAGCTCTGACATCGCCTGGTCGATCAGTTTCTTATCGACGGTGGCGGCGCCGAGACCCCGGCTAACGATAATCTTTTCGATGCGAGGCACCTGCATCACGTTACTGTAATTGAAGCGCTCGCGCATGGCGGGCACGATCCGCTTACGGTAGTCGTCTCTGAGGCGAACGGTGTAAGACATAGTGTGGAACCGTTAAGCGGTTAGTCGATGGTGTTGCCTGATTTTTTCGCCACGCGCACCCAGCCCTTGTCGGTCGTGAGCTGACGGCCCACGCGGGTGGCCTGCTTGGTCTTGGGGTCGATCAGCTGCAGCTTGGCCACGTGAATGGGGGCCTCGCGCTGCACGCGCTCACCGTTGGGGTTCTTCTGGTTGGGCTTGACGTGCTTCGTGACCAGGTTGATGCCCTCGACGATGGCCTTGCGGTCGGTCGGCATCACACGCAGCACACGGCCGGTCTTGCCACGGTCGTCGCCCGAGAGCACTTTGACCTCATCGCCGCGCTTGATGTGCAGCTTAGGAATGGAATTGGTGGAGCGTCGCATGACGGGATGACTTAGAGCACCTCAGGGGCGAGTGAAACAATTTTCATGTACTGCTTCTCGCGCAGTTCACGGGCCACGGGGCCGAAGATGCGGGTGCCGCGGGGCTCACCTTGGTTGTTGATGATGACAGCGGCGTTTTCGTCAAAGCGGATGTAGCTGCCGTCGCGACGACGCACCTCTTTGCGAGCGCGCACGATGACGGCCTTGACCACATCGCCTTTCTTGACCTGACCACCAGGAACGGCAGTCTTGACCGAAGCGACGATGACATCGCCCACCGAACCGTAACGGCGGTGCGAGCCCCCCATCACGCGGATGACGAGCAGCTCTTTGGCGCCGGTGTTATCGGCGACCTTGAGGCGGGATTCTTGCTGAACCATGGCGGTGACTCTCGACTAGCGGTGGGATAGATTACTTGGCGCGCTCGATGATTTCGACCAGACGCCAGCGCTTGGTCTTGCTCAGGGGGCGGGTTTCCATGATGCGGACGAGATCCCCGACGTGGGCGTCGTTGTTCTCGTCGTGGGCATGAAACTTCGACGTTTGCTTGACAAACTTGCCGTAGATGGGGTGCTTGACCTGACGCTCGACGGCCACGACGATGCTCTTCTGCATCTTGTCGCTCGTCACGCGGCCCACACGCTCCTTGCGGGCGTTGCGCTGGGGGGCGGTGGTGGGGGTGAGGGTTTCGCTCATGGCGATGCGATGAATCGGTGACAGAAGGGTTACTGGGCAGCGGTGGTACGGCGGCGTTCGGCCATGAGGGTCTTGATACGCGCCACGTCTTTGCGGATCACGCGAATGCGGGCGGGGTTCTCCACGGGCGAGAGCGCGTGGTTGTACTTCAGCGTCGAGAGCAGCTGCTCTTGCTCGGCGAGCAGGTCGCGCAGTTCGACATCAGACTGTTGGCGTAGGTCACTCGGCTTCATGGTAGTCGCGACGGATGATGAGTTTCGATTTGACGGGCAGCTTCATGGCCGCCAGGCGCAGGGCCGAAGTAGCCGCGGCCAAGGGCACGCCCTCGATTTCGAAGAGGATGCGGCCGGGCTCGACACGGGCTGCCCAAAACTCAGGGTTGCCCTTGCCCTTACCCATTCGAACCTCAGCCGGCTTTTTGGTCACCGGGATGTCGGGGAAGATGCGAATCCAGACCTTGCCCTCGCGCTTGAGTTCGCGGGTCAAGGCCACACGGGCCGCCTCGATCTGGCGCGCTGTGATGCGGGCTGTGTCGAGCGACTTGAGGCCAAAGCTGCCGAAGGCCAGCTCATAGCCCCGCCCCGCGATCGTGGGGAAGGTGCCACGCTGCTGCTTGCGGTATTTGGTGCGCTTGGGTTGAAGCATATCGCTTGCGTCTTAGAGGCTCGCGCCAGGTTTACGATTGCGAGGGGTTGCGTTGGATGCGTTCGCGGCGCGGACGGTCGCCACCGGCGCTCGGCGCGGCGGGACCACGGTTGCCACCCGGGGCGCCAGGGCCACGGTTGCCGCCGGGGCCACCCGGGC
>VYMD01000045.1_pt1 | contig 43084 bp, 36 predicted proteins | sample 5115311 | NCBI WGS metagenome assembly VYMD01 (sample SAMN12291779, study PRJNA351875) | freshwater metagenome | isolation source: freshwater lake | place: USA: Michigan, Wintergreen Lake | collected 2013-08-08
AGCGACCTGCTGAGTTCGCTGGGGCATGTGCTGCGGCTGCTGGTGCTGCACGTGCTGCTGATCGGCGCCTATGTGGCCTTTAGCAAAGGGTATCTCTACAGCCGCGAGCAGCTGCTCTACACCTACCTGATCGCGGCGCCGGCGCTGATGGCCTGGCGGGTGGCCTTGATCTTGGGTGTGCGGGCCTGGCACCGCGCGGGTCATGGCCTGCGGCGCGTGGCGGTGTGGGGGCAGGGGCCGACGGCTCAGAGTCTGGCGGCGTTTTTTGGTCGGCACCCCGAGACGGGCCTGCGGCTGGTGGTGCAGTTCGCGGCGGGTGGGGGCGAGCTGGGCGTGCCGGTGCAGGCGCCCGAGCTAAGCCGCCTGGCGCAGCTCAAGCGCAAGCTGCAGTTGACCGACCTCTATGTGACCCTGCCGGGGCCACCCGAGGCCGAGCTGAGTGAGCTGATCGAGCAGGCTGAGAACCTGCTGCTGAGCCTGCACCTGGTGCCCGATTTCGGCGCTTTTGAGGTGAAGAATCTAGCCATCGAGCTCTATGACCACCTGCCGGTGCTGGCCGTGCAGCAGCACCCGCTCGACCAGTGGGGCAATCGTGCGCTCAAGCGTGTCTTTGACGTTGTGTTTAGCCTTCTGTTTCTGCTACTGGTCGGCAGCTGGCTCTTTCTGCTGCTGGCGCTGCTCGTGCGGTTGAGTGGGCCAGGGCCGATCTTCTTTCGCCAGCGGCGGCACGGCCTCAGGGGTGAGGAGTTCTGGTGCTATAAGTTTCGCTCGATGCGCGTGAACGCCGAGGCTGACTCGCGCCAGGCCCGCCCGGGCGATGACCGCATCACCCCCATCGGCCGCCTCATGCGGCGGACGAACCTCGACGAACTGCCGCAGTTCTTAAATGTGCTGCAGGGCACCATGTCGGTGGTGGGGCCGCGGCCGCACATGCTCTTTCAGACCGAGCATTTCAGTCAGGTGATCGACAAATACATGCTGCGGCACGCGGTGAAACCCGGTATCACGGGCCTGGCGCAGGCGCGTGGCTTTAGGGGCGAGACGCCCACTGTATGGCACATGCAGAGCCGGGTGAAATTCGACCGCTATTACGTGGAGCACTGGTCGCTGTGGCTCGACCTGCAGATCATCTCGGGCACGATCGGCCAGATGTTTCGCGGGAACAAAAACGCGGTTTAAAGGTCGATCGGTGCGGTTTAGGGGCCTCCTGAAGAAAGGTTAAAGGCCCTAGGAAACCAGGCCAAGCGCTATCTTCGTTGTCTTGGGGGCACTCGCTCTGTGCCCAATACGACCCTCTCGATCGCTGACCATGAATCGTAAGCTGCTGTATGTGTTGGCCGCTGTGGCCCTACTGGCCTTGGGCTTTTTAGTCGGGTTCAAATTCAAATCGGCAGAGGCGCCCGAGGCCACGCTGTCGTATGACTCGGCCATGGAGAAATTCCAGCAGACGCTGCAATTCGTCAATGCCACCTATTTCGAGCCGGTGGACAATGGCAAGCTGGTCGAAGAGGCGATCAAGGGTATGCTGGGCAGCCTCGACCCCCACACGTTTTACATCTCAGCCAAAGACATGAAGGCTGAAATGGAGCAGATGCAGGGGCACTTTGACGGCATCGGCATCGAGTTCAACATTCTCGAAGACACCATTTACGTCGTAACGCCGCTGCAGGGCGGCCCCAGCGAAAAGCTCGGCATCATGAAAGGCGACCGCATCGTCAAGGTGGACGGCAAAGTGGTGGCGGGCGTGGGCATCACCAACGCCGACGTGCTCAAGAACCTGCGCGGCCCCAAGGGCACCTCGGTGACGGTGAGCATTCGCCGCTCTGGCATGGCCGAGCTCATCGACTTTAACATCACCCGCGACAAGATTCCGGTCTATTCGATCTCCTATTCCTATATGATCACGCCCACGACGGGCTATATCAAGGTGTCGCGTTTCGCCGAGACGACCTACAACGAGTTTAAGCGGGCGCTGACCAAGCTCAAGGCGGCGGGCATGACCGACCTCGTGCTCGACCTGCGCGGCAACCCCGGCGGCTATATGCAGCAGGCCAAGCAAATGGCCGATGAATTCTTGAGCGAAGGCAAGCTGGTGGTCTATACCGACGGGCGCGTGCCACAGAGCAAAGACCGCTATGACGCCACCTCGTTCTACAACAGCTGGGAGGCCGGTGGCCTGATCGTGCTGCTCGACGAGGGCTCGGCCTCGGCCAGCGAAATCGTGGCCGGCGCTGTGCAAGACTGGGATCGGGGCCTGCTCGTGGGCGTGCGCTCGTTTGGCAAGGGCCTGGTGCAGCAGCCCTATATGCTGCCCGACGGTTCGTCGATTCGCGTGGTGGTGTCGCGCTACTTCACGCCCTCGGGCCGCTGCATCCAGAAGCCCTTCCAGGGCAAAGACGCTGAGGCCTATTACCGCGAGCAGTATGACCGCTATAAGACCGGCGAGGTGTTTGACCCGAACAAGGTGAAGTTCCCCGATTCGCTGAAGTATCAGACCAAGCGCTCGGGCCGCACGGTGTTTGGCGGTGGGGCGGTGATGCCCGATGTGTTTGTGCCCAACGATACGACAGGGTATAGCACCTACCTGTTCCAGCTCATCAACCGGCAGGCATTCGTGAAGTTCGGCTACAAGTACGCTGACCGTCACCCCGAGCTGAAGAGCACCTACCCGTCCGGAATGGACTTTGCCGCGCGTTTCTCGGTGTCGCCAGCCCTGCTGCAAGAGTGCCTAGCGCTGGGCGCCGAGCTGGGCGTGCCGCTAAACGCCAAAGACGCCGAAAAGTCGAAAGCCTGGCTCTCGAACCAGCTCAAGGCGCAGATCGGCCATGCCCTCTATGGGGACGACGGCACCTGGCCCGTCTTTCACCAGATGGATAGCCAGCTGCAGTCGGCGCTAGGCTTCGTCAGTGCGGCGCGCGAGTTGGAGAAAACGGGCCGGTTCTCGACGCCCAAGGCGGCGCTGCGTCCCGCCGATCGCAGCCGGAAGTAAGGCCCCGGGCTCCATCGGGTGGCATTTGCCGGCGGGCCGACCGCCGGGCGTGTGGGCACCGCGTGTTAACTTGCGAGAGCGCCCATACATCCGCCCATCGGGTTTAGGGCCAATCGATTAACCCCACCCCCCTCATCGGCCGCAGCCGACTCACTGCCCCCGCCTATGAAAAACCGAAAACAAAACGTCGTCGCCATTCTGCAAAAAGAGGTGATGCAGCTCGAGGCCGAAGAGCAAGAGCTCAAGCGGCAACTGGCCCAGATTCAGTCGGTGATTCGTGATGTCAAGCAGGCCATCGTCACGCTGCAGGGCACGGTGGTGCACCTGCCGCTGTCGGCCAAGGTGTTTGACACCATTCAGGCGGCGAACCGATTCGTGTCGGCAGCTGACATCAGCGAGAGCATCGTCGAGCGCGAAGATTTCTTGGAACTGAAGGTGGTCAAGCGCGACGTAACCTCAGCCCTAAACCGGATGAAGAAAAAGGGCGCAGTCGCCGTGATCGAAAAGGGCGGCATCCAGTTCTATGGCCTGCAAGACTGGGTGAACGACAAAAACGAGCCGCTCGAGAAGTATCGCGCTGTCGTTTAACCGACGCGGGAACCCTCGCCGCGCCGGCGGCGTAGTCTTTCGGCCCTTACACCCACGCCTTTGCACGCTCACGTTCACTACGACCCCCTCTGGTGGATCGGCTTTAACCTCGCCATCCTCGGTCTGCTGGCCCTCGACCTGGGGGTGTTTCACCGCCGCAACGCGACGATGGGCGTGCGCGAGTCGCTGGCGTGGACGGTGATCTGGATCGCGGTGGCCATGGCCTTCAACTACGGCATCATCTACCCCAGCTTCGGGGGGGAGAAGTCGATGGAGTTTCTGACGGGCTATGTGATCGAGAAAGCGCTCTCGGTCGACAACCTGTTTGTCTTCCTCGTACTTTTTCAGTTTTTCCGGGTGCCCGATGCCTATCAGCACCGCATTCTGTTCTGGGGCATTCTCGGTGCGCTGATCATGCGAGCGGGCTTCATCTTCGGGGGCATCGCGCTGATCGAGCACTTCCACTTCCTGATCTACGTCTTTGGTTTCTTCTTGATCTGGACGGGCTATAAGGTGGGCAGCGGGGGCAATGAAGAGCCCGATCCGATGTCAAACCCGATGGTGAGGCTCGTCAAGCGCTTCTTGCCCGTGACGCGCGACTTCGTCGGTGGAAAGTTTCTCGTGCGCCGCAACAAAATGGTGGTGGCCACGCCGCTGCTGCTCGTGCTGGTGGCGGTGGAGACGACCGACCTCATCTTTGCCGTTGACTCGATTCCGGCCATTATCGCGATCACCAACGACGAGTTCATCGTCTACACCTCGAACGTTTTCGCCATCCTAGGCCTGCGTTCGCTCTACTTCGCGCTCGCCGCGATCATGAAGTTGTTCCGCTACCTCAAGTACGGACTAGCCTTCATCCTCGTGTTTGTGGGGGTCAAAATGGTGCTGTCGGATATCTTCAAAATTCCGATTCCCTACGCCCTGGGCATGGTGATCGCGGCGCTGGGCATCAGCATCGGGGTATCGCTGATTCGGCCAGACGAAACTGCTGAGGTCCATTCCGCCGATGAGGCGGCTGCAAAGCCTGTCGAATAGTCTTCGTTCGTATTCCGCTTTGGCTAAAAGGCTATGCGGGTGATGGTGAACAGGCGCGGTCCGTTCTGATAGTGCACGAGCAGACCGTCGGTGTTACTGATCTGTTGCCCCGCCTTGCGGTAAAAAACGTCGTCTACGCGGAACGTTGGATAGAAGGGTTTGGGGCCCGTGACCCGCCCGTTGAAGTCGATGGCGCTGACCATGACCACATCGCTCGTGCCGCGCGTGCGTGCCTTGTAGAAGAAATAGAGCTCTTCGGGCCCAACGAACAGGCTGTAGGAGAGTTGGTCAGCGCGCTCGGCGGCCTGTTGTTTGACGACGATGGTGTTCCACTCGATTTTACCCTCGGGCGAGATCGAGACCACGAGCACGTCGTCGTAGTGGTAAATCGTCCGCGAGTCCCAGAAGCCGTAGGCGTCGCGAAAGGTGGTGGAGGTGACGTAGTACTGCTCGGCCACGACGATCAGGCCGCTGTCAGCGCGCAACACGATGTCGTCGAGGAAAAAGTCGCTGAGTTCGGCCTTGCCACGCTCGACGCGCGCACGGCTGGCAAAGCGGGCGAGCAGGCTCTCGCTAAAGCGGTCTGACATCACCACGGTGGGGTTGCCGTCCACCGGCACGCGGGCATAGACGATGCCCGCGGCACGGTCGCTGCGTGAGAGGCTGTAGATGCCCGCAATGAGCAGGTTGTCATTCACGTCAGGTTTGAACGTGATGTCGGTGATGGTGCGGTCGGCAAACGGCAGCTCGACCACGGCGTCGGCCTGCGAGCGATAATCGACACGGTGAATAAAGTAGCGCGTGGGGGCGCGGCTGCTGCGCTCGGGCTCAAAAGCCGTTAGGAAGTAGATCTGCCCCTGCATGCCGATGCGCGCGCCGAGCACACGGCCGTAGAGCTCGGGCTGGCTCAGGTCCACCGAGCCCTGATAGATCGAGTCGGTCTTGGCATCAAAAACTGTGTAGGCATAGGTGAGTGGCCCGGGCTCGTCGAGTGAGTCGGCCTCTTCGGGCATGACGGAGGCGAGGTTGCTGGCGCTAGCCGAGAGGGTCTGTCGACTGTAGAGCAGCAAGCGCCGGTTGTCGAGCGAGGCCTCGTATTTAACGAGGCTAGTGCCCCGTCGGTCGCGTCGGGTCTGATACAGTTCTCGTTTCTCGCCGCGCTGCTTGCCGTCGAGGCCGAACTCGACCAGGCTCAAGCGCACGGTGCGCTCGCGGGGCACTTCCTCTTCGAGGAAGATCAGGATGTGGTCACCGAGCACGCGCAGCTGGGTTAGGTTCACGCCATCGCGCTGCTCATAGAGCGGCACCTGCCACTCGCGCTGCAGCGTAGCGTCGTATTTGTAGAGGCCGATTTGACGCGCACCGCGGCCGCTGGCCGTGGCCTGGCTGATGGCGACGAGGCCCTCATCGACGGGCGAGTAATCAAAATACAGCGGGCGGGGCTCTTTGCGCCCGAGCTCGAGCGCACCCGTGATCGTCTGAGCCTCAGCGAATGAGGCGAAGAGCAGCAACATGAGGGCAAGCGCCGCACGCTGCCGCTCGAGGATGGTCTGGCGCATAGGCGAATCTACCGCATAACGGGCGGCTCGTGCGCAGGCGTATGCAGCTGTGCCCTGCAGGCCCCGACTCAGAGAATCTTGACGATGTTGGCAGCCAGGCCCATGTTGCCCTCGACCTTGATCTTGCCCATCATAAAGGCCATCATGGCGTTGGTCTCGCCAGCTAGAATGCTCTTCATGGTGTCGGCGCTGAGCTTGACGGTGCAGGCTGCCTCGGGGTCGGCATTGCTGACCACGTTGGGCACCTGGGTAGCGTCGACGGCGATGACGCCCGCGCCGTCAACGACAAACTTGACCACGGCGCCAAGGCCGGTGTCGTGACCTACTTTTTCGCGGATCTGGGCAGTGAGCGCGTCGAGCATGAGCAGAGGGGTGATGCGTTGATGTTGTAAACGTAAACCTAACACCGCCCGGGCAGCCTTGCGTTACCCGAGCATCAGCGATTCGTTCAAAAAAGTGGGCCTGCTGAATCGGGTCTATTTGGGCGCCTCCACGCGCAGCTCGGCGTCGGGGTAGCCCGCGGCCTTCACCTCGTCGAGGCGGCGGCGGGCCTCTGCTCCGTTTTTGCTCACGAATACTTGCAGCTTGTAGCGGCCCCCCGCGCGGCCGCCCTTGACGACCTCGGGTTTATACCCCGGCCGATTGCGCCAGCGCACGAGCTGGTTCTGCGCATCGGTCTCGGTCTCATAGGCGCCTGCGATGATGCGATAGGTGGCGTTGACGGGGTCGTTGGCTTCGGCTGAGAGTTCATCGGCCTTGATCTGCAGCGAGTCGATGCGGGCGCGGGCGCGGCGGCTGGTGTCGGTGCCGAGGTCGGTGCTCAGGCGGCGAGTCAGGCTGTCGCGGCGCAGGCTGTCGGTGGCGGCCACGGTGTTTAGGCTATCGTGCTGACGCAGGCGCTGCTTCTCATAGAGGGGGATGGCTGGCGGCGGCGGCGGCGCAAAAAAGGCGTCGCGGAAGAGGTAGATCAGCCCGCCTGCGACTGTCAGCACAACGGCCGTAACGATGAGCGTGAAGCGCGCGATGCTCATTGGGGGCTTGGCGCGCTCGGCAGCCTCTTTGCCCAGTTCCTCGAGGGCGATCTCGAGTTCGGCCAGCTCACGGGCCGAGGGCTCGCGGCCCTCGCGGGCCGTGCGAGCCATGAGATCGGCGCGTAGGTCGCGGGCCCCGCTTTTGGCTGGTGCCGATTTGCCTGACGCTTTGGCTTGCGTCTTGGCGGCTGGCGTTTTCGCAGCGGTTTTGCCTTTGCTTGCTGGGGCAGCCGCGCGCGAATCGGCAGCCTTCGCGCCCTTGGTGGTTTTGCCCGCTTTGGGCGCAGCCGCCTCGAGGCTCTCGGCGGTCGGCAGGCTCTTGCCGGGCAGCAGACCGGGGTAGCGCGCCGGGCGTAAGCCAAAGGTGCTCTGCGTGGGGTCGGTGACCGTGGCCTCGAACTGCACGCCCTTGGGCCCGCGCACCAGGCGACCCACGCCCGACAGGTCGAAGGCGCCGACCTTGAGCGACTCGCCCACCTGGCGGCCGATGTCGGCTGCGGTGGCCTCGGCCTGGTCACGCTTGAGTCCGTAGCGCTCAGAGAGGAAGTCGTAGAAGGGCTTGAGGTGACGTGTGCCGACGTCGAAGCGCACCCGTGTGTGGGGCGGCACCATCACGCCCGCCGCTGTGTCGATGCTGGCCGCCACCGACTCGCTCACGAGTGTGCCCACCTCAGGAATCGAAAACGTGTCGAGCTCGCGCAGCGCACGAGCCAACACCTGTTTGTATTCGGCCGAGGTCATGGGGGCAGGGGGCGACCGGCGACGGTCGTGCTCAAAAATAGCAAAGCGCGGGCCGCCCTAGGGCATCAGCTGACTGAAGCGGCGGCGCTGACGCACAAAATAGTGCCACACGACGCTGCCAGGGTGCCGACCCTGGGGGGCGGCCCAGCCCATCTGGGCGCTCAGGCGGCGGCGCTCGGCCCAGACCTGCGGCAGACGCTGGTAAAAGGCGCCATGCGCCCGCAGCACGGCCCATAGCTCGGCTGGACGTCCGGCGAGCAGGCCACGCAGGCCCGCCGCGCCGTCGAGCAGCATCCGCACGAACAGCGTAGGGAATAGGGCGGCCGGCGGAAGGTTCTTCACCAACATCAGCAGGCCGTTGCGGTAATTGTGGTAGAGTTTCTCGGGGCTGCCATAGCGGATGATGTGGCCGCCCACGTGGTAGACCACACTGGCGGGCTCGACCCACACCTGATGCCCTGCGCGCTGTAGGCGCCAGCAGAGGTCGATCTCTTCCATGTGGGCGTAAAAGGAGTTGTCGAGTCCGCCCACGGCGTGGTAGGCCGCCGCACGCACGAAGCAGCACGCGCCCGAGGCCCAGAACACCGGCCGCGCGTCGTCGTACTGGCCCTGATCCTGCTCGACGTCGAAGAAAACACGCCCGCGACAGAACGGGTAGCCCAGCGCATCGAGATAGCCCCCGGCCGCACCGGAGTATTCGAAGTGTGTCTTCTGCCGCTGGGCGAGAATCTTAGGCTGCACGGCAGCCACCTCAGGCTGCGCGCGCAGGCGGGCGATGGGGGCCTCGAGCCACTGAGGCGTGACCTCGACGTCGCTGTTGATGAGCACATAGACGTCGGCCGCGATCTGCGGCAGGCTTTCGACATAGCCGTTGGTGAAGCCGCGGTTGACGGCGAGGCGCAGCGTGCGCACACTGGGGAACTCGGCTTGCAGCAGCTCGAGGCTGCCGTCGGTGCTGGCGTTGTCTACCACCCATACGTCTATGCGGGCGTCGCCGCGCGTCACGCTGGGGCTCTGCGCAGCCGAGGCCACGATGCCGGGCAGGAACTGCCGCAGCAGTTCGCGCCCGTTGTAGCTCAGCACGACCACCGCGAGGTGCAGGGGCGATGCCGCGGCGGGATTCGTCGGCTCGGAGCGGGCGTCGTTCACGCCGCAAAGCTAGCGCCGCACATACTGCGGGATGCGGAGGCGCTCGGCCGCGACAGGCCGATAGCGAATGGTGCGTTCGCCTGAGGGCTTGTCGGGGTCAGCGATGGTCACCTCGACCGTCTGATTGGGTTCATCCCAGTAGATCGGGGGGCGGCGGCGAACGCGCTGGCCGTCGCGCAGGCCCGCTGCGTGCGCCGCTGTGCCCTCAGCGACACCCGCTATGACGCTATCACGCTTCTGCACCGCGAGGTCAAAACCGAGCTCAAACTGCTCGCGCTCGAGCCAGCTGAGGCGATACTCTGGCCCTAGGGCAGAGCTGTCGAGTGGGCAGCTCGCGCCCCCATGCACGACCGCGCGGATATCTTTCCAGATGTCGAGGCCCGTCGTCTGACGCATCTTGGCCCCGATGCTCGAGTCGGTTAGAGGTGTCGCTGGGTTCGACCTAGCCTCATCCCGTAGGGCGCGCATCACGGCGTCGAGCCGTTTGCCCGTGTGTGTGAGCTGCGCCTGCCAATAGAGCGCCAAGAGCTCGCCCTGCTGATAGGGCAGCCGTTGCAGATCGCCATCACGCCAGAAGCCCGCCACCACCGAATCAACAGGGTCGTTGCGGCGAGGTGAGCGCCAGTAGCTCTCGAGCTTCTCGTTCACCGTGGCGGCATAGGCCGAGTCAGAATAGACCCCCGCTGCACGTAGGGTGAGGTGGGTGTAATAGTCAGTGAAGCCCTCAGAGAACCAATAAAGACGCTCTTCGCGGCCCACAATCTTCCCTAGGCGCGTGGGCGTCCAGGTGTGCTGATGTTCGTGCGCGAGCAGAAACGCCATAGCCGGGTGGTCGAGGGCGGGCTGCATGGGCTCGGGCACCAGCAGTGCAAAGGCATTCGTGATCATCGTGCCGCCGAAACTCTCTTTCGTCTCGTCTAGGGGCTGCACGCTAATGAGGTAGTGGGGGAAGTCGTATTCGCCCCAAAACTCGCGGTGGTGGCGCACGATGCGCGCCGCCAGGGTGGCAAAGGCAGTATCGGCCCAGGGCCAGCGGCCGCGCACGGCCACGAGCAGGGGTTGACCGGCGATGCGCTGCTCGACGAGGCGCAGACGATCGGAGGGCCCGCAGAGGTAGAGCGCGTGGTGCAGCGTCTCGAGCGCGATCGTGCCACGCCAGTTGCGGCCCACATGGTGGCTGTTGGCCACCGACCAGCCCTGGGGCAATGCGCGCCAGTCGAGGCTGACGTGCACGCTAGAGTCGCCCCAGTCGGGGGCGATCCACAGCGCGTGCCCTACCGCATGCAGGCCGTCGGGGCGCACATAGGGGCGATAGCGCTGGCCCATGTCAAAGCGGCCGGTGTGAGAGGCGCCCACGCTATAGCGCAGCATCAGGCGAGCGCTGGGGCGGTGGTGCACCCGCCAGCTGCCACCGGCGGTATCGAGCCGACCCCCGCTGATGCTGATCTCAGCCAAGCCTCGGGCATAGTCGGTGACGTAAGCCCAGCGACGCGGATAGCGCAGCTCGGTCACGCCATCGGCCTCACCGGTGAAGCGCAGCTCGACTGCGAGCCGCGCGCTGTCGGCAGCGGGCGACAGCCAGCGTAATCGATAGTCGAGGTTCGGGGGCTGCGCGTGCAGGCGGACACCGAGCGCCAGTAGGCAAATGGCCTGTATCAGGGATTTCATCGTCACTAAAGACGAGAGCCCGCGCGGCGCGGATGGCCGCCCGACGCTAAAAAATGCAAACGCGCTAGGCGCTCAGATGCGCCCGCAGCAGCCAGGCGTCTTTCTCGTGGTCTTCCATGAGTCCGGTGAGGAAGTCGGCCGTGCCGTCGTCGCCGAGCTCGGCGCAGCGCTTGAGGTCGGCCCGCAGCTGACGGGCGATCGCCTCGTGGTCGGCCATGAGGGCGCGCAGCATCTCGACCTGCTCGGGCGGGGCGCCGCCGTCTTCGGTCAGGCGGGCTTTGGTCAGGTAGTGGGCCATGGCGCCAGGGGCCACACCGCCGAGGCTGCGCAGGCGCTCGGCCACGTCGTCGATGCGCTCTTCGACCTTGTCATAGAGCTCTTCAAGGAAGCGGTGGGTGGCATAGAAGCCCGCGCCGGTCACGTTCCAATGATAGTTGCGCGTCTTAATGTAGAGCACGTGCTCATCGGCGAGTAGGGCCTCGAGCAGCGGAAGGATCTGTAGTAGGGCAGCGTCGCCGAGGCCGAGGTTGGGGGTGAGTTGTTTGGGCATAGCTAAATGAACGAATGAAGATAAACGTGTATACTTCTATTAACGGTGCCTCAACATCATTTCTGTTCCTCGGTTCAGAAATAGACCTTTGGGTGTGAAACCTGATCAGACGCATTGGCGCTACTGGCTGCTACTGGGGCTAGCCTTGACCCTGAGCACAGCCCATGCCCAAGAGTCGAACTATTGGACCCACGCGCTCGGCACGCGCTCGGCCCTGATGGGCGGGGCCGTGGTGGCCGGTGTGCGCGACAACTCGGCCATTTTTTACAACCCCGGCGCGCTGGGCTTCATCACCAACCCCAGCCTCTCGCTCAGCGCCAACGCCTATCAGCTGAACAAGATGACGCAGACCAACGGGGCGGGTGCTGGCCTCGATGTGGCGAGTCGGCAGATTCAGACCCTGCCGCTACTGATCGGCGGCGTCAAGCGCTTCAAGCTGCTGCCGCGCGCCATCGTCGGCTATGGCCTGCACACCAACGCGCTCAGCTCCACCTCGGCCTCGGCCCGCCGCGAAGACATCTTGCGCGTGTTCACCGAACCTGCGGATAGCCTGCAGGAGTATCTGGGCTTCGTGCAGTATCGCAATGTGCACCGCGACCTCTCGGGCGTGTTCACCCTCGGCTGGCAGCTGTCGAACCGCATCAAGCAGCGGCTCGCGGTGGGCATCAGCACCTTCGTCGGGCTGCGAATCATCAACTACGGCTATGAGCTCACCGGTCAGGCGCTGCCCTCTGACGCGCCGCGGGGGCCGTTTAGTTACCTCGCTGAGGTCAGCACCCGCGAGGCGGTAGATGTGACGGCGCTACGCCTGAGTTGGCGCATCGGCCTGGCCTATGAGATCGGCGACTGGCGGCTCGGCCTGACCATCACCACACCCAGCCTTGCTCTTGGAGGCCTTGCAGTTGTATCACGCGAGCTGGTGCTATCGAATCTCTACCGCTCAATCCCCATGGGGCAGCGCGCACCGTATCTCGACGCGCTCGCCAGCGACCGACAAGGCGAACTCAGCGCACGCTGGCGCACGCCCCTCAGCATCGCGCTAGGCGTCGAGCGCCGCTTCGGTCGGCTGAACGCGGGCCTGACAGCCGAGTGGTTCAATTCGATCGGGCCCTATGACGTGGTCACACCCGAGGCGCGGCAGTTCCTGCGCCCCTCGACGGTGAACTATCCGATTCCCACCGGCGACTTCCTGCGCGTGACCTCGGGCAACAAATCGGTGCTCAACTGGGCTGTGGGCCTCGAATACACCCTGAGCGACCCCTGGGTGGTCTACGCCAGCTACCGCACCGACGTCAGCTACTTCCAGCCCAAGTCGGCGCCGGTGCAGACCTCGGTGGGGCGGGCGCTGGGCCTGCCCACCACCATCGGGGTGGCGCGCCTCGGCATCGACCTGAATCACCTGGTCGTGGGCGCCACCTTCCGCCGCGAGCGCAACGACCTCTCGGCAGGCTTCACCTACGGCTTTGGCAGCCGGGGGCAGAGCGTGCAACTGGCCAACATGAGCAACCCCACCGATCGCAGCTACCTCTTTAGCGAGCAGCAGTCGGTGCCGATTCGCTACGAATCCTTTGGGCTGGTGGTGGGCTTTACGCAGCGGCTGAAGTGAACGCCTGACTGAAATGGGCTGTATCTTAGTCTGTTCGTGTAGTGTAGCATGCCCTTCCTGCTCGAGAGCCTCTGGCTGCTGTTCTTCGTTTACCTCTACGTGCTGGTGCGGCTCGAGCTGCGTCGGCTACAGTTCAACGACGGGCAGGTGCGCGCCGTGAAACACTTCGGCGAGGGCTGGCAGCTGCTGCGCGAGCGGCAGTATCTGCGGGCCGCCGAACTGTTCACCCAGGCCCTGCGCAGCGACACGCCCCACCGCGACGTGCTCTTTTGGCTGCGGGCCACCGCCTGGCTCGAGCTCGGGCGCATCGAGCGCGCCGAGGCCGACTGCCAGGCCTCGCTGAGTGAGAACCTGCACCTGACCGGCGCCTATGTCGTGCGCGCGCGGCTGCTGGCGCGCGCCGGCGATGCCGCCGCCGCCCTCGAGGCCATCGACTATGCCATTCGGCTCAACCCTCACGACCCCGAGTCGTATCTGCTGCGCGCCACGCTCAACGAGCGCCTCGAGTGGCCCGAGCGCGCCGCCGCCGACCGCGCGCGGGCGGAAGAGCTTATTCGGGTGAACTCGTGAAAGAAGAGCAGAAAGAGCGTCTTGCCCGCACGCTTTCGCTTGTGCTGATCTGGAGTGTTATCCTGTGGATCGGCGCCACGGTTTTTCTTAGGTCTGGAGCTTTTGCATTAAGCTCCTATCTCTTATCCGAAGCCTTCGACTCTACAGACTCCAGATCAGCTGCTTGGTGCTACGGGCAGATCAAAAAATTGGAGCTGTTTGACCGCGATAGCTGGGCCGTCCGTTTAGTAGACGACCGCTCTATCGATACGAATGCCACTCCAGTAGCCATTCTTGTGATAAATGGGCAGTGGGATCGTTTTACTCAGGCCAAAACTGGTGATGTGGTTCTGTTTTGTTCAGATACCAATGCTGTGACCTTCATGGACAGCATTGGCACCACTTATAAAGTGTTCGTGAAAGAAGCCCTGCCGGGAGACCGAGGCTACGTCTCGCTATACTAAACCCTACACCTCGCGGTCGGGGTCGAAGGCCTCGAGGTAGTCGGCCACGCGCCGCACGAAGGTGCCGCCCAGCATGCCGTCGATCACCCGGTGGTCATAGCTGTGGCTGAGGAACATCATGTGGCGCACCGCGATCACGTCGCCCTGGGGCGTCTCGAGCACCGCTGGCTTCTTGCGAATCGCCCCCAGGGCCAGCACGGCGCACTGCGGCTGCAGGATGATGGGCGTGCCCATGACGTTGCCAAAGGTGCCGACGTTCGAGAACGTGTAGGTGCCGTCGGCCACATCGTCGGGCATGAGCTTGCCGGCGCGGGCGCGGGCCGAGAGGTCGTTCACCACCGCGGCTAGGCCGGGCAGGTTGAGCCGGTCAGCGTTGCGGATCGTGGGCACGATCAGGTTGCCCGTCGGCAGGGCCACGGCCATGCCGATGTTGATGTCTTTGCGCACCAAGATCTTGTCGCCGTCGACCGCGATGTTCACCATCGGGAAGTCACGCAGGGCCCGCGCGATGGCCTCGGCAAAGACCGGCGTGAAGGTCAGCTTGGTGCGGTATTTTTTCTCGAAGGCGTCTTTGTTGCGCTCGCGCCACTGCACCAGCGGCGTCACATCGGCCTCGACGAAGGAAGTCACGTGCGGCGCGGTGTGCTTGCTCGCCACCATGTTGGCCGCGATCATCTTCCGCATGCGGTCCATCTCGACGATGTCATACTCGCCGTTGATCGACAGGGGCTTTTTGGCGGGCGCGGCGGCGGGGGCGCTGACGCTGGGCGCGGGGGCCTCGGCCACCGCCACGGGCGCGCTCACCTGCGTGGTCACCACCGGCGGCGAATAGCTGATCGGCGCTGGGGCGCTCACGGGCGCGGGGGCACTCACGGGGGCCGTCAGCGCACCGGCCTGCTTGGCCGCCACATAGTCGAGCATGTCTTTTTTCGTCACGCGGCCTTCGCTGCCCGTGCCCGTGATGCGCTCGAGCTCGTCCATGCCGATGCGCTCTTGGCGGGCGATGTTCAGCACGAGCGGGGAATAGAAGCGGCCGCCCTCGCCCACAGGCGACACCGGCGCCACCACGGCCTGCGTCAGCTGCGGCTGATAGGTGGGGATGCTCGCCACGGCCACCGGGGCGGGCTGCGGCATCGGCGCAGGGGCCGCCTGCGGCGCGGGGGCGCTCACCGCCGGGCTCGGACTCACACTGGCGCCAACGCTCGTCTCGATCACGGCGATGACCGTGCCCACCGGCACCACATCGCCCTCTTTGAATTTCACCTCGGCCAGCGTGCCCGCCGCCGGGCTGGGCACCTCGCTATCGACCTTGTCGGTGGCGATCTCGAGCACAGTTTCGTCGGCTTTGATGGCCTCGCCGGGCTGCTTGCTCCAGCGGATGATGGTGGCCTCCATGATCGATTCGCCCATCTTGGGCATGACGAGGTCGACGCGAGCCATAGCGGGGGGTAGGGGTGGATTCGGGTTCGGCGCGAAAGGCAGGATCAGCGCTCGGCGGCACCCACCGAACGGACGCGCAAGTTAGGGGGCCGGCGGCGATGGTCGGGGTGGGGCAATCACGCTATGCCCTTAGGCTTCAAGGCCTTTTTCTCTTCGCCTTCAAGCCGTCGCTGCACCTTTTTGATATCCTCTTCTGCGGGTAGTTCTTCTGGTTTCACACCTCTTTCGGCCAACACAGCTCTAATCGCTTTGTTGTTGTCCACGTGTTCTCGTGTGATTGCAGCCTCGCCCTTGAGGTCTTTCTCTGCCACATTGTGACTCGTGAGCTCAGTAGCGAAGTCTTTTGCCTTAATCGTCAATGTAGGTAGGTAATCGGCTAGTGGCTGACCCTCAGGCACTTTATACTTACGCTTCATGTCCTGAGTGGTCAAGCCTCCGAATAGCGCCTGATCTCCTGAAGAGCGCACGATAGCAAAGCTCTTTTCATCAAGCCCGCGCTCGTAGATGATTCCGGATAGCTTTTTCTCTGTCTCTTTGAGCTTCTTTCGGGCTTGTACTCGCTCTTGTTCTAATAGCCGTTGCTCAATGAGCTCTTGCTTTCGCGTCTGAACAGCGAAGTAAGTCTGAGCAAAGGCGATTTCCTGTTTCCGACTATCGCCATTCTGTGCAATGAGGTAGCAGGCATAGCGGGTTAGCGCTATGTCTTCGATCTCGCGTTCGGCGCCAGAGCCCAATGAGACCATTTTGTTGACGTCAACAAAATGGTCTGAGATGCTCTCACCTGCGTTGTGAGTGGCATCTTTTGCCTTTTGAATTACCTGAAGAAAGTTTCGCCACTCTTTATAGCCTAGCAGTTCTTGAAGCAATCGAGCGCTCCAACATTCTATGCTACCGGATGCCGTTTCTACTTCGTGCACTGCTTGTTCAAACTGATCAAACAGTTGGTTTATTTGTGCTCTTTTCATGGTTTCTAAAATATTGTTTATCAGTAGTCTGTGATTTCTTTCCTACCGCCCCAGGTGCACCAGCAGCACGCTGATGTCGCTGGGGCTGACGCCGCTGATGCGGCTGGCCTGGCCTAGGGTGCTGGGGCGCACGCGGGCGAGCTTCTGCTTCGCCTCGTTCGACAGCGCCGGCAGGCGGTCATAGTCGAAGCGCTCGGGCAGGGGCACGCCCTCGAGGCGGGCGAGCTTGGCGGCCTGCTCGCGCTCACGGGCCTCATAGCCGGCGTATTTGACGGTGATCTCGGCCTGTTCCACGACCTCGTCGGCCTGGTCGGGGGCGGCACCTGCACAGGCCTGGGCGATGGCCTCGGCCAGGGCGGGCACGTGGGCGCGCAGGTCAGGCAGGTTTACGCCCGGGCGGCCCAGCAGCTGCTTGAGCCGCTGCCGCTCGCGAATGGGCGCCTCGCCGTGCGCGATCAAGAAGCCCTCGGCCTCGGCGGGCTCGAGGCTGAGTTCGCCCAGGGCTTTGAGAATCTGTTCCACGGCGGCGCGCTTGTGGCGATAGCGCTGGGCGCGCTCGGCGCTGGCCAGGCCCACGCGGTGGCCGAGCTCGGTCAGGCGGGCATCGGCATTGTCCTGTCGCAGCAGAATGCGATACTCCGCCCGGCTCGTGAACATGCGATAGGGTTCGTCCGTCCCTTTGGTGATCAGGTCGTCGATCAGCACGCCGATGTAGGCCTGGTCGCGTCCGAGCACGATGGGCGCCTCGCCGCGCACACGGCGGGCGGCGTTGAGACCGGCCATAAGTCCCTGAGCAGCAGCCTCTTCATAGCCCGTGGTGCCGTTGATCTGCCCGGCGAAGTAGAGCCCCGCCACCGCGCGCGTCTCGAGGCTGTGCCGCAGCTGGTGGGGCGGAAAGTAGTCGTATTCGATGGCGTAGCCCGCGCGGAACATCTTCACCCGCTCGAAGCCGGGGATGTGCCGAAGGGCCTCATACTGAACGGCTTCGGGCAGGCTCGACGAGAATCCGTTGAGGTAGATCTCGACCGTCTGCCAGCCCTCCGGCTCGATGAAAAGCTGGTGCCGGTCTTTGTCAGCGAAACGGACGATTTTGTCTTCGATGCTGGGGCAGTAGCGCGGCCCGATGCCCTGGATGCGCCCGGTGAACATGGGGCTGTCGTGAAAGCCCGTCTCGAGAATGCGGTGCACCTCGGGCGTGGTGTAGGCGATGTGGCAGGGCAGCTGGCGGTCGTGATAGTCCGCTCGGCGCCCATCGGCATAGGCCGGGGCGTAGCTGAAGCGTCCCGGGGGCTGGTCGCCGGGCTGCACCTCAAAGGCCGCGTAGTCGAGCGAGCGACCGTCGAGGCGGGGCGGCGTGCCGGTTTTCATTCGCCCGCTCTCGAAACCGAGGCTGTGCAGCTGTTCGGTCAGGCCCGTGGCGGCGCGCTCGCCGCTGCGGCCGCCGCTGGTCTGCGTCTTGCCGGTGTGTAGGATGCCGTTCAGGAATGTGCCATTCGTCAGCACCACCGCACGGCCGTAGATGCGCTTACCCTGACCGGTGACCACCCCCTGCACGCGGGGCACGTCGCTGCCCACCTCGGGGGCGCCCACGATCAGCTCGGCCACCATGTCTTGCCAGAAATCGAGGCCTTCGATGGACTCGAGCTCGAGCCGCCAGGCCTCAGCGAAGCGGGCCCGGTCGCTCTGCGCACGCGGGCTCCACATGGCGGGCCCCTTCGAGCGGTTGAGCATACGCCACTGCACGGCCGTGCGGTCGGTGATCAGGCCCGACCGGCCGCCGAGGGCGTCGATCTCTCTGACGATCTGGCCCTTGGCCACGCCACCCATGGCGGGGTTGCACGACATCTGCCCGATGGTGAGCAGGTTCATCGTCACCAGCAGGGTCGAGCAGCCGAGCGTGGCCGCCGCCGCCGCCGCCTCGCTGCCGGCATGGCCTGCGCCCACCACGATCACATCGTAGGGATAGCTCTCAGAACCTAGGATCATGGCTGCGTTTCCGTTCAACCCACAAAGGTCGGCAGGAATCGCGCCCGATGCTTTAGGGCTTAGGCGCCTGCTCGCAGGCCTGCTGACGCACGCGGAAGCCGTCACTCAGTCGGGCACCCCGACGCTCTAAGTCAGGGTAGAGGTCGGCCACGCAGGGCAGGGGGGCGTCCCAGCACTGGATGTTGCCTGAATAGAGTTTATGATACGGGGCGTTGCATTGATTAACCACTTGATAATCTGGAATTTGCATGGCGGGTGGCACCCTCCAGCGGGCGCTCCAATCTAGTCTAGCCGCCGTGCGTACTGCCGCCAGTAAGCTCAACGCCGCGAAAGCGAGCACCACCCCAGCCAAGAGCCGATCAAGCCAAATCGGACTCTGCCAGCGCCCCCCCACCCAGCAGATAAAACCTAGCGGTGCTGCGACGCTCACATAAGGGTGCAAAAAGCGCATGTTCGGGGCCCAGTAGAGGCAAAATAGGGTGGCCGCAGCAGCCAAGCAGGCTGCCGTGCCGGCCGCGTTCCACTCGCTGCCGCTACGCCAGCGCCGATACGCCCACGCGAGGGGAGTTATGAGTGTGAGCACGACCAGGGCTTGGTGCAAACCCTGCTGGCGCCCCCACCACACCGGAAACCAGGCGCTGAGGCTCTGAGCGGCCATGACACGGGGGTCAGCCTCGGGGTTTCGGTTCCAGCCCGTAATGATGGCAGCAGTCTGCTCGAGACGCTCGGCGGGCAGTTTCCAGTCCACCTCAAATAGATCAAGGGCCCGACTGGGGAAGAGGGGATAACCCGTCTGTATCACGTTGCGCGTCAGATAGGGCAGTGCCACCAAGAGCCCGGCCGCCGCAACGCCTAAGCCCATCTGCCGCCACCGTGCCCTGAGCTGCCAGGCCCCCCAAAGCATCAGCAGCACTAGAGGCGCCGCCGATAGCTTCTGCACCACCATCGCCGGAACCAACAGCAGAAAGAAGGCTGCGATCGACTCATCACCCCCCAGCCGAGTCCGCAGGTCGCTGCTTAGCAGCAGCGCAAGGCAGAACCACACCGACACCGACACTGACAGATCAGAGCCCAGCGCGGGCACGAATTGAAGGAAATTCGACAGCGCTGCCACCAATGCAAAGCCCCAGAGCAGGCGCCAGAACCCACGGGCAGCCCCCAGTTCAACCGTCAAACGGTAGAGCAGCAGCAGCAGCAGCAGCGCCGGAACCGGGAAGACGAGATGGCCCACCCACTCGGGCAGGGCCACCAGCGCCGCTACGTGGTAGGTCCCTAGGTTGTAGGCATAGATAGGGGCCAGATTGGCCAGACCGGGCACCTGAGGCGCTAGCATGAGCCAGCGCAAGGCTTGGGCATGGTAATGACCGGTGTCATAATTGGCCGAGGCCTCGACCCCCGCCAGCAGCACCGTGAGCAGCAGCAGGCCCAAGAGCACCCGCTGCCACAACTGAAGCCCGGCAAAAGCGTGCTTGAGGGCCTGTCGTGTGGCAGCCCGCTCGGCCCGAAACCGCCAAAGCAGCACTAGGCCCAGCGCGATCAAGGGGCCATTGGCCCAGGTGCCTAGTGCCACGAACAGGCTTAGCGGCGCCAAAAGACATTGGATGAACAATAGGCCTGCCAAGACCTGCAGGTCGGCTGGCCAAGGGCCATCATGTGCGCGCCCGCTCACGCGCTGCACCGCCCAACGAACGCCAAAACCGAAGGCCCAACCCAACAGGGCCAAGTAGAGCACCAAGAGCACCAAGAGCACCATGGTGCAAGATTAGCTCATGACGCCAGACCCCACATGATTGGTCTGTTCCACGTGGAATGCAGTAGGGTGGGGACGCCTCCACACTACGCCTGTTCCACGTGGAATGGCACTCAGAACATCCTCAGGTTCAGTGCCACCTCCTCTTGGTGGCGCATCTCCTTCTTCTGCTTCTCGGTGTGGTCGTCATGGCCCGACAGGTGCAGGGCCCCGTGCGCCATCACCCGGTGTAGTTCGTCGATGAAAGAAGCCCCAAAGGCCTCGGCGTTGCTGCGCACGGTATCGATCGAGATGAACAAATCCGCCACCAGGCCCCCGTCGCTGCCCTCTGGGGTGTAGTTGAAGGTTAGGATGTCGGTGTAGTAGTCGTGGTCGAGGTAGGTGCGGTTGAGGTAGAGGATGTAAGCGTCGTCGCAGAACACATACGTCACCTCGCCATCGCGCTGACCGTGCTGACTCAGCACTAGGCGAATCCAGCGGGCGTGTTCGGCCTCATCTGTCAGGCGCCAGTCGGTGCCCTCATACCCGAACGTAATCATGCCTCAAAGCTCGTGATTTCGACCCCAATGGGCCACCGCGCCCTCAGCGCGCAGGCCGAGCCAAGAAGTAACGGTCGATCAGCTGCTGCTGCGCGGGGCTATAGGTCAGGCGACGGCGCTGCAGGGCATCGGGGCCCGGACGGCCCTCGGGGGTGTCGGGTGTGCGGCCCCCCACGCGTCGCTGACTGCCCTGCCCCGTGCGCGAGGTGCGGCGCTCTTCATATTCGCGTTCGCGCATGGCCTTGTCATAGTCGAGCATCCGGCTCATGATCTGCTGCTGGCGCAGCAGGGTCTGGCGGCTGAGCTCGGCGGCGCGCAGCTCGGCCTCGTTCTGCTGCATGTCTTCGGCCACTTTGTCCAGGCTGCCCAGGCCCTGTTCGCCTTCTTGCTTGAGCTTCTGATAGAGTTGCTGCAGCTGCTGGCGAATCTCGGCCTGTCGCTCGGCTAGGGCCCTCAGGCGGTCTGCCTGCGCGCCGTCTTGGGGCTGCTCGCCCATCTCGTTGCCCAGCTGCTGCTGCTGCTCGGCGAGCTCGCGCAGGCTACCGGGACTGCCCTGGCGGGGCTTGCCGCGCCGGTTTTGGGCCGCCCGCATCTGCATCTGCACCTGGTTCAGGGCATCGACCAGCAGGCTGGCTAAGGCATTCATGTCGGTGCGCGCCTCCTGCTGATAGACCCCCGCCTGAGCGATCTGGCGCTCGTCGAGGCTCTCGAGGGCGTCGTCGAGGTTGGCCGTGATGCGGCGCGTGCGGTCGAGCAGCTCTTGCTTGATCTGGGGCACACGGCCAGCTAGGGCCTCTAGGCTATCCTCCACATGGCCCATATCGTCACGCAGGCGCTGCTGGGTCGCTGATTTCTGCTTCAGGGCGGGGTCGTTCGCCCGCACGCGCCGCAGCGCCGCCTGCACCTCCTCTTGGTCAAACGAGAGTTTGAGCAGGTTCTCGGTCAGGGCGCGCAGGTCTTCATAGTTCTCGGTGGCCTGCTCCAGTTCGGCATCGTTCTGGTCCTGTCGCAGGGCATCGGCCAGCTGCTGCAGCTGATCGGCCGCTCGCTGCTGGTTGGGCCGGGCCTGGCGGGGCTGATTCTGCTGCAGGCGCTGAGTGGCCCGCTGCATCTGCTGCTGAGCGTCGCGTCCGCGCTCGCTGGGGCTCTGGGGCTCGCTGCTGGGCTGGCCTGCACTCGAGTCTGGCGGCGTGGCCTGGCGGGCGCTATCTGGCCGACTAGGTTTAACGGATGAATCCGGGCGTGACGGCTCCGAGGGCTGCTCTGCGCCTTTCTCCTTGTTTCGCTCGAGCTCACGTGCCAGGCGCTCGGCTTGCTCCGCCAGCTGACGCTGCTGCTCGGCCAGTTGCTGGGCCTGCTCGGGGGTCTGTGCCTCGCGCGTCAGGCTCTCGAGCGCCTGCTGGCGCTGGCGCAGGGCCTCGGCGCGTTGTGCCTGAGCCTCACGTGCTTGCTTATCACGCCACTGCTCTAGCAGCTGACGCATACGCTGCAGGTCACTCTGCTGATAGCGGCCGGTGCGCTCGAGCTGCTCAAGTTGGCGAAAGAGGTTTCGGCTGTCGAGACGTTCCTCTTGCTCGCGCAAAGCCTTGAGAAACTCGCTCAGCTCTTTAGGGCTCGTCAGCTGCCGCAGCTGCTCCTGCACGCGCGACAGCTCGTCCTGCTGTTGGGGTGAGCTCGTCTGCTGGTCAGCAGACTCCTGGCGCAGCTCGCTCAGGCGTGCATCAGCCTCCTGCAGGCGCTCGTTGAGGCGCTGCTGCTGGCGCTCCAGCTGCTCGAGGCGGCGGCGGGTGTCAAAGTCCAGCGGCTTGCCCTCCAGGGCCTCACGGCGCAGGCGTTCGAGTTCAGCCTTCACCTGTTCGGCTTGGTCGAGCGCGGCGCCCAGGCCAGCACCCACACTATCCGCCTGCGCCTGCGTCTCAGCGATCGCCTCGAGGCGCGAACCGTGCCGCAGCTGATGCCAGGGCGTGCGGCTGCGCTTGGGCCCTGTCACGGCGTCATTGTCCTCCACTTCGATCGCCAGCTGCCAGCTGCCCCCAGGCTTCAGCCCCAGCTCGAGCCAATCGACCGGCTGGTCGATCAGAATTTCTTTAGAAGCACTGACAGTCAGTGCTTTACGTCGAATAGACGAGTCGCTCTCAGCGCCCGTAGGTCGATAGAGCAGCCAGGCGGCCGCGATACCATAGTCGTCGCTCGCCTGGGCCTGCACTGGTGTGATGCCCCCGGGTGGCAGCAGGCTCTCAGCTTCGGGTGCCACCAGCACCACCGTGGGCGCGCGGTCGGTGATCACCGTCACCGCATAACTCTGCGAGTCGGCCGCTAGCAGGCCGTGCACCCCGCTGATGCTCAGGCGATAACTCAGGTCGCGCAGCACCTGACGACTGAACATCGCCCCTTCTTCGCGCACACTAAAGGCGGCTCGCCCCTCGCGTGTCACCAGCTCGGCCCGCTGCGCTGAGTCGGCCAGCACCAGCTGCCAGCTTAGCACCGTGCCGACTGGCACCGTGGCATCGCCCACATAGGGGCCGAGGCGCTCGGCCTTCAAGCCAGTATGTGGCGGATAGCGCAGCGTCAGACGAAAGTCAGCCAGCCTCGGGCGCCGCAGTACCCGCACCGCCGTGCGCGCCGTGCGATAGCCTGATGTGCCGATCTCAAACGTGAAGCTGCGCTCAGGCCGAGGCAGCTCGAGTCGAAAGCGCCCATCTGACGCGCGCGTCAGTGGCACGCCCACCTCAGCCCCCTCGGCGTAGAACTCGAGCCGCTCAGGCAGCGCCCGTCCATCAGCCCGCACCACCAGCACAAAAGCCTCGCCCTGCACCACCGGTTCGGTCATCTGCTCGATGTGCACGCGATAGGGCGGCGGCGGCAGGAAGGTCCGGCCTGGCGCGATCAGGCGCGCGTGGCCACCCCCCACCTGCTCGGGCCAGACGAGGACCACACTGAGCGTGACCACCAGCACCGCACCCACCGCCAGCGCCGGGCGGCGCAGCGTGCGCCACGACACCTGCTGCAGATACGGAATGGTACCCAGGGCTTCAACGCGCTGCCTGCGATCAGCCGCAGCCAAGCTCTGAGGGCTTAATTCGATTTGATACAGTTGCAGCAGGTTCAGCAGTTTATCTGCTACAGGTGGCAGACGAGTGCCTAATTCTCGGCCTGCTATTAGGCGTCGCTGATCTGGGCTTAGGCGGCTATGCTGCCACACCGGGCGCAGCACCCACAGGCCCAGCAGCCCCAGCGCCAGCCCCACCCACAGCAGCAGCAGGCCCGTGCGCAGGCCGGGCAGCAGCCACAGCTGACCCTCGATCAGCACCAGCAGCAGCCACAGCCCACCCAGCACCGCCACGGCGCGCAGCAGGCCCCACACCACTTGCCTGAGCAGTTGACGCGCGATATAGCGGTCGAGGCTCAGCAGCAGGGGGTCGTGCGTGGGGGTCATGAGCGGCTAAGCCAAATCGAGCTCGGTCGGGATATGGTCAGAAAAGACCGCATCTGGACGTAGAACGTGCCGCTGCAGCCGATTGGTGAGCGGGGCGCTCGCCAGCTGATAATCGATGCGCCAGCCCAGGTTCTTCGCGCGTGCTTGGCCGCGCTGCGACCACCAGGTGTATTCCCGTCGCTCGGGGTTCAGCTGACGGAACGTGTCGACCAGCCCCGTGCCGAGCAGCTCACCCATCCACGCACGCTCATGGGGCAAAAAGCCCGAATACTTCTGCAGGCCCTTGGGGTTGTGAATGTCGATGTCCTGGTGACACACGTTGAAATCGCCCACGATCACCACTTCGGGCCGTGCGCGCCTGAGCTGCCGCTGCCACTCGAGCAGATGCGGCATAAAGGCATCTTTCACGCTTTGCCGCTCCGGGCTTGATGAACCCGAGGGCACATAGCAGTTCACCACCGTGAGCGGACCCAGGTCCACCCGCAGCACGCGAGCCTCGGCGTCATAGGCGGCCACCCCGCTGCCGCTCTCCACACGATCGGGCTGTGCGCGAGTGAGCACCAGCAGGCCCGAATAGCCCGCTTTCTCCGCGGCCAGGGCATGGCGGTGATATCCCTCTAGCGGCGCCACCGCCTCGAAAGCCTGTTCTACGGTGCACTTGATTTCCTGAAAGGCGTACACATCCGCCGGGTTCGCCTGCATCCAGTCCAGCAGACCTTTGCGTACGGCAGCCCGCAGGCCGTTCACGTTAAACGAAATGATCTTCATTCCTGCGGCAAGGGTTCGTCTGAGCTGAAGTGGTTGTATCCCATCGGCTGCACCGGCACCACGCTGTTGTCAGCGAGCACCAGATCCACCCCCTCGCCCTCGCCAGTGGAATAACCGATTGGGATCACCCACGACTGACCCTCCAGACGCTTGAAATCATCCTGCCTGAGAGTGAACAGCAGCTCATAGTCCTCGCCCCCATAGAGTGCATAGGTGGTGCCAGTCTGACCAAAGAGCTCGGCGACTTGCTGCGTCTGATAGTCCACCGGGATCTTCTCTTGATAGATCTGCAGGTGCTGCTGGCTAGCCCGACTCAGGTGCGTCAGCTCGCTGGCCAGCCCGTCAGAGATGTCAATCATGCTCGTCGGCACCACACCTTGCTGCTCAAGCGCCAGCACCACATCACGGCGTGCCCGCGGGCGCAGCTGCCGCTCAATCACATATTCATGCCCAGCCAGATCGGGCTGGATCGAGGGGTTATCCAGATACACCCGCTTCTCCCGGTTCAGCACCATCAGGCCTGCGATGGCCCCACCCAGGTCTCCGCTGACACAGATGATATCTCGTGGTGCACAGCCTGAGCGATAACTAATGCGATCGCGATGACCCGTGCCCAGCGCCGTCACCGAAATCATCAGCCCAGCCCTCGAAGCACTCGTGTCACCTCCCACCAGATTCACCTCATGCTCGTCGCAGGCGCGCTTAATGCCGTCATAAATCTCCTCCAGCTGCTCGACAGAATAATGCGTTGACACCGCCATCGACACCGTCATGAAATCGGGCCGCGCGTTCATCGCATACACATCTGAGAAGTTGACAATGGCCGCCTTGTAACCCAGATGCCGCAGCGGCATGAACAGGCGATCGAAATGCACCCCTTCGGCCAAGAGGTCCGTCGTGATCACCTGCACCAGCTCATCGCGCAGCTCCACTACCGCCGCATCATCGCCCACCCCACGCAGCACCCGCAGGTCGCCCGGCTTGAAGGCCTGCGTCAAGCGTTCGATCACCCCAAACTCGCCGAGCTTCTCGAGCGGCGTAAAAGGCTGGTTTTCTTCTAGCATAGCTTACCTACTCAGTTCCAGCATCCGTTCGATTGGTCGCCGCGCGCGTTCCAGCACATCCGCTGGCATCGTGATCTCGGGCAGCTCGTATTGCAGCGCGAGGTAGAGTTTCTCGAGTGTATTCAACCGCATGTGTGGACAGTTGTTGCAGGCACAGGCATGATTCGACGGTGCGGGAATGAACTGCTTGTCTGGACTCGAGCGTCGCATCTGGTGCAGGATGCCCGGTTCCGTCGCCACAATGAAAACTTTAGACGGCGACCGCTTCGTGTGCTCTAGCAGAGCTGTGGTGCTACCAATAAACTTGGCTTGAGACAAGACCTGTGCGTCGCACTCGGGGTGGGCAATCATCTCAGCTTCAGGATGTTGTGACTGCAGCAACGCCATCTTCTGTGCGTTGAAGATTTCATGCACCATGCACGCGCCATCCCACAACAGTATGTCTTCGCCTACGACACGACCTGACTGCTTCGCCACATAAGCCCCCAGGTGCTTATCCGGCGCAAAGAGGATCTTCTGCGACTTAGGGAAGCTCTGCACAATCTTCACCGCATTGCTCGAGGTCACGATCACATCGCTCAGAGCCTTCAGCTCAGCCGAGCAGTTGATATAGGTCACCACCACATGATCAGGGTGGCGTTCTCTGAAGGCCTTGAACAGCGGCGCTGGGGCAGAGTCCGACAGTGAGCAGCCCGCATTCAGGTCCGGCAGCACCACTTTCTTGTCCGGGTTCAAAATCTTCGCGGTCTCGGCCATGAAGTGAACACCAGCAAAAGCGATCAGCTTGGCTTGTGTCTTGGCCGCATACTGTGCCAGGCCCAGACTATCGCCCACATAGTCCGCCACATCTTGAATCTCGGCCTCTTGGTAGTAGTGCGCCAGCACCACCGCTTGCTTCTCTCGCTTCAGACAAAGGATCTCCGCTTCGAGGTCTAGGCTCGGATCAACTTCCAAATCTAGGAAGCCTTTGCGCTGCACCACACGCACCTGCTCTGCTGCCTCATTTACCATTCTTCTTTTACTCTAAAAGAGTTTAAAGGTATCACTAGGGCGTGGATAGCGGGATAACTTCTCGTGCCGACACTTGACACTGCGGCTATTCACCACTTTTCAAGAAGCCTTGCGCGCGCCTCAGCTCAGTCAGTGGGGGCGGTATAGCACTTCTGCCGGTGTTCAAGACGACCCAGTGTGGACGAACGTCGGCCGACTCACAGCTGAGTGTGGGCATCGGGTTCTCAGCCGCTTCACCGCCAGAGCGCGCATAACCTTCCCATAACTTGGGCTTGACAATCGGGTCGTTTGTGCAGCGCCGCTTACCCACAAACTGGTCCACAGCTGTGGAGAGCCACAGGCGGAAACTTGGGGCACAACCCACGCCTTCGTCCCCAGCAGCGGCGAATAACTCACCCTTGACAAAGCCCGCATCGGCTCTGAGAGCAGGGTAGCGCGAGCCTCTATCCCCAGCGGGTGGAAACATTTAGGTAACACAAGATGCCCGTTCTACCGTCGCAGGATGTATCGAAACTCAGCCCAGCTGCCGCGGCTGAACGAAAAAGAGCAGCTCTACCCGTCCTACCTCTGCTGCCCGCGCCCCCCACCGCGCGAACTGAAGCGAGAGGCAGGCCCCGGTGGGCAGATGATCCGGCAGGCTCGGGTCGAGCAGCTGGGCCAGCTCTCCTAGGCTGGGCATGTGGCCCACGATCAGGAGGCGCTCGACGGTGCTCGAGCAGCTGCCGAGGGCGGCCGCCAGTTCGCCCCCGGTGGGCAGATACATCCACTCTTCGCTTCGAACTTGAAACTCACCGCCCAGGGCGGGCAGCACCACGTCGGCCGTCTGCCGCGTGCGCAGGCTCGGGCTGAGCCACACCAGCTGCGGGCCTACGCCTAATCGGGCCAGTTCGCGCGCCACGCGGGGCGCATCGCGCCGCCCCCGAGGGCCCAGCGGTCGGTCGCGGTCCGCCAGCGTGGGGTCGTCCCAGGCCGACTTGGCGTGGCGTAGCAGGTAAAGCTCGGGCATGCCAGCGAAAACCAAAGTCTAAACCACGCCTAAAAAAGAACACGCGCCGACCCGAAGGCCGGCGCGTGCAGTATGCTGGTGCAGGCGCGACTTATTCGTCGTCGTTGCTGCCGCCGTTACCACCGTCGAAGCGACGGCCGCCGCCATAGCTGCTGCCACCGCGGTCGTTGCCACCACGGCGCTCGCCGCCACGATAGCCACCGTCACGGCGGTCACCACCACCATAGCCGCCGCCACCCTGGCGCGGGCCACCGTAGCCACCGCCACCCTGGCGCGGGCCACCGTAACCACCACCACCCTGGCGCGGACCGCCAAAGCCACCACCACCACCACCACTGGGGCGGAAGTTGCTGCCCTCCTCGCGAGGGCGGGCTTCGTTCACCTTCAGGACTCGACCCTCGAATTCAGCGCCGTTCAACTCGGCGATCGCAGACTTACCGGCCTCAGCCTCTGTCATCTCAACAAAGCCGAATCCGCGCGGTTGGCGCGTTTCACGATCCTTGATGATGACGGCAGATTTGACTTCGCCGTAGCGCTCAAACAGCGCGCGCAGATCGGTGTCCTTGACCGAGTGGGTCAAGTTCCCGACATAGATGTTCATGACCAAAACAAAAAAGAGAAAGGAGAAGAAAAGAAACGTGAGTCTGTCCTATCGAGGCGAGCCGCTGGGGTGTGATCAGTTAGCTAATCACGATCGTTGGCGCGAAACGTTGGGAACGACCTTGCAGTAAAGGTAAGGGCAAAAAACCGTTCCACCTACGCCAGTTCCTCGGTCGGCGAAGTGTCGCCCCAGCCCACATCCGACCCCCACGCGGGCCCGTGGGCAATCTGCCGCCACCGCTCGGCCAGCCGAGCCCCCCACCCGCGAACTTCGACCCCCATGCAGGCGCACCTCGAGGCCCTCAGCCAGGCGCTGGCGGCACTGCTGCCCGGCTCGGGCGTGCCGCTCGCGCTCGATGGCGCGGCTTATGCCTTGTTTTTTGCGCTCGTGCTGGCGCTGAGTGTGCTGATGGGCCAGCGCCCCCGCGCGCGGACGCTGCTCGTGCTGCTGGCCTCGCTCTGGTTCTTTGCGCACTTCAGTGGGCTCTGGGCCCTGCTGCCGGTTGGCACCATCCTGCTCGACGGCTGGGTGGCACGGCGCATGGCCGCCACCCAGCGCCGCACTCCATGGCTCGTGCTCAGCCTGACGGTGAACCTGCTGATGCTTGCCACGTTCAAATACGCCACCTTCTTCCTCGGCGGCCTTGAGGGCATCCTGGGCGTGAGCGGGCTCGACGGCGCCGAGGGCCCGCTGGCGGCTCTTGTGACCCCGGTCGGTTTGTCCTTTATCGTTTTTCGCTCGCTCAGCTATGTGCTCGATGTACATCGCGAGTGGATCGAGGCGCCCGAGGCCGACCCGCTGCGGCACCTCGCCTACGTGTTGTTTTTTCCGACGCTACTGGCCGGGCCCATCAGCCGCGCCGACGAACTGCTGCCCGAGCTGGCGCGCCCCTATAGTCTCAGCCGCGAGCAGGCCGGCCACGCCCTGTTTCTGTTTTGCAAAGGCCTGATCAAAAAGGTGGTCATCGCCGACGTGCTCGCGCTCAATTTCGTCGACCGCGTCTTCGACGCGCCGGGGGCCTTCACCGGCCTCGAGAATCTACTGGCGGCCATTGCCTACGGCTTCCAGCTCTACGCCGACTTCTCGGGCTACACCGATCTAGCGCTCGCCTCAGCTCTCGCGCTGGGCTTCACCCTCGAGGGCAACTTTCGCCGACCCTTTGCCGCACGCTCGGTGGGTGAGTTCTGGCGGCGGTGGCACACCACCCTCTCGCGCTGGTTCAACGACTATGTGTTCACCCCGCTCTCGCTGAGCTGGCGCGGGGCTGGCCGCTGGGGCGCCGTGGCGGCGGTCGTCGTCACCTTCGTGCTCTCGGGCCTCTGGCACGGCGCGGGGTGGACCTTCCTCCTCTGGGGCCTAGCCCACGGCCTGGCCATCGGCGTCGAGACGGCCCTTCTGCCCCTGCGTCAGCGCCTCAGCCGCAACCTCGCCGGGTGGTATTACACACCCCTTAGCGTTGCACTCTGCTTTGCCTTCCTCACGTTCACCTTCGTGCTCTTCCGCGCGCCGAGCCTCGCGAGCGCGGGCGCGATGTTCGAGCGCATCGGCTCAGGTGTCGACCTCGCGCTGCTGCCGCAGTGGGCCGCGCTCTACCGCAGCACGGCCCTCACGCTGCTCGGCGCTGTGCTGCTGCATGCCCTGCCACAGCGCGCCAGCACCTGGGCCGAGGGGCGACTCACCGCGCTGCCCTGGTGGGCGCAGGGCCTAGCCCTTGCGCTGATCGTGCTGCTCGTCGATCAGGCGCGCACGGCGCAGATGCAACCCTTCCTCTACCTCCAGTTTTAACAGTTCATCCTAGCGCCGCCGCCGCTTGGGGCGCAGTTGGCCCGCCCACGGCGACTCACCCCGAGCGGCCGCGCCAGCGATGAGTGCCACCTGCTGCTGCAGCAGTTCGAGCAGGCCCTCGTGGGCCAGGTCATCGGCGCTGCGCACATAGTAGTGGCGAATGAGCTGACGGTCGGTGGCGGCCAGCAGGCTCTGCGGGTCGTCGAGCTGCGCGCCCTGGCAGAGGCCGATGAGCAGCTGCCCCGCAGGCGTGACACCGAGGAAGGCGAACATTTTGCCCGCACAGTAGATAAAGGGCCCACCAAAGGCCCATCGTGCCTCGCAGCGCGCGTCGGCGCTCAGCAGCAGCGCATAGGCCTCGGCGGCGAGCGCCTGCAGCGCATCGGGCTGAGCCGTGATCCACTCGGCCACGCGCGCCTCAGCGGCTGATCCTGATAGGGGGGGCATATCTAGTCGGATAGGTCATCAAAGCCAAGACCACATTCCTTAAGAATGCTTGAAAGCAGGCCGATACCGAGTACCTCGTTGCCGTGTACTGGAACGGTTGATTTACGCCCGTCTGGGTGACGCACGACTTGATGACTGCCGCGAACGCGAGCGAACTCAAAGCCGTGCTTCTGCAACAGTCGAAGGAGCTCTTTACCCGAGATGCGTCGCGCTCGAGTCATCGTGAGTTTAGACAGTCAGCGTCAATTCACGCACTTCGATGAAATCAAGCGGAACCTCTTCAGCCCCCAGATCCTCCACCACCAGTGCCACCACCTCGCGCATACGCTCCATGAGTTCATCGACCGTAGAACCCTGGCTATGGGCGCCCCGAAGACCCGGCACAAACCCAAAATAATACCCGTCCGAATCTTTCTCGATGACTACGTGAAAGGTTCTGTTCATATTCAAATCTAACGCATTTCAGCTGAGTATCCCCGCGATCGTCGCGTTCAGATAGCTCGCCAGCGTGCCGCAGATCAGCGCCTTGAGCCCGAGCCGCGCCAGGTCGCCCGAGCGCTCAGGCACCAGCTGCCGAATGCCCCCTACTTGAATGGCAATCGACGAAAAATTCGCGAAGCCGCACAGCGCAAACGAGGCGATGATCACCGTCTTGGGTTGCAGCGCGCCCCCACGCAGCATCGCCGACATATCGAGATACGCCACGAACTCGTTCACGGCCATCTTGGTGCCCATCAGCGAACCCGCGGGTAGCACATCGGCCCAGGGCACGCCCATCACCAGCGCGAAGCCCGCGAACAGCAGCCCTAAAATCGACTTGAGCGAGAGCTGCGTCGCGTCCCAGCCGAGTGTGGCCGCGTCCAGGCCCACCGCCACGATGCCGCGCCCGATCCAGCCGAGCCCATAGTCCACCAGCGCGATCAGCGCGATGAAACCGATCAGCATCGCCACCACGTTGAGCGACACCCGCAGGCCGTCTGATGCGCCGTGTGAGATGGCGTCCACTAGGTTCACGTGCTGCTTCTCGACAGTTAGCGTCACGCGGCCTTGGGTTTCGCTGGCTTGCGTCTCGGGCCACACCAGCTTCGAGATCACCAGGGCCCCCGGCGCTGCCATCAGACTCGCTGCGAGCAGATATTCGGCTGGAATGCCCAGTTGGATGTATACCGCCATCACACCCCCGGCGATGCAGGCCATCGAGCCCGCCATCGACGCTAGCAGCTCGCTCTGCGTCATCCCCGCCAGATAGGGCTTGATCATGATCTGTGCCTCCACCTGACCCACGAAGGCCGAGGCCACATTCGACAGGGCCTCGCTGCCGCTCACGCCCATCAGCCGGTGCATCAGCCGCGCAAAGAGCTGCACGATGCGCTGCATCAGACCAACGTGATAGGCCACGCTCACTAGCACCGCCACGAAAATGATCGTGGGGATGATCTTGAAGAAAAAGATGAAGTCGTTGCCCGGACCAAAAATCGACGACATCGCCGAGGGGTCCACCAGCTTGCCAAACACAAAGTCGGCCCCCCGGTCGGCAAACGACAGCAGCTTGGTCACCCCCCGCCCGATGAAGCTGAACAGCGCGCGCCCCGGCTCGGTCATTAGGATGAACACCGCCAGGCCCACCTGCAGGCTCAGGCCCACGCCCACGAGGCGCCAGTTGATGGCCTTGCGGTTGTTGGATAGCAGATAGGCGAGGCCCAGGATGACGGCGATGCCGATCAGGCCAGTGAAACGCTCCATGGGGCTAGGTGGGGGGTCGATCGCAGGGGAATGCAGCCGCAGTTTAAGCAGCCCGTGCGCTGCGCCGGAACTCGTGCCACCTTTGCCGCTGTAGGGTCCGTTAACCGAATGCTCACCTTGCGCTGCAGCCAGGCCTTGTGCCTCCTGGGGGGTCTCTGCCGCAGAGCCTTCATCTCGCTGGCCGTGCTTGCCCTCTGCGGCTCAGCCTATGCGCAGACCGATGTCGAGCTCATCCTCGAGCGCGACTCGCTGGCCCGCTACCGCCCCGAAGACCGATTCGACCACAGCTACCTGCAGGACCTCTCTGGCTACCTCACCCCCCGCGTCTATTTGCTGCAGAACAACCAACCCTTCGGCATCGAGCTCAGCGACCAGCCGATTCGCCGCCTGAGCTACTGGACCAACCTGCCCTTCAGCGTAGGTGGCGGCCTTTTCTACCGCTGGCTCGGGGTGCAGGTGGGCTTTCCTGTGCAGGGCTTCTCAGCCCCGGTCGAGGACCGCGGCCGCACCCGCTCGCTCATCCTCGCCGCGAATGTGTACCTGCGCCGCTTCGGCATCGACGCGCACTACACCCAGCACAACGGCTACTACCTCGAGAACGCCCGCGACGTGCTCGGCCTCTCCACCCCGCCCTATCCCGTGCGCGCCGACATCAGCACCCAGGCCTTCGGCGCAAACTTCTACTACGTCTTCAACCACCGCCGTTTCTCCTTCCGTGCGGCCTTTATCCAGACCGAGCGGCAGCTAAAGAGCGCCGGCTCGCTGCTGCTTATGCCCACCTTCAACTACTACCGCGTCACCGGCGACAGCGCCCTGACCGCCCATGCGAGCCTGACGCTTAACCCCAGCGAGACGATCGGCTTTAGCTACGGCCGGGCCGTGAGTGCCGGGCTCACCTTTGGTTATGCTCACAGTTTCGTGATCCGCCGCCACTGGTTTGCGCTCGTGGCGCTACTACCTGGTTTCACGGCGGGCACCAACCGCATCCGCACCCCCACCGGCGAGGAGTTCTCGCGCGAGCGCATCAACCTGCGCGGCCACCTGCGCCTTGCCCTGGGCTACAACGGCCCCCGCTGGTTCGCTGGCGTGTCGAGCACCAACGACCTCTACGACATCAACTTCGCCCGCGACCTGCGGCTGAACTACCTCATCACGCGCACCTACCTGTTCGTCGGGCGGCGCTTTGAGATGCCGCAGATGTTTGGAAGCCGCAGGCAATAGCCCACTATAAAAGCACAGAGCCCGACACCACCGTGCCGGGCCCCGCGCGCAGGGCAGTGGGGCGAGCCCTTACTGCTTCACGAAGGTTTTGCGGCCTACCATCTTGCCGTTCTCTAGCAGCACCAGGTGATAGGTGCCGGTCGGGAGGCCGGAGAGCGACACGTTGTCACGCGCGCCGGCCATGGTTCCGCTGCGCATCAGCCGCCCGCCGGTGCTGAAGATCTGATACGTCCGCTGCAGGTCCTTGGCCTTGGCCTGCTCGGCGGCGATCGCCTGGGGCTGGTTGGTTAGCTCCTCCAAGGCGATCGTCAGCTCACCATCGGCCGGGTTGGGTGAGACGGAGAACTCTTCTTCGGGCTGACAAGGGATCGTTGGACAAGGTGGTGCACCACGGTTGCAGCCCCCAGTGTTGTTGAAAGCAGGTATGGCGTATTCATTCGGCACGCTCGTCGGCACGTAATGGATGTAATGCAGCACGGTAGGCAGGCCACACGCATTGCTCATCCAAACACTAATGGCTCCTTGCGAACCAAAGGGGCTCGAAGGTGGGTGATAATTAACGGTGGGGATGGAGGTGCCCAGAGTCATGTTATTGCCGTCATACTGCGTTCCAGCCGGCGTTAGCGTGCCCTGGCCAAAGGTGCTCCAGTTATAGGTCGTCGAGCCAGGATTGCTTTGTGCCCATGTAAAGTAGGCGTTGTCGCCGACGTAGGTAAACTGGATCGGGGTACAATTCGAGGCACCTGTTAGATAATCCCAGGGAATGCTAAAGTTGGTGCTGAGTTCGCCAGTTGCCGCTGGTGGAGGGCCAAACCAAACGTTACCGGTAACCGGCGAACAACCACCACCAGGAAAATTCGGCGTGAAAGAAAAGCTCTTCAAGCCCTGAGTCACACCAGCCTTCAATTGCAGCGTGCAGCGGTTTGTGCCTTGACCACTAATGAGGTTGAAATCACTACCAGGATTCCAGTTTGCCCCTTCTGCAATCAACCCGCCAGAAGCAAATCGGGCCTCGACCACTACATTTTGACCTGTGGAGCACAAAACCGCAGTAAGAGCAGTAGCGCGCAGAGTAGCGGGGCTATGCGCCTGTATTTGAATTTCTGGAACTGTAGCAGACTGAGTAATTGGATAACGATTCGGAGGATTTTGACTTACGTTAATAGCCGCAAAACGGATTGGATCCTCAGCCCAAACGCGCTTTAATCCAGGATTACTATTCCATTGCACAGTGACACTACTAGGTGAAGCGTCCAGAATAGTACCACCTTCTACATGCCACCAGGGCGTACCAGTTCTCTGAATTGAATTACCATTTGTTATCCATCTTTCCCCGGTAGTGTACAACAGATTGCCAGGCGCAGCATTAGCAAAAGTTGGATATAAAACTCTACAATCTGAGGTTCCAGGATTGCTTATAACATTGCGCAGAGGAAAAAAATTGAAACCATCACAGCTATAATTGATCCAATATGTCTGAACTGTATTGACACAAATATTTGATGGTACATTGAAAAACGTACCCGATGTTATGCCATTAGGAGCAGTTGTAATTACAGCCCTTCTTAGCGCGATAATAGGATTGGCACATCCAACAGTTGCATTTGTTTGTGGTATTACTATAGGTATAATACCACCATTTGAGCCTGGTGAGGCAGGGGCAAAACTATGACACGGATAGTTTGTAGGGAAAGCACTATGCACCTGCGCGTTTAAGCAAGTCGCATATGCAGTAAGCACAGCCAAGAACAGCAACTGTCTCATGTTCGAAAGCAAGGTTAAGTGTGGGCCCAAGTTCAGCAGACCAATGCCGCCCAACAACCCCATATGAGCTAAGCACATAGTCGTAGGCGTATGCCGCTGAGAGACAGGGCGAATGAAAACGGCCAACCAAAGCTGACTAGTCATCCGGGGACTAAAGACGGCCTGAAATGCCGTCCGGTTTCGGGTCGGTGGGCGGCCTCAGCGTCACCCCCCGCGCCCTATCTTTGCGGCCGCAAATCGCCCCTGCTAGCCCCACTGCCTGCTCGATATGGCCAATACTCAAGACATCAACAAAGGCTCGTTCATCCGCCACGAGGGTGAGCTGGTCGTCATCCTGGAATACATCCACCGCACCCCCGGCAACCTGCGCGCCTTCTACCAGGCTAAGATGCGCAATGTCAAAACCGGCCGCCTCGTCGAATACCGCTTCCGGGCCGGCGAGAACGTCGAGCCTGTGCGCGTCGAGACGCGCAAGCTGCAGTACCTCTACCGCGAGGGCGACAGCTTCGTGTGCATGGACACGCAGACCTATGACCAGATGCCGATCAACGAGGTGCTCTTCGGCGACGCCGCGCCCTTCCTCAAGGAGGGCATCGAGGTGACGGTCAGCTTCGACGGCGACACGGCCGTGATGGCGCAGCTGCCCCAGGTGGTCGAGCTGGTCGTCACCTACACCGAGCCGGGCATCAAGGGCGACACCGCCAACAAAACGCTCAAGCCCGCCACCGTCGACACCGGCGCGACGGTGCGCGTGCCGCTGTTCGTGAACGAGGGCGACAAGATCCGCGTGGACCCCTCGACGGGCGAATACCTCGAGCGGGCGTAAGGCTATCATCTGTGTATCGGAGAAGCCGGGCTCAGCTCGGCTTTTTCGTTTGGCGCTGTCAGAAGCTTGCTGTAACGGCAAAGCCCGGCCTCACAACGGGGAGTTATCCTCGTCGCGAAGCCGGGCGGTGCCGGATATCTCGCTACTGCTCTCCCGGCTGGGAGTGGGCGGTAGTGGGCTGATCAGCCCTGGGGTGCTGTCGGCCTTGTGGGCCTTCAGCGGTTTTGGTGTCTCCCGACGCTTGCAAGCGTATGGGTGGGAAAGCAGTCTAAGCTCGGCCGAGCAAAGCCCGTGATCCCAGAGTCGTTACTTCTGGAAGACCGCCCTTGTGGGGCGATAGTGGATTACGGACCTGACCTCCTGAGCCGCGCCTCCGCTTGCGCGAACGTGCGGCCTCTGGTGGTAAAGGTGCGCGCGTCTGCTGGCGCACACAACCGCTGGCATCGCTTTGCGGACGTGGGGTGCGGCATTGCGGCTGGTTACGGCCGCATTCCAGCACCCGCCTGCGGTGCTTTTTGCGCCTCAGGCAGCGGCGGCCTCGTGGAAGGGCCTCGCCGCTGGAAACCGCGGGCGCCTACGCGCCGCCTTTCGGCGGCACTCGGCTGCGCTTTCAAGGCGGCTCGGCCCTTCCACTGATAGGGAGCGTCAGCGCAGCTGACGCTTGAGTTGTGGTTTTGAGGTCGTGTGTCATTCCGAGCGGAGCGAGGAATCTTCTGCCTGGCGTGGCGTACGCCTGGGCCCAGGCCCCCGATAGCCATCAGGGCTGGCTTGGCGGCCTCGCCCGGCGACTTCGCGGCTGTACCCGCCTCGCCCCGCTCGCCCGAAGCGTTGCTTCAGGCTCGGGGGACTTACCGGCCAAGGCCGCTCAACCGCCGGACTGATAGGGGCGTCAGCTGGCGCTGACGCTCGAGCATAACCCCCCCGGTTTTTTGCCCGCCGGTCGGCGACGAAAAATGACCCGTCCTCCAGAACAAGGGGTCGAGGGAACCCGCAGATTTGTTAACCGACGACGCAACCCAGCTGGAGTAGGCCAGCGGGTGCTCTTTTCTAGAAGTCAGGCCCCCAGCTTAGACCCACTTTAGCACCGCCTCCCCTTGAATGGGCACGACGCCCTACCGAACTTTGTTACCCGTCAGTAACACGCCCCGCGCCGGGCCGCAAACCGTTTCAACCGCCCAACCTCACCTACCCACCCCATGGCCGCCGTTCTCGCCCCCGATGCCCCAGGCACGCTCTCGTTCGAGCTCTCGGATGAGCATAAGCTGATCCGCCAGATGGCGCGTGACTTCGCCCAGAGCGAACTGCTGCCCGGCGTCATCGAGCGCGACCGCGACGAGAAATTCCCAGAGGAACTGGTGCGCCGCATGGGCGAGCTCGGCCTGCTCGGCATGATGGTGGACCCCCAGTATGGCGGCGGCGGCATGGACACCGTCAGCTATGTGCTGGCGATGGAGGAACTCTCCAAGATCGACGCCTCGGCCTCGGTCATCGTCTCGGTCAACAACTCGCTCGTGTGTTGGGGCCTGGAGAAATTCGGCACCGAGGCGCAGAAGCGGAAGTATCTGCCTGCCCTCACTTCAGGCGAATATGTGGGCGCCTTCTGCCTGTCAGAGCCCGAGGCGGGCAGCGACGCCACCAGCCAGCGCACCACCGCCGAAGACCGCGGCGACCACTACCTGCTCAACGGCACGAAAAACTGGATCACCAATGGCGGCCGCGCCGGCATCAGCCTCGTCATGGCCCAGACCGACGCCGCCAAGAAGCACAAAGGCATCAACTGCCTAATCGTCGAGCGGGGCACTCCCGGCTTCGCCATCGGCAAGAAGGAAGAGAAGCTCGGCATCCGCGGGTCTGACACCCACTCGCTCATGTTTAGCGACGTAAAAGTGCCCAAGGCCAACCGCATCGGTGAAGATGGCTTCGGTTTCCGCTTTGCCATGTCGGTGCTCGATGGGGGCCGCATCGGCATCGCTGCCCAGGCGCTCGGCATCGCCTCGGGCGCCTATGAGCTGGCGCTGAAATACGCCAAAGAGCGCAAGGCCTTCGGCACCGAGATCGCCAACCACCAGGCCATTCAGTTCAAGCTCGCCGACATGGCCACGCAGATCGAGGCCGCGCGCCTGCTGGTGCTCAAGGCCGCCCGCGAGAAGGACTTGGGCAAGCCCTTTGGCCAGTCAGCCGCCATGGCCAAACTCTACGCGTCGAAGGTGGCGATGGCCGTCACGGCCGAGGCCATCCAGGTGCACGGCGGCTACGGCTACGTCAAGGAGTTCCACGTCGAGCGCCTCTACCGCGACGCCAAGATCACCGAGATCTACGAGGGCACGAGCGAAATCCAGCGCCTGGTCATCGCCCGGCACCTGCTAGGGGCTTGAGCCGATCTCATAGACGTAACAAGAAGGTGACAGTGGACTGACGAGAAAGTCACTTTTGTAAGGCTAGCAAATTGGACTTATTGACAAGGGATAATCCTACCTCTGGAATCAAGACAATTGATAGCATCTAGGCTATTTTTAATGAGCGTAAGTATCTTCTTCTTTTCGTTCACAAAAGATCTCAATTCAGAAAGGTATGATGGTGTAATGGTCTTTTTAAGTTGGTCTTCACTCAAATTTGTATAGACGACTAAATCGTCATCAAACTTTTCTAATTGGCCATACATTTTTTGAAGGGACTCAAGGTCTTTAGCAAGCAAAACCCTTTTAGCATCTGTAGACCTATTTACTGCAGAAATAATATTTGAAATAATAGATGTAACAGTAGCTGCAGTAGGAGCAGCTGGACCAGTAAAGAACGAAGCAATTTGCGCTTCATTGAAGATTTGTTGTATAGCCTGTCCGTTCTGATAATTAATATCTTGCCTCCGAACGTTGGCAGTAGTAACTCTCACTTTATTTCTATATTCGTTGTACACGGCTGTTTTATCGGAATCAAGAGAGTTAATGCTACTTTTAAACTCTTTAAGCTGATCCTCAGTCGCATTGTTCAAAACAGTTATAGAATAAATGACCTCAGACTCTAAGGGGGTTATTACGCCAACTAATCGCTTTTGACTTTTAAACTTTAAGTTTGAGATCACTTTTTTGTCATCATTACCTTTATCTAGAAAGTTAGCAGGAACTGTTACACGAAACCCAGATCCATCGGCCAAAGGAACAACGCTAAAACCTGGGTTAGAGAGATCATCAACCTCAACCGGTAGAGGTTTTCCTGTATTTACATCATTGGCTATAATAGTGAGATTAAAGGAATCACCTTCTTTTTTTTCTGATGGTAGTGCAAAGGGCTCGGTTATTGTCTTAGTCACAACTCGGGGACTATTATTGAAGACGGGTGGTAGTTGATTCCGACTAAAATTTATTTTAAACACAGCTTTCGCACTACACTGATTTACTTGATGCAGTTGATCTCTAGCTTCAACAATTAAAGTTCTGTCTTGCCTATCATTTAATAAAGGCGAGGGAATGGTTACTAAACCAGAAGCAGCAGAAAGACCCGGCGGGCTTAAATTATAAATTATATCATCAGCCTCCTGATCGACAAAATATGAGTTAAGATTCACTGGTAGACTAGTTCCAAAACTACCTTCTAACCTTATTGTATCGTTGTACGTATTGCTGCTTAGAATTGGACAATTGTTTGCTACAGGAATAGAAAATTCAAAAGATCCCAAAAGCGTATCCCGGCCATTAGAAACAGAAAACACTTTCCCGATAAAATCGATGGTTCTACCTAAATTATTATCTCGAGTCTCCTTCCAAAAAAGCATTTGACGACTAGAGACATAGTATGAATCGTCATTTGGCCAATTCCCACTAGATGGCAAAACATCAATTCTATAATTTCCATTAGAAATTATATCAATCCGATCACGATTACCACTAGTCGGATTCCTGAGTAAAAAACCTTGACCTCTATTTGGTATATAGTATGTACCAACTACGGTCTGATTGGCATTTATCGACAGCCTTATCTCTTGACGCTGAGTGGACTGCCCACAAACAGTGAAGCATAATGCATTTAGAAGTAGTGTTGAAAGGAAGTTTTTCATGGGACACAAGAGTTTTATTAAATGTCGCAGATTCATTACACAACCTGATAGACGCAACAAAAACTTAATCCAGCGATAGGTACACGCTAAGCGTGTCACCGAACGGGGGAGAAGCCCAAGCTAGTACTAGGAAAACCTATCAGCAGGTTTGGCAAGCGCAGAAATCAGCATGTACTAGTTCACCACGGGCAGCAGCTCGGGGCAGAACGGGTGGACTTCGCCCTCGCGCACCGGCGCGTAGCGCCCGCCTCGGGCCACGGCGATAAACCAGCGCTCGCCCCCCGTGGTCGGGTAGGTCAGCACAGCGAAATGACGCTCGGCCGAGCCCTCGGCGCCGATCATGAGCACGGTCGAGCGCGAAACATCGGGCATCGCAGCGTTCAGCAGGTCGATGAGCCCCATGGGCCAGTTGACCTCGTCGAGCTGGCGAGCGAGGCAGAGCAGCACCCCAGCGCTGTCATAGGCGGCCACACGACCGTCGGCGAGCCACATGAAGCGATAGGCGAGGCGCCCGCGGTAGCGCAACTGGCTCACATCGGTGATGCCCGCGGTGGCGTTGCGGCCGAAGCGCTCATCTAGGCTGCGCCGCACGGCGCGCGGCAGGGCACGTGCCCCGCCGAGCGACTGCTGGTCGGTGTAGTCGGGCTTAAGCTCAGCGGCTGAGCTATCGGGCTGCTGCCCATGGGCGGTTGCCACGCTGAGGATCAGCGCAAGGGTGAGAACTACGTTTCGCATCCGTTCGGCACGCTTTCGGTGCATTTCTACTCAGGGGCGACGCGGATGGAGAAGCATCTATTCAATGCCGCCGCATCAAGGTGCCAGAAATCTACGAGGGACCGTCTAAATCCAGCGCCAGGTCACGGCCCTGCACTAAATCAGTAGTGAACTCCTAGGCTTGCGTTGTACGATTAGTTGCTGTTCATCTCCGCGCTTTTCGCGGCAGGCTCGCGCTTGTCTTTGGGCAGTTCGTCGCCCTCGGGGGTCACATATACACCGAGTTGGGCGCCGGGGGCAATAAGCCAAACGAAGAGGTAGCGGCCACGTCGCGAAAAGATTTCGTTGGCGTGCGAGACGCGGTAGGTGGGATACTGCGCGCCGAGCTTCGACTTGATCTGCGTAGGCACGAGCTCGCCGGGGTAGTGGGTGGCAGTGAAACGGTTGGCACCGTCAGCTCCATAAGCGGCGCGCAGGGTCTGGCCCTTGGGACGAAGCACGGTGGCTTCATAGCCCTCCTCCGTTTTAGACCACCAGCTCGCGGTGTGGTCGGCGTGCTCACGCGCGAAGGCAGCCTTGACCGCAGTGGGCACCTCGTCGGCCTTCACGCGCTGGGCGAGGGCTGTGGTGGTGGTGAGCAGCAGGACAGCGAGTAGCAGGGTTCTCATAGTCTATCAACGTGGGTTTGAGCGAAGGTGAGGTATTCAGGGCGTGATTAGGCAGGCGCGGTAGGCGGCGATGGTGCGCTCGAGGCCCAGATAGAGCGCGTCGCAGATGAGCGCGTGGCCGATCGAGACCTCGAGCAGGGCCGGCAGCTGGCGGTAGAGGTGGGCGAGGTTGTCGAGGCTGAGGTCATGGCCGGCGTTGAGGCCCAGCTGTGCGGCGGTGGCGGCCTGTGCGGCGGCCACATAGGGCGCCACAGCCGAGGCGGGGTCCACGCGATAGCGCTCGGCATAGGGGCCGGTGTAGAGCTCGACACGGTCGGCGCCCACATCGGCAGCTGCGCGTACGGCATCGGCCCGCGCCTCGACGAACAGCGACACACGGATGCCCGCGGCCCTCAGGTCGGCGATGAGCGGGCGCAGGTCGGCGGCGTGCGCGCGCGCGTCCCAGCCCGCTGAGCTGGTCAGGGCCTCGGGCGGGTCGGGCACGAGCGTGGCCTGCGCGGGCCGCACACGGTGCACGAGGCCCAGCCAGTCGGCACTGGGGTAACCCTCGATGTTGAACTCGATGTCCTGCTCGGGTTTGAGCTCCGTGCGCAGCAGTTGGGCGATGTCGATCACGTCGCGCCGGCGGATGTGACGCTCGTCGGGCCGGGGGTGCACCGTGATGCCCTCACCGCCGAAGGCGATGACGTCGCGCACCACCTGCAGCAGGTCGGGGGCGTGGCCCCCGCGGCTGTTGCGAAGGGTGGCGATTTTGTTCACGTTGACGCTGAGGCGGCAGGGCACAGGCTTAGACGAGTTTGAGTTCGCGGGCGAGGGGGCGGCCCGCGTGGCGGTTGATGAGGGCCACGAGTTCGCTGCGGCGATAGCTCAGTTCGTGCTTCCAGCCGGGCGACTTGAGCTCGAGGTAAAACGTGCCCTCGCGAAACCACAGCGCGGCCGTCTGGTCGGCTAGGGGCTGCCCGGCGATCTCGGCCCAGTGGGCGATGACCTCGCGCGCCTGCGCCTGCTCGAGCAGGTGCTGATCGTCGAGGAAGCGGTCGAGGGCCTGACCGAGCGTAAATTCGTTACCGGGCATCTGCAGCACCCGTGCCGCGCATCATCTTGCGGCACTGAAGGACGAAGGTACGGCCCCTGCCGCACATGCTCTCGCACGCATGAGTTCAGACGCGATCGACCGCCGCGAGGCGCTGATGAGCACGGCGCTGCTGGCGCTGGCGCTAGGCCTGCTGCCGCTGAGCGTAAGCCTAAACGCGCTGTGTGTGGCCCTGCTGGTCGTGAGCTGGGTGGGCCATCGCCTCGTGCGGCGCGACCTGGGGCGGCGTTGGGCCGCGCTGCGCGCGCGGCCCAACGCCGCCCTCACCCTGCTCGCC
>VYMD01000046.1_pt1 | contig 42699 bp, 26 predicted proteins | sample 5115311 | NCBI WGS metagenome assembly VYMD01 (sample SAMN12291779, study PRJNA351875) | freshwater metagenome | isolation source: freshwater lake | place: USA: Michigan, Wintergreen Lake | collected 2013-08-08
ATAGACGCCGCGGTAGAGGCCCGTGAAAGGCGCGGGAAGGGCCGGGTCGGTGAAACCTGAGGGGCGCATGCGCACGACGAGGTGGTTCGTGCCGAGCTGGAGCAGGCCAGGGGGCAGGGCCACGAGCCGGTCGTCGAGGGGGTGGTCGGTGATGTCGAGCAGGCGGCCGTTCCACGTAATGGAGGCCTGGCCGGCCACGCCCTCGAAGTAGAGCCAGAGGGTGTCGGTGGGCAGGGCGGTGAAAGCCGGCTCGAGGCGGGCGATCTGCTCTTCGGCATCCAGGTCGGCACTGGGCACGCTGAGGGGCTCGACGGCGCGCGCGCGGAGGTCGACGCGCTGCCAGCCGCGGCAGAGGCTGCTGACCAGTTCATAGCCACACGCGCGGCCCTCGGCGATGAAGCGGCAGGGCTCGCTCGGGGTCTGTGACCACGCAGCGGCCCACAGCAGCACCCCCGCCACCAGCAGAAATCCGATCCGCACGCGCTGCATGACGGGCAAGTTAGCGCGAGGGACGAACATCGACGGTGAGATCGTGGGCGGGCATGCCATCTTGCGGGCTGAGATCAAAGCATATGGTACGTGTCGGGTTTGGCTATGATGTGCACCGCTTTGCCGAGGGGCGGCGGATGGTGCTGGGGGGTGTCGAGTTTGACCACCCGGTGGGGCTGCTGGGGCACTCGGATGCTGACGTGCTGTTGCACGCGGTGTGTGACGCGCTGCTGGGGGCAGCGGCCCTGCGCGACATCGGGCACCACTTTCCGAACACCGACGAGCGGTGGCGCGGGGCAGATTCCAAAGAGCTGCTGCGCGCCAGCTATGCGCTGGTGCAGGCCCAGGGCTGGACGCTGGGCAACCTCGACTGCACCGTGGTGGCCGAGGCGCCGAAGGTGAACCCCCGCATCGCCGAGATGCAGGCCGCGATGGCCGCGGTCATGCCGGGCGTGCGGGCGGGGCAGCTCTCCATAAAGGCGACCACCAACGAAGGCATGGGCTTCGTGGGGCGGGGCGAGGGCATCGCCGCCTATGCGGTGTGCGTGCTGCTGCAGAGCTAGGGGCGGCAGCGCATCGACCATAGCAGGCGCGTAGGTGTGGGGCGCATTGCCGAACTTTGCGGCCGCTTTCACCTGAGCTGGAAACCGATTCGCTATGGCCGCTGCCCCCACCCCGCTCTACCCCCAGCACCGTCAGCCGGACTATCCGGCCATCGACCGTGAGATCTTAGACTTCTGGACGCGTGAGGGGATTTTTGAGCGCAGCGTGAGCCAGCGCGAGGGTGCGCCCAGCTATACCTTCTATGAAGGGCCCCCATCGGCCAACGGCATGCCGGGCATCCACCACGTGATGGCGCGGGCGATCAAGGACCTGTTCTGCCGCTATCACACCCTGCGGGGCAAGCAGGTGAAGCGCAAAGCCGGCTGGGACACCCACGGCCTGCCCATCGAGCTGCAGGTGGAGAAATCGCTGGGCATCACGAAGAAAGACATCGGCGTGTCGATCACGGTGGAAGAATACAACCGCCGGTGCCGCGAAGACGTGATGAAGTTCCAGGACGTGTGGGAGGACCTGACGCGGAAGATGGGCTATTGGGTGGACCTGGAGCGGCCCTACATCACGTATGAGAATGCCTACATCGAGTCAGTGTGGTGGGTGCTGCGCCAGCTGTGGGACAAGGGCCTGTTGTATAAAGGCTATACCATTCAGCCCTACTCACCAGCTGCGGGCACGGGCCTGTCGAGCCACGAGCTGAACCAGCCCGGCTGCTACCGCCCGGTGAAGGACACGTCGGTGACGGCGATGTTTGAGATCACGAGCGCGGGCCCACACCAGGGGGCCTATCTGCTGGCGTGGACGACGACGCCGTGGACGCTGCCCGCCAACTCGGCCCTGGCCGTGGGCGAGAAGATCGCCTATGAAAAGGTGCGCACCCGCAACCCGTATTCGGGTGAGGTGGTGGAGGTGATCTATGCCGCGGCGCGGCGCGAGTATGTGTTCAACAACGACTCGCTGAACGGCATCAAGAAGCACGGCGGCGAGGGCGAGCCCTATGCGGTGGTGGCCGAGCTGACGGGCCGCGAGCTGGTGGGCCTGCGCTATCGGCGGCTGCTGCAGTTTGACCTGCCTGAGCTGCCCGACCCTGCCTTTACGGTGCTAGGGGGTGATTTCGTGACGACGGAGGACGGCACGGGTATCGTGCACATGGCGGGCACCTTCGGTAGCGATGACTACCGTCTGCTAAGCAAGCATGACATCCCCATTGTAACAGTACCAGTTCAATACGAATCACTCCCAGAGCCTCTCGCCAGAGTTCTGAATCCTGATGGCAGCAAAACAGGACCAGTAAGCTGGGAATCGTTTGACACACTCTCTTGGGATCAAAACCAAGGTATTCGATGGCTGGATTTAGCTGGACCAATTGTTGATCAACGAGGCAAATACGTGGACGAGCTCGGCAAAGAGTTCGGCGGGCGGTATGTGAAGAACTACACCGATGCCGCCGACTATTTCGACGTGGACGTCGAGCTGGTGAAAAAGCTCAAGCTCGAGGGCAAGGCCTGGCGCAGCGAGCGCTATGAGCACAACTATCCGCACTGCTGGCGCACGGACAAGCCGGTGCTGTATTACCCACTCGACTCGTGGTTCATCGCCACGTCGAAGCCCGAGGTGAAGCAGCGCCTGATCGAGCTGAACAAGACGATCAACTGGAAGCCCGCCGCCACGGGCACGGGCCGCTTCGGCAACTGGCTCGAGGGCCTGGAGGACTGGAACCTGTCGCGCAGCCGCTACTGGGGAATCCCGCTGCCGGTGTGGGTGAACGAGGCGCGCACGGAGATGAAGTGTGTGGGTAGCATTGAGGAGTTGACCAGAGAAGTAAGCATAGCACGAGACAGGGGCATCGCGAATGCTGCGTTCGACCCGGCGACGCTCGACCTGCACAAGCCCAGCATCGACGAGGTGGTGCTGGCCGACAGCCAGGGCCAGCCGATGCGGCGCGAGGCCGATCTGATCGACGTGTGGTTCGACTCGGGGTCGATGCCGTATGCGCAGTGGCACTATCCGTTTGAGAATAAGGAAGCGTTTGCGCAGAGCTTCCCTGCCGATTTCATCGCCGAGGGGGTGGACCAGACGCGGGGCTGGTTTTTCACCCTGCACGCCATCGCCGGCATGGTGATGGACTCGGTGGCGTTCAAGAACGTGATCTCGAACGGGCTGGTGCTGGACAAGGCGGGCAACAAAATGTCGAAGCGGCTGGGCAACGCCGTTGACCCGTTCGAGACGCTGCAGACCTATGGCGCTGACGCCACGCGCTGGTACATGATCGAGAATGCGCCGCCTTGGGAGAATCTGAAGTTCAACCTCGAGAACCTGCACGAGAGCCAGCGGCGCTTTTTCGGCACCCTGTTCAACACGTATCAGTTTTTCGCGCTGTATGCAAACATTGACGGTTGGCGGGTGGAGCAATTTGACCGCGTGCCGCGCGCGCAACTGGCCGAGCTCGACCGCTGGATCATCAGCCGCGTGTATACACTTGTGAAGGAATGCACCGAGGCCTATGACGACTATGACCCCACGCGGGCGGCGCGGGCCCTCGAGCGCTTCACGGTGGATGAGCTGTCGAACTGGTATGTGCGGCTGTGTAGGCGCCGGTTCTGGAAGGGGACGATGACGGTGGACAAGCGTGCGGCGTATGAGACGCTGCAGCACGCGCTGTGTGCGGTGGCGCAGCTGATGTCGCCCATCGCGCCCTTTTTCGCCGACTGGCTCTATCGGAATATCACTGAACACGTGCGCGAGGAGTCGATCGCGCGGGGCACGCCCTTCCGCCATGCGTCGGTGCACCTGAGCGACTGGCCCCCCTATCAGGCCGAGTGGGTGGACACCGCCCTCGAAGAGCGCATGCAGCTGGCGATGGACCTCTGCTCGCTGGGCCACTCGGTGCGCAAGCGCGAGAAGGTGAAGGTGCGCCAGCCGCTGGCGCGCATGATCGTGGCGGTGGCAGGCGAGGGCCTGGCGCAGCGCACGGCGATGGTGAAGCAGATCGAGCCAATCCTGCAGACCGAGCTGAACGTGAAGGCGGTGGAGGTGGTGGCGGGCGACTCAGGCGTGATCGCGAAATCGGCCAAGGCGAATTTCAAGCTGCTGGGCAAGCGCTATGGGCAGCAGATGCCGCAGGTGGCGCGGGCCATCGAGGCGCTCGACACGCGGCAGATCACCCAGCTCGAGGCGGGGCAAACGCTGACGCTGGCCCTCGAGGGTAACGGGCAAAGCATCGACGTGGCACTGGCCGACATCGAGGTGCGCACCCAGGTGACGGCGGGCATGGCCGTGGCGAGCGAGGGCGCACTGACCATTGCCCTCGACCTGACGCTGAGCGAAGCCCTGCAGCGCGAGGGCCTGGCCCGCGAGCTCGTGAACCGCATTCAGAACCTGCGGAAGGATAGCGACCTCGAGGTGACCGACGTGATCAGCCTGAGCGTAGAAGGGGGCATCGGCTGGGACTCCGCCATAACCGATTATAGGGAGTATATTTGCGCCGAAGTTTTGGCACGGGGGCTGAACCTCGTAACAGGACACCGGCAGGGCACCCCCGTCGAGATCGACGGCGTGACCGGCCACATCGAGATCCACCGCTGAGCCTAACGCTCAGCCCCCGCTGAACCTAACGCACGACATCGACCCCCATGGCAACCAAGAAAGGCGCGAAAGCAAAAGCCGCAGAAGCGGAGGTGCGCACCAGCTATTCGAAAGAAGAGCTGGAAGAGTTTCGCGCCATCATCAACACTAAGCTCGCCGAAGCGCGCGAAGAGTATAAAGGCCAGCAAGACTCGCTGCGCAACAGCACCGAGATGGCCTCTGACGGGTATAACCTGACGGAGTTTGGCTCAGAGATGGCCGACCGCGAACAGGCTGAGATGTTACTCGCCCGCACGGGCAAGTTCATCGACGCGCTGGAGCGGGCGATGATCCGCATCGAGAACGGCACCTATGGGCGCTGCAAGGTGACGGGGCAGCTGATTCCGAAAGAGCGGTTGCGCCTAGTGCCTCACACCGAGACCTCGATGGAGGCCAAGCTGCAGCAGACCACGCCGCCGCGGAACCTCTAAACCGCACCCCCCGCTGAAACCAACCGGGCCCTGTGCCCGGTTTTGCTTCTACCCCCTCCTACTCTGTTTCTCTCGTGAAGCCCCTCTGGAAGTATTCGCTCATCGCCCTGGCAGTGGTGCTGGTGGATCAAGCCGTGAAGCTGGCGGTGAAGCTGAACATGGCGCTAGGCGAGGAGTTTAACGTGGTGGGCGATCTGTTCAAGATTCACTTCGTCGAGAACCCTGGGGCGGCCTTTGGGCTGACCTTCACAGACCTCTTTGGCCTATCGAGCGAAACAGGTAAGCTGATCCTGACACTGCTTTCGTTTGCGCTGACGGGGTTGATCGCCTATTACCTGCGGGCCGTGGCTGCGGTGCCGACCGCGCTGCCGCTGCTGATCGCGTTGATTCTCGGCGGGGCGGTGGGCAATATGGTGGACCGCACATTCTATGGCCTGTGGTTCGCGGGCATGAACGACTATGAGGGCGGGCTGCTGCACGGGCGCGTGGTCGATATGTTCTACCTCGACCTGTGGCAGGGCATGCTGCCTGACTGGGTGCCGCTGATGGGCGGGCGCTATTATTCGTTGTGGCCAATTTTTAACATTGCCGATGCCTGCATCTCGTGCAGCATAGTGGTGCTGCTGGTGCTGCGCCGGCGGCTGCTGAGCGATGCGGCGCTAGGCTTGCCGGTGGCCGCCGCGCCGATCTCGGCTGCCCCTATCGCCCCGACGCCCACCGTCGGCGATGGGCATTCTGAGCCAGCATCTCCTGCGGCGGGCGCCTAGTCCCGGCTCGGCTAGAGGCCGATGCCGATGGTGAAGGTGAAGCCCGAGCGCAGGCTGTTCTCGCCCGAGACGACAAGGTGATAGTTGATGCGGAAGAGGTCGAGCCGCAGCACCCGGATGTTGCTCAGGCCCACGAGCAGCTCACTGTGGGGCAACAGGCCGGGCATGGCCACATGGTGCAGGCCGACGATCTCATGCCACTTAAGCTTGCGGATGAGCGGAATCTTGTTGAGCCAGAAGCCGCGGAAGTTGTGCTCGACGTGGGTCTCGACCATGCGGTCAGTGCTGACGTAGCGGTAGTAATCGAGGATGCCGAAGCGGTCGATCTCGTCCACACGGAAGATAGTCTGATTGGCCCGCACGTGCAGGGCATCGGGAATCTCAAGGGGGCCGTTACGCCACATCTTTTGCCCACGGAAGCGGTAGTTGGTCTCGCCGAGTAGCTTGGCATCAATGCTGCCGTCGATGCGCAGGCCGGCGCGGTGGTAGGTGGTGGCGAAGTCAGCGGCGCGCTGCATGCCCAGCACGTATTCGAAGCTCAGGCGGGGCCAGGCCGAGTTGTTGAGGTAGAAGGTGCCGTCGGGGGTGGTGATGTATTTGCTCGAGAAGCGCAACAGGTAGCGCACGGCGATGCTGGCCGCCTCGTGGTCGCGCATGGGCTGACCGTCGGGCGGTGGCGGCTGGTTGGGGGTGAAGTCGCGGTTCTCGATGGGATTCCACGACTGGAAGGCACGGTTGATCATCGGCTCGCGGCGCCACGCGCTGGCCTCGAGCTGCAGAATGTTGTCTTTGGTGAGGCGGCGCTGGTAGGTGAGGCTGCCACCGGCGCGCTGGTAGAGCTTCATGAAGTTCTCTTCGCCCAAGAGGGAGTAAAACGTATTGACCGTCTCGCGCAGCTGGGGGAAGGCGCTGAACTGCGCTGGATAATAGCCGCCCTCGAAGAAGAGGTATTCCTGTTTGCGGGTGTTGAGCGGATAGCTGCCGCCCATGCGGTAACTAAAGCGTTCGTTGGCGATGCCGTAGCGAATGGCACCCTCGAGGCGAACGAACTTGCGCTCGGCGATTTTCCAGCGGGCGTTGCCAGTGAGCTCGAGGTTCCAGCCCTCGACGGTATTGTAGTTCCAGCCGGTGAAGAAGCTGAAACCGAGGCCATAGCTGGTTTTGGTGCGGGGGTTGTTGAAGCGCCAGCCGAGGTCGGGGAAGAACTCGAAACGGTGGCGGCGCTTGTAGAGCGAATCGAGAATCTTGGTTGAGTCGCGGCCGAACTGCAGGCTATCACCGCGCTTGAACTCCTTGAGTTCGTCTTGAGTGAGGGCCGAGGGGCGCAGGGAGTCCCAGAAGGCGGTGTTTTTGTTTTTAGCGGTGACATTCTGCTCGACGCGGATGAGTTCGTCCCAGAATTTGGGGTCGCGGGCCGAGGGGGCTGGGGCGGCGGTCTGAGCGTCAGCATTCTCTTTGACCTGCTGCGCCTCGAGGCGGCGCAGCTCGCGCTCGGTGCTGTCGTCGAGAGCGGCGGGCTTGACCTGACCCAGGCGCGAGGCGACAGCCTCGGCCTCAGCGTCGGCGCGGCGGGCCTCGGCTTCTTTAGCTTTCTGGGCGGCTTTGGCCTTGTCGGCGGCGCGGCGCTGGGCACGAGCCGTGGCCGTGGGCGCCGAGACAGGGGCGGCCGGTCGGGGTGCGCCACCGGGGGGCGGGTTGGTGATGTTGTAGTCGGAGAACACGTTCAGCAGCGAGCCGTAGGCATCGACTTTCTCGACAAGCAGGTTGAGCCGGATGCTGGCGCCGATCGAGTTGGTGAAGGGCACCCAGAGCGAGTCGCGCACGGGCAGATAGTCCTGCTTGAAGGTGAGCGTGTCGAAGTAGCGCATGGGCTGATCTTTGTTCACGCTCCACTCGAGGCCCTTGATGGCGTAGGACTCGTCGACGATGTAGATGAGACCAGCGACGACGGGGTCGGCCGGGCGACGGGGGGTCACCTCGATCTTATAGACGGTGAAGCCGCGCTCACGGAAGGTGCCCAGCAGTTTGTAGCGGTAGAAGAATAGTGCGTTGTCGGCGATGGGCGACACAAACTCACGCGGAAAGACCGCCCGCGGAAAGGCTAGCAGGTTGCGATAGGGGTTTAGCACGACGCCGAGCGAGGCTAGAGCGCTATAGCTAGAGGCGTCGCCACTGACGCGCGAGTTGTGCACGATCTCCTTTTCGCGGTTGGGCTTCTCGACGTATTTGGTTGAATAGCTTTCGGAGAGGAAGACGATGCCGCCCACGCCGACCTCTTCGTCGCGCTCTGATTTTTTTTTGTCTGACTTTTTACCGGTGGCGGCGGCCTTCTGCTGGCGCTTGAGGGCGGCGCGGTCGATGCCGATGATCTTGGTGTAAGCCTTAACGGAGAAGGCCTGTACAGATTCGTTGTTGATGCGACGGCGGCGGATGGCGGCTCGGATGATGCCGTATGCGGGGTCTTCGCCGTTGGAGGTGATGATCTGGTCGGGCAGGATGAGGTCTTCCTCTTCGAGGGTGAAGTCGAGGCGCAGGGTGTCGATGCTCACGGCGACGGCCTGCGTGATGGTGCGATAGCCTAGCGAACGCACCTGCAGACTATAGCGGCCACGCTGAGGGAGCACCAGCACATAGCGGCCATCAGCGCTGGCCACGGCGCCGCTCGTAGTGCCACTGAGGGTGATGGCGGCATAGCCGACAGGCTCGCCCTTGGTCGAGCGCACGCTACCGACCACGACGGGCTTGGGCTCAGCATCGGATAGGGCCGAGGCGTAGGGGGTGAAGAGCAGCGGAAGAAGGGCCAGCACGAGGCGGGCAGGGCGCAGTCGGTTCATCAGGTAGTAAGCAAACAGGCAGCAGCGCTGCATTCGACTGCAAGGACGCTTGTTCTAGCGAAAGGGTTGCATTAAAAGTTGAAAAGGGGCGAGTGTCAGCGGCCCTCAGCTAGCGGGCCGCTTGAGAGTGGTATCGTGGCTCTAAGATGACGTAATCGACTGGGGGAGAATGGGTAACTTGCGCCGCCATTGGCTAAACCCCTATTCTGTTTGCCTACGCTTATGCTCACGGCCCTGCGCCCCACCCTGCTGCTCGCCCTGCTGGCCCTAACGACGACCAGCCTTCGGGCCCAAACGACGCCCTCCACCCCTGCCCCACTGACCGACCGGCTGAACGCCTGGGTGAACCACTTCGTCGAGAACCACCGTTTCAACGGGGCGGTACTGGTGCTGGAGTCAGGCCGCCCAGTGCTGAACCGCGCCGTGGGCCAGGCTGACGTGAACAATCAGACGCCTGTCACGACCACGAGCCTGTTTAACCTAGCCGACGCTAGCCAGGCCTTCACGGCAGTGGCAGTGCTGCAGCTCAAGGAGCAGGGTAAGCTGAGCCTCGATGACGAGTTGAGCAAGACCATCCCTGAGCTGCGCAACTATTCGGATGTGACACTGCGCCACCTGCTGACGCACACCTCAGGTGTGCCGAGCTATGAGCCGACGATGGCGATTCACTGGACGCAGACCAGCCCGGCCAGCAACCGCGACCTCGTGCGCGTACTGGCGGCGCACCCGCCGGCGCTGGAGTTCCGCCCCGGCCAACGCTATCAGCGCAGCGCGACGAACTATGCCCTGCTCGCGACGGTAGTCGAGCGGGTGTCGGGCCGTGATTTCGCGGTGTATTGCCTGGAGAACATTTTCTCCAAGGCGGGCATGACGCGCAGCTTTGTGTACAAACCCACCAGCAGCGCAGGCGGTCGCGCCCTACCCTATCGCAGCTATCTGCTCAAGGCCGCCACCCTCGACGACCAGGGCAACCTGGGCGGCATCGTGGGCGACAAAAACGTGCTCAGCTGCACCGACGACCTGATCGCTTGGGAGGCTGCCCTGGCCAACCAGACCCTGCTGAAGTCTGCAACCCTGAGCGAGGCCACCGTGCCGGCCACGGTGAGCAGCGGTGCGAGCACACAGCACGGCTTTGGCTGGTCGCTGCCCACGGGCCTGGGCCGCCGCGTGGCCGAGCTGAGCGGCCAGCTGGGTGGCTATGGCGTGGTCTATACGCGCCTGCTCGACGAGCAGCACAGCATCGTAGTGCTGACGAACATGGGCTTCGCGAAAAACTTTGCGCTGGCCGATGGGCTTTATAACATCTTGACGGGCGTGGCCTCGGTGGAGCCGCGCATTCCAGTGGGCCTGCTGCTAGCTGAGGTCTATCGCCAGCAGGGTCTAGTGGCTGCGCTGAACCGCTATAGCGCGATTCGGAATAACACCGCACAGCGTGGGCTCTATGACGTGCGCGAATCAGAACTAAACGTGCTCGGCCACGAGCTGATCGAGCAGGGTCGGGTGAAGGACGCCATCGAGGTGTTTAAGGCGAATGCCGATGCGTATCCGCGCTCGTTCAACGTGTATGACAGCCTAGCCGAGGCCTATGCCGCCGACGGGCAGAAGGACAACGCGATCGCGAACTATAAGCGCTCGCTGCTGCTGTATCCAGAGAACGTGAATGCGCAGGCTCAACTGCGCAAGTTGGAAGGCAAGAAGTAAGCCGCCTCACCGCAACGGCGGGCGATCGCACGAGCGGTCAGCCCGCCGTACCGTTTACAGCCGATGCGCTGCCACACCAGTCGATAGGAGGTAGCCCAGCTCGGACGAGGGCGGCGTTCGCCTGCGAAAAGGGGCGACTGCCAAAGAAACCCCGGTGGGCCGACAGCGGCGAGGGGTGAGGTGCCCGCAGGATCATGTGACGGCTAGCGTCGATCAGCGCCGCTTTGCGCTGGGCGCTCGCCCCCCACAGGATAAAGACTAGCCCCTGCCGCTGCTCGGCCAGGGCGCGGATGGCAGCGTCAGTGAAGCGTTCCCAGCCATGATTCTGGTGTGAGGCAGGGCGGTGAGCCTCGACCGTTAGGGTGGCGTTGAGCAGCAACACGCCCTGGCGGGCCCAGGGGCTGAGGTCGCCACTGGGGGGCGGGGCGTGGCCGAGGTCGGCGCGCAGCTCGGCATAGATGTTCTGCAGCGAGGGGGGCAGGGGCACGCCTGCTGGCACAGAGAAGGCGAGCCCATGGGCCTGGCCGGGGCCGTGGTAAGGGTCTTGACCGAGAATCACCACCCGCACGGTGGGCACGGGCGTGAGCGCGAAGGCACGAAAGATGTCGGGCCCCGGCGGGAAGATGAGCCGCCCCGCAGCCCGCTCAGCCTTGACGAACGCAACAAGCTCAGCGAAGTAGGGCTGCGCAAACTCGCTGGCCAGCAGCGCGTGCCACGAGGGCTCGAGCTGCACCTGCACGGGGGTGGGCGTCATGGCCTAAAGATGGCGAGCCGAGCCAACGCCACAGCACCGCCAAACGCACAGCGCGCGCCTGATGGGCGCGCGCTGTGTCTAGCAAACCGCTCGGACTAGCGCAGGAGCCGCACCTGGCCAGTGTAGCGCCGGCGTACCGCCGCTGCCGCCGAGCCGAAGAACTGCACCTCGACGACGTAGGTATAAACGCCCGTCTCAGCCAGTTGCCCGTTGCTCAGGCGACCATCCCAGCCCAGTGGGCTGCGGGTGTCGAAGACCAACACACCCTTCGAGTTAAAGACCTCGAAGCGGGTGATCTCATACTTGTTGCTGTCGATCGAGGCTGGCAGAGGCCGGAAGGTCTCGTTGATGTCGGCCGACACACCTAGGGGTGGTGAGGCGATCAGCTTCTGGTCAGGCGTGAAGGCCTGGGGGAAGAAGAAGTCGGGTCGGTCAACCTTGACGAAACTAGGCCGTGGCAGCACCGAGCTACAGCCGAGATTGTCGGCGACGAACAGGGTAACCGTGAACTCGCCATCGCGGGTGTACACGTGCGTAGCCGTGTCGGTGACGGCCCGGTTGAGATCACCCGAGGCGGTGTCGCCGAAGTTCCAGAGGAACACGTCAAGCGTGCGCGAAGTCACGGGGGGCAGAGTGCCGGGCGTGGCGCGCGAGGCACGGAAGTAAACCGAAGAGTTGAAGAAGGAAACCCGAACCTCACTGCTGCTCTGAGTTGTCGTGTCCACCGACGGAGCCCCGACGAAATCGGCCTGCGGCTGTGGCACCACGGCGTATTCGGCCTGAGCCTGAGATTCGCAACCCGCGGGGTAGATGCAAAACACACAGAACTCATAGGTGCCCGTGGCCAGATCACCGGTCATCGGGTCGCGGCCGCCGCGCTCATACGACAGTGTGTCTTGCAGCACACCACCGGGGCCAGACTGAAATAGCGCGTTGGGAGTTTCTTTGAGAAAGTTGGGGTTGGTGGCGGTGAAGTTGCCTCCTTGTGCACCCAGGTTGCCTCGGAACCAGCGGAGGAACTGGCATTGCTCGGTGGCCGAGCTCAGGCCAGCCGCGACAACAACCTTCACCGGCTCTTCGGGGCAAGTGCTAGCTGCCTGTAGGTTGGGCTGGATGACTGCGTAGCTGGTGATGGAGATGTCGTCAATGACCTCGCAACCAGTGGGTGATGTTACGGCCCTAACCCTGAAGGTGGCACCGCTGCCTGTCACCTCAGCCACCAAAGAGTCGAGGTTCGTTGGACCTACGAGGTTTGCGGTGCCTGTGACTAGGCTCCAGTTGTACGCAACGATGTTTGTCAATGGGCCAGGTGTTGCCGGGCCAGGTGATGCACGCACGGTGAAAGGCACACCTAAGCATACCCTGTTCTGGTCGATAAGGGGCGCCATGGGGTTATAGGGGTCTTGAATCACCACCGAGCCGCCGTCGGTGACGGTGACGCTGACGGTGTCTGTGCCCTCGCAACCACCGCGCGTCGGATCGATCACTCGCACCGTGAACACGTACGTGCCCAGCGCAATACTTGAACTTGGCTTAAAGAGTGGGCTACGCACGATCTGGCTACTCAAATCGCCGGGGGCGATGCCGGGGGGCACCGTCCAGACATAGCTCGAGGTGGGCGAGAAATTGCCGACCACAGTCAGACGTGACGAGTCAACCACAGCAGCGCCTGTAGGCCTGCAAATCAAACTCACCGCGCGGCGGGCGTCAGCGAAGACTCGGAAAACGTTGAGGAAAACCGTGTCTTCGACCACGGCGCAGCCACCAGCGCTGGTCACGCGGAAGCGGATCATCACGGTGGTGTTCGTGTCGGCTTGCGCTGGGGCATAGTTGGTGGAAGCCGAGGTGGGCGCTGAGAAGGTGCCCGCACCTGAGCTAAACCACTGCACCGTAGTGCCGGGTCCGTTGGAAGCGGCAAAGTCCACCGGCGCCGCGCCGAAGCAGGTCGAGCGTGTAGTAGCACCGCTGATACCACCCGAGGGCGTCTGGAATACGGTGATGTTGCGCTGGTAGGTGCTGGGCGTACAGTTGGCGTTTTGCACTGTCCAGCGTAGCGTCTTGGTAGCCTGGCCAGTGGCGCCTGTCACGTCACCCGCGCCTGGTATGTATTGCGCGCGGGGGTCGGTGAGCGGGTCGAGGCTATCGGGCGAGAAGAAAGTGCCGTTTAGACCGTTGACGGGAGGATTGGGGGCCTCCCAGCGGCCGACGCCGTGCACGACGAAGGCGCTTAAACGCGGACTGGTATCGCCCTCGCAAACCTCAATTGTTGCAGACACGTTGACGCCGCCCTGCGAAAGCTCGCGCACGAACACGTCTCGCGTGACGAAGGTTGACGGGCAGACGCCGTTCGTGGTAGTCCAGCGTGCGCGTACGAGCTTGCCCGTATCGCGGATCACAGAGAAGTATTGTGCATTCGGGTCATTAAGCGCGCCACTAAAGCCGCCGAGACCACGCACTATGCCCGGGATGCTATCGATAGTCCAGAAACCAATTGAACCATTGTTGGCTTGCGCCCCTAGGGGGCCCGATAGCTCACCAGCACAAATTTGAATTGTCGTGCTCACTGGGAACGACCCGCTTGAGAGGGCATCCACTCGAACGCGTCGACGGTTGGTGTCTTGAACCGTACAGGTGCCATTGGCGAGCGTCCAGGCGATGGCAAACTCTTGGTTACCGTCAGCTGGCACCGAGGTGTAGCGCGTGGTGGGGCTAGTGGGAGCAGTAAAGCTGCCAGCGCCCACATAGCCACCCCCAACGAGCGGGAGCACACGCCAGATGCCAGTGCCATGGACGGTCTGTGCATTCTGCGGTGGCGTCTGCGAGCCCACGCAGATGCGAATCAGGCTCGTGTCAGGCAGGCTGCCAGCCGCAGCAGGGATAACGTTTAGGTTCTGCGAATAATAGGCTAGCTCCTGTGAGCCACACGTGCTGTTTGTGGCCTCCCAGTACAGCGTTACCCCACCACCGAGGGTATCAGAAGGAGCAGGTGTAAACGTTGAATTGCCACTGTTAGCGTTGCTAAAGACTCCATCAACCTCGTCAAATGCGCCGCGCTTAATACCAATCCAACGGCCGGTGGTGCCCCCGCCAACCGTCGCCCCCAGCGGACCAAAAGCCTCGCCAACGCAGGCGTTTGGAGAAGCAAGCGGCGGGAAACTAGCTTGAAGGCGGTTGTTCGACACATTGAGCGTGACGAAGTCAAGGTCGGGCGCGCAGAAGGCGTTGTCGGTTACCCAAACCACGCGCAGGACCTTGTTGGTGTCAGACTGCCCAATAAAGAGCTGCACCGTTGCACCTGTCGACGGCGTGGGGGTGTAGTTGGAGACAATGAAGTATTGGTTGTAAGGGAAACCGAAGAACTGAGAATTATACAGCTGTGTGTTAGGGTCAAGGGGGGTAGGTGGCACCGAGACCACTTGGAAGAAGCCTAAGCCATTGGATGCCGTGGCCTGAATGGGCTGGGTGAAAGAGAAGTAACACGGCGAGGTGTTCACCGGGTTTTGGGGGAACGACAAGTTGCCCTGCGGGGGCTCGTTGACGTAGAGTACGGATGTGCTGTAGTTGGCTTGTGCGCAGCTCGCGGCCGAACTGACCGTCCACGTGAAGGAGAAAAAGCGCCCCGTCGCGAGAGTGTTGGGTGTGAAAGTAGCCAGCGGGTCGGCGGCTGGATTAGCGATAAAGGCAGGGTTGACAGTCGAGAACGTGCCGGCTGCTGGGGGCAGCGATGAGGACCACTGGCCCGTCATCACGGTCGCATTGGTGACCGAGGCGTTGAGTGCGATCGGGTCTCCCACGCAAACGGTGTCAAAGCCAGCCGCGAAGGGCGAGACGGCCCCCGAGGGTAGTTCGCGCACCTGAACCGTGACGGAATTTGACACGACCTCGCCGCAGGCCAGCGCCACGCGGGCGCGGTAGTGTGCGTTGTTATTGATGTAGGGGCTGCCTGGGGCGAATGGGCTGATGCGGAAAAGCTCACGTGGAACTATCTCAACACCACCGGAAGCGGAATCGGTAGCTGGATACCACTGCGCGGGGTTGATGACTGGCGTGAAGCTGCCGTTCACCTCCCAGATCACGGGGTTACCGCCCGTGGAGCCTGCCGGAAGAATGAGACGATTCGTTCGGTTTGCGCATTGCTCAGCGAGCAGCACCGAGAGGGTGCCGACCGTAGGTGGCGTGGACACGGCCACTGCGACAGCAGGGGAGTAGAGTGTCGAGCAAGAAGGCTGAGTGGCGCGCGCGCGGTACAGATAATTGCCGACACCAAGCGGGTCGGTGATAAACACGGGCGAGTTTTGAATGCTATTGGGAGCGAGCCCATAGGAGAAGCCGCCGTCGGTCGAAACCTCCCAGTTCACCGTAAGCGAGCTTGAATAGCTGGAAGGATTGAGGGTCATCACAGCCCGGTCGCCGCCACAGAGGCTGTTGTCGTCGACGGTGATCGTATTCGCAAACGAGGGGCAGGCGGTGATGCTGATGGGGTAATTGGTGACGACCGGTGTGCAACCCGCATTGGTCACCGTGACGCGCAGCGTGCAAACGCCCGTCGCGCCCACACCAAAGGCCACCGTGACCGCATTGGTGTTGGTGGCGGATGCGAACGTTACGTTCGGGCAGGCGGTGGGGAACGACCACGCGTAGGTCACCGGAGTGCCGCCCTGGTCGGGCACTGAGTAGGGCACGAAGGTTTGGGCCGAGACCGAGGCTGCCCCCGTGACGGTCGCGTCAGGCACGCGGTTGATCGTCACGCTAGGTGAGATGCTGGGCCCAGCGCAACCGTTGCGGGTGCGGCTGACGGTGATTGCGCGGGTGGTGGAGTTGGTGCCAATGGGCAGGGCGTTCCAGACCACCTGAATGCTGTTGTCGTTGAGGGCCGAATAGGTGTCGCTGCCGCTCTCGACGATGGTGCCGGTGCCAGGTGGAATCGACCAGTTGAACACGTCGCCAGCCACCGCTGCGACAGAGTAGGTCTGGGCATTAGAGCCGCTAACGCAGAAGGCTGCACCAGTGAAACCTGTGGGCACGCCCGGGGTAGTGGTGGTGGTGACGGCCTGCGAGAGGCTGACCGCGCTACTGCAACCGGCTGCGGTGCGGGCCCAGACCTGCACAGTGCCGCTGTTGGTGCTTGGCGTGAAGGTGATGGTGGCACCGTTGGCCCCACCGACGACCGTCCAGCCCGCCGGTGGAAGCCAGGCGTAGTCGTTAGCGCCGGCGACGGCTTGCACCTGATACGTGATGTTTTGACCCGAACAGGCGGTGGCCGGGTTCGTGACCCAGGTGGTGGGGTTGTTGGCCAGTGGGTTGACCGTCACGCTGCGCGTCGCAACGAGGCTGGTGCAGCCCGCCGTAATGTTGATGGCCTGGATGGTGCCTGGGCCCGTGCCAGCCGTAGCCGTGAGGCTCGCGCCCGCCGTGTATGTCGAGGGGCTCCAGCCTATGCCTGCAGCAAGCCAGTGGGTGGCGCCTGTGGCGGTATAGCTGAGGCCTGTGGCGCCAGCGCAAACCACTGTCGGCCCACCAAGGCCGGTGGGCGTGGCCGGAATCGGGTTGACGGTGATCGTGACCGTGCGTGCTGTGCTCGAGCAGCCCGCCGCCACTTGATAGGCCCTGAGGTCAAATGTGCGGGTGGTCGAGACCAGGCCTACGTTGACCGTGACAGAGTCGCCAGCAAAGACAATTGACGGGTTTACAGTAAAAGCACCCGATAGGTTGGTCGCCTCCCAGTTGGTGGCATTGGGGGCGCGGTACACGCGATTTGGTGTCCCCGAGCACTGGGTGATGCTAGCGCCAGTGATCGGATCGGGCTGGGCGGGGGTCGGATTGACGAAGACGGCATAGGTGGCCACCGCGCTGGTGCAGGCCCCTGTGATGCTAACGGCCTCGATGGTGGTGGGGCCCGTGCCGGCTGTCGCCGTTAGGCTCGCACCAGCGGTGTAGGCTGACGGGGTCCACCCGCCGCCAGTGGCGCGCCAGTGGGTGGCGCCGGTGGCGGTGTAGATCACGTTCGGGGTGCCACTGCACACCGTATCGGGGCCTGCAATGCCGGTCGGCGTGGCCGGGGTCAGCGTCACGGTGATAGCGGCAGAAACAAAGGCGCTCGTGCACGGTGCGGCGATGTTGTAGGCCCGTAGCGTGAACGGAGCCGTGCCGAGGTTGACCGTAATGGTGTCGTTGCCCTGGCCCGAGGCAATGGAGGCCCCAGTGCCCCCGACGACCTCCCAGAAGTTGGAGCCAGAGGCCGTGAACTGGGCCGTGCCCTCGATCGAGCATCGGCTCAACGTGCCGCTGACGGCCGAAATGGCGCCTGGCGTGGCAGGCGTTGGCACCGTGATGACTTGGCTGGTGGCAGAGCTGGTGCAGCCAGCCGTGATGGTGAAGGCCTGAAGCGTAAAGGTACTCGTGCCAACATTGACGAAAATGGTGTCGTTGCCCTGGCCCGAGGCGATGGTCGCCGTGCCGCCCGAGATCGCCCAGAAATTGGCGTTTGGCGCGCGGTACTCTACGTTCAAATTGCCGCAAGCCTGGCTGAAGCTGCTGCCTGCTATCGCCAAAGGTGCTACAGGCGTCGTATTCACCGTGACGGGATAGGTGGCAACGGCGCTGGTGCAGCCTGCCGTGATGTTGATCGCTTGGATTGTGCCAGGGGCAGTGCCAGCCGTAGCCGTAAGGCTCGCGCCCGCCGTGTACGTCGAGGGGCTCCAGCCCGTGCCTGCGGCAAGCCAGTGGGTGGCGCCCGTGGCGGTGTAGCTAAGGCCGGTGGCGCCGCTACATACCGTAGCAGGGCCTGCCAGACCGGTCGGGGTGGCGGGCAGGGCGGGCACGTTGATGGTGAGCGTGCGCACGCGGTCGCAGACATTGCCGCCGCCGTCGTTAAATGCCGCGAGCTCAATCGAGCTGCCTGCGGGGCCGACGTTAAGTGCCACGGTGGTGCCGGTGCTGTCGGTTAGCGACCACCCGTTGCGTGGGCTGGCGATGATCCACGTGGTGGCATTGGCAGAGGTATACCCCACCGTGCCGCCCGCGCAGACAGCGCCCGAGGTGGGCACTGTAAAGGCAGCGGGCGTCGTGCCCGCGTCATCGTGCAGCTTAAACGTTTGGCTTAAAAACGGCGTGAGGACACCCGCCGTCGTTTTACCCCGCACACTGAAAAAACCGTCAGCTCCAGCCCCAGAAGCCCCGTCAACGACTGTGACGGTAATTGTTGGGTTAGCGGTTGACATGCGCAACACGCTAAAGCCCGCGCTGTCGGTGCCGCCATCGATGCGCCAGCGATCAGAGGTGTGACCTGATCGAATGTCGACCCGCCAGATGAGGCTGTCCACCCCTACAGGCGGAATCACCGTAAATCGATAGGTCGTCTGACACAGGTCAGTGGTGCCCGGATGACCGGTCGCCCATGTGGGCTGTGCCCAAGCGCTGGTCGACGTGAGGGTCAGCAGGAGCAACAGGGCGCCCACTAAAGCAGACGCCGCCGGGCGCGGCTGGGCGGGGCACTGGACGGTGGCACGGGTCCCTGGCAGGGTAAAAAGGCGCATGGTTGGTCAGGTTGGGCCGGAAACCGGGGTCTAATCTTACATCTTAACAGCGTCGGTCTGCTGGCTGAAGGCCGGGATTTTTCCCGACCTAGGTGGGTATTCCCAAGGGCGTGCCAACTTAGACGGGGCCGAACAAGGGGGATTAAAAAGTAGGCTTGTGTTGGCTAATCGTTTCTTCGGTCACGAGGCGATCGGCCGAGCGCACCTGGCGGCGATAGGCCATACGCACGCCCGCCACCTGGCGCCAGTCGCCGAGCTCCTCTTCGAAGGCCGCCTGGGCGCCGGTGTAGGGGTCTCGCCCTCGGTAGCGCACCCGCAGCGGCAGGAAGGTCTTGGGGTCAAGCAGCAGCTCGATGGGCCCAGCAGCATATTGTGGGTGGCGCACTGTAAGGCGCAGCACACGCTGCCGCGCCACCGTCTCGAAGCCGAGGTAGGTGGCCTTGAGGCTCTTGCAGGCCAGGGCAAGGTTGATGTAATGGCGGGCGAGCTCCTCGAGCAGGGGCCCTGGGGGCACGGGAGTGGTCATGCCACTCATGATCGTGCGGGCGCTGCTGTCGCGCAGCTCGACGATGCCCTCGCGGCCCATGAGGCGCGTGGTGGCGCGCATGCGGTCGGGGAAGCCGTAGTCGGCCGCGATCTCGGCGGTGATGCGCCCCTCGGGCATCGAGCTGTGGTGCTGCGTCAGGCTGCTCTCGACGTGCAAGCCACGCAGCGGAGAGCCGGGGCGGATAATAGCCGCCGCCATCTTGAACAAATACTCCTCGCCCTTGACGAGGTCTTGCGTGGCGGGGGTGGCGGCGGGCTTAGTCGCGGCGGGCTTCACCGTAGCAGGCTTGGCAGGAGCAGAGCGTGTAGGGGCGGGGCGGGGCTTGACAGCGGGCTGGGCGCTAGGCTTGGGCGCCTGAGCGTACACCGCGCACACCGCTAGCAGATAAACCAGCAGCAGGCAGGCGCTGAGCCGCAGCGGCGTGCGCGGGCGTCGACCGACGCAGTGGATGATCGGGGCCGTCACAGGGGCGAAGCTACGCGGCAGGGCGTGTCGTGAGGATAGCCGTGGCCTGGCTTAGCGCCAGCGCAGACTCTCGGCGGCCCGGCGCAGGTCGGCCCGGCTATAGGTGATGACGGGCGCGAGCGAGTCGTTGTGCAGGGCCGTGTCGAAGTAAAACGCCAAGGTGAACACATGACGGCTGCTATCTGACACGAACAGCTGGGCAGGCGTGGGCACCTGCCCCGCGAGCTCAAAGAGCACACCGCCCCCAGCGGGCACGCGCAGGGACCGCTCGACGATGGCGCTGGCCTTCTGTGTGTGCTTGTAAATCAACTTTCGGTAGGTCTCGTAGAGGTCGCTGCGGGTGCCTGATCCACTGCGGCCGGAGCGAATGGGGCGATTGGTGATGTGCCAAGCGCTGCCGAGCTGCGGAAAGCGGATGTCGAAGTCGCAGGAGTCGTTCTTGAGCGGCTGTACGACGCCGTGGGCCGGGTAGTCGAAGGTGCAGGGGCAGCGGGGGTCGCTAAAGCGGGTATAGCCACGCGGGGGCAGCTCGAGGCGCGGATAGGTGCGCGGGCGGGGGCGCGGCTCGTGGCCGCCACAGGCCACTAGCAGCAGTAGGCCACTCAGCAGCGCGAGGGGCGAGAGCAGGCGCCGCATCAATACTTCTCCTTCTGAAAGCCCCACTGCCGCAGCACCGAGCGCCACGTGTCAGGATAATTGGCCTGCACGAGCAGCACGAGGCTCTGCAGCACCTGCTTGATGTCGCGCTTGAGTTCGTTTTTGTCTTTGACACGGGCCGAGCGCTGGCTGTCAGTGGTGCCTGCCTGGTAGAGCAGCTGCGTATAGCGCGCCTGGGCTTCTTTCCAATATTCGACGCCGTAGCGCTGGGTGTTGAGGCTATACTTGGTCAGGGCGGTGACCAGACGCTCGAGGGCCGCCACACGCTCGTTGCGGTCGATGGGCAGCTGATAGGTCTTGCCAACCTTGACGATGCCGAATTCTGGGTAGTAGTCCACGCTGCGGGGCTTGCCGAACTGCTCGGCGATGTAGGCTTTCACGTTTGACACGTGGCTGTTGAGCTCGTGGTCGAGGTCGGCCAGCTCACCGGTGAGGGGCCGCCGGCTGGCCTCGAGGTTCATACGCTCATCGAGCAGCACGGCGAAATCGACCACGTTCTGCTCAAAGGCATCGGGGGTGGTATAGGCCAGCGTGAGCGGTGACGACTTCCAGGCGGCAGAGACCTTCATGGCAACATCGCGCAGGTCGAGGTCGGCCATGGGCAGGGTGCCGCGACGGCGCACCGGGGCGGTGTCGGCGGTGGGCTTGCGTTCCATCGGGGCAAAAGTAACCGGAAGGCGGGGCCGCTTCACCGCATCATCCCCAGCGAGATATTGTATTTTCATTCTCTAAGCCGGTGTCCAATGGCTGCAGCCAGTCTCCATCAGGCCCTCATGAATCGGCTCGCGGGTGCGCTGCTAATCGTATCGCTGATCCCGAGCGTAGCCACCTGCCAATCATTCGATCGGCAGTGGCAGAAAAAGTCCGATACCGTGCGCGAGTTGTTTTGGCGATCAAAGTATGAGGCCTGCGAACAGGCGACACTTGAGTTGATGCGCTTCTCCGTCAGTGCATTTGGGCCCATTTCCAATCCTCATGCACTGGCACTTGAGCAATACGCTCAGCTGCTCATCAAAACGGGTCGCAGTTATCTCGGCGACTCGGCACTCAGTGCAGCATCCGACATCCTCGATCGGCTGCCCGAGGGTGCGCCGCGTATGGACCGTCGCTCCCTGACCAGCCATCGCATGGCCGCACGCCTGGCGCGAGAGGACTACAGCGAGGCGCTCGGGGTGGCGCTCGAGTTAGTCGATGACTATCAGACCAAGGGCGATACGTTGATTGAGAACTATGCGTTCGCGCTTGGTAGCCTAGCCGCATGCTATGGGCACTTGCGGCAGCATGTCAAGAGCATCGAGACACAGCGCAAGGTGCTCGACCTGTGGGAACGTGTCTTAAAGGATCGCGACGATGATTATGCCTTTTGCCTCTTGAATCTCGCCACGAGCTACATCAACGCAGATCGGTACGATGAGGCGGAGCCGCTGCTACTCAAGGCAGAAGCGCACATGGCCAAACATGCCTATAAGCATTCAGATTGGGCCCTATTGCCCAACAGCCGCCTAGCTGTGCTCTACTCCTACCAAAAGCGCTATGCGGCAGCCCTACCCCGCGCCGAACGGGCATTGGCTGGCTACCTCGCCATCCAACCCGACTCGCTCAGCTATTCTGTCACCCATCACTTACGGATGCGCGGGCGATTGCGGCTGCACCTAGGGCAGATGGCGGAAGCTGGAGCTGACCTCCAAGGCGCCGAAAGGCTCATTCGCAGGCTCGATGGTGGGCTCTCGACAGAATACGCCTCGATCTGTGGGCAGTTAAACTCGTACTACCGTCAGGCCAATCGCCTCGATCTGGCCCTGCACTATGTCAAGCTTGCTTTTTCGACGCAGCAGCAGCTCGCGAAACCCAATTCGGCCGGGCTCACCGAATCTGACCGCATTCAGTATGACCGAAAGCTCGCGACGTTCTTTAACCAATGGGCCCTGCTCGTTAGCAGTGCCTTCGCCACCGATGCCGATGAGCTCGAGGCTCTCTTCACCGCCACCCTATACTTAAAGGGCCAGCAGCTAAACACCAGCCGCTACCTGCGCAGCTTGATCCTGCAATCAGGCCGAACGGATGCGCGGGCAGCCTTAGATGACTGGCTAGCGGCGCGCGAACGTTTGGCTTATCTGAACGGGAACAGCCGCCGCAAGCTAGCTGAGCTACAGGTAGATCGGGTACAGGTGGAACAGCAAGTGAGCCAACTCGAACGGCGACTCAGCGATGATCCGCGCATTCGTGCAGCGTTGATAGAGAAGCCCTCACCCGGCTGGGACGAGTTGCGCGCAGCCTTGCCCCCCCGATCAGCCGCGATTGAGATGCTTAGGGTCGAGCGCGAGTCCTCTACAGATACGGTCAGCTATCTCGCGTTGGTGCTGAATCCCACTATGCAGCATCCGCTGTTGGTTAGCCTACCCATGACCCGAGCCGAAGAGCGAGCTCTGCTTAGCCGCTACTTTCGGGCGACGCAGAAGCTGGATTGGGACAGCAGCCTGACTCATCGCCTCTGGCGCCCGCTGGCAAACGTGCTCTCCCGTTCTGGTATCGATACCGTTTTTTTTAGTCCAGCAGGCTTGTATAACCAAATCAACCTAGCGGCTTTCACTACCAGCCCGGGTGGACAGCTGCTGGCTGAGCAGTATCGCTGGACACAGCTCAACTCGACACGCGATCTACTCAGCAGAACACTGCACAAGCAAACTCGAACAAGCCAAGCCGTCGTCTTCGGCCGACCGAGCTACACCCTCGAGGCCGCGGCCTATGCTCAGCAGCCAGGGCGCGCTCGCAGCGGCGACCTCATTGCCCTCGAGTCGCACACCTGGACCGATCTGCCCGGCACCGAAAACGAGGCTCGGGCGATCGGGCAGCTGCTCGAATCGGCAGGCGTGCGAACGCAACTGCGGCTCGGGCCAGACGCCACTGAGGCCGCTCTTAAGCAGGCACACCGGCCTGACATTCTACACATTGCCACACATGGCTTCTATTTGCTCGACACCCGTTATCGAATGGGGCGCACCACGCGGGTCGACGACATCTCGATGCTGCACACCGACCCCCTGCTGCGCACGGGCTTGATTCTAGCCGGGGTGAGCAACGCGGCGCAAGACCCTAGCGCACCTGAAGACGGCATTCTCACCGCGTATGAAGCGCAGAACCTAGACCTGCGTGAAACCAAGCTCGTCACCCTCTCGGCCTGCGAAACGGGGCTCGGTGATGCCGTTGCAGCAGAGGGGGTGTTTGGGCTGCCCCGAGCCTTTCAGCTTGCCGGTGCCCAAGCGGTGCTCAGCACCCTCTGGCGAGTGGATGACACGGCCACCCAAATGCTGATGTCGCTTTTCTACGAGCATTGGACGCGCGGGGCGAGCAAGGCCGAAGCCCTGATCCGCGCTCAGTTAACGGTTCGCAAGTTGTATCCCGAGCCAAGGTATTGGGCCGGCTTTGTTCTCATCGGCGAATGACACCCTGTCGCCCCTAGCCCAGCACGCCCCGGCCCTGCTCAGTGATCACATAGGCCCAGACGAATAGGCCCGCGCAGAACAGGGCCACGCCCCCCACCACCGCTGTGCGGGCCGATGCGCTCAGGGCCGTGGCCTCAAGGCCCCAGGCCAGCAGCAGAAGCACCTGTAGGCCGTGCAGGCCCACGAAGTGCACCCAGCGCCAGTCGCCTGAGTGGGTGGCCCAGCCCAGCACGGGCAGTACGCGCGCGGGCTGCTGCGCCCCCGAGAAGTGTGAGCCTATCGCCGCAGGCCGAGCCTGGCGCAGTTCGGCCAGCTGCGCGCGGGTGGGCGCGCCCATGCGATAGCCCATGAAGCCACCGGCGACCATCAGCACCAGGCCCGCCGTGACGGCCAAGCGCGTAGGGGCCTCAAGCTGCGCGTGGCGCCACGCGATGACAGCCAGCACCAGGCAGCAGACCATGGCCACGCCGATCATCAGGCCCATAAGGGAATAGACCGCCCCGTCGAACGCACTCGAGGTGTTGAAATGGCTGCGCACGGCGCGGGCAGCCTGCAGGGTGATCAGCACGAGTTCACCTGCGAGCAGGGCGGCCACGGCGCGCACCAGCAGGCGGGCCACTGCGTGCTCAGGCAGGCGGGTGAGCAGCCAGCCCAAGGAGACGCCGAGCACCAGGAGCGAAATCGAAAACTTCAGCGGCTTGATCCAGACGTTTAGGCCGTCGAGGCTTCGGGCGTCAAGGGCCCAGGCGGCAGCCGCCACGATTGCGGTGAGGGCGCAGTAGGTGTGCAGCAGGCTAAGCGAGCGGTCAGCCTGAGCGAATGTGAGAAGGCGGTCAAGCATAGGGTGAATGGGGTTCGGGGTCGCAACGGGATACGGCTGCGTTTAGGTTCTGATCACAGCCGTTCGAGCTCATTCTGTCCGCGAACCCCATGGTGCACCTGACATGCGCTCGGTGAGCCAATAGAGCACCACACCCAGCGGGCCCATGAGCAGGGTGAGCAGCAGAATGGGGGCCGTAACGGCGTGGTGCTGGCCTCGGGCCTGGGCGCGCTGATAGACCCAGGTGCCAGCCAGCAGATCCATGACGAGAATGTGCAGCCAGAGCACGGTGAAGCCGATCGGGGTGCTCAGTGCCGGCAGCAGCAAATCGAGCTTTGGATTAAGGACCAGAGGCAGGGTCTCGGGCAGCATAGGCACCACGAGCCAGGCATAGGCCAGCGCCACGAGCACGACGCCAGGCATCCAGCGGGCGAGCTGGCGCGTGACGCGCCAGCGGGGCGCCACGAGGTAGAGCAGCCAAAAGGGCATCACCACAAGGTTGCCTAGGTCAAAGAGTGTGCGGGGATCGAGCATGAGGTAGGTGTTTCGACGGAGAATAAAAACTGAGGCAAAGCCAGTCGAAGTTTACGCCGTTATCTTCGGCGCTTGGTCGGCCGCGTGTGGTCTACCAGTCACACATGGACGCCGCTAAGCCCCGCCTGAGCTCCCGAGCCACCGCCGACCCCGACGCGGCCGCTCAGGCCGCCCTCGACCCAGCGCGTGAGGCTGTGCTCGACCAGCTGAGCATCGCCTGGGAGATGCGCCTGATGGACGCCCGCCAGGCCCTCGCCATGAGCCTCGAGGCCAATCGGCGCGCGCGCGAGCTGCAGTTCCCCGAGGGCTTGGCCTATAGTCACCGCGGCATCGGAGCCTGCCTCTACCTGTTGGCCGACTATGAGCAGGCCCTGCACCACCTGCAGATGGCGCTACGGATGTTCATCAAGATTCGCGACCGGCAGGGCGAGGCCGGCACGCAGCAGGCGCTGGGCTATGTCTACACCCGGGTGGGCGACTACGCCGAGTCGGTGTCATCGATGATGAAGGCTTATCAGTTGGCCGAGCAGCTCGGCCAGCGCGGCGAAGAGGCCTGGGCCGAGGTGGGCCTTGGCATGGTTAACCTCGAAATGGACAACCTCGACCAGGGCATTCGGCACTTTCAGCGGGCCGAGGCGCTGTTCATCGAGCAGCACGACCGGCTCGGGCGGGCCGAGGCCCTCGACGGCATCGGCCGAGTTTATCGCAAGCGGGGCAGCTATGGCCGCTCACTCGAATATCACTTGCAGGCCCTGCAGCTGCACGAGCAGAGCGAGAGCAACCTGGGCAAGGCCAAGTGCCTGCTCTTCCTTGGCCGAGTCTATCAGAACCTAGAGGACTATGACAAGGCGCTGCGGCACTTTTATGAGAGCCTGCGCATCAACGAAACGCTGGGCGACCGCTTCCACGAGGTGGCTTGTCTCATCGACGTGGGCTCGCTACTGCTGGCGCAGGACCACACCGACGAGGCCTTTTTGATTCTGTTTAAGGCGCTGAGCCAGGCGAGCGAGATCCGCTCGAAACCTAAGGTCTATCAGGCCCACCGCCTGCTGGCCCAGGCGTATGAATACGCCGGCAACTATGAGCGCGCCTATGAGCACCACCTCGAGTTTCACGAGATGCGCGAGCGGGTGTATAGCGAAGAGGCCCGCGGCAAGCTGCGCAACCAACAGGTGAGCTTCGCCACCGACCGGTCGAAATCGGAGGCAGAGATTTATCGCCTGCGCAACATCGAGCTGGCGAGTGCCAACACCGAGCTCGAGCGCGCCCTCGAGTTGACCAACGACAGCATCGCCTACGCCCGCCGCATTCAAGAGGCGCTGCTGCCACGCGAGGGGCAGGTGCGCGAGCTGCTGCCGCAGTCCTTTGTCTATTACCAGCCGCGCGACGTGGTGTCAGGCGACTTTTACTGGGTCACCGAGTGGAATGACCGCATCATCCTGGCGGCGGTGGACTGCACGGGCCACGGCGTGCCGGGTGCGTTTATGTCGGTGCTGGGGCACTCGCTGCTGTCGCAGGTGGTGCGTGAGGGCTACACCTACATTCCCGGCCAGATCTTGCAGAAGCTCGACGAGCGGCTGACGGCCGCGTTGCAGCAAGACGGCCGCACCGACGTGATGGACGGAATGGAGGCCGCTGTGGTAACGATCAACCTCGAAGACCGCACGCTGCAATACGCCGGGGCCAACATCCCACTCTACCTAGTCAACTCGCTGGACCTGAACGTGGTGGCGGCCACCTCGTCAGGCCTGGGCGGTCTGCGTCGTGGCAGCGAGGCCAAGACCTTCACCACACACACGATGGCTCTGGGCGAGGGCGACACGGTCTATCTGTTCAGCGACGGTTTTCGCGACCAGTTTGGCGTCGAAGACAGCACCAAGCTCAAGTATTCGACCAAGCGCTTTCAGCGCCTGCTCAAGGACCTCTACCCCCACCCGATGGAGGAGCAGCGGCGCCTGCTGGCGCAAGAGTTCGAGTCGTGGCGGGGCAAGTTCAAGCAGCTCGACGACGTGATGGTGATCGGCGTGCGGTTTTAGGGCATAGCGGCAGGGTTGCGCGATGTGGAGTCGGAGGCTATTTTTAGTTCTCCAATACCTGAATCTAACCCAATGAACAAACACCTGCTGCTGAGTGGTCTGCTCATGCTATGCGTGAGCATGGCGTCGGCCCAGAAGAAACCAAAGGACCCCAAGTTTGGCGAGGTCGAGGCCTGGGAGTGGGCCCTGAGCGACTTCAAGGGCGACACCACCGTGGGGGCCATCGAGATTTTTGACATCGGCAAACATGAGTTTGACATTAACACCTACGACTTCTTCTACACACGCCACCAGCGCATCAAGATTCTGAAATCAGCCGCTGCTGATGAGTACGGCAATGTGATTGTGCCGTACGTGCCAGAAATCGAACGGTTCTCGAAGATTCGCGCGCATGCCCTTGAGCGGAACGACCAAGGCGAGGTCGTCAAGTATGAGCTGGAGTCGCGCGACATTGTCGATGAGCGCATCACCCGCGACAAACGTTCGGCCTACTTCCGTGCCAAGCGTTTTAGCATCCCAAACATCAAGCCGGGTTGCATCGTCGAGATCACATACACCAAGAACACAGGCTTTATCACTCCACCCGACTGGAATTTCCAGGCGAAGCACCCGAAGCTATCGTCGCGATTTGTGTTCACCTACCCCGCTGCATTTATCTACAGCGAGGCCTTTAAGGGCCCACGGGCTGGTCAGCAGGTGCGGGTCAAAAGCGAATCCGCTGGCTCGATGCGGTTCGGAGCGAATACCTATAGCGTGTTCACTAAGACCTTTAGCGCTGACTCCGTGCAGGCCTTCGGCGACCATAAGTTCATCTATGCCGAGGAGGATCACATCATGGGGCTGCAGATTGATGTCGTCGACACGCGCGAGTCATTTGGCCCGAACAGCTACATCAAAAACAGCTGGTTTAAGATCAGCCGTGACCTGCAGAAAGACAAGCTGGGCTTCAACGAAGAAGAGCTGCGTGAGCCCTCGGTCATCGAACTAGCGAATCGGCTGAAAAACGCCGATACTGTGCAGACGATTCGGAATGTGTATCAGTATCTCACCCGTGAGGTGGCCACCATCAAAAGCACAGACAAGGAGAATACCCGCGAATCGTCGTCGCTCAAAGACGTAATCAAGAACAAGTCGGCTAGCCTTCGGATGAAGGTCGCTCTGGGTCTGAGGCTCTTCAGCGTGATGGGCTACAGCCCAGCGATGTTATTCATCCGAGACCGTGACGCCGGATTAATTCGCAAGGCGAACCCTGATCTCTTTCAGTTTCAGCACCGCGTGCTTTTTGTTGCCACAAAAGACAACGATTATTTGCTTGACTTAGAAGAGAACTTCCACCCATTCGGCGTACTCCCCAAGGGCTATTACAACCGCGAGGCCTGGCTGGTAACCAAAGACGTGGATGTGTTCGTGCCCATGGAGATGCCGATCGGCGAAGAGGAGACCATCACGATCAACGGCAAACTCAGCCCCAAGGGCGAGCTCACCGGTGCCTTCACCCTGCGCCTCTCAGGCTATGCTGCCATTGACACCCGATCGCGCTGGCGCGAAAAGGGCACGCACTACTGGGCAAACAAAGAACTCTTTGACGAGCCGAACCTAATCAAGGTGGAGCGTTTCGCCGTCGATACCACGGTAGCTGTCGAAGAGCCAGCTGTCGTCACGGGCGAGTTTGTCAAAGCCGACTTTGCCCAAGACGTGGACGGAGAACTCTACTTCAACCCCATGCTCATCGACCGCGAGCAAGAGAACCCTCTGAAAGAGGAGACGCGCGAGTTCCCGATCGAGTTTGACAGCCGGTTCACGCACCAGTATTTACTGAACCTCGACCTACCGACGGGCTTTAGCGTGGCCGAGCTACCCAAGCCTGTGCGGATCATCCTGCCAGATAAGAGCATGGAATTCACACGGGCTGTGGGAGTGCAAGACGGGCGTTTGACCATCTCGATCCGCTTTATCAATCGCCGCGAGGTCTATCCTGCACCCGTCTATGGGGGCGTGCGCAAGATTTATGAAACCGTGGTAAGCGCGATGGCTGAACAGATCATCCTCAAGCCTACTAAATGAACATGCGTCTATACTTTTTCCTCCTGTTCCTGCTGATCAGCCAAGCGGCCGAGTCCGTGTTGGCCCAGAGCAAGCTGCGCGCCGAACTCGATACTGCGCGCATTTCGGTAGGCTTTAAGCACTATCCAAAGGTCGTTCGGTACAACAACACCTGGGTCGAGATGACCGGGCCCGGGTCGTATGTCGTGACGAATGAATGGGCCGAGACGGTGCTTAAACAAGACCCCGAACCTCTGCAGAACTATGAGTTCTACAGCAAGACGGTAAAAATCGATGACATGCAGGCCTATGTTTACGATGCCAAGGGCAACCTCGTGCGTCGGGTCAGCATGGGCGATGCCTTTGATCGCAAGGCGATGTCAGGCATCCAGTTCTACGACGACAGCCGGCTGAAGATCCATGCCGTGTCACACAGCAGCTATCCATACACGGTGGTTTTTTATAGCAAGGTGGAGCATAAGTCCACCTTTCAGTATCCCACGTGGTCGCCTCGGATGGGCGATCTGCCGGTGCTAGAGAGCCGATTTGAGGTAAAGCACCCTACCCTACTACCGGTGAAGTACACCTGCATGAACGGGGCACCTGAGCCCACCAAAGCTCAACAGGGCAACCTATCGGTGCTCACCTGGTCGCAAAGCAAGATGAGTCCACGCGAGCCGAAGCTAGCCGCACCAAAAGGCATCAATGCCGAGGCTCATGTTCGACTGATGCAGCCCGAGTTTGATTACGAGGGGTATAAGGGCAGCTCGACCGACTGGAAAGCTTTTGGTGCGTTTCTCTACTCGCTGTTTGACAGCCGCCAAGACCTGCCGGCTGACGAGCTGGCTAGGGTGCGCGAATTAACCGCTGCAGCGAAGACTCAGCGCGAGAAAGCCGCCCTCGCCTATCGCTACTTGCAAAACAATACGCGTTACGTGGCGATTCTTTTCGGCATCGGCGGCTTCCAGCCGATGACCCCGCAAGAGGTGAAAACAAACGGCTATGGGGAGTGCAAGGCCCTGTCGAACTATCTCGTGGCGATGCTACGCGCGCTTGAGATTCCGGCCTATCACGCGATCGTCTTTGCTGACCCTGACTATCGACGCGTGCCGCAGCTGAGCACGAGCTACCCCGAGAGCCGCGCGAATCACTGCATCGCGATGGCTGTGCTCGACGGCGACTCGACCTGGTTCGAATGCACGTCTGACGAGCTGACACCGGGCGACCTGTCGAGCTTCACAGAGAATCGGCTTGTGCTACTGCTCACGCCCCAGGGCGGCCAGCTCGTGAGCACCCCCACTGCGACTGCCGTCAAAAACCGCACGACTACGATCGCACAGGCCAAGCTCGATGCCGAGGGCAGCCTCGAGCTGGACTATCGCCGTCGCCTGCGGGGCTATGCGAACTCAGATGCCCGCCAGCTGCTGAACCACGCCCCATCGACCGAGTGGGAGAAATGGCTGCGTGAGAGCACGCCCCTGCCCAATTTCGAGCTCAAGCAGGTGGACTACGGCAACTATACCAAGCCCGACACGGCGCTTAGCATCACGATGTCGGCGCGCGTTCCACAGTATGTGACCAAGGCCGGCAACCGCTGGCTGGTCAAGCCGGGTCTGCTCAACCGCCCCACCACCGCCCTGCCCGAAGACTCGAGCCGCACCGAGCCCGTATGGCTGCGCATGCCCCTAACTGAAGAAGATCAGGTCACGCTTGAACTGCCGCAGGGCTATCGCCTGAACCGCTCGCCCGACCCCGTGGTGATCGAGGGCCCCTGCGGCCGCTATCTGAGCAGCGTCAGCTATGACCACGAGCGCCACGTGGTGACCTATCGGCGCACGTTTATCATCGATCGCTTTAAGCTGCCGGCAGCGACCTACAACCAAGTGCGCGAATTCTTCCTCAAGGTGAGCAAGGCCGATGATGCCAAGCTCGTGCTGGTGAAAGGCACCTAATTTGATCGACCGCTTCACGGCGAAGCACGGACCCGGTCTGACCGACCGGGCCCGTGCTTCGAAGAGACCACAATAGCCTACTTCAAATCGTCGGGGATGCGTACCGTGAACGTGGTGCGGCCCGGCTGGCTGGCTAGGCCGATGGTGCCGTGGTGGCGCTCGATGATGCGCCGCACGATGTCGAGGCCCAGGCCCGTGCCCTGGCCCTTAGCCTTGGTGGTGAAGAAGGGCTGCCAGATGCGCTCAGCGATCTCGCTCGGCACCCCCGGGCCCGAGTCGGTGATCTCGACCTTGACGAAGCCGGGCTCTCGGTTGACCTGCAGGTCGAGCGTACCCTTGCCCTCCATCGCATCGACGGCGTTGTGAATCAGGTTAGTCCACACCTGGGTGAGCTCGTCGGGGTAGGCGTTGATCAGCTCGAGGCTGGGGTCAAAGTGTGTGCTGACCTCGACACCATACTTGAGCTTGTTGTGATAGACGGTCAAGACGGTGGTGAGGTTTTCCTTGAGGTTGGTGGGCTCGAGGTTGCCGCTGGCGGGGTGGCTATAGTTTTTCAGGCCGGTCACCATGCGGGTCATCTTGGCGATGGCCACGTCGGTGTTGTCCATGTTCATCTTGATCTTGGTCGCGTTCGAGAGCATCTCGAAAATGGCGTCGGTCTTGGGCAGCTTGAACAGCTCGGCATAGGGCTCGATGCCTCCGGTGATGCCAGCTTTGACCAGTTCAGCGGCGATGACTGAGGCGTTGGGCACCTGGCGGGCCTCGAGGGCCTCGGTCAGGCTGCGCTTAGCGCTGCGCTCCTCTTTGCTCGAGAGGGCGGCGCGGGGCTCCATACTCTTGTCGAGCAGTTCGAAGAAGAGCTTTTTCTGCGCGTCGGGCAGCTCGTGCAACAGCGCGGGGTAGTCGTGCAGCAGCACGGGCACGGTCTTGTGAAACGAACCCGTGGCGGCGTTGATAGCGCCCAGGGGTGTATTGATCTCGTGAATGATGCCCGCGATGAGCTGGCCGAGCGTGGCGAGCTTGCCCTGCTGCAGCAGCATCTGCTGATACTGGCCGAGCTGCTCGGCGGCTTCGCCCGCGGCAGCCGGGGCGACAGGGGGTGCCGCCACCTCTTGCTGCGCGGCGGCCACGCGCGCGGCGAGCAGATCGCGCTCTTGGCGCAGGGCGAGCGAGCGCTCTTTTTCGTTGTTGAGATCGGCGCTGCGCTGGTCGAGCTCGCGCTGCAGCTGCTCGAGCTGGGCCTTGATGGCATCTTGGTCGGCGCTGCCGGCGGCCTGCTTGAGGGCGCGGTCGAGGTCTTGGGTGAGCTGCTTGACCTGCTCGCTCTTTTGCAGCAGTTCGTTCTGCAGCCTACGCTCGGCATAGGTGGGGCCCTCGGGGGCGGCGGGCTTGGCGGCGAGCTCGCGGCGGGCGGTGTCGAGGTCCACCTTGAGCGAGATGAGCTCGCTGCGGGCGGCGTCGCGCTGGCTCTCGAGCTGGCGGGCACCGTCTTGGGCCTCGGCTAGGGCCTCGCTCAGGTCAGGCCGGCGGCGCAGGGCCAGCACCAGCACGATGACCAGCAGCACGAGTGCGAGACCGGCGCTGATCAGGGGCACCCAGCCCGCGGCGAGAAACTCGAGCCCGGCGGGCAGCGGGGCTTGCAATAGGGTCATGGCAAGGTCGGGTTGCTGGCTAAAGGCGTAACGCGCGAGTCCAAATGTATTCTATCTGAGCATGTTTTCCCAAGTCTGGCCCCTGAAAGCCACAGGGTTTCCATTGATTAAACCCATTTGAGGGCTTACGGCCAGCAGGGTCAATGCGCCCGAGGGCGCTGAGCGGTGGGCCTATCTTTGCCGAATGCAAGTGTGTAGGTCGAGCCGCTGCGCAGGTGTGCTCATCGGGCTGCTGCTCCTGCTCAGCACGCGCGGGCTTGCGCAGGTGGCTGCGGGGCCGTTCACGGTGGTGGTGGGACAGGTGGTGCGGCCCGTTGAGGCCGAAGCGCTGTGGGCGCGCGTGCCGAACGCGAGCGAGGCCCTGCTGCTGCGCATGGGCAGTGGCGCGGGGCTGCGCTATCGGGTGTGTGTGGGCCGCCTGCTCGACCGGCCCGCTGCCGAGCGCCTGCGGCAGTCGATGGTCAAACTCTACCCCGAGGCCTGGGTGCTCGACTTGGGCACGCGCGTACTCGCCGAGCCGCCCAGACGCGACAGTCTTGTGGCCCGCGCCACGCCGTCGAGTGTCGAGGGCTTCGCGCTGGCCTATGCCAAGCTGCACGAGGCCCTGAGCAGCCTCGACAGCCGCCGACTGCAGGCGTTCATCCACCCGACGACGGGGCTGTGGCTGCGCCACAACCCCGGGCGCCTGCTGGTGGTGCAGCAGTGCAGCAGCTTTGACGAGCTGCTGAGCCTGACAGCCTTTGAGTCAGCCCAAGCGCGCCGCGCGCTCGAGCAGGCCCTCGAGGCCTATCGCCTCGACACCAGCGTGCTGCGGGCGCCCGCCACTGAGCTGCCGCCCCGCTGCACGCCCGGCGACAGCGCCGCCAGCCTGCGCCTCGTGCCCACGCCGCTGGCTACACCCAGCCTCGGTGTGGCCCTGCATGCCTCCAAAGTGCAGCTGCTGGGCGAGGGCCTGTCGGCCGCCGAAGCCAGGGCCACCGCGCGCGCCGATCAGAGCGTGCGCCTGGCCCTGCTGCACCCTAACGCCGGCCCCGTGCGTGGGCTGTATTTTGCCTTCGAGGCCGACCGGTGGTATCTGACCGCGATCGACCTCAGCTGCGAACCCTAGTTCATTCTCTCATGCCCTTCTCTACTCCGCTTCAGAGGCGCCGCGCGCTCCCCCTGCTCGCGCTCGCGCTGCTGACGCTCGCCGCCTGCGACCCCGCGGGCACCGGCTCGGCCCTGCTGGTGACCAACGTCAAGGGCTATACGCTGCAGGGCGACAGCCTGCACCGCTTTGAAGCTATCATCTTTGACTCGGGTCGCGTGGTGGCCACGGGCAGCACCCGCGCCCTGCGCGACGAATACCCCACCGCCCGCGAGCAAGACGGCGGCGGGCGGGCACTGCTGCCGGGCTTTATCGATGCGCATGGGCACGTGCTGGGCCTGGGGCGCCTGAGCCGCCAGCTCAACCTCGAGGGCTGCCGCTCGATCGGTGAACTGCGCACGCGTCTGGCCGCCTATGCCGCCGCCCACCCGCGCCGCGACTCGACCGACGCCGGCTGGATCGTCGGCCGAGGCTGGAACCAAGAGCTGTGGGCCGAGCGGCGTTTCCCGACCGCGTCGGACCTCGACAGCGCCGTGGCTGACCGCCCCGTTTACCTCGAGCGGGTGGACGGCCACGCGGCCGTGGTGAACAGCCGCGCGCTGGCCCTGGCAGGCGTCACGGCCCGCACGCTGCCGCCCGTGGGCGGTGAGATCATCCGCAACGCCATCGGCCTGCCCACCGGCCTGCTGGTGGACAATGCCGCGAGCCTCGTGTCGGCGGTGATTCCGCCCCCCACGGTGGCCGAAGACTCGGCCGCGCTGGCCTCGGCCCTGGCGCAGCTGCGCGCCGTGGGCCTGACGGGCGTGCACGACGCAGGCATCTCGCTGCGCGACTGGCAGCTCTATGATCGATTTGGGCGCCAGGGCCTGCTCACCGCCCGCCTCTATGCATTGGCCGGGCACGGTCAGACAGGCTATGACAGTCTGCTGGCGATGGGCCCGGTGGTGGGCCGCTACGACGACCGACTGAGCCTGCGTGCAGTCAAAATTTACGGCGACGGTGCGCTGGGCAGCCGGGGCGCGGCCCTGCTCGAGCCCTATGCGGACCGGCCCGCGACGCGCGGCCTGATGTTCCTCACGCCGGTGCAGCTGCAGGGCCTGGTGAGCACGGCGGCGCAGAGGGGCTTCCAGGTGTGTGTGCACGCCATCGGCGATGCGGCCAACCGCCAGGTGCTCGACGCCTACGAAGCGCTGGCGAAAGCCGACCCCAAGGCCATCGCCGCCCGCCACCGCATCGAACACGCCCAGGTGGTGCACCCGGCTGATTTCACGCGCTTCAGGCGCCTGGGCGTCATCGCCTCGATGCAGCCCACTCACGCCACCTCAGACAAGAACATGGCCGAGCAGCGCCTGGGCCCCGAGCGCATCAAGGGCGCCTATGCCTGGCGCACGATGCTCGAGCAGGGGGCTCACCTAGCGGCGGGCAGCGACTTCCCGGTCGAGAGTGCGAACCCCCTCTGGGGCTGGTATGCCGTCGTGACGCGCCAAGACACGCTGGGCCTGCCCGCCGGGGGCTGGCAGCCCCACCAGGCGCTGACGCTCGTCGAGGGCCTGCGCGCCTTCACGCTGGGGGGCGCCTATGCCGGGTTTATGGAAACGCAGGTGGGCAGCCTCGAGCGCGGCAAGTGGGCCGACTTTGTGCTGCTCAGCGCCGACCCGTTCACGACCGCGCCCGATGGTTTGTGGCGCATCCGGGTGGTCGAGACCTGGCTGGCCGGCGAGCGCGTATATCAAGCCCCCTAGCCCCGGCGTTATCCCCATTCTCTGCAGGGCATGTTTGCCATCGTCGACATCGAGACCACCGGCAGTCAGCCGCCCGCTGACCGCATGACCGAGATCGCCATCGTGCTGCACGATGGGCGGCGCATCGAGCGGCGCTATCAGACCCTGCTCAACCCCGAGCGGCCGATTCCGCCGATGGTGACGCAGCTGACAGGCATCACAGCGGCGATGGTGGCCGACGCGCCGCGCTTCTATCAGGTGGCGCGCGAGATCGTCGAGCTGACCGAGGGCCGCATCTTCGTGGCGCACAACGTCGGCTTTGACTACGCCTTCTTGCGCGCCGCCTTCAGCGAACTGGGCTACCCCTTTCAGCGGCCCACGCTCTGCACGGTGCGGCTGAGTCGCCAGCTCGTGCCGGGCCTGCCGTCCTATTCCCTCGGCAAGCTCTGCCAGAGCCTGGGCATCGTGGTGTCAGACCGCCACCGCGCGGGCGGCGACGCCGACGCCACCTCGGCCCTGCTCGACTATTTGCTGCGCGACCACTGGGCCGACGCCGGTAGCCCCGACGCCCCCAGCGAGCCCCCGCCCTCGGTGCTGGCCCTGATCGACAGCGAGGTGCACGGCCCCAAGCTGCCGCCCAAGCTCGAGCGCAGTGTGGTCGAGGCCCTGCCCCACGCCACGGGCGTCTATTGGTTTCACGACGAGCAGGGCCACGTGCTCTACGTCGGCAAGAGCATCAACATCCACCAGCGCATCATGAGCCACCTGCAGGTGGACCTCAAGAAGCGCCACGGCCTCGAGCTCAAGGCCCAGCTGGCCGATATCAGCTATGAGAAAACGGGCAGCGAGCTGATCGCCCTGCTCTATGAGTCGGCGCAGATCAAGTCGCTGCGCCCGCCCTTTAACCGCGTGGGGCGCCTGCGCGGCGGGCACTATGCCATCTATCAGGGCACGAATGCGCAGGGCTATCACACCCTGCAGGCCAAGCCCTATAGCGGCCAGCGCACCCCGCCCAAAAAGCCGGGCGAACTGATCCTGCTGGCCGAGCACGCGCGGCGCGCGCACAGCTTCTTAGAGGGCCGCGCGCGCAAGTATGGCCTGTGTAAGAAACTGCTGGGCATCGAGCGCGGCCACGGCCCCTGCCTCGAGGCTCAGCTGCACCGCCACGCCCGCACGGGCGAGGGCTGCGCGGGCGCCTGCCTCGGCACCGAGTCGGTGGACGCATACAACGCCAAGGTGGCCCAGGCGCTGCACCGCGTGCGCTACCCCTATCCAACCTTTGCGGTGGTGGGGCGCGGGCGCACGCCCGACGAGCAGTCGGTGGTGTGGGTCGAGGGTGGGCGCTATCGCGGCTATGGCTATCTGCCCACAGACGCTGGGGTGACGTCGCCCGAGACGATTCGCGAGGCGATCACACCGCAGGACGAGACGCGCGACGCCCACGCGCTGATCTGCGCCTATCTGCTGTCGAACCACCCCGACCGCGTGGTGCCCTTTGGCACGAGCGATGACGCGTTGGTGCTGGGCGCGCAGGCGGCCGAGGCCTGAGCCGAGCGCGTATCTTTGCGGCTGATCTGGTTTTTATCCCGTTTTCTCTTTTCTGTTTCCCTTTCGCGTGAAAAATCTCTCGCTCGTGCTCCACGGCCTCTGGGCTATCGCCACCGGTGTGCTGTTTTACCTCGTGCTGAGCCGCCCGTCGGCTGAGCCCACGGTGCTGCCCGCAGCCGCCCCCGGCCAGATGCTGCCCAACATCTACTTCGTCGACTTTGACACGCTCTCGAGCAAGGCCACGTATATCAAGCAGCTGCGCGACGAGTCAGAGGCCCGTCAGCGCGGCATCAGCCGCGACCTCGACCGGCGTGTGAGCCAGTTTCAGCAAGAGGTGGCGGCCTATCAGCAGAAGGGCGCGAGCATGACGGCGATTCAGCGTGAGCTGACCGAGCAAGACCTCGGCAAGAAGCAGCAAGAGATCGTGCAGTATCGCGAGCAGGTGGCTGAGCGCCTGGCCCGCGAAGAAGCCGACCGCGCCGAGGCGATGATGAACAAGATTCGCGAGTTCCTGCGCAAGCAAGAGGGCCTGGGCAACATCGCCTATGTGCTGGCCTATCAGAAGTCGGCCAACATCCTGCTGGCCAACGACAGCCTCGACATCACCCAGCGCGTGATCGAGGGCCTCAACGCGCAGCACGCCGCCGAAAAAAACAAAGCCAAGCAGAAGTAGTCGTCGCATGACCCACCCCCGCGCGCAGCACACTGCCGCCCTGCTGATGGCAGCCCTGCTGCTGTGCGGGGCGATGGGCGCGCGGGCACAGACCCTGCGAGCGCAGCGGGCGCTGGGGGGCACAGCGGCCGATCAGTTCTACCACGGGGTCGAGCTGCCGGGGCAGAGCGTGCTGCTCGTGGGCTCGACCCGCAGCAACGACGACGACCTAGCGGGCCGCACCGCCCTCGACCTCGACGGCTGGCTGGTGCGCCTGGGCCAGCAGGGCGAGCTGATGTGGCAGCAGGCCTATGGCGGCAGTGGCAACGACGAGCTGCGCATGGCGCTGGCCCTGCCCGACGGTGGCTTCATCGCGGTGGGGCACACCGAGAGCGCGCCGCTGAGCCGCGGCGGGCGCGACGCCTGGCTGATTCGCACCGACGGGCTGGGGCGCCTGCTGTGGCAGCGCAGCTATGGCGGCAGCGGCCATGACGCCGCGCGCGGCATCGTGGCCCTGCCTGACGGCGGCTATGTGGTGGTGGGCGAGACGGGCTCGTCCGACCTCGCTGGCCTCACGCCGCGCGGTGCTACTGACGCCTGGCTGCTGCGCCTCGACAGCCGCGGCGCCGTGCTCTGGCAGCGCAGCTATGGCGGCGCGGGCGCCGACGGCCTGTGGGCCGTGGCCACCCTGGGCGACGGCACCTATGTGGCCTGCGGCGGCACCGAATCGTCTGACGGCGACATGCCCCCCAGCCGAGGCAAGACCGACGGCCTGCTGCTGCAGGTGAGTGGCGACGGCACGCTGCGCTGGCGGCGCACCTATGGCGGCAGTTCGTTCGACGAGTTCTATTCGCTCACGGCCTATCAGGGCGGGCTGGCGGTGGTGGGCACGGCGCAGAGCCGCGATGGCGATGTGCGCGGCCACCGGGGCAACGGCGACGTGTGGCTGCTGAGCACCGACGCCTCGGGCCTCATCCGCACCAGCGCATGCTATGGCGGCACGGGCGACGAGGGGGGCAACCACGTGAGCCCCACGCGCGACGGCGGCCTGGTCGTGGCGGCCACGGCGCGCAGCCGCGACGGGCAGCGCACGGTCTTTCGCGGGGTCTTTGACGGATGGCTGCTGCGCATCGACGCGGGCCTGGGCCTGCGCTGGCAGAAATCGATCGGTGGCTTTCAGAACGACGCCTTCACGTGGGCGGCCGAGTCGGCGGCGGGCGGACATTACCTCGTGGCCGGTCACACCGTCAGCACCGACCTCGATCTGGCCGAGACGATCACCCACGGCAGTGTGGACGCGTGGTATGCCCTCGTGGCCGACCCCGCCACGCCCGAGCCCAAAGCTGAGCCCCTGCCCACCCTGCTCGCGGGCTACATCACCGACCGCACGACCGGCCGCCGCCTGGCCGCCGACGTCACGCTCGTGGACTATGCCACGCTCAAGCCGATTCGCGCCGTGCGCACCGACACCGCCAGCGCGCTCTATCAGCTCGTGCTCACGCGCGCCACGGGCCTGGGCCTGTCGGTGCTCGCACCCGGCTATTTGATGGAGAACCTTCCGCTCAAGATCATCCCGGCGCAGGTGGGCACGCAGGTGCGCCTAGATGTGGCGCTGGTGCCGATTCGCCCCGACACGTCGATCAACCTGCACCACATTTACTTCGAGACCGGCAGCCCCAAGCTCAAGGCTGAGAGCACGCTTGAACTGCAAAAGCTGCTGCAGTTCCTGCGTGAGAACCCCTCGCTGACGGTGCGCATCATCGGCCACACCGACGCCACGGCGGCCAACGAGACCGCACGACTGCAGCTCTCGCGCTATCGCGCCCTTGAGGTGAAAAGCTATTTGCAGGAACGCGGCATCGCCGGCCCGCGCATGGAGGCGATCGGCGTGGGCAGCAGCCGGCCCCTCGCCGACGAGCGCAGCGAACGCGGCCGCGCGCTCAACCGCCGCGTCGAGATCGAGATCACCGCCCACTAGCCTGCACGCATTTCATCCGAGCGCTGTTTGTTCACCGTGATGAAGGCTTCATTGCCCCTCTGGTCAGCCGCCCTCCGGCGCCGGCTGAGCGCCCCCCCGCCGGGCTGGGCGGCGCAGCGCCGCATGGCCCCCCGCCCGGGCGAAGACCGCAGCCGCGTGCCCACCGACCTCACCGGCGTGAAGCAGAGCGCCGTGCTGGCCCTGCTGGCCCCCGACGCCAGCGGCGACCCCGCCGTGCTGCTGACCCTGCGCAGCGAGGGGCTGAACACGCACAAGGGTCAGCTGAGCTTCCCGGGTGGGCGCATCGAGGCGGGCGAGGGCACGCCCGAGGCGGCGCTGCGCGAGACCCGCGAAGAGGTAGGCCTCGACCCGAGCGCCATCACGCTGATCGGCGCACTGAGCCCACTCTACATTCCCCCGTCGCAGAGCCTGGTGCACCCCATGGTGGGCCTGGCAGCGGGCCTGCTGCCGCTCGTGCCCGAGCCCGGTGAGGTGCAAGAGGCCTTTTGGCTACCGCTGGCCGAGCTGCGCGACGCCGCCAAACTCAAAAGCACGATGCGCGAGCTGCTGGGTCACCCCGTCGAGGTGCCCTATTGGGATGTGCACCCCACGCCGCTGTGGGGCGCCACCGCCATCATGCTGGCCGAGCTGCTGGCCGCCCTCGACGAGGCCCTCGATGAGACCCTCGCGGCAGAGCAGGGATAAGCCGCCTCGATAGGACGAACAATTCTTCGGTCCGAGTTCGAGCCGGTTACTTCAGTGCCTTGAGCGGCACGTCGAGCGCGACGAAGCGGCTGAGTTCGCCCAGGTCGCTGACCATCACATAGCCGCGCGCGCCATCGTCGAGCACGAACCACACGCGCAGGCGGCGGCGACCCTCGACCTCAGCACACTCGACCTCGGCCACCGTCACGGCGGCGCTGTCGGCCCACACCGGCATGAGCTCATACTGCACGCTCGGGCCCGCCGCGGCGCTGGGCTGGGTATAGAGCTGGTCGGTGAGCAGATGGCCGCTCAGGGCGATAAGGCTCACGCGCTCGGGGCATTGAGTGCTCCACGTCACGGGGCGCTCGAAGGCCAGTGTGCCGTGCAGCGAGCCGCGCTCAGCAGCAGGCGCCGCATCACCCTGTGCCCAGAGGGTCGGGGCACCGAGCACGAGGGCAAACAGGGGGGCAAGGGCAAGCAGGGGGCGCATGGGCTTCGGTTCAGGCAAACGGGGGTTCGTTTGGGTTTGCGATGCAAAAGACGCGCCTTTGCTACGAACGTTGCATCAATTCATCGTTTCTTTTGAAACCTTAACAGGGGCATAGCCCGGCGCTGATGCCGAGGCAACGCAGGCTTCACACCCCGCTGTTGAAGTTAAGCCTAAGTATAGATCGGCAAAAACCCGCAGACTCAGAGGCAGGGCGTGCGCCCCCCATCGACGGCCAGGCTGGCCCCGGTGATGTAGGCCGCCGCCGGCGAGGCCAAGAAGGCCACCGCCGCCGCCACCTCGTCGGGCAGGCCAAAGCGCCCCATCGGAATCTCGCCCAGCAACTCGGCCTCGACCTCGGCCAGCGGGCGACCCGAGCGCTGCGCCCGGCTCTGGAGGATCTGCTCGAGGCGGGCCGTGCGTGTGGCGCCCGGCAGCACATTGTTCACCGTGATGCCGAGGGGGGCGAGTTCGTTGGCCCAGGTCTTGGCCCAGCTGGCCATGGCGGCGCGGGTGGCGTTCGACACGCCTAGGCCGGGCAGGGGCGCCTTGACCGAGGTCGAGATGACGTTGACGATGCGGCCATAACCGGCGGCTTTCATGCCCTCGAGGGTGAGCTGGGCGAGCAGCTGGCTGGCGATCAGGTGCTGCTCGATGGCCTGGCGGAAGGCCGTGGTCGAGGCCTGGGTGATGGGCCCGGCGGGCGGGCCGCCGGCGTTGTTCACGAGAATGTGGACGGTCAGGCCCTCGAGGGCGAGGGCATGGGCTATGCGCTCGGCGGCAGCCTCGGGCTGGCCGAGGTCCACGGCGACGGCGCGGTGCAGCTGCTGCTGTGGCGTGGGCAGGATGGCGCGCACCTGGCGCAGGTCAGTCTCGGTGCGGGCGAGCAGCACGCAGGTGGCGCCCTCGGCGGCGAGGGCCTGCGCCACGGCGCGGCCTATGCCCTGACTGGCGCCGCCCACCAGGGCCACACGGCCTGTGAGATCGGTCAGCATCGGGGGTAGAGTTGCTTCGGCGTTTCGGGTTTGCGCCCCAAACTACAGATTCTCACCGCATGGCGATGCGGGGCAGCTCAAGCGCGCCGCCCCTAGGCGGGCCCCTGCGCCTTGGCAGCGCCTAGCAGGCCCTGCTCAGCGAACGAGTAGAAGCCCCGGTAGCTGACGATCAGGTGGTCGATGAGCGTGATGTCGAGCAGGCGCCCGGCCTCGGCCAGGCGGCGGGTGATGTCGTGATCGGCGGCGCTGGGCTGCAGGCTGCCACTGGGGTGGTTGTGACAGACGATGACGCCCGAGGCGGGCAGGGCCACGGCCTCGCGATAGACCATCTTGGGGTCGATGAGCACGCCTGCCACGCCGCCCACGGCCAGCATGCGCTCGGCCAGCAGCTGGTTTGAGCGGCTGAGGTAGAGCACGACGCAGGCTTCGTTCACCTGGTCGATGAGCAGGGGGGTGACATAGGCGGCCACGGCGGCGGCCGAGGTGAGGGGCAGCTGGCGGGCCTCGGCCTGCTGACGGCGCCGCCCGAGCTCAAAGGCCGCCTGCAGGGCTGCCCCGGCGGCCGGGCTCAGTCCTGCCTGCGCCAGATCGGCAGGGGTGAGGCGGGCTAGGCGCTCGAGGCTGCCGCAGCGCAGCAGCAGCGCGCGGGCCTGGGCCAGGGCCTCAGCGCCCGCATTGGGCCCG